>Ga0075365_10000001_pt1 | contig 371589 bp, 434 predicted proteins | sample EndMetdeltDD1765_FD_71387 | JGI IMG/M metagenome (GOLD analysis project Ga0075365, IMG submission 71387) | Populus endosphere microbial communities from Tennessee, USA - Endosphere MetaG P. deltoides DD176-5 | ecosystem: Host-associated > Plants > Roots > Endosphere | place: USA: Tennessee... | reverse complement strand
GAATTCCACGGATTAACCTCGATGCTGCCTAGCTGCACGATATACCGGAGCGTATCGAGCGAGCCTCCCACGATCCAATGAAGGTCTTTGTTGTTTGAGTCGGAAAAAATATCGACAGCGGGCACCCATTCGGGCAGATGTTCGTGATTTTTTTGGAAAAAACCTTCATCCGTAATGCCGTTAGGCTGTCGGAGCAACGAAAGCGGCCGATCTTTCAAATATGGGAGGATATACGGGGCTACCGATTCATAATAGGAAATGATATCGCCTTTTGTGTATCCACGAGCAGGAAAGAAAACTTTATCAAGATGAGTGAGCGCAACCTTTCCTTTCATAGTTGATTCCTCCTTTGTTTTGATAGTGCTTTTGGGTTTTTCTCGGTGAACGGCGGAAGGGAGTTTGTCGGTGCGTAGTCCCTCGAACACAGGGTGGCGCATTCGGCCGTCGTTTGTCCACTCGCTAAAACTCATTTCTGTAACGACTGCGGGCTTGGTCCAGTGGACAGGCGCATTCGGTTTAGGCGCCTCTTCAAACGGCGAAGTCTTTCGCTCAAGTTTCTCTAGTTTTTCGCGGAGGAGTTTGCGCTGATTGTCTGGAATGCCTCCGCCGGAATGTCCAACATACTCCAGACGGCCGTCGCGGTAGACGCCAAGAATAAGTGAACCCAAGTATTTGCGTCCCCCTCTTGGTTCGGTGAAGCCACCTATAACTACCTCTTGCCGCAGGTGAGTCTTAACCTTCAGCCAATCTTTGCCTCGAACATTCTCGCGGTAGATACTATTGGCTTTTTTGGCAATCATTCCTTCAAGGCCTTTGCGCTTCATCTCATTAAAGAGGCTTTTGCCGTTGGCTTCAACGTGGTCACTGTAGTGGATGACAGAACCTTCTTTTAAAATGCTTTTAAGGACCTGCTTGCGCTGCCAAAGCGGCATTTCACGGATGTCATGGCCATCGCACCAAATGATGTCAAATGCGTAGTAAACCAGGTGGCCTTTAAAATCTCGTCGCCAGTTTTGCAGGGCTTCAAAGTGTGGAATGCCATCCGAATCAAGCACCATGATCTCGCCATCTAAAATGACATCATGTTTGAGCGTTTTCATTGCTTCGGCGACTGCTGGGTATTGGACTTTAAAGTCATTGTTTGCTCGCGAATATAGCTCGATCTCATCACCTTGTTTACTGGCGATAGCACGATAGCCGTCCCATTTTATTTCGAATAACCAGTCTTCGCCACTAAAGGGCTCGTCAACAAGAGTTGAAAGCATGGGTTTTATGCGCCATGGATGTTTTTTGGAGGGGTATTCTTCAAGCACCTGCTTATTGAAAACCGGCTTTCCGATAGCATCGACGGTTTGACCGCTTTTTACAGAAGCAGCCTGCTTTGTGATGTCATCTTTTGATGCAAATTTATCACCCTTCTTAACAAGGAGCCACGCCTTCTCGTCGTCGCCATGCATTTTGATAAGTGCGAACTCTCCATGTAGCTTCTTGCCGTGAAGCATAAAAGTAAGATGACCTTTTTTTAATTGTTTCCTTAGAGTTGCTTCGTCGTCAGGACCATCGTGATAGGGCTCATAAGTGCCTTCGTCCCAAATAATCACCTTGCCGGCGCCATAATTTCCCTCGGGAATCACTCCTTCAAATTTGCGATAGGCATACGGGTGATCTTCAACATGAATCGCGAGGTGCTGGTCGTGCGGATCCATGGAAGGCCCCTTGGGCACCGCCCAGCTTTTTAGGACACCGTCGAGCTCGAGCCTGAAGTCGTAATGAAGCCTTGAGGCGTGGTGCTCTTGCACGACGAACGCAAGTTTTTTGCTTTGCGCTTTTTTTCGTTTGCCCCGAGGCTCGGGGGTTTCGTCAAAACGACGCTTGGCAAGATACTTGCGAAGACTCACGAGGGCTATTCCTTAAGACTAGCTTTGAGGGATGCCATGAGATCTTTTGCAGAAGTGTCGGCTGGCTTTGCGGAATGTTTTTTAGGCTTTTTGCCCTTGGTCTTGGCCTCTATCATATCTTCGAGTTCTTCGGTGTAAGTATCGTGATAATCTTCGGGTACGAAGTGGGCTGTTTCCTGTGAAACAAATTTGAGCGCGATCTTTACTTCATCGGCAGAGACGCTCTTCTCGGGAGGAAAAGAGAGTTCGGTTGCCTCTCTAAGATCGGTCGGGAATCGCATCTGATTTAAAACGAGCGCTTTACCAACTGGCTTAATAACTCCAAGATGCTCGCGTTGACGAAGCACAAATTTCGAAAGGGCTAGTTTTCCTGACTGTTCCAGCGCGGCTCGTAAAAGTGCGTAAGCTTTTTCGCCTCCTTTAACCGGCTCCAAGTAATACGGATGCTCAAGATAGCGGATGTCGATTTCTTCTTCGTCAACGAAATGCTGAATATCAATGGTTTCGGTTTTTTCTGTATCGAGTTTATCAAGATCTTTTTGGGTGAGTACTACGTAATCGCCGTCACGATATTCGTAGCCCTTTACGATATCTTCCCAAGGCACTTCTTCGCCGTCTTTACGACAAATCCGAGCGTATCGGATTGGTGAGTGGTCGTCTTTGTGAAGCATATCAAGATCGATACCTTCATGCGGGTTTACCCCGCTGTACAATCGTACGGGAATGTTGACTAGTCCAAAACTGATTGATCCGCTCCAAAGTGCACGCATATTTATATGGTAGCAAAGTCATCGTGATTACGCTAATGCTATTCAAAATCTGTCGGTGAAACTGGCCGCCACGAAGAGAGGATCTCGTCGAGAATATAAAGAGCCGTATCGCGGGTAATATCATCCATCTGGCGCTCGGCTATAATTTCATCCCGGGATAATAGAATTATGTCGGTTGATTCGCCTTCCTCTGGTGGGTAAATCGGTGCATGGGCGGTAACAAAGGCGTAGGTGCTATCGGTGTGAAAATGCCCAGCCGTGCCATGATAGCCCATTGTGGCGTGAACAACAGGCGTGGGATGGATCACGGCACTCCCTATCTTTGTTGCTCCACTGTCGGGTTGTAGTAACTTTAGCTGATCGAGATTGTAGCCGCTCTCCTCGCGTAGCTCGTGACGCACCGAACCCCAGGGAGTTTCATCCAATTCAATATGCCCGCCGAACTGGGCGTACAACTTAGCCTTGTTATGAAAATGAAACATCATTTTAGGCTCGTCGAAATCTGTGCGAACTATATAAATACTAATTGTGTGATCGTGTTGTCCTGGCTCTGTATGAATATGAGGCATTCTGTTATTGTAGCAAATGACTAAAGCTTGTAACTGAAGTACTGACCCGCGCTGTAATCGTACAATTGAACTGATCCAGACTCATTTGCAGTAACATCGAAATATGATCCACTATTATAATCGTATCCCTTGAATCTACGACTGTCCAGCACAGTTACGTCGATATGACCCCCAGTATGATAGTCAAATAGCTTAAATGTGCCGCTTATATTCGCTCCAGTTATATAGTTTGAAGTAGTATAGTCATAGATATTAATGTTTGCGTTATTAATAGTGCCACTAAAGCTATAGAAGTTATTTGTTTCGTAGCTATAAATAGCGTTGGCTTGACGACTAGAGGCAATCCTAGCTGCGATATATGCAATAATGTGACGGCTATTGCTGTTCATCTATAATTCACTTTTTTTGTCCGAAAGATGTTTACTTAAATCTTCAATCCTGCGTCGTAAGTCTATTAGCTCCATATTTTTTGACATCCATGATGATCGCATTGTCTCTGACTCGTCATCTCCCGAGTCTGCGCTAAGGGATTTTACATCAGATATATAAAGGTTTAGGTCTGCTATTAGGTCAATAAGCTGCTCTTGTAAATCTGCCTTCTTAAGTATTGTATTGTCGTTGCGAATGCTGTTTAAGGGCTCCGATGCCTTTTCTAACAGCGCTATATCCCTAGGTAGATAGCGAGAACTATTTTCGTAGGTATGCTTAAGTTTGTTGAGGATTTTTAATACAGAAATAAGTTGAAGACGTGCGAACATTTTATATTTCTTCTGAGTATTGCGTGATTGAATAATGTTTTTAATTACTTCAACAAGTGCGGTCGCGAGGAATGCCAGGAACGCTCCCAGGAATATTGTGTATGTATTCTCCAAAATAGTATCTCCCTAGATAATTATAGTCTCACTATAGCTTATGGGGTCAGCTTTGTGTAGGTGATACATAAAAATACCGCCTCGAGCGAGACGGCATTTTTCTGATTTTTGTCGTGGTTTAGTCGACGACTTCCACACCCATGCTGCGGGCTGTTCCGGCAATCACCTTGATTGCGCCTTCAAGATCAATCGCGTTAAGCTGATCTTTCTTCACTTCTGCGATTTCCTGAAGTTGTGCGCGGGTAATTTTGCCTACTTTTTCGCTGTGAGGCTTGCTGCTTCCTTTTTTTAGACCAATCTTTTCACGGATCATGTCATCAACAGGTTGGCCAAGCGATTTCCAGGTAAACGAACGGTCTTCAAATACTTGAAGATGGACAATAACATCCTTACCCATAAGGTCTTTTGTGGCATCATTGAATGGATTTATGAAATCCATCATGTTGAGGCCCCATTGACCGAGAATTGAACCAACTGGAGGTGCTGCGCTGGCGCGGCCGGCTGGAATACGGAATTTCAGGTTTCCGATAATTTTCTTTGCCATATTAATTTTTCCTAACTAAAAGTCCTGACTAAATTTACTCGTATTACCGAGTGCGTAACGAATCTATTCTACCGTAAATGCCCAAAATTAGCAATATATATGGCTCGTGATGTACTATAGGAGCATGAAACGTCGGCGTGTACGCAAAGCTTTTATTTTAGTGAATACTATCGGCACAGTGGGATACCTCTTCCTCTTAACAACATGGGCACTGTTTACGGCGGTTATACTGGTGCTTTTTATACAATCATCCTCCGTTTCTCCTTCTACGATTACCGTCGTATCTGAGGGTCAGGTTGCTGCGGGCGAGGCGTCCGTAGCCGCACAAATTACAGGGTATGTTATTACAGTGGCCGTCGTGCTAGCATCGATTGCGATCTTTGTGACCCTCCCCTATTTCATAGCCAGGTGGAGTTCCCGCTTTTTGCGTCATGTCATGAAGTTAGCGCGTGTTGGAAACTCAAAACGAGCCTTCTTTTTCACAAAATGCATTGTGGCGACATTGCCGCTGCTTGGTTTTGCGTTTGTTGGTCTTTTTGTAGATCCTGTGGATATGACTATACCGGCGGTGCATATTGCAACCATTTTTACCGGTTTACTGGCTATGATATGCTTTCTTTTCCAAACGTATGCGGCGCGTTCTCTTAATCTCTCTAATAGTGATATTTGGTAAAGTTCCAAGGCGGGGCCCGCCGCTTGACAGGCCGCAGGTGTTTCGTGATGATAGAGGTAACCATAAGCGCATCTAGAAGGGTTGGATATGCAGGAAGAACAAGTGCCGCCAAGGGAAGTGCAATCAGGGTCAGTTTCGGTAGCTCCTAAAAAACGCCGTGGGCGTTTGGTGGCGTTCATTGTTATTCTTACTCTTGTATTTGCAATTGTGGCAGGTTTGGCTACCTGGTATGGCATCACGCGAACCCCTAAGCCAAAACCAACGGTAAAGGTGGGTGTTCTTATGGCATTTACCGGAGGTTCAAGTAGCATGGGGTACGGCACCATGAAAGGGATTCAGCTGGCTAAAAAACACCTGGGAGCAAGTGATATCGAGATTATACAGGCAGATTCGCAGTGTGACCCGAACGTAGCGCGAGACGCCGTAAAAAAACTGATTGACCAACAGGTTATTGCCATTATTGGTGATGGATGTTCAAGTGCATCCGTAGCGGTTCTTCCAACTGCCAATAATGCCAAGACACCCATGGTGAGTCCTTCGGCTTCATCTACCTCGCTTAGTATTCCGAACGATTATTTCTTCCGCGTTGTCCCACCAGATAGCTTTCAGGCTGCATTTATGGCGGAGGCGATTCATGGCAAAGGTATTCAAAAAGTGGCCGTGTTCTACACGAACGAGCCATACGGATCGAATATGAACAAAGCATTTCAGGAGAAGTTTGAGTCGCTCGGTGGCAAAGTGGTTGCAACATCGTACGCCGAGCCCGACGATATCGCCCTGATGAATCAGATTCAAGAGCTAAAAGATGCGAACCCCGAAGCGATATTCATCGCACCAAATTCGGTGGTCTCGGCGACGGCTGCCATACAAATAGCTCGCCAAACAGATATAGAAGTTCCCTTATATGGGGCCGACATCTTTTATGATCAGACGGTTATCAGTAATGCACCATCGGCTTCGGCAGGTTTGACAATTACCTCCTTCCCTACCGGTTCGGCGACGTTTAAGCAGATGCTGCAAAGCGAATATAAAGTCGTCGAGCAATTATATGCTGCACCGCAGGCCTATGATGCCTTTGAGGCAGTTTATCGGGCCATCCGACAAGGCGCAGCGACGGGTGAGCAAGTTAAGGATGCATTATCACAGCTATCCTTCAAGGGAATGTCTGCTGATATACGGTTTGATGACAACGGCGAAGAACGAGGAGAGGGATACGAGTACGATGTACTTCAGGTGCAAAACGGTACGTTTGTAAAGCTCGATAAAATGTAAAAGCCTATGAATATTCGTCCCAAATTTATTATATTATTCCTGGCTATCGGGTTAGTGCCCGTTATCGTGGTGAGCGCCGTAGCGTATAGCGCAATGAGTGCGGCGCTTCGTAATTCCACAGTTGAACGATTAACAAGCACCGCAATTAAGCAGGAGCAGCGTATCACTAATCTGTTGCAGGGAAAGCAGGAAGAGGTAGTGAAGCTTGCGAATCAGTACGATCTGCAATTAACGCTCCGCGAATATGCGAAGCTTTCCAATAAGGCAAACAGAGACGCGTTGGTGGCTATACTGCAAGCCAAAAAAACAGAGACCTCGACAATAGAAGCCTTAGTTCTTACAGATACTGCCGGTAGGCTGATAGCCTCTTCGGCTGGGACGCAATCGGAAGCCCAGGTGATGCATTTAAACGATGGAATTGCCGTGCGCAGAGATTCAGAGGACGGTTTTGCCAAATTATACATAACAACCGCCGTTACTATTAGCCGACAGCGAACTGCAACGATTACGGCGACCTTTCGTACCGATGATTTTACGGCTGTCGTTCAGGATAATACTGGTCTTGGAGATACAGGAGAAACGGTGGTAGCGTCAGCTGACGGGACATCCCTCTTTCCCTTGCGATCTGATACCGATGCGGCTGTAAAAACAAATATAGGAAGCCTAGATATGTTTAATGATCAAGACTCAACGTATCGTCAGGCAACGGATTATCGCCAAAAACAAGTCATTGTTGTTTCGCATAAGTTGGAAACGGCAGATTGGGCCGTAGCGACAAAAATTGATACAGACGAAGCCTATGCGTCCATTGTGCTGCTGCGCAATGGCTTGGCGGCGATAGTAGGTGCTGTAATGGTGGTGATCGTCATTGTGACGCTCTTCTTTACGCGTTTGTTGACACGTCCTATTATCCAGTTGGGTGAAGTTTCCAAACGGATTGGTCGTGGCGATTTTACGGCATCTTTACCAATAACTAGGCACGATGAGATAGGTGCCCTGGCAACCAGTATTAATACGATGGGACGAAACCTAAACGAGCTGGTTGGAAGCATTGAGTCGCAGCGTCAGCGCCTGCAAGTTGTTCTTGATAGCACGATTGAGGGTATATTTGCGATCGATGACCACGGCAAGATTATCATTGCCAATTCTGCAGCCACTCAGCTTATCCAAATGAAGCCGGAAGTATTAGTGGGACGCAGTATGCACGATTTGTTTTCGTGGCGGCAAAATCAACGATCGTTTATTGTTGACTACAAGGTTGATGAAGTAAAGGTGTATCGTAACTTGCAGTATACCGATAAAAAAGGAGCGGAACGGTATGTCAAACTAATTGTAGCGCCGGTGAGTGATCAAGTGAAAAGTGGTAGTACGCACGCCATTGTTACAATCCATGACGAAACGTCGAGCCACGAGCTCGAAAATATGAAAACGGATTTTGTCTCAATGGCAGCACACGAACTTCGCACACCACTGACTGCAGTGCGAGGCTATCTTGAAGTGGCTTTGTATAAGAACGAGCATGATGATTCAGAGAACGTTATTCCTTTTGTCCGTCAGGCATTGAAAAATGTCGATGTGCTAGGCGGACTTATTAACAATCTTCTTGACGTTACGCGGATTGAAAAAGGTACCCTTTTGCTCACTATGGAAAAATTAGATCTGGCCAAAGAAGTCATGCAGGCCGTGGAGTCTTTGCGATTTACGGCGAATGACCAAAAATTAACGCTAAAATACACCGGCCCCGAGCAAGGCTGTTTTGTCGTGGCAGATCAGCTTGCTCTCCACGAAGTTACTATTAATCTGTTATCGAATGCCATAAAATATACTCAAGAACAAGGCTCCGTAACCGTCAGCCTTGTGCGGACTAGCGATGCTTACGAGGTTTCCGTAAAAGACACAGGTATCGGTATTCCTGAGTCTGCTCTCTCGCATCTTTTTCGCAAGTTTTACCGCGTCCATGGCGGGCTGGCAACGAGCAGTAGTGGAACTGGTCTTGGCTTGTACATTGCGAAGTCTATCTTAAAGCGCCATAATGGAACCATCCGCGTCGAATCAAAAGAGGGCGTGGGATCAACATTTACTTTTTCTCTTCCGGTTTTTACTGATCAGCGGCTTGCCGAAATGCGCCCTAAGACCGAGGACGAAACAGGGGTAAATATAAGGAGGAAGCGTGGCTGGGTTACGAAAAATATTACTCGTTGAAGATAACGTTGAACTAAGGACAATATACGAGCAGTTTCTTACCCATCGTGGATTCGACATAGCCTCTGCAATTGACGGCGAAGACGCACTTGCAAAAGCAAAAGCCTTGCATCCGGATCTTATTTTCCTTGATATTATGATGCCCAACCTTGATGGAATCAGGGTATTAAAGTTACTTCGTCACGATGACACCTATGGCTGCACCAAAACAAAGATAGTATTGCTGACTAATTTGGGCGACGCCAGCCAGGTGGATGACGAAATCAAAAAAGATATGGATGGATACGTTATAAAGGCGGAAATAAATCTTAGCGATCTAGTGGAAATTATTAAATCGTTCGAATAGTATTTTAGAGCTAAAACTACTCCCGCACTTCACCGTTCGTCATCTTTAACCACATAGCTTTCCAGTCGTCGAGATTGAAATCTTGGCGATAATCCTTTTTCCAGTTCTTTGGGAGCTCACCAGCCTCGTGCTGGGCTCGTAACGTTGCGATCTTGTCGGCCACAGCTTCGTCTATATGGGGTAATAATTCAAGACTGGTATACAGTTTTGGGTCGGAGCGGCAAATAAGCCCAACGACCGGCTTGGTGTCGCTAAGATTCACTGCTAGGTGTTCAACTCCCTTAGGAATAAACAAAAACTCACCGGGTCCTGCGACGGCATGCTCCTGGGTTGGCCCCATGAACGTCAGTGACCAGCCATCGAGTACAAAAATGACCGTTTCGTGTCCGTGATGAACATGACCTTTTGCGACAGCGCCCGGGGGCAGTACTACCAAATTAACTGCGATTTGTTCCGAGCCCACCGTTGCTTCATTAACACCGGGCAGATGGAAGTACTTTTGGGGTCGAACTTCAGCCTCAAACATACCCGCTTTTACGACGCCCCATTTCTTATTTTCAGATGTAGCCATAGGGCTCCTTTCTTAATTGTTTATTAAATAAGCATAAGCTTTGCTGTATAATGATAGCAAAAAGGAAGGAATAATATGAATCAAAAATCTTTTTTAAGCCAGCAGTTTATTAATGGAGAGTGGCGCAACGGTAGTAGTGACCGTACTTTAGAGGTAAAGAATCCGTTCAATCAAGAAACGGTGGCCACGTATAACCTCGGAACAAACAATGATATCGACGATGCATATGCAGCGGCGGCAAATGCACAAAAAGCCTGGGCTCGTCTTCCCTACGCTGACCGCAGGGCTGTTTTTGAGAAACTGTATGGCTGGCTTGAGAAAAACCACGAAGAATTAGTGGAATACCTTACGAAGGAAGGCGGCAGTACTCGCCTAAAAGCCGAGTTTGAGCTAAGCCTGGTACGTGATTTTGCTCGAACGGCGGCCGCACTTACGTCTTCGCAAATAGGCGAAATCCTTCCCTCGCCCGACCCAGAAAAAGAAAACCGTATTTATCGTGAGCCGGTTGGTGTGGTCGGTGTTATTAGCCCGTTTAATGCACCATTCTTTCTGTCATTAAGGCCGATTATGCCAGCATTGGCACTTGGTAATGCCGTGGTGCTTAAACCCCACGAGCTCACGCCTATTATGAGTGGTACTATGATTGCTCGTATGTTTGAGGAATGTGGGTTGCCTGCAGGACTTCTTAATGTCGTCGTTACCGATATCCAAGAAATCGGCGATCATTTTGTCGAACATCCTACCCCTGAAGTCATTGCCTTTACCGGCTCTTCTCCGACTGGTAAGAAAATTGCCGAAGTTGGTGGTCGGACATTAAAAAAAGTCATCCTTGAACTTGGCGGAAACAGTGCATTGCTAGTGCTCGACGATGCCGACCTTGATACGGCCGTCAACGCCGCGGTCTTTAGTCGCTTTACTCATTCCGGCCAAATTTGTATGAGTGCTAACCGCGTTATTGTGCACGAGAGCCTGCACGACGAGTTTGTCGATCGCTATGTTAAAAAAGCGAGCTCCCTTCCTGTGGGTGACCCAAGTGATCCCTCGGTGATCGTTGGACCACTTATAAATCCTGAGCAGGCACAACTGCTCGAAGATCAAATTAGCGACGCAGTAAAAAGTGGCGCAACCCTCGCTCTTGAGGCTAAGCCGCGCGAGGCTAATAGTGGTCTGTGCACGCCGGTTGTGATGACGAACGTTACCACTGAAAACCCAGTCACCAAGATAGAACTCTTTGGTCCGGCAGTTGCGATTATGAAAGCTTCAAGCGATGAAGAGGCTATTGCCATGGCCAATGCCTCGCCGTATGGTTTAAGCGGTGCTGTTCATAGCAAAAACATTGAACGCGCCGTTCAAGTAGCGCGCCAAATTCATACGGGTATGGTTCACATCAACAACGGAACAATCGCCGATGAAGCGGCTGTACCTTTTGGCGGTGTTGGTGCTAGCGGTAACGGCAGACTTAACGGCTCGTCGACGCTCGAAGCCTTTACTCGCCCAGTTTGGGTAAGCGTTCATCACGGACAGGCTAAGTTCCCCTATTAAGCCTATTTAGGAAGCAAAAACAACGTCCGGAGGATATTTCTGGACGTTGTTTTGTTTTGAGCAATAGTCGCTCTATACTTTTTTAACTTGAAGTGCGTCGAGTTCAACAGGAGTGTCGCGGCCAAACATGCTTACCATGACCTTGATTTTACCCTTTTGATTATCAATTTCACTAATTGCGCCGTCGAAGCCTTTGAACGGACCATCCGTAATGGAGACCACTTCGCCGATTGCAAAGTCAATGTGATGCTTTGGATCATCAACGCCCATGCGTTTCTTGATCTTTGAGATTTCATTATCGGAAACAGGGGTCGGTTCAGTGCCACTTCCTACAAATCCGGTAACACCCGGTGTGTTGCGAACAATATACCAAGTCTCGTCGGTCAGTTTCATCTCAACTAGGACGTAACCCTGGAAGATCTTCTTATCGGCAACTTTTCGTTTGCCGTTCTTAATTTCGATTTGCTTCTCTTTAGGAACCATTACATCGAAAATTTTGTCAGCCATGTCAACTGCGTTGATGCGCTGTCGGATGCTTTCGGCCACTTTTTCTTCATAGCCGCTGTAAGTGTGTACCGCGTACCATTGTCTGCTTGAGTCGTATCGATTTGCCATAGTTCCTTTTTATCCTAAAATTAATTGAAATACATATTTAAATAACGCGTCGAGAAGAAGTATTAACACAGCAAAAAAGGCGGTGAACCCTAGAAGTGCTGCGGTCATACTCCAGGTAGCGGGCCTGTTAGGCCAGCGAACCTGCTTGAGCTCGTACCAGGCTCCTTTAAAGTAGCCACCGGTTGCTTTGATCGGGTTATTTCTCTTTGATTTCGTCTCTTTTTTATCGACAGTCGGTGCTTCGACAGCCGCGACTTCATTAGTTTTTTTTGTTTTCTCGGTTGTGTCTTTCGCGCTTACGCGTACGACAGTTGCTTCGGTCTTCTTTGTTGCTTTGCCTTTTGCCACGTTTTCGCTCCCAAATTAAAAGTCTGCCGTAGCAGACTGTCAAGTAGTATTCTACCTTGCTATCCCTCGAAGGTCAAGCGTGGTACGATAAAAACAATGATTGAAATGGCTTTTATCCTCTTATGTATAAGTAGTATTGCGTTTATTTTCCTTCTTGCATCACTCTTGAAGTCACTAAAAAAGCAGCGTATCCCTAGGCCCCGGACAGCCGCCTCGGATGTGCCAACTGTCTCGATATGTATCCCTGCACGAAACGAAATGCATGCGCTCACGGAGTGTTTAGAACGAGTGCTTGCAAGTACTTATCCTAAGCTTGAGGTGCTTGTACTTGACGACGCTTCGCAAGACGAAACGTCGATCATTATAAAGTCGTTCGCTCATGCTGGCGTACGTTTTGTGCCAGGAAAGCCGCTTCCGGCCGGCTGGCTTGGTCGCAATTATGCGCTTGAGACGCTTGTACGTGAGGCTAGTGGTGCCTATGTCATCTTTATGGATGTCGATACGTTTGTCGCGCCGCGCACGGTCGACGAGCTTATTGGGTACGGTTTGGGTAAGAATAAGGCCATGGTCTCAGTTATTCCTCGGCGTTACGATGCATATCGAGCCAATGTTCTTTTTGGGACGCTTCGTTACTTTTGGCAGCTTGTGTTAAGTGGTGCAAAGCGAGTTCCCGTGTCGAGCTCCCTTTGGCTAGCTAAAAGAGATACGCTACTCGATATACTTAACAGGTTGTCTGCTTTTGGGAGTGAAATCGAACCCGAGCAAAAGCTTGCTCAGGAATTTAAAGATAAATATAGCTGTGTTATATCGGACGAGGAGCTGGGAGTTGGCTACGAAAAGCGATGGAAGTCACAAATTGATACGGGTCGCCGTTTGCTTTTCCCCTTATTTGGCAAGAACTTGACAGGCTTCCTGAGCGGTGTACTCTTTTTTGCGCTGCTTAATGTACCCACGGCAGTAGTTCTGGCTGGTTTTATAGAATGGCAGCTTGCTAATACTTTGGCTACAATACTTTTAATTGCCTATGGCAGTTTGTATGCGTTGTATGCAAAATACGTTTGGACGACTCGCTGGTGGCTGGCCGTAGTGATCTGGCCATATACGGCTATTCAAGAGTTTCTGTTGTTTATTGCGAGCGTATGGGGATATACGAGCAAAAGTATTACATGGAAAAATCGTTCTATCCATGCGCGTGGCGCTAGAAACGAGAGTGATTAATGTTTTGTATCGCTAGGATCGACTGGCAACGTAAACCCAAACGAAGAGCCATGATTGAGCCGGCTATGAAAGACGATTTTAGTGTTAAGCTTTTTAGCCAGCTTGGCTGCCACGTATAAGCCCAGGCCGGTGCCGCTTGTTTCACGCGTGCGATAGTCCTCCGACCGGTAAAACTTGTTGAATATTTTTCCTTGATCACTTTTACTAATACCGATGCCAGTATCCTTTACTTCAAAAGTAAGGCTATCGTCTTTACGACTCACTCTGAAGGTAATACTCCCCTCTTTGGTATACTTTAGCGCGTTGGTGATAAAGTTTTGAAGCAGTTCCTTTAAATAAAGAGAGCTTGCACTGACATGGCCTAGGTGGGAGTCGAGGTCGAGATTAAAGTGAAGCTTTTTTGTCTCTGCCTGCGGAGCATATTCTTTATAAAGATCATCCACCAGGGCGCGCACGGTGATAGTTTCGGGTGCATCTGCGACACCTCGTTCTGCCCTGGAGAGCGTACTAAGATCGTTTACCATTTTAGCTAAATAAACAACCTGCTCATGTGCTGCAGATAAACTATCTTTCATGACGTCCTTGCCTATATCCGGACGTCCCATCATGAGTTGGAGATTGCTCAGAGTTCCCTCCATGATTGTTATAGGGGTACGCAACTCATGGCTGACGACGCTAATAAACTCATCACGCTCTTCCTCAAGACTCTTGGTTTTTGTAATGTCGCGCAAAATAAGGATATATCCGTCTTGGCTTTGTCCCGAAGCGGGTTTGTTTATCGAATAACTGCTGCGGATTGGTGAGTAAGTTAGTTCAATCCGAAGTACGTCACCCTCAAGGTTTAACGTCACATCGTCGCGGATCGCCACACCCCGATTGGCTTTGAGATCTTTCATAATATCCACCGTAGTACCACTTTTATCTTGCAGCGACAGAATTTCGTTGATGTGCTTGCCGTTCAAATCGGCATTGGTGTCGAGTAAATTAAGGCAAGCCGCATTGTAAACGCGGACGATTCCATCCTTATCAATACTTAAAATGGCGTCAGCCAAATTATTAACGAGGGTAAGAATACGGTCGCGCTGAAGGGCCTCCCTTGCTTGGCTACGGCTAGAATTGATTTCTTGCACTCGGCCTAGGGCAACCGCAGTAAGACCCAGGGCAGTAACCCCGGCAGCGATGACTGTGTTAGTGGCAAAGACGCCCGGACTAAAATGAAGAGCACTATCGAGTAAGCTGGTAAGGATAAGCAGGGCAATACTAAACCAAAGCCCTCGTTTGGAGAAATAAATATACGAAACCAGGAAAAGAACTGTCCATAAAGGGGTAAGTGATGTGCTGAAACTCGACACAAAGAGCAGCGTCAGCATGACGAGCAGATGATTCGCGGCGAGATAGAGCCAAGCGCCCCGCTTATATTTGATAGGAAAAATAAATTGAATAATACCCACGATGACCCAGGGAATCATGATGCCGAGTACGGCGAAGTCGCTTGTTGGGTAGCGGAACGAATCGATTTTTGAAAAATGGATAAGAGAGGTATATGTCGTTAAAAGAGGCGGAATAATCAGCGACGTGAACCGAATGATACGCGCAGTGCGTGGATCGATTTTTACCCTTCCCTTAAACATGCTTATGGTTATTATACAAACAAACCCATCGCTTTAAAAGCGTGAAAGCTATATCGAAGGTGTCTCGGCCTTGAGGAGTCGCCGATGTGTCTTATAAAGTGGATCGCCCCTTTCCACCAGTTGCCAGAACGCTTGGGAGTGGTTCATTTCAACAGTGTGGCTGAGTTCGTGTACTAGCACATAGTCAATGAGCTCAAACGGCAGCTTCATGAGTGCGATATTCAAACTAATTGTTCCACTGGAGCTGCAACTACCCCACCTTCCGCTGGCGTGCGAAAATCGAACTTTTGTATAGTGAAACCCGTATTTATTTGCAAGAAACGCTAAGCGCTTAGGGAGGTAACTTTTTGCTTCAAGCCGCATTGCCTGTTGTACGACAGCTCGGATCTCTTTTGTGACAGTGCTCTGCTTAAGCTGCTTGTCTTCTGGTAGTTGGACGATAATCTGCTGGCCATGTCGTGTTACCGAAAGCTGGCGGCTTGTTGTAGGACGTACGATAAGCGTATGACTTTTGCCTATCTGCATTCCGTCTGTAAACGAAAGTTCTTTGTGATGATCATCAAGTAGCTGGCGGAGTTCGCTGCGCGAGTTCTTAATGAGTCGCTTCACGAGAAAAAGCGGTGCGTATAGTGGTAACGATGCTCGCAGTCCACCATCGGGAGCCACTCGCAAGCGGACCGTCGTAGCCTTAGTGCTGCGTCGAACAGGTATGGTGCCGAATTCTTCGTCGATAATGCGCGACGTCACTTTTTTATATTACTCCTACAGATCCGATGCTAACGGACAATGATATTGCGCCCTGTTGGGCGGTCGGTGCGTAGCGGTGCTTTCTGATGGCCGGAAATTTCAGTTCTTGGGGTAGAAAGGCGTTTTAATACGACCTTTGCCTGAGTTGCGTACGTATGCTTGCCGCTTATTACGAGTGCTTTTTCAATCGTATTTGGTGGTGTAAAACGCTTTACGCCCTTTTCATACTCGTCTTCACTAACGGATTTATGCGCTTGTGAGTAACGAGTTTTAGCCGTCGTTTGATCAGTCTGTACCCATACATACAGCACCGTGTACCCTGCCTCGCGTGCTTTTTTGGCAAGTTCGCTTCGGCTTGCACGGCTTTCCGAAGGGCCGTCGTATATAACAGATTGCTTCGTCTTAAGAAGCTCGTCGAGCTGCATCAACAGTGCACTACTTACCTCACCATTAACTAGTTGAGCTAGTTTTTCATAACACACGTAAGGTGCGCCGAATGTCGTCGCAAATTTTTCTGCGAAAAAGCTCTTACCGCTTCCTGGAATTCCTACCGTAACGACCAAGTGCGGTTTAGCAAGACTCAAGTGTTTCATATATGACAGTATAGCAAGTTTGTGCCGTAACGTGTAAGCCTGTTGATAAATATTACATCACAAACAAATTGACTAGTGGAAAAAACAATGATACGATACTGTTAAAATCAACGGGTGTAGAGATTACGGGAGGATCTATGCGCAAATTTTACTTTAGCCTTGCGAGTTTGGCGATGGTACTGGGAGCTGTACTGCTATTAAATGTCTTTAACGGAAACTCAAGCGCGGCGCTGCCACGCGACTGTGACAACAACGCAATTATTCACTGTGGTGCAGTGGATGCCAATGAGCTGGCGCAGAAATATAACGAAAACAAAACTGGCGACCTTGCCACTATTTACAATGCCTACGGTATTAGCGGCTCGATGATCACGAGCGGAAGTGCAAAAATGGGAGAAGTCCGCAAAGACGGAACCGTTGTGGTAGGCGGCGAAGTTGTTGCCACGGATGTACAGAGCCTCGGGCGTCAGAAGAAGAACGGTGACGTTGCTAAAAATATTGGCGGAAAGACGTATTACAGTGCTCCGCCCAGCACCTCTTTCGTGAGCAATTCTATTGCTGCTTTCGTTTTCTTTGATGCAAATGGTGTCTTTAAGGGGGCAATCATTACTTCATGCGGAAACCCTGTTGAGGGCAAGCCAAAACCCAAGCCAGCTTACAAATGTGACAGCTTGACTCCTTCTGCGATTACACGGACCAAGTACAACTTTACTGCAAGTGCATCGGCGAGCGGTGGTGCCACAATTGCTAACTATACGTTCGACTTTGGCGATGGTAAAACAGCTACTGGCGACCGAACTATTTCACACGAATATGCTAAAGCTGGCACTTATACAATTAAAGTAACGGCAAATATTGCAATTGGCAGCGAAAAGAAAACCGCTACGGGCCCACAATGTCAGACAACCATTACGATTGCCGAGCCTGCATATGCCTGTGATGCGCTCACTATTCGTTCGATCAAGCTTGAAAATCGTCAGTATGCGTACGACTTAAGCTACACGGCGACAAACGGGGCGACGCTTCAGGCTGTAGATTATGACTTTGGCGACGGTAAGATGCAAAATGGACTTTCTCCGGATGCGGCAAAGACTGTCGAGCATACCTACGAAAAAGCCGGAAGCTACAAGACAGTCGCGACACTTCACTTCTCTGTTGACGGTGCCGTAAAGGACGTAAAGTGCGAAGTATCTATTACAACCAGCCCCGAGATGTGTCCGCTTAATCCTACCCTACCAAAAGATGATGCTCGATGTGCTCCTTGTGAAGTACCTGGTAAAGAACAGTATCCAAAAGACAGTCCGCTTTGTGTGACTCCGACTGTTCCGGAACTTCCTAAAACCGGTCCGATGGATCTCTTGTTCGGCGGCCTTGGTGTGAGTTCTATTGTTGCAGCCGGTTACTATTGGTTTGCAAGCCGTCGCGGACTCGTACAAGCACTGCTTAACCGCTAGTCTCTCCCTATTCAAGCAGAATAATTTAGGCTATACTGACACGGTATGAATTCGCTTTTTGCCCGTCGCTCCCCGCTTCGTATTTTCCTTATTTCAGCCCTCCTTACCATTGCCTCGCTTCTCGCTGTATGGAGCTATCTCGGCTTCAGTGCAATGCTCGTTGCCCTCATGTTGATGGTGATCGAGATAACGTTTAGCTTTGATAACGCGATTATTAATGCACGTGTACTCAACACCATGTCGCCTTTTTGGCAAAAGATGTTTGTAACTGTGGGTATTCTGATTGCTGTGTTTGGTATGCGGGTTGTTTTCCCGATTCTTATTGTCATGTTTTCAGCGGGTCTGTCGTGGGGGGATGTAGTTCATCTTGCACTCCAAGACCCCGATGCCTATGCAAAAGCGCTTCATGGGGCGCACCCCAGCATAGCTTCTTTTGGTGGTATGTTTCTTCTTATGTTGACACTCCATTTCTTCTTCGATAACTCCCGAACCATTCAATGGCTTGGTCCGATTGAGCGGCCACTTCAGGTTATTGGTCGAAAATGGCTGCATGCTGTAGTAAGCTTCTTTGTACTCGTTATTCTGATGGTCTTGCCGTTAAATCATCATCCTCAAGAAACGCTTTTTGCTGGGTTGGCGGGTATTGTTACCTATGTGCTTATTCACGGGGCTTCGGAAGTTTTTACGAAACAGCGCGAAAATTCTTTAAAAAAAGCAAAAGGAAAAGGCAAGCTGTCTGGCAAGCACCTGGCACTTGCCGGGCTATCATCGTTTATCTATCTGGAAGTACTCGATGCTAGCTTTAGCTTAGATGGCGTTATCGGGGCTTTCGCCGTTACCAAGGATGTCACATTAATTGCGATCGGTCTTGGTATCGGAGCTTTGTGGGTTCGGTCGCTAACACTATATCTTGTCCACCATAAAGTGCTGGATGTCTATCGCTATTTGGAACACGGCGCACACTACGTGATTGGAATTCTTGCTTGTACCCTGCTCGCTGGCCTGTTTTATGAGATTCCCGAAGCTGTTGCTGGGCTTATTGGTATCGTTGTTATTACCTTCTCAATTACGAGTTCTATTGCCTATAACAAACTTGAGCTAAAATAATAGTAATCAGTAACACGCAAGTCGATTGCTATATAATACGCGCCGTTTGTAGCTTGGTGATAAATCGGTGAAGGCCTGGGTCGAACTGATCGATAGGTGTTTGTAATACATCGTCTATGTTCCACCACCGTACCTCCGCAAATTTGCCAGGTTCTACTGTGAGTGGCGAGGCTTCATTTGCTTTTAGTGCGTACCACAGCGAAACATCAGTGTGTTCACCTTGGCCATTGGTTTTTGTCACCGTAATAAATTGTGGTTTATCATGCAAAAAAGTTGCCGGAATACCAAGTTCCTCATCACATTCGCGCCTTACAGTTTCTGCCGGATCCTCATTTGGGTCAATATGTCCGCCGGCCGGTACCCAAAGTTGAGCTAAAAGGTGATCCTGGAGTAAAATTTTGTTATTTTCAGGGTCAAAGATAGCAAAATAGCTCACCAAGTGCTTCGGTGGCACATCTGGTTTTTGAATGCGGTAAAGTGGTGCGCTGCTTCGTACCCAAGTTATTGCATCGCGTTTGTGGCTCTCTTCAAGCTGGTCGTACGGCTCAAGTTCGTTAATGAGGGTCAGGATGTATTCCCGCATGGGATGACTTTCTCCTTTGTGATAATACTGTTGCTATTATTTTATAATGTTTTGAACCTTTTGCGTCGAAACTCTAACAAGGTGTACGATAAATTGACAGGTGACCTCAATGAGAATATACATAAGAATGGCTTACAACTACGAGACAAAGGCAAGGCTGAAGCATGTCTGGTTCACGACACAATGTCTGCGGCATGATGGTAATGTTCGATTTGGTGAATAATAGCATGGTTTTCGACGTACATATGCGCAAGAACCCAGGTCTGGACGTTATCCAACGCAGAGCGGTGAAGAATGAACTACTCGGATTGGATGACGGTATTAGTGTCGTCGTCGGCGAATCCCCAATGGGGGCCCGGGTTACACTGTGTGGTCCGGAAATCGAGGGCACCTACCGGGCGATACCTCTGGGAGTTAAGCTCGACAAGCGTCGTCGGAAGGCGTTGACACTTCGTCATATCGACGTCTATGTCGAGATGTTTAACCAGGATGCGGCTCCATCGCTCAGGTCGCGATATAGCGGTAAGGACCTAATGGACCTTGTTGTCGCTTTGTGTGTCTAAAGCAGTTGATCGTTTGGGCCTCCCGCCTCGCCCCAAGTGTTCCATGAAAATGCTAGGGAGGGGCATTTTCAATTACTTCAGGGCTGTATAACTTCTCTCCATCGCCCCTTCATTTACGAGGTGGCTTTGCGGTAAAAGAAAGGCTCACATGTGGCACTGACACGTACTCACACGACTCTCTATATTGACAAAATGCAGATTAAATGGTATTATTTAAAGATAATCCCCGATCAGACATGTCTTGTCGCGGATCGTACCGCGACAAGCAGACAACTAGGAGGAACCCAATCATGGGCATGACCTTGGCTGACGCTCAGGAAATCGACCTCGGCCCGGCTCTCGACGCCTTCTCCAACCACATTCCGGTGCTCTTGGAGAGCGCCGAGAAGTTCCGGTCGCGCAGGACCACGTTCAGCGCGCAGGAGGACTTCATGTGGAAGGACGGCGAATTGGCCGGCATCATCACGGTCTACGTGATCGCCCTCTCCACCCCCTGCGTGGGTGGCTACCAACTCCAGCTCGGTTTCGGCGGTAAGGAGGCGAGTGCCTTCGTGAAGCTGTACCGTGAGCGCCTCATCGGCATCGTGAAGAACGTGCTGAAGACGGCCGGCTGGGAGATGCCGGAGGAGGGTGTGTTCGAAAAGCCCACCGACCCCGGTTACATCTTCTTCTCCATGAGAAGAGGGTCGAAGCCCGCGTAGAAGCCGACGCTTCTCATCGCCTAGGGTGTGTTATGCGACAACCAGCAGACTGGTGTGTCGTACGGCACATACATCAGTTTGCTTGTCGCATAACACACTTTTGCATTCAGTTTGCACTCGTACATACGAGTGTTTTTGCTTATCATTTCCCCATGGTACATGGTATAATATCAGGGCAAGTACAGGGGCATAGTACAGCGGCTAGTATAACGGTCTCCAAAACCGTAGACCGTGGTTCGATTCCACGTGCCCCTGCCAAGTAGAATTTTGACCGATTCCCAGATGGGAGTCGGTTATATTTTTCTCTAATAAAGTAATCTTTTTGAATATAGTCAAACTCACCTCTATTGCAAAAGTTCGATTCCCGTTACTTTCATTGATAAATATGATTTCATTCAAAGCTGGCATCTATTTTATCAATGCATTCGTCAATTCCATTTAATGGCATCTTCGTTTGATCTACGTCCTTTGGTATATACACTTGTACATCTTTGAAATTACCTAAATTAATGAATTCTGCTGCATCGTCCTTCGGTACTAGCTTTCGATGCCATGCCTCAGTCAAATAAAACAAAGTGTGGTTAGTTTTGAGAGGCATACCCTCGCAAGCTATAGAAGTCTGTATGTATATTGCATAGATGGCATTGAAACCAGCTTCGCGTAACTTTGTTTGATCATTAGCGATGTCTGGTATTTCGTACTGAGGTATTGAAATTACTGGGAAGAAAGTATTCTGTTCTTTATCTTTTTCCTGTAGGTTCTCGTCAAGTATCTGATATAAAGTGTGCGTGTTCAGTAGATAGCCTTTGTCACTTGGATGTAGTGCTGAATTGAATGAATTTTCTATATCAATAACATCACTATCTTCAAAATGCATGATATTGAAGTTGCCATCAAACAGTATAGCCTTCATCTCGGTGTAGTATTCGTCTTTTTTGATAAATTTGAATTTGTCGGGCTTTATGAAATGCTGGATCTCAATATAACTTGGTGACAGTTTAGCTATCACAGGATATGCTTCCAGGTTTGGCAGTCTGCCATTCGATAAGTACATTGCCTTGATCAGGTGCTCCGGCATAGGTACGCTATTACTCATCATCCGCGTGTAATAGTTTTTCTGGACGTCGCTTTCCAAGCTTTTATTGGCAGCCACTCTATGCGGCGCAACGTTACTGAACGGTATATAAACCACTACGAAGCTATGTGTACCAGATTTAATGGTCTTAGTGAGGATGCCGGAGGGGCTTGGCTCAAATAAACTTGATATGCTTTTGTCTATCAAGTCTTCGAGTGAGCCACTATAGGCATTGCTAATTTTGAGTACGCCGCCATCATTTTTGATACCGATACACAATATCCCGTCATTAGAATTAAGAAACGCACAGATCTCCTTAGCAATAAGTGATTTTACCTTCTTGTCATCACTGCCGATAGCGGACACAATTTCTTTGAACTCAAAAATGGTCGATTCACCATCGGCCGTATTCGCCACTTGACTCTGGATATCCTTTAGTGCAGCTATGCTCTCGTAGAGTAGTCGTGTTGGGTTCATTGATACTTCCTTTTATTACTTTGGCAGTGTTGGCGGACTACAGTCACCCAGCTTTCATACCAATACCATGAGTTTACTACCTGTACGCCATAAGATTTAGTATTGTTCTTTGCATCCATTTTTTGCCACAAGTTAGTATGGTTGGTTATTTTGAAATTCCGATAACCTTCGTCTTGCATCATTTTTACTATTTGCTTTGGCAAATATTTAGTTTTCTCTTTCTCTTTGATTAGGGCATAAGTTGTGTTGATGCCTTTTGCGGCTTCTGAATTAGGATCAATAAATTCAATTACCTTATCGGCTTGACCAGGGCGGTTCGCTGTTTTTTGAGTAAACAAAACACGATAGGCATATTTTGGACTGTTAAATTCGGCTTCACTCAAGCTACCATCGTAGCCCTCAACGAACTTTGAAACATGCGCCGGTAGTATATCTTTATATTCCTGCAGGGTGCTAGTCTGCTCGTCGGTTAGTGATGTAAATTGAAGGCTAAATGAGAGATGTTTGTCTATCCCTAATTCATTTCCAAATAACCTTTTAATATAATCATTAAAGTTCAGACAACAAGCCTGAAAGCGGGCGCTGAGTGCATCATCTATACGCGATGTCATTTGATGTTCTATTTCGTGGCGGAGACCGATTAAGAATCTTAGGTTGTTTGCTGCATCTTTGTCTACAGGCGAGTCATTATCACTGAGACATCTTTCCAATTCCCAATATTTGTAGGCCCCATGCTTAGTTCTATCAAACTTTTTACGTCCGGATGGCAGCTCTTGAAAATAACGATATTCTATTTTCTGCGAGCGATAATATGCGTGCAGCAAATATGTCCAAGCAATATGCATATTCACTATAAACATTTCAGATTTAAAAGTAATGAGGGGATTATTAAAAACTTGTACAGCGGCCAGTGCGGCTTCCCGAGATTTATTAACAAGCTCCTGCTTTACTGAACCTACGCGCCTATTCCTTGCCATGGTTAATCATCCGTTTTCGCACTTGCTTCTTGCCCACTGTCTTTAGTTTGTGCTTTCTGAGCATGCTTACTACGTGCTGCCGCAACTCTATTTGGCATCACGTATACATAATTTATAAATTGATCGACGAAATCCTTAACCTCGAGCGCTAATTCGTGATTGACCTCTTTTAGCTTATCTTCTTGAGGATGGGCGCCCCAATTACCGAAAATGCGGATATTTTGTGCCCAATCCTTAATATCTTGGGTGAGAGAGCTCACGTCTTTGATCTGGACAATTAAGTCTTGCTTAGCATCGGCGCCCAAATTGATCATGGCATCCTGAATCGCGCGACGAAACATTGCGACTGCAGCGCGGTCGGCATTATTCGCTAAGCAAATCAAGCCCTCAGTATAATCTGCTATAACGTCATCCGGCGCGGATTCGCTAAACGCTTCACTTGGCATAATGTCTGTGGCCGGAAATTCAGCAATCCACTCGTCGGGTGTCAATAATTGCCTGTCAGTACTGTATGGATTTTCTTTCGAGCGGAATACGCGAACGGATAGTCTAGTACAAGGCTTACATCGAAAGGTTATGTAATTGTACTGGTCGCCATTTCGGGCAAGGTGAAAGTCGTTGTGAACCATCTCCAGATGTGCTTTAGTGCCGCAATGCGGGCAAACGCCTATAAAGTCTTTACATTGATCTTCAATTGCTTTGTTTACCTCTGCGGTTGTCATAGTTCACTCCGATTTACTGTCATATTCACGCCTCTATGTCAATTTTACACCTAAGAGCTGCGTATATTAAAATTTCTTATAGATGAAGTCCAGCTCCGCAACCTCAAAGTCCAGTTCATCTGCAAAAGTTATATTCCGATCCCCGAGGCCCTGCCATGAAATTATTGTCACAATGTGTCTCTGTAAATGAGGCGCATTTTTGTTTGATTTTAGGCAGAGAGGCAGGACGACCAAACTTTCATCATTCTGTCTTATCTGTTAAGTTGGTTCGATTCCTATGTATCCAGGTTTGCTATTTTTAAGTTTAATTATTAGTATCACCTAAGAATACCGACAGAAGTAAATCATTAGTATATTTTAAGTTCAATTGCGTTCGCCGCTTTTGTGACTGCCGTGGTGATCATCTTGAACATGCCGCTCGTGAGGCCTGGGACACGCAAAGTCACATTACGCAACCAAATACGCAGCTTTGAATTCTCAACCATGCTACTTGCTACCATTTTGCCGATTTTTTGATTCTTTTCGACGAAGGGGCGCATTTGCTGTTCATAAGCGGCGAAAGCAGCAGTGTAGTTACCCTTCGCAGCCTTAAGCTCGCCAGCCAATACATATGCCCCTACAATCGCTAAACTTGAACCTTGGCCGGAAAGCGGCGAAGGACCATAGGCGGCATCACCGACTAAAGCAACACGCCCCTTTGACCAAACGGGCATATGAATTTGGCTTATGGCGTCGAAGTAAAAATCCTGCGACTTACCCATATATTGCAGTAAGCGCTCAGTTTCCCAACCTGCTTGACCAGCAAAAGCTTCGGCTACCAGTCTCTTTTGAGCATCTATGTCGTGGAAATCATAGCGCAAGGGAGCTGAACGGAACAAGAACATGCTCTTAGCCTCGGTATTATTGCGGGCGCTGTACATACCCACAGTTTTGCCCGGCACATTGTAGAACAGTTCCCGATGATCAATGTTCAGATAATTTTTGAGGGTAAAAATCGAAATGTAACAGCCTAGCGGTCGGCTAAACTGCGATTCATCGCCAAATACCAACTGTCGAACGCCCGAGTGCATGCCGTCGGCTCCGATCACTAAATCAAACGTTTGGGGTTGAGTGTGCGCAAACTGTACTTCTATCCCATCTTCCGTCTCATCCAAAACTGTGATCGAATCGTTCCATATGTAGTTCACTGTATCTTTTGTAAGGTTATAAAGATTATGCGCCAAGTCCTCGCGCATGATTTCGATATCAACGCCTTGGTGATTGGCCATCGCCGCATCACTCATTTGGCCCTCCACTTTACCTTCGGCATCAACAAAGTACACCCCTCGCATGTTAGTGTCTTGGGCGCGAACTCCATCGAGAATCCCCATTTTCTCGATGACTTTAATAGCAGCGCCACGCAGGTCAACGCCATAACCTCCTGGACGTAATGCCGGGGCATGTTCGGCAATCGTTACTTCAAAGCCGTATTCCTGTAACCAGTAGGCGAGGGCCGGTCCCGCGATAGATGCGCCGGAAATCAAAATGCGACGATTCTTTAACGTGTTTTTACTCATTTCTTACCTTCCTTCACTGCCAGCATGACTGTTTTAAGCAGTGTTTTAGTGAATGGGTCAACCTTGAGTTTTGGACGCACGCCAAGTTGTGCCAAAAAGCTATCTCGTGCGCCCTCGATCATCACGGCTAAGTTATACGTATCGATATTGCCGAACTCACCATTCTCCTTGCCTTCTTTTAAAGTGTTGTGGAGCAGGGTGAATAACGGGCTTTCGCTGTCGCCAAGGTAAAGCAAAGAACCTTTATCAGCGCGGAAGCTAAACATGATTTCGGCCGCTGCCTGGAATTGTTCCGGACGATCACTCATATTAGCGATATCTGATTCGATGAGTGCGTAAAGCTTATCAGAGGCCGTTTGCTCCTTTTCAACTCTTTCTTGCACAAGTTTTGCACGCTCAGCAAGGATAGACTGCAAGGTGACACATGTCAGCTCGGCTTTGTCTTTAAAGTGATATGAAATGAGACTCGGACTGATCTTGGCATGTTGGCCAATTCGAGAAAATGAAGTATTAATGTAACCATATTCGGCAAGCACTTTAATTGTCGTCTGTATGATTTGATTTCGACGGGCTTGTTCGATGAAAGTTTTACTAGACTTTTTTTGATCGTCTGTACTATTTATTGAATGCATATTCAAATTATATTCTATTTGCTCCTGCTTAGCAAGTTTATGATGCCCTCTCCTTATCGTCTTGATAAACTATATCCAATTCGGCTAGATCGAAGCCTAACTCGTCCGTGAAAGTTATATTCCGACTCACGAGCTCCTGCCATGAAATTATCGAAAGTCTACAGATGCAAATGTAGACTTTTTTAGTAACGAAAAAGTTCGGTTAGTTTATAAAAGGTCGATCATCTTGATGGGTTGTGCTATTTACTAGATTGTTTTATAATGCTTCTCATTGCGATTACTGCGCCATCTGAGGATCTTCCTCAAGCAGTGATTGTGAAGGAGTTGGTTATGGAGCCAAACGACGTCCGCGAAGACAGGCACCTGTTCGTGGAGCCGCAGCCAGTGATCAGGCTGGGTCCGTGCAATGGTCCGACCATTCACGAGCTACTGAAAGCTGAGGGCTTCGAGGTGCTTCCGGCGGAGGGGCGAAAGGTAGCAATATCCCGCGAGGGTATCGGCCGCCTCGACTTCACTGGCATGGCGGCCCACTACCCCGATTTCTTGGAGCTCGACGGGCTTCAGGCACGGAACGACGATACTGTCGAGGCGACGGGCGTGGAAGGAGCTGACCCAGACGGGGTTCTCTACTTCCTCTACGAGGCGGTCCGCATCTGTGCCATGACAGCCCGCTAGGGTCCGACCACGCCAACCTGCGCCCGTGCGGAGAGAGCCCGCCGGAGGTGCGAAAGCGCTTCCGGCTATGCTCCTCCGGCGGGCTCTCTTTATTCTAAATAAATCGGCCGAACCTTCTCTATCTAGCCCTAATATGAATAGCTTATTATGCAATACTTTCAAGGCTCCGGTAGCACTCGGATTTCCTATGTGTTGTGCCCTATCTTCACTATAAAAGTTCGGTAGTTATCTACGAACCCCTGCCAAGTTTAGTAACAGATACAAAAATGCCTCAAATATTGAGGCATTTTTCTTGTTCTTGAACCTCTCCTCCATTCTACGAAAGAAAAATTGACAGGGTGTATTACGTGAAATACACTACAACCATGACCAGTAAAGGCACTAATTACGATTGCGGCGCGCCTTTTGAATCGGACGGTGACGACCACGCATCGAGAAATGGAGAGAAGTAATGAACGAGATGACACTTCGTGTAACATCCGCCGACGGTACGAAGATCGCCTATGATCGGAAAGGCACTGGCCCGGCGGTGATCCTCGTCGGCGGCACCCTAGACGACGGCACTGAGAACGCGCCGCTGGCTGAGGTCCTTGCCAACGATTTCACGGTATACAATTACGCACGACGCGGCCGAGGCGCCAGCGGCAATACACCGCCGTATGCCCTGGCGCGGGAGCTGGAAGACCTCGACGCGCTGATTGCGGCGGCCGGCGGCTCAGCTCACGTGTACGGCGCCTCATCTGGCGGCGCCCTCGTGCTGGAGGCAGCAGCGGCAGGTTCGGCGATCGACAAGATCGCGGTGTGGGATGTGCCGTACGTGATCGGGGACGACCAGTGGCCGAGGTTCAATCAGTACCTCGCAGACACCGACAAGGCATACAAAGCCGGGCGGGACGAGGAGATGCTGGAACTGTTCATGAGGCTTACCGGCGGACCCGACGCGGACCTCGCGGCTGACAAGCAACACCCGCTCTGGGTCTCGTCCGTCGCGCTCGCTCACACGCTCGTCAAGGACGCTGAGATCCTCAATGGCTACAAGATCCCCACGGACCGACTTGCCCGCATCATTCAGTCGGTCCTGGTGATCACCGAAGGTCCGATCACCGAGCCCCAAATGGCAGCCCTCCCGACCGACTTCTTCGACCGCGCCGCGAAAGCGATAACCGCTGCCATCCCCCAGACCGAACGACGCACGCTCGACGGGCAGAATCATGTCGTCGCCCCCGAACTCATGGCCCGTGTACTGAAGACGTTCTTCAACCAGTAACCCGTCGATGGTCATTAAGTAAAGGAGCAGTCTCCATCGGTACATGATGAAGCTGATTTACTATCTCTGCGGTTTGCCGAGTACGCCGCATTTCTGAAACAAAAATATGGTCAATAGGTGTTTCTTTCAATTTATCCGCAAGCGCCTTTGCTTGTTTCGCTCCCAGTTCGGTAATATGTAGGGTCGCCATTACAGAGGTTGAGGTCGTTATAGTTGGTTCGTCCGTGTCGTGCGAGATATATTTTCACCTTTCTAGCATAACTCATCATCATGAAGCCTCTGGATTTCTTCTATGTCAATTTTCTCAAGCTTATCGTCGAAAGTTTGGTTTCAGAACTGACACTGCCGAGATACTATTTCAATAAAGCGAGGTCGATGCACCAGTATATTTTGGCTTAGCGCATCGACCTCCGGATTTTTTGGCTAGTTGGCTCCTTCACCTTCGCCGCCGCCCACAAATGCACTGACTCCGAAAAGTACGATCGGGATGAGAAAACATGCGGCAAGTAGTGGTGTGGGTGCTTGGGCGATGCCAAGGGCAACGCTGCCGAGTAAGGCAGTTCCTCCGCCCAGCGGCTCGATGACTCGCCATTTGGTGAAGTCGGAGCTGTGCTCCCAGTCGGGGTTATCGCGGTGAAGGCGTCGTAGCGCTGCCATTCGTGCGATTGCACCCGCCTGAACGCTCAGGCCCATGACCACCAGGGTAATTCCTGCAATAAGCAACGTAGCCTCCTTCTAGCGTAACGCATCCTTCCTGCAGCATATCATCTTTTTCCTACACTATCCATGGCTCTGATCCAAGAATGCTTGTACCTCATGCTTGTACTGCCTATACTAATGACATGAATATGTTAAGCCTTTTGATTCTTCTCGTAGTGTTTGCCGTAATAATTTTTATTGTCCGTTCTATTGTAAGAGTAATCCGGCGAACACCTAAGGGTCGGTTTCCCGTACTTAGTATCGTTTTGCTGGGTACATCGTGCATATTATGTATTGCTAGCGTAGTGATTATTCTTTTCGTGAACAGTGAACTTGGAGGAGCAGTTGGCGGATTGGGTAGCTTTTTCGGCTTATTGGAGTCTAAGATTCGTCACGACCGAGAAGCCCGCCAGGCAGAGGTGTTAAATGATAAAACGTGATGGCTACTTGCCAAGCTTAATAACAGATACGAAAGTGCCTCAAGTTTGAGGTATTTGTCTTATTCTCGAACCCCTGTCTTTGCGGCCTTGGGCGCGAGCAAGATTGACGGACTACTTCTGATATTATAAAAAGATGGAGAAACACGAAATAGTATTGAATGAAGTCAGCGAGTTGTATGCGACGGCTACAACGAGCATGGGCAGGTGGATGTGGCGTAATCATACCCAGTGGGTTGCCGACAAGGCCAAGCGACTGGCTGGCAAATATGGAGCAAATACCGAAAAAGTCTATTGTGCTGCCTTGTTGCATGATCTGGGTGACAGTAAATACGAACGAGGGCATGCGGATTTTGATACGTGGTCTTGGAATACGAGCAAGATGATACTCAAAAAGGCTGGATTTCGCAAAGTCGAGAGAGATGAAATCCTTGAAGCTATTCGCACGCATTCTTGTCACCCAGGTCATCTTCCTGCGGTGATTGAGGGTGAAGTGCTCGCAACTGCAGATGGAATGTGGCACTTACAGACGAACTTCTTTCCAGTTATTTGCTATATGAATCGGCCTAACAACACTCATACCTACGAAGAGTGGCAAAAATGGTTCAGCGGTAAAATCGACCGCGATTTCAATACAAAGATATTCTTTGAAGACGAAAAGGAGGAAGCCAGAAAAGACTACGATGCCCTCAAGCGCGTCTTTGGCAATATGACATTGGATGACCGGACTAGCTAAAGCTCGAAGGTGTGTCCTCAGGAGCCCGGGGACTTTTGGCTCCCCGGGCTCCTGGTATGGGGTTTGCTAGCGAGCAAGGTCGGGTTGATAGCCTTCGTCGTTGCTACTTCTCACAGTACCGTCTCGGTCGATGGCAGCAAAATAGACGTTGATGAAGCAGTTTACCCGAAAGCTAGCCTGCACGCCGTGCGCGACCAACAACCGCTGGATCTCACTGCGCAGACCATCGGCAACTAGCGCGGCCTGCTCAGCTGCGACATCAGGCGTGAAACGCACCATTACCTCAAAGTCGGTAGCAACATTGCGCGAAGCCTCGGGAAGCCACTGCAATGCTTGGCAGTTGAGCATACCTGCCCTTTGGAGCTGCCGGTCGAGCAAGCCTACGAGAGTCTGGTTTAGCGAAAAGCTAAGCCTATTTTCATCTTCCGCCCAATTTGGACGATAGGTGAACATGGTGAGCGCTTGCATTTATCCTCCAGTGAAGATGAGAGAGCGTCGTTTTGGTCGCTCAACTAACAACGCCCCGGCGCCAAAGTGGCAACGGGAACACAATCTATTATGATAGTTTGTGTGTTTACAAGCAAGTCGTCTCAGCTCCCTTTAAATCGGTTCTTTTCTGGTAGCCAAGAGTCGTTTCTATATCCTCGTCGCACTCTATTTTCTACTGCAAAATTTCGTCCACGAACTCCTGCCATGAAATATTGAGCCATGTCTGGATTATCAAAAACTGGCTCGTACGTTATTTGTAAACTATACTAAGGATTATGTTTGATTCAGCTCGATCCATCCTCGATAAATACATAGATACCGAAAAAGTATCTCGCTTTACTTTTTATTCTATTGAAATGGAACGAGGAGAAAACCCAGAAGATCTCTATTATCTTTGTTCCGTCAAAGATCACTACTATGTTGTGTTCGAGACGGATTATATTATGAACACTCTTGTGGATGTTGCGCAGGAAGCTACGGACATTTTTAAGGGATATGATCTTGCGCCACTTCATTGGATGGTAAAGAAAGACTCTCAAATTGCGGTGGGTGCACTCACTATTCCTATCGATTCAGGCAATCCCGACAAGCTTCGAGAGAGTCTCATCTCTGATAAGGCTGGTTCAACTTTTGGATATGCAGTACGGTATGTGGTCATCGAGTTTGCTGCTATAAAAGACCATCGGCAGCCCCGATTCGATCCTAATACTTATGGCAGAGTTTCTTAGCTATCACTATGCGTACTTTCAGTGTTATCCAGTAGCTTCTGAACTTGCCTTGTATCCCCTCCATCTCGATCGCAAAAAGCTCGGTAGTTGTCTACGTACTCCTGCCAAGCTTGCAGTAGTATCGTAAGTATGGCATTATATATTTATGGAAAATGAGCGCACGAATTGTGATAACCCAGAATATCTTCGTGATCTGCGTGATCACCTAGAAGATGAATTATTTTCACAGTATCCTGACTGTGAAAATTGGGCAGATAATGATCCGCGTAACGAACCTTTTATGCAGAGGGCGGATGACATAGTTGATCGAACTACTAGTCTTCGTCTGAGCTGTGCGAAATTCTCCATCGGAATAGTAATGTCGGGAGATTCAATTACGCCGGATCTGGCGAAGACCTCATGTATGCTTGCTTCTGATGAGGTGTGCCCTATTGCAGAGCAAGTGCAATCTTTACGGGCTGAGTACAAGGAACTTCCTCTTGAAAGCGGAGAGGCTTGAGGCTCAAGCGTATGGCAAGCAGTTATTGCTGTTATGTTAAGATCTGGTAGTTTACAAAAAGCCCTTTTTATTTTGGTATAATGCTCCTATGAGACTTTACCTATCCTCATTTCGGCTTGGAGACGAGACAGACGAACTTGTTCGTCTTTTTGGGTATGGTAAACGTGTTGCTGTGGTTGCCAATGCTACCGACTTAGTAACTAAGGAGGAACGCGCATTTAAAGTGCAGACAGAGCACGAGCTTTTGAGAAGCCTTGGATTTAAAACTGAAGAGATCGATTTACGCAATTACTTCTCGAGGGAAGAGGAGCTTAGGACAGCACTAAATGATTTCGATTGCATTTGGGTGAGGGGTGGCAATGTATTCTTATTGCGACGAGCCTTTCGACAAAGCGGCTTGGATACTATTCTAAGGGAATTATTAGAGAAAGATCAAATTGCGTATGGTGGCTATAGTGCCGGTATTTGTATCTTAAGTCCAACTCTTAAAGGGCTTGAATTGGTTGATAAGCCCTACGACATCACAACTCATTATGACGAAAAGGTTATCTGGGATGGTCTTAATATACTCCCCTACTCTATTGCGCCTCATTACAAGTCAGATCACCCTGAGTCTGCCGATATTGATAAGTGCGTTGCTTATTTCAAAAAACATAAAATACCTTTTAAACCTTTGACAGATGGTCAGGCTATAGTTATTGGCTAGCTCTGCCAAGCTACTATACGTTCAAGGGTGCCAAACGAGGTGGGTCAAATCAAGATCTTAGCCTCAATCAAGCGAGGACTAATTACGAAAAGCTAGGTGCATCCAGTAGGCATATTGCTCAACATACACGTCCGCCAAAAAGAAATGAGTTACACGCTTAAATTAAATCAACGAATCTTCCTCAAGACCAATCTTTACTTGACTTTGCTGTATGTACATGATATATTATTTAGTACCGACATCAGGAAAAGTTTACCGTTCCTGGGAACGGGGAACTTTTTTGCTGGCGGTGTAGTGTTACTTGCGAAAAGTCGCAGTGGATGATGTTCTTTAATGGGATAACAGGCTTATACCAAGCGTCACCCGGTGAACGAGCAAGACCGAGCATCCGGTTAACTGGCCCAGGCAGGTTAACCAAAATGGAGCTCCCGCAGTAAGGAATCTTCAGCAATTCGCCCCTTCGGGGCACACCCGGGAGGGAGGAGAATTTGTGTAGCTTAGCGGCTGCCACTCCTCCCTCTCGGGCTTTACTTTTTTAGACACTATTTCATAAGCTAACTCAGATCACTTACCCTCGGAAGCCCGTAATGAAACAAAGTTCTTAGCAAGGATTCTTTTTGCTACAAAATGATGATCAGCATTTGCTGGTCGTTTTTTAATGAATAGCGACTTTTGCGGAAATTGAACCACGAGCCACTGCTAACACAGCGGTTCGACGGTATGGAGCGGCACGGAAGCTTTATGTACTAAATATTGCAGGTACGTCAATACCATGGTATCGTTAGTACGATCCGCTAGCAGAACGTAAAGTCCTCGCATCGGAAAGCACATGCAAACACTAGCAGAGACGAGCAGTCGGTATGAGCGATTTCGCTGAACGTCAAAAGCAACTTAGGGCTGCGGACCAGCAGGCGCAAGAGAGTCATTACGCCAAGCAGCTTAAAAGAATCCAAGACCTTTTACTACTCGTCGTCGCGCATCTGGAAAAGAATACTCATGACCACGACACCCAGTGGGTTTCCTATGAGGATCCTTCTGACGGCTCGCACCAAGAAAAGTTTTGTTGGGTGATTGCCTCTAGTAGTAACGGTGATGGTGATAGCTACACTGGTATTACGACCGATGGTGTAATGGTAGGGTTTTACCACAGAAGTGCACCCGGTGGTGTCGTCAATGCGGTGGGCGCCAATCGTTACGATCGGATACCTTTCGCCCCTTTGGCTATGTCCCAAACATTGAGCATTCTCGAGCAGGTACTGCAGCCGCCTGTGGCGCCACCACCATTGCCTAAGCGCAGCTGGTGGCGACGTTCGGGCGCGTAGTGCGAGTTAGCTCACTAAAACGATAGAGGTTAATCCAGCCAAGGCTGCTTGTCTGGCCTAGTCGGCTAATATGCCTTTGGAGGTGAAGTCTAGTGTACCCGCTACTGTTGCAGTAGCGGGTCTTTTTTGTTTGCCTCTAATATAGCTTCCCTGGCCGTTGAAGCTCATATGTGGGATAGGGCAACGCGCATTTGGTGGCTCTATGAAGGACCACAGGGCAAGTCGAGGCCGCCGAACAGGGTCCTCTGGAGTTACACACAAAGGCCAGCCTCACTTCTCTTATCGAGGTGAGGCTGGCCTGTTCAACTTTTAGTCTATAATATGGCCTACAGATAAAATCCGTAGGCCATACAAAGAATAACCCCCTAAATCACAAAGGTTTGTTGATCATGAGGTATGGTTAGCCTTCCTGTGTAGTACTTTCGCACTGCAGCAGTAATGTCGGCAGCTGGTTCACGATCATACAGCGAAGTGAGCACAAGGTGCTTGACATTCGCAAGCGATGCCAACTGTCCGCACTGAATAGGCGCAAGATGGCTGCGATGTGGTTCTGCCTCAAATTCTTCTTGAGACGCCGATGCATCGATAATCGCAATATCAGCATCTTGTAGTAGTGGCAGTACCGCTTCGTCCCAGCCTAGATCTCCTGTTACGACCACCTTTTTCCCAGCTTGCTCAAAGGCAAACGAAACCGCTTGAAGCGTCGGTACATGTTTGACCGAAATGCCCGTGATACCCAGCTGGCCATACGTTCGTACTTTGCCGTGTGTATGCTCAACAATGCGCAAGTCACGCGCAAGGTTGAGTTCGGGCACCATCATCTTGGCAAGCGTAGCAATATCTTTAGAGATTGCTGGATAGCCATGAATGGTCAGCGGTGTCGACCTTGCCTCCCCTGGCAAATGCTCAATATTCGCAATCAATTGCGATTGCAGCAATGCCGGCAATGCCGCCATGTGATCGGCATGGCTATGGGTAATACAAAGATGGCCCAAAGTGTGCAATCCAAACTGCAAACTATTTATAGCCTCGGGAACACCCCAGCCGCAATCGACGATAATTGATGTGGTATCTGTTTCAATGAGCACCGAAGGTGATCGGCGTTGTGATTGGATCAGTCCTGTACCAGTACCGAGCATGGTTATTCTCATAATTTCAGTATAGCTTGAATGTGCTCAACTAGCGCTAAAATGGTTTCATGAGTAAACAGCGAATGCTTGTAGTTGTTCGTCATGCTATTACTCCGCACAATGTGATGATCGATGGAAGAGGTTCGGCAGAGTTGACGGCCATCTTGGAGCGCGCGGCCGCAAAGGGTATGTATGAGAAAAATTTGATGCTGCTACTCCGAGGAGAGCTTAGGCGAAACTACCAGGCCGAGAATCATAGATCAATTGTCGAAAACCAAGGCCGGGCACAGTGTGATGCCGTGAAGAAAGCCTTCGCCAACGACGAGTTGACCTTCAAGGCATGTTTGTGCTCACCGTATCGCCGTACAATCCAAACAGCAGCCGCTATTGTTGGCCGGTTTGTCAAGTATCGTACCTACGAGGAACTGTGTGAACGAGACCTGGGTATTTTCTATAACCTGCCCCGAGACCTCTTTTACCGCTTTTTCCCACAAGAAGCCCGGAAGAAGGCTCGCGACCCGCTCGGTTGGAAGCCATTTGATGGCTGTTCGCTAAGAGAGCTGTGGCCTGCACTTCAGTCGGTTGTTAGGGCCGCGAGCGAAATTGTCAAAACGAGAGGAAATGTGCTCATTGTCGCTCATGCCGATGTTAATGTCTCGTTGCGAGCCCTGCCTGAACTAGGAGCTATGACGACGACTCAACTTCTCCATAAGGGTCCTGGCGACTGGAATCCATTGTGGTTCCAAAACTGCCAGTACGACAAGTACAGCTTTGGTGACCCAAATGGCGGACGACCTTGGAACGTGCCCACGCACTTTCGCAGCGTCGTACCGTATGGTGCCGATCTTGGTGGCACCAAGCTAGACACAGGCTGGCACGAGATCAAACGATAGTGTAGTGGTTGCCGGGCGATGTCGGTAAAATGACGTCTGCCCGGCAACCTCTCTAACTTAGGTGTATACTGAAAGTACAATTTAAAAGGAGTGGGCATGAAAAAGATTGTTATAGCATTATTTATTGTTTTGGTTGGCTTGGGTGTTTTATCTGCGCCGGCAAGTGCAGCACCATACTGCGGCATAACATGGGGTAGTTTACCCAAATCGGGCGGTGCCATGTCTACGGGGCCGCTGACAAATATCAGAACTGGTCGACATGATTGCTTTGATCGTATGGTGTTCGACTTCCGCACTGGTTCAGCTGGATATAACGTCAAGTATGTTTCTAACGTTTATGCAGACGGCTCGGGTACCCTTGTTCCCCTAGCCGGAGGCGCTAAGTTGCAAGTTATAGCACTTGCGCCTGCTTACGACTCTAATGGTAGTGCCACGTATCCTGGAGTAGTGGGTAGTTCTTTGCCGGGCGTCAACATAGCAGGATACCAGACATTCCGTGACGCTAAATACGCCGGGAGCTTTGAAGGTCAGACAACGATTGGCCTTGGAGTACGAGCAAAACTTCCCTTTCGTGCCTTTACTCTTGATAACAGGCTTGTTGTAGATGTAGCTCATAAGTGGTAAGTTTTTCCTGCTACTACGTGGGCATAGGTTGAGCTGTACTGAATCGCTCGGTCTTCCTGTCGCAACTGTCTTGTCTACCAATGGTTTATATGGTTTAATAAGACTATGAGAGTTGTTACTAAGTTAGGTCTTTTTATCGCTTTGGCATTTATCGCCACGTTTACCTTTATGCAACTGCCGGCACAGGCTGCGGCTCCTCCCGATAAAATCCAAGCCGATAGTAAGCGGCTCTATAACAGCGCCACCGGCAAAACTTTTCAGCCGCGTGGGGCAAATTATGTCCGTTTGACCACGGCCGCTCAAGGTTATGCCTACCATTCAACCTTCGAGCCAGGCCAGTACAACTCAGCTGCGGCAGGCAGCTTCCTTACGCAAATGCAGCAATACAAATATAATACCGTACGGGTATTTATTGACCCCGGTAGTACCGATGCCAATACGCCTCATGGAATTGGACGCGGTATGGGCACGAACGATCTGGTTTATGGACCATATATGGATAATTTTGCCGATTTTGTCCAGCAAGCAGCCACACGAGGTATCTACGTTTTGCCCTCAATGGATGTTTTTCCGCAAAACAGCTATTACTGGGGGTTGGTCGGTACTTTAAGAGATAGCCATAGTTACAAAAATGTTGGTGGTCGTAACTTAAGTTACTTAGAACGCGGTCATGTTCTTGCAAAAGCAGAATATATGAAGCAATTTGCCGCAGCGCTTACGGCTCGTGTTGGGGCTAACGAAACCGCCATTCTTGCTTACCAGCCCGATAACGAACTTTTTTTCGAGGCGAACCAGCCGCCATTTAGTCAGCTTTCTGGTACGGTGCAGCCAATTGATGGTGTTGTTTACGATATGGCAAAGCCAGCCGATCGCCAACAGGCGGCCGATGCTAGCATGGTGGTATACTCCCAGCTCATTAAAGAAAAGTTGCTTGAGTCTGATGCCGATGCGTTAATGACCATAGGTTTCTTTACTAACCGCGCCGTTGGCAAAACCAGCTACAACGGCCTGACGACCTCTTATTGTGCTAGCAATTGCCCTACTAACGTTGATTACCGTGTTCCTGGCCGGCCGGCGGCTTTAAGCGCATGGGGTAAGGCAGATTTTCTGGATATCCATATGTATCCAAACGGCCACCCCTACACCCCAACAAGCGACCTTGCAACAATTGAAGAAGCGTGGTTCCAAAAACCCTATATTATTGGCGAATTTGGTGCAATGAAACAGGTTTATAATAACGACATAAGAGTGGCAGCAGGCGCAATGCGCGACTTGCAGGGAGCTACTTGTCGTGAAGGTGCCCAAGGGTGGTTATTTTGGACGTGGGACACCTATGAGAAGCTTGCTTCTCAGGAGTTATTCTTTAAGATGACCGAACAAAATAATACTATTGGCGCCTCACTTTCACCGATTCATAGAGCCAACCCTTGTATTCAAGTACATTACGTTCCACGATAAAGCAGACGCTTAGGGGCCGTAAGCTTATTTTTTATTTGCAGATTGCTGGGCGGCTTTTAGCTTTTTGAGCTCTGCCTCGAACTCTGCCATTTTTTTCTCTCGTCGTAGCATTGTCCTGTTGAGCTTTTCTAGTTCTTTAACACGAGCTTCCAGCTGTGCGGTGCGTTTGGCGACTTCGTGTGTAAGGCTTTTGGTATAGACTTTGAGTTGTTCTTCAAGCAGTTTTTGCTTGGTAATATCTTCCATAGCGAGGAGCATGATAGGCTTGTCGATGTTGGTAGTATAAATTTGACGTGCGTTGAGCATCATAATTTTACGTCCTATCCTTGGGAATTCATGCTCGACTTTAAAATCTTCAAAGTGGGTATTTTTAGGGAGAATGTCCTCGAGGAGGATTCGTAACTTTGGGGCACTCCACTGGCCGTTACCTAAATCGTAAACAGGCTTTCCTTCTGTTTCTTTCTCGGTAACTTGAAAAAAGGCGTAAAAAGTTCGATTAGCTGATAGAACCTGAAGATTTTCATCCAGAATTAAAAAAGGCTCGCGTACTGTATCGACAACGGTTTTTATATATGTCCAGGCTACTTCCCACAGCTCATCGGCTCTAATTTTATCAGCTTGCATCTTTTCCTATAACTCCTTAGAGGTACATTCATTTTTACTCTAAGTACTCATAATAACAGAACTAGGACGAATACGACACTAGTGTGCTTACAAGTGCTTTCGCTTTCGCATGCTGATCAAGTGAATGGCGTAAAGATGACTCAAGCTCGTCGAGAAGTGTATAGATACTATTGGTGGGTTGGAGAAGCTCACTTCGTGCGAAGTCTTGCCTTGCTTTACTGATATGGCGCAAAGCGAGTAGGCATACATGTGGCATGGTGGTGCGGCGAAACTGCTTTTGCATACGCAATAAAAGATCGGGGAGATTATAAGTGCCATTTTGCAAATGCATGTCACGGAGAATCGCAATGACGACGTAACTGGCTTGTCCGGCTTCTATGTCATCCGTCCAGTCGTGCAGGTCATCAGTTAGCTGTCGCGCAATTAAGTAGTGTCGAAAGGCAGATTCAATATAATGAGTTTGCTGTAGCGTGCCCTTTGTGTACTTGATAAGAATAATCATAGGGCCTAGTGCGTGCGCAAACGATCGAGTCGCTAAAACTGACTGCCTTCCGTACTTAGGGAGATGGTCAATGGTAATGGTGTTGTTCTGCATAATAAAACGACAATTATGCACTTCCCAGGCGTTAGCTTCGTCCATTTCGGTAAATACATTGGCAATATAGCGCTCAAAAGTATATTGCCGAGGAAATACCGCCCGAAAACACTCAAGCGAGGTACGCATTGTCACATTTGCCACCGGTAGCTGGGAAGGAATTCCATCCGTGTCGAGAAAATCATCGTAAATAGTATAGGCTACCCAGCAGCACACATTTGCAACGCCGAGCATGACGAATTGCTGATCGCTAAGACCGACGGGGTGTTTTAGTGCACAGGCAAAAAAGTACGATAACAATGTAATTTCAAATGTTCTCTCAGTATTACAAATTTTATCGACTGCCGCTAATGTAGATTGACGCAGTGGTTCGGCACGAGTATTAAACAGTTGCTTAGCGGTCTTGGCGACTAATTGGTGCCGCTGCTGCAAGCCGGGCGAGGCCTTTGCGAGATTGGCGTGGTCTCGGTATGTTATTAGCAACTTTACAATGAGAGCCGTGGTGGCTATGTCGGACTCAAGTCGTCCATGGAGAAGTGCCTCTGTAGGCCAAAACCCAGTTGGTCGCTGGTAACCGCATATCGCTCGTAGTTCTTGCCAAAGATCGGAGGTACGATGCTTTACTGTAGGTAAGGCAATTGCACGATACGCAGGTGTCTTTAAATGACAATACGTAATAAAACGCGAAACTTCAGGATAATCGTAAAGCTTAGCAAGTAAGTAGAGTGAGTACGGCTCATTCGTGTCCTTAAATTGCTCGGACGTAACGATTTGGTCGAAAAAAGTGTTGAGACCAGGTAAAGGCTTTGCTACAAGCCGCACGAAAGACGCAATTTGAAGATTGGCCGTAATGTCAACGATACCATCACAAGCATAGGGGCCGCCTACTTGCACTTCCGATTGAACCAAGCGCTGAATAGTGTAAGCTAAGTGCTCCCCACTAATGTATAACTGGTCGTATTTCCATAAGGTCTCTAGGACAAGAAAAACCTCAAGTAAATCCCCTTCACGTATCCAGGTTGGGGTTAGTTGCCGACTTAGATGTTCAGCTAGCTGCGTCGATGTACTTTCTAGAGAACTAGCGGCGGGTAGTGTGTCGAGTATGAAAGCACAATCCACTAAGGTTAAACGCTGGATTTCATCTTTAGATATCTCCCCTAGGCTTGCTAAGGCGTGGTCGAGGGTGCGCTGGAGCAAGTCATTTTTCATGACTTAAGGGTAACTTAACAATAAATTCGGTATGATCGCTTGCTGAGCTAAGCGCAATAGTTCCTGAGAATTGCATTTCTACTATTTGTTTTGCAATATATAGTCCCAACCCAAGTCCTGACTTTTTAGTACTATGGTGAGCTGTAAATAGTTTTTTGCGCCGACTCTTTGGTATGCCTTTACCCCAATCACTAATATGAATAGAAATATATCCCCCTTTGATCTCCAGGGTAACGACAACCCGATGTGTACCGGCGACGGTGTTGCTATAAGCATCAATAGCATTGCTCGTAAGGATAGCGATAATTTGCCCAAAACTTTCAGGATCTCCTACGTATTTCCAGGACTTTACAGATGACTTCCAGTCAATTTCTACAGAACTTTGAGCAGCTTTATAATGCAGAAAGTCGATTGTCTCGCCAACCTTTCGGACGACATCAAATGTTTGTTTTTGTGCTTCCCCATGGAGGCGTCGTCGGGTACTTTCGACCGTATCTCCTAAGTAACGAATAATCTGGTGCGCTCGGCCCAATTCTTTGGAATGCTGCTTATCTTCCAGGCCTTCTATTGAAAGTGTCAGTGCCGTTAGGTGATTTGCAAGGTCATGAAGCAGAGTTATTCCCAATTGACCAAGGTTAGCGAAATGGTACATTTGACGCATTTCCTGCAATTGAACACGACGTAGATCTCTTGTACGCTCTTTGACGCGTAGCTTTAAGGTGGCTTTTTGTTGCAATAAGGCTGCTTCCGTGCGCTTTACTTTCGTGAGGGCACGGTTCATCTCTCGATTGTATAGCCACGATATCAATGCAAGCATAATGAACATTGCAGAGTAGGCGAATGCATCGCCGTAAGAAGGGCCGGTCGTCATCCAGGATGTATTGGGCTGATACCATTCAAGGGTGGCTGCAGTTTGAGATCCAATGAGTATAGCACTCGATAATATTGCGATGAATAACGCATATCGAGCAGCGAAAAGAATCCCCGCAAGAATAATCACCAGAGAAAAAAGCAATAATCCGATAGGTGTGCTAATGCCCCAAACGACAACGATACAGCTTGCAATAAGTATATAAAATAGTACAAGTAAATAGGCCACGGTGCGATAGTGGTTTTGACGCAGTAGCCAGTAAGTGCTGATTATATATAAAAATGCAAAACCGCAGAGAATGAGGCAACCTAATGTATGAGCATTCTGCCTCCCAAGACTAGTGAGCAAAATCGCGATAACGGATGTGATAAAAAGAGTACCAAAAATAACAACCTTGCAAATACTTGTAATAACGGAATCGTATTGCAATTTCTTAAGCACCCCTACTCCTTTGTTTTTTTGGGAAAATGAAACTCTAGCTACAAAAATGGAATTAATTGAACAGATTGAAAGATTTAGTAAATTATAACCAAGGTGTGCCTGTTGTTAGTTCTTGATCTAAGCTTGCTTCTATGAGATTAGTCTCACGTACCTCTTTATTAGTAAGGATAGCAAATATTGTCTGTTCCATAAACAGCTCCGTTCTTAATTATATTTTGTCATCAATCATATAGCCGACGCCATATGCGGTTTTGATTAGCGATTTATTAAATGGCCGGTCTATTTTATCGCGTAAATACTTTATATGAACATCGACCGTATTATTCCAGCCTTCGGTGCCCGTCTCCCATACATGATCGATTATCATTGTTCTGGTCAATACCCGACCGTGATTACTGGCAAGATATTCAAGAATGTCGAACTCTTTACGACGCAAGGGTATAGTAACTCCTCCTCGCTGTACTTCTCGGCGCGTGGTATTAACGGTCATGTCGCATACGGTAATAACTCTTTCTTTCTTCATCTCCTGGTTACGACGCAAGAGAGCGGCAACGCGAGCTTTAAGGGCTTCACCATTAAAGGGCTTGGTTATGTAATCATCGGCCCCGCTGTTAAGCAACTTAACAGTCATTTGGGGATCCTTCTGAACACTTAGTATGAGTATTGGTACTGTAATATTAGCGTTACGTAGCTCCTGACAAACTTCAAACCCGTCTATGTCGGGCAATCCTAAGTCGAGAAGAATCAAGCTATATTGAATGGAACGTGCGGCTTCGATGCCTTCGTACCCGGTACACTCATGGTCAATCGTATATGATGTGCCCAGTAGTTTTTTTACACTATCAATAAGCATGCGGTTGTCGTCAATATATAGTAACTTCATAAATGTATACCCAATTCTATCTAAAGAATACAGTGGAATTATTAAAAACTGATTAATATGCCATCAGGATTGGTATTTCCTAACCGCAACCCTTTGGAATAAGAAATATGTCCAAATTTAGAAAAAATTAATTATAGCCATCCATACTGCAAGCATCAAGTTAAACAAGGACCTTCGTATGAAGCAAAAAATAGTATTAGCATTATTAGCAATCGTTGTCGCCACGGGAGCGATGTCGTCAGCAGTAGGTGCAACGCCACCACAATCCGATGTAACTGGCGTAATAACTGAGAATCAAGTGGCTGTTGCGGGTGCCACGGTAACTGTCTTGTGTAACGGCCATACTGAAGTAGATACTACTGACGCCGCTGGTTCGTACTTGGTTACTTACCCATCGCAAGATTGTCCATTTGGAACTACCGTTAAGGTAACGGCCAAGAAGGGCGACAAAAGTGGTGTCGCAAGCGGTACAGTGCAGGGCATTACCACTAAGCTAAACCTGGCAATTGTTAATGTTTCCATCCCGGAGTACGGTCTTATTGCCGGTATACTTGCCGGTGGTGCTGGTGTAGGAATGATCGTTTACGCTCGTCGTCGTCAACAACAAAATCAAAGTCTACAGTTCTAAGGCACTGATCCTATTATGACCCTAGCAAAAGCTATCACTCCTCTCCTGTGGCGGGTGATAGCTTTTGTATGTCTATTTATTATTGTTTCTGGCATTATTGGCCCTCGCATTATAAGCGGTGGTATTTTATTTCGTGATGGATTTGCAGTCTATGGCGGTATTGGTAAGGCGTTGCTTTTTAGCTTGATCGCTTTTGCTCTACTTGCGCGGCACAACAAGGCAACTATTGCTCTGCGGCAGTGGCAACCAGCACTGCTTAGCTGGATTGCAGCGGCCATACTTGCATTTATTGTTGCGTGGGTAGCAATTGGTAATCTTCTAGCGGGTACGCGCGAATTATCTCAGCTTGTGCTTGCCCACGGGGGTTTACTGAGTGGGTTGTTACTTGCGGGTGTAGGGTGTGTGGGGCTAAAAAACATACAGTTGGTTTGGAACCGTTACAAACGAGAAATAATTGTATCGATAGCGCTAGGCGTTGCCTTCTATTTATTTCTTCAAGTTGTCTATATGCTATGGCAGCCCCTAGCTTTTATGGTGCTCGTGAGTGTTAACTTTATGCTTGGCCTTAGCGGACTCGAGGCAGTTATATTGCCACCACATACTCTTATGTTTGATAAGTTTGGTATTACCGTGGCCGAGTTTTGTTCGGGTGTTGAATCGATAGCCCTTTTTACCGGTCTTTATGCTGTTGTGGGCTTACTTGATTGGAAACGTCTTAATAGGCGGCGTTACTTTATTATATTCCCTATAGCTTTAACCGTACTTTTCCTCTTTAATATCGTTCGCGTGTATGGGCTTATTATGGCGGGATATTATATTAATGCTGAAATCGCCTTTAGCCTTTTTCATACCTATGCTGGCATGGTGTTCTTTATCGTGTATAGCGCAATTTTTTGGTCGATATGCTATAAATATATGATCAAAAAACAGACATTGGAAAAAAATGTATGAAACATACTTTAAACCCCAAAAATATTATTATTTCGCATGTGTATTCAAGCGATAACAAAGGCGATGCCGCACTTGTTAGCGTGCTTATTCATGATTTGAGGCGCAAGTTTAAGGGTGCGAATATTACCATTTTACGACTTGAATCAGTCAAGAGAAATAGTAAGTTTGAAGGCGTTCCTGAGAAGCCTAGTTTTATGTACTATGTTGCCAACAAATACCATAACCCGCTTGCTAAGTTAGGGTACGCACTTTATATGATGAGTGCGACGCTTTTGTGGGCCACGTGGTATCGCCATACGGGGCGCTCCCTGTACTTGCCTGTGCACTTACGAGAAGTAGCGAAGCTCTATCAACAGGCCGATCTTATTGTTCCTGTGGGTGGTGGCTATCTCCGCAGCCGCAAAGGTCTTGCAATGCGGTTTAATGTTCCGCTTTTGCTCCATCCGCTACTATTTGGCTATTTATTAAGAAAGCCAACAGTTCTCTACTCTCAGTCGGTGGGGCCATTTCAGAACAGGCTCGAGAAACTCATGGTCGCGTTTGTACTAAAACGCATGACGCTTATTCTGCTCCGTGAGGATACGTCGGTCGCATTGCTGGCTAACCTGGGAGTAACGAGCAATGTTACGCGGGCGGTAGATTCGGGCTTTTTACTGCGGAGTAGTAAAGAAATAGATATCCGTAAGAGATATGACATTCCGGCAGATAGGCTGCTTGTTGGCGTTACGGTTCGTTCATGGTTAAAAGACGAAGCGCAAACGGCTTACGAAAAAGCGGTAGCAAACAGTTTAGATACTCTTGTTGAAACGGCAAAAGCACACATTGTTTTTATTCCGCAAGTAACAGCCGCTAAAGGTGATGATGATCGTCTGGTGAGCAGCAGGGTGTATGATTTTATGCACCACAAGGAAGAGGCGATACTCGTAGACGATGTGCCCGATCACCATCGTATAAAAGCTCTCTACAACGACCTCGATATCCTTCTTGGCACCAGGTTTCACTCAGTTATTTTTTCACTTACCTCATTAGTGCCGGTGTTGGCAATTGAGTATGAACATAAAACCAGTGGAATTATGCGCGATTTAAAACTAGAAAACTGGGTTATTAAAATCGAGGAAGTTACGAGTGAAAACTTAACAAAAAAACTGCAAGAGCTGGTTCAGAAACAAGGATACTATCGGCAACACCTGTCTCAGCATCTGCCGCCCTATCTAGATGAGGCGCGACGAACTGTCGATATTTTAGAGAGTGCTTTGTCGCAGTAAAAGTGGCGAACCGGTGCGATAATAGTCGTTATCCACAGAGGTAGTTACGATTCATGTGCTGATTAATAATTGTTTAATTAGGCCTCAGTACCATGAGATTGTTAATGTAACCATAAGGAGTAAAGAATGAAGCAAATCAAACGATTAAAAACTTTAGTAGGCGGCCTGACACTGAGCGTGGCTATACTGGCCAGCTCTGTTACGAGCGCACTTGCAGCGCCAGGTGGGTCCTTAACACCGCCGGCTGGAGACAAAAAGCTCGTGTCGGGTCCTCAAGCTAAAGCACCTTTTGAACCTGGTACGAAAGATGCTAAAGCTGAAGATAAGCTTGGCAATACCGATCAGGTTAAAACAAACGCCGAAGGTAAGCTCGAGGCAAATGCTCGAGGCGAGGCGGTGCCACTCGCTGGCAATGTTTCGGGTGTTGACTTTCAAGACTTCTATAACTACTGTTGGAAAAACTTAGTATATACGACAGTACGAAATACAACTAGCACGCTGAAGTACATCCAAGTAAAGGTATATAACCAAGGCCACTACCGTGACATGTATACATCGGTAGCAGCCGGTGGTAGCTACACCTACCCTGCCTTCTATGGTGTTGATGGCGGCTATTCGGCATACCTTTATGTCTGGAATGGCTCTAGCTACGTCTACGACGAATACAAAGGTGGCACAAACACTTGTAACGTCTCGGTGACTCGTACCTACAACACAGGTGGATGGGTACAGTTAAAGATCCAAAACCTGGGTACAGCTTATGCAACGCAAGTTTCTACAGAGCTGGCTCCCTACCCTGGTAGTGGCACATACACCGGTACACAGTACGACTACCCGGCAGCTGGCGGTGCAGCAATCTACCGTTGGTTCCAGGTTGGTACGCAGCCATATGGTATTACCTCCTACACCTCGGGCAGCTTTAACGCGCCTTATAACTTTACAGGCGACCTTTAGCTAATTATTACTCATAATATCTAGCGACAGATCAAATAGCAGCTCGTTCCCAGGCGAGCTGCTATTATTTTCCTAGCTGGTTTCTACTGTATTAGAATTTTCTTCCTAGTAAGCTTTGGGCAACTTTGTAAGTAGCGCCACGTAGGTAAAGGTGGTCGAGATAGATAATAAATGCAGCGATTCTTTTTATAAGCGGTGTCGAATCATCGGAGATATTAGCAAGACTCATCTTTTGAGCAAGAAGTAACTCTAGGGGGGCATCCCGGGCCTCAAGAGCAGCAAGGTTTTCTTTGTGAAGATGCTGAATATGCTCATTCACAGGCATGGCAGCAACTCGCTTCGGGTCGAGCGTACGGGGGAATGTTTTTGCCTTATCGAGCGCACCAACAACATAAAGGTTTATCATTGTGCGTAGACACTTTTCGCATACCCCGCAGTTGAACGCATCTTTTTCGTTCATGTAGCATACTCGTAAGGACTTCAGTGCGGTGGGCGACTTTGCGATTTGCCAAGCTATTTTATCAATTCGCGAGGCTTCGCTACCATCGTGAATAAACGAAAGCTTCTCCGTGCTCCAATACTCGTCCATGTCAAGGTGTGTACCCCACGGAATCTGCTGCTCAACCGTGCAAGAAGACGGCACATATACTTGTTTTAAGCCTCTTCGTAAACACAATCCCACCGCCGCCAGGCATCCACCATGGGTGTAGTCCCACGAAAAAATGGGGTCAATAAGGCTTCGGAGGTTACTTTCCACTTCGATTAAACTTGCTTTTTCGGTTTTAGCGACTTTTTGGATGTTTTGAAGTGTTGCAGCCCATAAGTTTTTATTGCGCGGGTCAATATCGTAACCGTTTACTAATAGTAAATGAGTTACAGGATTCTTGGGATCGTTCTTGCGTTTTAAAAAGGTGTAAAAAGAGTCAACGCCACCAGAAAAAAACGAGGCTGTGACCGTGGGCTTGGCGGTATCTTCCTTCAGGTGTGAGGCGATGATTTTAATGGGTTTAAGGCCAATATTCCAGCTGAGAACCTTGTTCATCACCTCATGCATACCCGTATAAAGCTCTTTTGAGATCACTCCTTCAATAATAAGGTCTTCGCCTCGTTGCATCGAAGGGATAAGCAAAGCGGCCGCGAATGGGCTTGCGTCGACTTCTAAAAATGACTTGTACTTTTTATCAAAAGTAAAGTAGGCTTCATCGTACCCTACGCGTCTAATTTTACACTTGGCAAAAATGGTAATTGTACTATTAGTTTCTCTGGTATTTACTTCTATAACTTTCATGAACGAGGTCCTTATACGATTTAATATTACTGGATGATTTTGTTTATGCAATTACGACATAATCAAAACTCACCATCGCGCCGCCTCGTGGGACGGTACGGCTTGATACGGTAAAACTGGTGGCGGTTCGGTCTGATACGTACAGGTCAGCCGACGTTGGGGTAGTCGACTGGTCCGTAATCATAATTGAAAGCGGAGCTTGGGCGTAGGGCCGCGAGAATGTAACGGTGGCAATGGTACCTGCTGCTGGTGTGGCTTTGGTTGCTGCGATCACACCACCAGCAACGTCACGTACCTGCACGCGTGGGTTGGCGTAGCTTACTTGGTCACCAGGCGTCACTCGCGGCGGTGTGCCAACTGCTTGTGGCCGGCCATTAGAATCAATCGCCAAGCCCTGAATGTTGAATGTCTCGTCTTGAAACTCCATAAGCCGATGAAGTGATGAAGCGGTTGGCCGTACTACGGCTATGCCTCGATCACCCTCAACCGCTGGTTTTATAAGCATCGCGATACCCGCAAAAGGTATTGAATTAATGCCGACATAGCCTTTCGTATCTTCTATTCTGAACTTGCCCCCTGCAAACTTAACAGCGCCAGTTGCCCCTGTAATCCGCCATTTCTCGGTAATATATTCATCAGAGAACCCTACGGCATCGACACCATTAAGCAGATGAAGCGCTGGCCGATTCGGGTTGTTATCTAGTTTTAAGAGATCCCTATTGCTTAGTCTGTCGGTGACCCTGAATACTCCCGTTTGGTTAATAAGTAGCTGCAACCCCCTGGCCGGGTCGCTATCAAGCAGCTTGCTGTAATCACCTATTCCCGGCCGGCCGCGATTCACCCACAACGACGACACGGTAACATCCGTTGCCTCGGCCTCAACCCATATAGTGGCGGTGGCTGGATCTTCGGTAGGATAAAACGAACCTACTGAGTGGTACATATGAGGCGCCGCCTTGACGATGTGGATAGTGGAATTGGCAAGACCAGTTGCGGTCCCCCATTGTACGTAAACATTCGTCATAAATAAATGCGAGGCATGGTCAACTATGGCGTCAATGCGTTCTGAATGAAGCGGGTCTGCGCCCATAATTGCTATGTATAGCTGATTGACAAATACAACCGTGACACCCTTATATATCTGAAACGCTGGGCCAGCCGCAATGCGCGTCTCCATTTTGCAAGCCACAAAAAATATACCGTTTAGCAGTTTAGTAGAACCATTCGCTGCACCATCAAGGCGAACGGCACCGTTCCGGAAACCTTCCCAGCGACAAGATACGAAGTAAATTTGATTAGTATTGTCGTTGCTATAACCGAAGCTGTCGGGTTCGGTGCTGTTGCGTAGCAGCATTGCCGGCTCTTCTAAACTTCCGCAATGTTCCCAAGTGCAGTTTTCAAACCGCGTATCCCATACTTCTACAAGATCAGTAGCCACCCCTGGACAATTGATAAAACTAAGTTCTCGGTACACGCAGCTATCGGCATAGTACGATCGTATGAGCGTACCTGGCATGTTGTTGCCGTCAAGCTGAAAGTTGCTTATAGTATCGTAGCGAAGATGGCCAAGATTAGTTCCGGTGCCGCTCATGTCTATAAGCGGTGCCGAACCGCTATGGCGTTTAATGCGTGTGCCGAACCGCCCGTCGCCGCGAATGGCCGTTCCTTTATTGCGGACTCTCACGGTTCGTACCATAAACACACCACTCGGGAACACCACCAGGCCACTGCCGGCGGCGTTAATAGCTGCTTGAATTGCGTCGGTATCATCTGTTGTGCCGTCACCCTTAGCGCCGTAGTCTCGTACGTTAATTTCTATGCTCGTTTTCCATACCAAGTCAGTACCATCATTTGATAATATGGGAGTTTTAAGTGGAGGATCGGTTGGCAGATTCGTTGTTTTCAGGTCACTGAGCCCAACGGTTCCCGCAAATAATCCCGGGGTGTCCTTACGTGGTGTACCGTCGGCGTTGTGCGATACAAGCAAAAACTCATTTAAAACATCACCCCATTCTTCTTCCCCTATATTAGGTAGTCTTGTCATAATTCTTTCCTCCCCTTTTTAATCAAAAAAACGATACCAATACCGCATGCTACTACATTGCCAATAGTCCAGGCCCAGCCAACCGCTATTAGGCCAAACGACGGAAGCCACCAGTTGCTTAGCCCAAGGATAATTATCGCGCTGACGGCGTTCATAGTAACAACCGGTATGAGATACTTCATCACTTTAAAAATTGTGGTGAGTGCGGCATAAGCGGCAATTGGCAGGGCACCTATGGCGAGCAACTGCAGCAAGCTAGTAGCTTCTTTTGCGTATTCGACACCAAAAATAGCCAGGAAGTATCCTCCTAAAAGTATCGTCAGTAACGTCATCGGCAGCAGTAAAATGGTTATAAGTTTTGAGCCCGCCACGACATGACTGCGTAAGGCTGCCGTATTATGAGAACCTTCGGCGAGTACCGATTGCATAGAGGCATGGACCACCGTATAGAGCACGCTTGCGATGGTAAACGCCATATAATAGTAGGCGGCATTCTTGGCGCCGGCGTGATATAGCACAATAAGTGGTAAAAGCGTGGGCGGTACAAGGCTTAAGGTATTCGATACATAAACAGAGAACGAGAACCGCCGCACTATCTTTAGCGTATCTATATGAAGGACGGGCGAGATTTTATACCCAAACTTGCGCTGCATCCACATAATACTCAGCACTAAGCCAAACAATTGAGCACTTCCCGCAATGACAAAAATTGTTATAGCACCACCGTTAATGAACAGTAGTGGCAAGGCTATCTTAAAAGCACTAAATAACGCATTGATAATAAGAATATAACGCGCTTGTTTATAGGCCAGAAAAACGGCGTTGGTTAAGGTATTCAGTGCAGTAACAACGGTAAAAAATACAAAACTTGCCAGCACCCAAGGGCTACTCATTATAGACAAACTTGGTGATAGTGTAGGCAGCAAAAACCCTAAACAAATACCCAGTATGGCGCTGCCGAGCGTCGTTACAATAAGCCCGGTGTTTATGTAATCGTTTTTACGATCCGAACCGGGTAAAAATCGCACAAATGTCGTTTCAAACCCAGCTAGTCCTAATAACGATAGCAGGCCCGATACAGAAAGAAGTGTCGTGGCAAGTCCCACTGTGGCAGCATCGTGTGTTCGGGTAACAATGGCCCAAAAAATAAACCCTGAAAGACCGAGAACAAATGTCGAGAACATAAGGTATAGTGCGTTGACATGCAAGCTATTTTTTCTTGCCGCCATCAGCCTATTTTTCAATGTAATCAATCTCATCGATATATCCTCGTTGATGGTGTACTATATATTCGATTTTTTGCCACCTCATAATAGTCGAGCGGAAAGGTCATAATCAGCGGGCTGCTTTCATAATAAGTATAGATTTTTTCCGCCACAATTTGTGCAGGGTCAAGGTAAACATACGTGGACGAACCGGTTTGCGATGGCAATATGCCGCTCCTGGAAAATGGGTAGTCCGGATCATTCATGTGGGCCCGATTAAAGTTTGCCGCTCGTACATCGCTCTTTTTTGGCGCATGCTCTTTGAGCCACTGGAAACTACGCGCATCCGCTTCAGATGGATAATACAGGCCGTAGTATAAGCCCCTGTTATTAAGCGTTAAACTAGGGCTGGCACCGCCCAGCAGCTGGGTGAATAGACCGGTAAATAATAGCAGCAAAAAAACGATACCGCCGGTTGCGAGTGCTGTTATTGCCCACATCCACAAACGTCGGCTCGCCACAACAAGAAAAACTATCATTGGAATAAGTAAAAAAATAAGTGCCTGCTGAAATGCTCGTAAAACACCGTAGTTTATAGATAGTACAGGCAGTATCACGAGCATTCCTAGCAGTGTGATCCCTGCAAGGCTTAAACAGGTAAAGTCCGGTCCTAATTGGTCGAACTTTCTTCGAAACAATCTATAGACTGCATAAACAACGCCTGCCAAGGCGAGTAGTTGCAAAACCTTGGCGAACTCATGGCGTAGTGTAGAAATAAGGTTAGGGCTTATGCCAACCGCTTGGACTTTCTCGCCTAATTTAGTCAATGGTAAGTCATCGCTTGTCAGTACCGGCATTCTTTGCGAGGCACCAGCCGCCGCCTCTTCCTCGTGTTTTTGCTCTGAGTCGGCTAAATACGATTCGTATAAGTCAACCTGGCTTTTGCCACCGGCAAATACGAGTGAGGCGGAGGTATCCACTGACTTATTGTCGTTGGAGAAGATTTTTGGAATGTTGGCGAGTGAATTACGCAACGTTATGCCAAGTCCGCTCGATGTCTCGGTGACTTGCGTATACCACGTGAATGTCATAAGGAATAAGAGTGCCGCAAATAGCGGTGATAACACTGTATGTTTTGCTTCGCGGGATAACGGCTTTCTTCGTCGCGTGCACCACCAGCTAAATGCTAACTTGCATAGCACTGCTCCTCCAAAAAGTGCAACGAACATATAGGCCGTGGAATAATGCGATAAAATTGCCCCCAACGCGCATAGTAAAAAAGCTATCTTGAACCGTATATTTTGTAGTTTGTTTGCCATAATGAGCAGTGCCAAAGCAAAGAAAAGATAGGCGGCACCTTGTCGCGTCAGCATGGCGGAATCGTTAATAAAGGTTGGATAACTTATAAAAAGCAAGCAGCCAACAAGCGCACCAAGCTTGGGGGTGTACTGACGAAGAAGAACGTAAAGTACCGCTGGGCAGGCGGCGAATATAATTTGTAAAATAACCTTAAAAACCACCAAGCCAGAAACGTCCAAAAGCCGGCTAAACATTTCTGGCAGAATGGTAATACTAAGGCAGGCGTTATACGGGTCGCGGTCGAGCGCAATATTCCATAGACCATGCATATGCGTGAGGTTATACACGCGAAACTCCCGTTCGATATCATGGCCTACAATATCCCAGCCTCGCATAGAGGTCATAAGCAAGATAGCCAGGCCGATACTAAAAATAAACCATGCGAGCACTCCGTCGGGTAGGCGACGCCGCAGTAAAAAAGCATAGATGACCAGCGCGCCAATGTAACATAGGGTTATCCCGGCAAGAATGGCATCCCCGCCGTTATTGAGCCGAAAGGCACCCAGGACAGCAAGACAGGGAGCGAGCGCACTAAGTGGTAGGAGTAGCCACGCTGGCGTTTTCCACTCGCTGAAGATCCACCGCTTCATGCGTATTTTGGAGCGATTCCTCATAATCGCCATGGTAATAATAAGTACCGTTACGACATTCCATGCACCAAGCGCTCCCCAAAACTCCAAAGGGCGAGTCACGCCAAGTAAAGGCAAAACTTGGTTGGCTATGAGACCACTAAGCATCAGAACAAGAATACTCAGGCCAAAGCTGTAAAGTATGCGAGCCGAAGTGTTTTTAAAATCAATATGGAGCGTGCGTAAAAGTACCACTCCCGGGAGAAATGAAAGGCAGATAAATAGAAGTATGGTAAAAGGCCACCAGTGTGTCATGTGAACAATGCCCACGAGTATATTGGTCACGCCGAGCCAACATCCCATTATAATCGCTATTTTGCGGGCGCTAATCTCCCAAAACTTCTTCATAAAGCGCCTCGTACTTCTTTAATGTATTCGACCAGCGAAGTTCTTCTGCCTTTTTGCGGCCCCGTTCTACTCTTTCGGGTAGTTCGGCATAGTGATTATAGTATTGTTCAATACCTTCAACTAACCCTGCTGCCGTTGGCTTCACGATAATGCCTATATTTTTAATATGATCTTCAACCCCAATAACATTTGTACCAATAATAGGCACTCCTGCTGCCATTGCCTCAAGAAGAACCAATGGCTGGGCTTCATAGAGCGATGGCATAATAAGCGCGTCGCAAGTCTCGTAAAAGTCCGTAACTTCCTTACGTGATAGCCGGCCACGTAAGATCGTATTTGTCAGACCATAGGCTTTAATTGTCTTTTTAATCGCTTCTCGTTCATCGCCATCGCCTATGATATCGAGATGCACTTCCCTCTTTGTTGCTTTTACGGCTTCAAGCAGAGCTCCAATATTTTTCTGCTTACTAAGACGTCCCACGAAAAGAAGGCGCAGTACTTTTGGCGGCGTCGCCTTTGGGGTCGGACGCTTAATGGCAAAGTAGGCGTCATCAATACCATTATTCATAATGAGTACCTTCCCTTTATAGCCGTATACATTACGAACAGTGCGGAGTGTTTTTTGATTAAGCACAATAACTGCACTCGCCGATCGCAGGACTGGCCCAAGTATGAAGCGCTTATAAAGAGGAAGAAAAATGCCAGCAGGGCCAGAAGGCTCAAAATCGATATGGAGCTGAGCTATATACCTAAAGCCGCGTAGTTTTGAGATGAGCCATACCATTTCTGGTGTAAACGCCTGGCCAATATGTAAGTGGACAACACTTTTCGGCCTTGTTTTACGTAATAGTATGGTAGGAAATTCTGGCATGATGGGGGCATGACCAAAAACAAATCCCCATAACCTTTGCACATACACGCCGTCTTCTATAGCACTTCGGTATGAACCACCTCCTTTAGCTGATGCAATAACATGTACTCGATGTCCAATGCCCGCCAATTGTACGGCCAAGTCATGCACGGCGTTCTCCTGTCCGCCTAGATGGGGTGGATAATACGAGCTCACTTGAATGATATGTTTCTTTTTCACAGCGCACCCCGATACATTGTTTCAAGCGTTCGAGCTACAATCGGCCACGCATATTTTTCTGCCTCCGCTTGCCCCGCTACAGCAGTTGCTTCCCGCAGCTTCCTGTCTTTAATAAAGTGCTGCATGGCTGTGGCAAGGGCATGATGATCTTTAGCAGGCACCAAAAGGGCTGCCTTGAAGTTCGCGGGAGTGCCGCGCAAAATACCTACCGGCGTCGCTATAATCGGCGTGCCTGCAGCCCATGCCTCAAGCAATGTCAGCGGTGTTGTTTCATAAAGCGACGATAAGACGGCACCATGAGCTTTAGCAAGCAAGAAGCGAGTCTCTCCCGGGCTTTTTTGCCCTGCGAACGTAACATAGCGCTGCATATCGAGGCTTGCCACCAGTTTTTTGAGTATTTCTTTTTGCGATCCATCGCCAATAATAATAACTTCTAGTGGACGACTCTTTGAAAGCAGCGCTACAGCCTTTATAAGATACTCGTAGCCCTTTTGACTTTCAAGCCGGCCAATGGCCACAAACATTGTTTTTCTGTTTTTCTCGGTATAGCTACGAGGTTTCCAGAGGGTTAAGTCTACGCCATTAGGCAAGAGAACGGTTTGCTTTAAGCCTGCTGTCCGTAGTTTTTCTACATCGAAGGTATTTGGGGCAGTAATACAACAGGACCTGGTGTTTTTGATGAGCCAAAGCTCAGACTTTCTGCGTAACCTTGGCTGGGTTTCATCGTAAAAAGTCACAATATGAAAAGTGTGGATTATGGGAATACGGTACCATCTTGCCGCAAACGACACAAAGAAGGCCATATCCACCGAGTGCGTGTGGATAATATCTGGTCGTTCCTTATAAAGTATGGCGAACATATGAAAAAACAATAAAACCAGCGAAACTATTCGCTTAAGTGTAATGTTGTCTAGCCCATGTGCTGTATCTTGCAGCCCTATTTTGTATATATGCTGATCTTTTTTAATCTCGTTGCAGTTGGAGGTAACTATCGCCACTGTATGCCCCGCAGCTCTCTGCTGTTTTTCCAGGTTAGCCACTACTACGGCATCGCCGCCTAAAGCGCCTGGGTATTTCTTAACAACGTGCAGGACTTTCACAGCGTATATACCCTTGCTTGCTTTTGAGCTAGCTGGTCCCAATCGTATTCGGTGACGTAGGCGGCGATATCGTGTTTTTGGGTTGTGCCTGTCCAATAAGCTATGGCATCGGCTATAGCTTGTGGATTAGGCGGAACGATACTTCCATTCTGACCATCGTGCACCAGATGTCGTGCTGCATTCGCCGAACTATTAGTAGTAATAACCGGGGTACCACATCCTAAGGCTTCAAGTATGGTGATACCGAAGCCTTCGCGCGATGAAGCTGAGCAAAAAACCTTAGCCGACTTCATAAATGCATAGACATCGGCCGCTTCTGGTAGCGGATCGAGGAACGTGATATTCCGTTGTAGTTTTTTTTGAGCAACCCTGCGTTTTAGCCGTGACTTTTCAGCCCCTTGCCCGATGATTATGCATTTCAAGTGAGGATCGGATCGAATAGCGATAGCAATAGCCGAAATAAGTATATCGACGTTTTTATCTTTTACGAGACGACCCACATAAAGCACATCACATTGAGCGGAAAAAGACTGTACTGTCTGTAAAAGTGACGTATCAATACCCGAGGCTACTAATTCGACACGCTTTACTCGTCCATGGATAGTCTCCAAAAGCTCCTTGGTGTGGGCCGAAGCCGCCGTAATACGGTGAGGCAAACCAATACAAATTCGTTCAATAAATGCTGCAATTAAGCCTTTAGGGCCCATATAGCTTACCCAGTCTTGATGTGAAAGAGCCTCATGCCAGGTTGCATACAGCTTTCGTCTTCGCAGAGCACACACTATCCATGCACTTAAAATTGGGAAAAAGGGCATATGGTCAACATCAAGCACATCAAACTTTACCCAAAAAAGCTTAAAACACGCTAGTCCAAATAAAATCCCTTCCTTAATAGTGCGGCGATCACCCTTGTACATTTCGTGATAGTGGCAGATTGCGTGAAGATGTACACCCGATTCCGTTCTTGTCGTACCTGGATCTTCCCACCAATGCATGGTGTAAATATGAACATCGTGCCCCATATCTGCGAGGCGTTTTGAAATTTCATGAAGTCGCTTCTCTTTGCCACCCATCATGTAAGGGTAAACGGTGTCACTGACAAATACTATTCGACGAGGAGCAAAAACATGCTTAGTGGCCTGGGGTAAATCGTGCACAACTTTTGTTTGCTGTGGGCGCCACGCAAGGTTTTTTAGTAACATTGAAGATATGCGAAGTCCGTCTCGAAAAGGATGTAAGTTAGATTCGCCCGAACGTGGATGGTAGCTTATGGGTACTGATACCATTCGCTGACCGAGTCGTGCCATTTTCGTGATCATTTCCATTTCAATGGCAAAGCCGGGGCTCGTCACATGTGGTCGAAGGTCATCGAGGGCCGACTTTTTCCAGGCGAAGTAGCCTGTTAAAACATCGGTAACATTTGCTCCATACAAAAGTCTTACGCCGGCCGTAAAGATTTTATTCCCCAATCGGTTCAATCGTGTCATGGCGGTCTTTTGAATCCGACCGCCAAGGCGGGAGCCCACGACAACATCACAAAAATCGCTCCGTAGAGGTTCGACGACGCGAAGGATCTCCTCGGAGCTATAGGTATCGTCGCCGTCGAGCATCACCACGTAATCAATATCTGATGGCAAGCTATAAAACGCCGTCCGAAGTGCGTTGCCCTTACCTTTTTTTGGTTCATAAATCATGGAGGCGCCTGCCTTCTTTGCGACTGCTGCCGTATTATCTGACGAGTTATTGTCTATTACGTATACCTCAAGTTGGAGACCATGCTGTAGCAACTGGCTATATGGAAACTTAGCTATCACCTCGCTAATGCTCGCAGCCTCGTTGTAGCACGGAATAATAGCCGCGATTTTTTTAAGCGTCACGTCTTGTTTCTCCTTGATCTATACTTACGCTTCCCTCTGTTCTTGCCCAGAAAGAAATAGATTGTGTCTGTGGCCTGGATTGCTTTTCCCCTAAGGGCACTCCTTCATATTCCACCTCTACTTTTATGGCCAAGCGAGTACCGAGTGCGGGTACTCGTACTACTTGATCGGTCGCTTGAGAATGGTCGTGGTCTAGCGTTAGTGCACCCTCGCCTAAAACTTGTTTGTCGCCGCTCGTGCCCGACACGGCAATTATTTTGTATCTATACTTTGTTATTTGATGCTCGAGATTATGGACTGTAAACGTCAGCTTTTGCAAACGGCCCACCTTCAATACAGGGGGTAATTGGTGCTCATTGGTAAAGTAAAGCTCACTAAGACGAACTGGTTGAGGTAATACTTGCCAATCATCAAGCTGCTGGGCAATCGCAGCTTGATTTGCAAACAGCACGCCACTTAAAGCGGCCAAAAAGGCAACAATAAAATAGAGGGTTTTGTTGATCTTCATTTTGTGAGCCTTCCTAGTAACATAATGCAATCAAAATTCTAAACCAGGTGTTAACTGCAATGTAACTTACAGATATTACGAAATAATTAAACGGGCGTTTAATTATTGCTTGGTATGCTTGTCCGTATGAAAAAAGTTACATGTATCTCAATTTGTTTAGTCTTCGTCTTATTATTAATCGCAGCGACACCTGTAAAGGCTGACACTCAGCGTGAAATTGGCATTGCCACAAGTGCTTCGCTGATAGGACTCAGCGATACGGACCTTGAAAATCGCCTTAATGACATCGAGAGCTTGGGTGCTGATTGGATTCGAGTCGATTTCAGCTGGTATTTTGTTCAGCCGGATAACGCGAGCGACTATAACTGGGAACAACACGATCGAATTGTTGAGGCGGCTGGAAAGCACAACCTTAAAGTGCTGGCACTTCTGAACTACACTCCCAAATGGGCGCGAGATTCACGCTGTGACTCTGCGGCGGTAGATGAAGCGGCCGCCCGTAAGTGTGCTCCACGAAGTATCGATGAATTCGGGCGCTTTGCTGCGGTTGCGGCACGTCGTTATGAAAACAAAAACATAAGAGCTTGGGAGATATGGAATGAGCCAAACCTCACTGCCTATTGGAAAACCGTTCAGCCTGATGGTACGCTTTCCGCTGATCCTATTGAATACGCTCGTCTTGCTAATATGGCTGCGACTCAAATGAGGTATCATACCGATGCGACAATTATTACAGGTGGCCTGGCACCACTTTTCGAGCCGCAGCCTTCAACAGGTATACGACAAAGTGATTATTTAGCGAAGATCCTTATGCATCTTAACCCTGATATATTTGATGGCATTAGCGTTCACCCGTACACCTGGCCTCTTTTGCCCACCAGAGCCGCCGAGTTTAATGCGTTCTATACCATTGATAACGGCAATTCCGATTACAATTTGCGTACCATCATGACAGAGGCAGGTTGGGGCGATAAGCAAATATGGGGTACTGAGTTTGGGGCAAGTACAAAAGGTTTGCGTGGGGATGGCTATGCTAACTGGAAAGATCACCGACCCGATCATGTATCAGAGTTCAAACAGGCTATAATAATAGAACAAGGTATCGAAGGCTGGTATCACAAGTCGAATGTCGGTCCACTCTTTGTGCATTCCGATAGTGATCAGTGGCTTCATGAGCAAACAAATGAGGGTGGGTTTGGCCTACGACGCGATAATGGCATAGAGAAACCTGCCTACGACGCATTTAAATCGGCAACCCAGAGACTTCAAAGCAAGTAATGATTATTAGAAATGGCTTTTGCCCGAGCTATTCTTTCATATAGTGTGACGCAACGCTTCTGGCTGTCGAAAGCATGCGGGCTGCAAAAGCATCTGCTGATTGGTCAAGTCCTTGATCTGTATCAATAGCAAGTACAATGACGGCTTGGCCTATGCGCATATCAAACTCATAGCCCTTAGCGGTGTCACCGTCTTTGATAACTTTTATATACGCATCGTCAGCCACCGCGATTTTTTGCTTCAAGGGTTGAATATCGAACGTATCGTTCGCGTTGTTTTTTAGCGTATCGACGTAAGCCTTTGCGCTCGCTTCGTCCCTTCCCATTCGTACGGTGATATTGCTTTTGGCGATTGGGGTGCCATCGAGTCGCCCCACCTCTAAACGCTCACAAGAACGCTGCATAAGCCGGCCGCCAATTTCATTAAGGCCCATCGTATCTTCGGCAATAGCACGCGCGGGTTTGCCGGTGGCTTGCAGAAAATCCTCTGCGGTTAATAGAGCGCACGGGTTAGGCATTTTTGACCATCCATCAGGATAGGTAAGGTTGACCGGGCCTTTAGGGCTACCTGCAAGTTTATTGCTTGCCTCGGTAGTTGCTTTTGAGGCAAGCTCTTGCGAGGCGGCCTTTATAAATACAACGACGCCCTTCTTTTCGTCAGTAATGATACCTGTAAAAAAGCCGCCCGAATCGGTTTTGGGTTCGACATAGGCTGCAATATCACCCTCTTCTCCGGCTTTATTGAGCGATCGTAAGTAGTTAATGAGATCGCCCGAAAGTGGCGTTGGCTTTTGTGTAATATATACTTTCGCAAAGGTCTTGCCGATACCTAAGCTTAGGTTCGTTCCTTGGCCATACCAACAGTTGCTGTCGTTGTCTGATACAAATACGGTTGCATCGGTGCCGCTCTCACCTATTTTTGTTCCTGTTGGGCGTGGTTCGCCATCTTTATCGAGCGGTGCTGGAATATCTCGATCGATATATCGGTGCTCTATCGTAAGAGGTTCGGTAGGCTTTTGGTCGGTGCCGTTCATGTCGAGAAGTGTTTGATAGCTATTTACTGTTGATCGAATAGTGTCAAACGAAATCATCCCGCAGGCATCGTAAACCGGATTCCCTGCATAGGTGACAGCAGTGTCGCTTGCGGTCATACTGAAGCTTTTCGGTTGTTCTGCAGGTGCCAATGTTTGCGATTTCTCGGTAGGCTGACGAAGTAAGAAGAAGGTCAGCGCGCCACCCGCTACGATAATAACTACACCTGCTATTATGGCTGGCAATAACCATCGCCGCTGTTTGTTGGTAGGAGGAGTAACATTCTGAGTATTTTGCTCTTGGTTCATACCTTTATAATAGCAAAACCATAAGCGTGACGTGACGGTTTTACGAGATATCGTTGCTTCGAATGATAATTATCCTCTCTGGGTTACCATCTTTGGTCCTCCATCAGATACCTCATTCTCCGCCATCGTTTGTAAGCGCCCTCATAGCCTATTGACAATATGCAGTTTTAGTGTTATTATAATAAGGATCTGCAAAGAGCAGTTTCACGGAGCTTAGGAGTGCAGTATGTCTGACAACACCGATTTGGCCGCAGCTATCGCCAAGGCCCTCAAAGAGGGCGCTGGCGCTGGTGGCGAGAACGCCGATGCCAGACGGAACACCGACCAGGTGGTTACGGAGAACCAGACCCACCAGTCGTAGCAAGCTAGCTACGTCATAGCACATCAACTCCTCCATAAACCTACCCCCCAGTACTCACTCGCATAGCGCTTGAGTACTGGATCTACCCTAAGATTTTGAGAATCGAAGTTTTAGGGTAGGTTCTACTTTAACACCTTCTGGCGCATCGTGCCTACGGTGTAAGCAGTGTTTCAAGGTTGTGCGAAAGTTCGTCTCTATATATAATGCAAATTATTATGTCGCGTCATAGACAGATATCCCTTGGCGAAGTGTCAAACACTTACGCCGCCTAACTCCATCTTTTATGGAGATTTTGGCATGTATTTCTTGAATAACTATCGACTCTTTTGAGTTGGAAAGACTATTATGAATACTATGATTAATAAAAATGTCGCTCTTTTAAAGTGGTATAACTTCTTCTATGACTTTCGGCCGTACGACGCTATAGCCGTACTTTACTACGCGCAGGTAACGGGCTCTTTTGCGCTTGGCCTTGCGGTGTTTTCGGTTGCTTCTATTGTGGCAACCTTGTTTGAGGTGCCCACGGGAGTGCTGTCTGATCGAATAGGACGACGCAAGACAGTTATTTATGGGTCTCTTGCAAGTGTTATTGCGCTTTGTTTTTATGCCTTTGGCACTACCTTCGCCTTGCTTGCGATAGGCGCTATTTTTAATGGTCTTACGAGGGCTTTACTGAGTGGCAATAACGATGCCCTGTTGTATGACACGCTTAAGCAGCAAGGTAAAGCCGAGGAATTTGGGGAGAAGTTGGGCAAGGTGAAGTCTATGTTTGAGATTGGACTAGGCGTTTCAGCCCTTCTTGCTGCGGCTTTGGCATTTGTTTCGCTTCAGGCGGTTGTTGTGGCTTCTATAGTGCCGCAAGTAATTTGTGCTATCATCGCACTTCGATTTATTGAACCCAAGATTCATACCGAGAAGATTGAGGAGAACCTATTCTCGCATCTTAAAGCAGCGGTACGAGCTTTCAAGCACAACCTAAAGCTTCGTAGATTAAGTCTGGCATATGTGCTTGATTATGCTATTGAAGAAACATACTATCAGTTCAAGCCTGCCTTTATTGCGACGCTTTGGCCTACCTGGGCAGTAGGTATCTCCCGAGCTCTCGATAATCTATTTGGTTTCTTAGGGTATCACTTTGCGGGTGCAATTACAAAACGTTTCGGCGCATTAAAGACACTTCTAACGCAGTATACTGTCAGTCGTCTTATCATCTTTGGCTTTGTTGGAGCACCCAGCGTCGTATCTCCTATTTTTCTCAATATCAATGCATTCTTCTTTGGCGTCGGCGAAACAGCTAACGGTGACCTGTTACACAAGGAATTCACCGATAAACAGCGAGCAACCATGGGTTCGCTTAATTCACTTGCTGGTAGTTTGGTGTACGCGATCCTTATTTTTGGGGTCGGGCTGGTCGCAGATACGCTTGGCCCTGCAATAACCATTCTAATTCTTGCCACACTTTCTATAGGTGTTGTGGTGATTTACGGAAGTTTGTTTCGTAAGCACGGTTCACATCTGTAATAGTAGTGGGGATAGCGGGAGATAACCGTATCTAATCTTTTGGAACTTTTAGCGCATCAAAATCACTCCACTCAAGTTCGGGGTGATGAGTGGCTACTATGCGGCATGCTCGCCTAACAAATACGGGTGGATTGTCGCGGTAAGGGTTCTTGCATATATAGTTCGAATTGTGACATATAAGAGATTGTACCTTAAGCGGGTTTGTTACGCATGCTACAATAACCAAGTCCATCGAGTTGTAAGCAAGGAGTAACGGATGTCATTCGAAGTAACGATTTCGGACGAAGCGCAAAGCGACATCAACGGACGGCCTTCGTCTGTTCAGGAGGCGATTTGCACCACGCTTCGCGAGGATCTGGCTGAGCGGCCGGGAGAGGTTGGCGTGTCGCTTGCGGGTCCGCCGGCTGGCCTCCGCTCGTTGCAGCGCGGTAGCCAAGCGAGCAGCTACCGGATCGTTTATCAGGTTCTGCAGCAGGAAGTCCGCGTTCTGCACGTTTACGGCCCGGGTCACTAACCGATGGCGTCCTGCTCACCAGCGTGCAGTTGGTGAGCAGGACGAGATAAACCACGACCCTATTATTACCGGAATGTCCGAATAAGTTGTGTAACCCGTTACCGTATGAACCTACGATATAAACTTATTTAATTGCACAGAATATGATAGACGGCTATTCTTGAAAATATCGTACCTATGCCCCATCGTGCATATCGACCAAGATCATTGACTATATGAAAAAACTATGTTATAGTCCAGTAACGTGATCGACTTGTACCATGAAGTTACGAGATTAGACAATCTTGAGAGCGCGTGCCGTGCTCTATTTGGTACCAATATAAAACCCAAAACTATTATCGAGAGTAACATCCCTACTCGTAGATCGTCTTATACTACCCTCTTTGAGGCGACCGATGGTGCTATATATTCCCTCTGCTTTGCCCATGGGCCGCTTGTTCTTGCCGACGTACGGCGGATTATCAAGGATTTTGATACGGGGCCTGTTAAATACTTTGCTCCCCAAAATAATGCCGAGTACTTTAAAGACTTCGGTTTGAAAGCCTTCAAGAATTCATTTCCTGGTCGTGTCCTCAACTCCGAGGACGATCTATCATTTTATATGTCACTTGCCCCCTATAACCCAGCTTTAGTACGATTGACGCTCAAAGCGAACTTAAGCAAATACATAACGGCTGATCCGCTTCTGCAAAAAAAGAAGGTGCAGTTATGAATAAAGAAACCATGAAACTTTTTGAAAACGATGCACGCTACAAAGAGTTAATAGAGCTTACGAGCTATGATCGCGAAACGTTTCGACATGATGCCGCTAAGATATTCATGGAGTACAGTGCAAAAGATAGGTCAATAGCTAGGAAGCTTGGTTTAAATGACATCGACCTTTGGAATCTATTAAACGATTGGAGGAACGAACTCCTTCCCCGTTTAGCCGAACTTGAAAAGAATCGCCTGAAGTTATCGTTCAATAACACTTTGGTACGTCAACTCCTGTGTGATAACGAAGCTGCCGCAGCAACGATAGACGAGCTTGTTAAAAAACGCCGTGCCGAGCTTTACGAGGAGCTCATTGCGCGTTACGCCCAGCCCCACGATGCAAAGAAGGATAAATTCACTTCTCAGCGTCGCTTTATGGCCTCGTTTCTTCAACAGACTTACGAGGATATCGAAGAGTTCCGGCTTCGTTATACTAACTTCTTGCTTTATAAAACGGTCGCAAGCACCTGTTTTATTACCGTGGTAGATTTGCAGACTATCTGGATTGAGCGACAAAAAACACTATTATCTGTGCGCAAAGAGCGAAAAAAACTATTGGCAAACGAAGAGCAACGATTGAATGAAATTACCAACCGCCTTGCCTACTTGTCAGCTCAGCAAAATGGTCTTGTAGGCGAGATTGTCGACAATAATTGGGATCTTGTGGCTATGATAAGCCTTCGTAATCTCTACGAGAAACGATTGCAATCTTTAGACTCAAAAAACCACAGTCCACTTGAGAGATTAACAATTTTTGAGTCCGTCACAAAAGAGTTTCGCGATTTACATGTTTTAGCCCATACTTCCAAATCGGCCCAAACAAGCCTCGCGAGCATTAAGCGTGTTTTAGATGAAGCCAACGCAGTTTTACTACAGTTCTTCGACCTTTCAAATACGCAGAAGAACCAGCTTCTCTCTTTTGCAAACGAAGCCAGGCAGCTGTTAAAAGAGCAAAAAGTCATAAAAGATATTCAACAACGACGTGCTAAGGCCTTAACGACCGATTCTCGGATGCAGAAAAGAAACCCATCATAATAAAGTAGCCAAGAAGGCAAAGGAGCACGACATATGCTCGACTTTGCCTTCTTGGACATGTTTACCGTGGCGCAATTTTATACCACGTACCCCGTTTGCCATACCTGGGCAACGCCCTTAGTTCTTGATCTTCTGCCAGAACTCTCCCCCCGGCATTGGCCATCTGGTCTTCCAGGGTAAGCGGGAGAACACACCGCACATAGTGTACGTTAAGTGTAGCTCTGCCATCATCAATCTTCAGTTGGCGCTCTTGCAGTATGGTAACGCGGTCGAGCCGCATGAAGTCACTGGGAGGATTGCTAATCGCGACAATCTCAGGGATCCACAGTTCTTCATCCCGTTCTGCTTTCATTCCAAGAGCAAACTTTCGATCACCACTGATGAAAATCCTCCATCTTGTTGTCATGTCTATTCACCATGCTCTTTTCCTGAGGGTAGGACAAGGTAACACTATAATTTGAACAAGGCTAACTGTCAAAGTATATGTTCAATGATTATTTTAACGCCGAAGAGGTGTTCCCTGCGAAGATTACTCGGAACTCTTTTGGTTGTATGTAGGTAGTAAAAATGTCATAATAAGCTATCACCATACTGGTGACCGTTTTTTTGCTACAGAGTAGCACCATACGCTTTCTCGCCCTGATAAGGAGAATCTTCAATGGAAGAGCTTTCCCGCGCCCTGCGAAACTTCAACAAGCTCGTAGGTGTCGCGATGGCGGTACACCAGCTCGTGCCCGACCAGTTCGGTTGGTTGAGCGCCAAGGTGCGCCACCCAATGGAGCCTCAGCAAATCTTGACCCCGGGGCCCCTAGCGGGGTGGCCGTGGTATATCGAGGCGGTGGAGCTCGATTCCTATAGGAGCGACTTGACTGTCTACGGCGGCAAAACCGCGAATAGCGAAGGCAACTACCGGTACGGTCATGTCACCGGAAGCATAGCCGAGCCGTTGCCTCCGGGAGTGAAACACCAGTCCAGGCCACACGATCCGCCAATCCCCTTCATTGTGCGAATGCTCACGATCAAGGATGGCATCGTGACCGTAAGAACACCTGAGAAAGACCGGCCAACCGATCAAGGTCCGGTCGTATTCGAAGGGATGGATGATGGGAATGGGAGCTGGGCGACGGTGACGTGTTACGACCCGCGTTCTGATCAGCTCACCGTTCGAACTGGTAACTATCTTACGGATGGTCTGGGCTACTGGTCGGATGACCGCACCGTGGCTGAGGATGCGCTTCAGCTGCCTCCGGCAATCCTGGAGGCACGAGTTGCAACCATGGTCAGAACGCTCGATTCCGCTGCGGACATCCTCAGCAAGGTGGCCGCTCGTGATGCCGAGCAGTGCGAGCGGAATATCGTGATCGATCCGCCCTGGTGATATTGGCACAAAAACGGCACCCTGTCGGCTATAGTCGGCAGGGTGTTTTCATTTAAAGCCGTGGTACGAGTCCCCTTTGGTATAATGGAGTTATGATTACCATCTCCTCCAACTGGCTTACCTAAAACGCAAATGAGCAATTATACTTTTAAAACAATATATTGGGGCGTGGATCAGTCGACCGAAGTGGTATTTGAACCCATAAAAGTGCTTCCGCCGCAAGAGTTAATAACAGCATGCTCCGTATTTGCCCTGCACAAGGGAGATATTGTGTTGTCCAAACCTGAGCGAGGTTGGGGGCTACCTGGCGGACACCGTGAGTATGGTGAAACCGCCGAAGAGTGCCTTATACGCGAGGCAGATGAAGAAGCAGCAATGGTGCTAAAAAATCTGCAATTAATCGGAAGGTGGGCTACCAAGAAAAGATTCGACTCTCCGCATAACGAAAAGTATCCAAGTAAAGGGTACCAACTTTTATATATTGCCGATGTGGATGAGCTCAACGAATTTAATCCGCAATTTGAAGTTTCGGAACGCACCGTCGTACCACTTTCTGAGGTGAAAGATTACCATCATGATTTTGATAACTTTGCCGATATATTCGACTATGCATGTCGCGTCATTAACACGCAGGAGGATTAGCTATGGAATGGAAACTATTAAAATCTCAAATCGTCTTCGACAATTTCATGAAGATCGAAGAACGAACTTATGAAATGCCCGACGGACAGACAAAGAATTTTTATATTAAGCTCACTAATCCCTCCATTTGCGTGCTTGCGCTCACGGAAGACAATAAAGTAATCACCGTTGAGCAGTTTCGCCCCGGTCCCAACAAAGTACTCAACGAACTACCCGGAGGTTACGTTGATGAAGGCGAAACCCGTGAAGAGGCTATCGCTCGTGAGCTTCGGGAAGAAACAGGTTATGAAGGCGACATACAATTCGTGACAAACTGCCTTGATGATGCCTACGTGACCATGGAACGTGGTTGCTTTGTTGCTACGAATTGTAAACGTGTTGGTGAACAGCAGCTTGACGACGGTGAATTTCTAAATGTGAAGCTATTAGAATTGCCCGAATTCCTTAAGATTATGCGCGCCGGGCAAATGACTGATGTCGAAGCGGCATTTTTAGGCCTAGACCATTTAAAGCTGATACCGGCAGAATAAGGAGTATTACTATATGGCAAACTTAGAGATTTATCGCTCGGTTCCAGATGACGCAGAAGCAATAGGGAAAATCCGCGCTGCCAACTGGAAAGAACAATATGCACCACTTGATGGCGTCACCGCCGAATGGATGGAAGGCGAAATTGAACGCATTGCTGGTAGCGAAGGAAATCAAGGCAGGGCGCATTGGATCGAGAAAGCCCGGCAACCCGAAGCGCAAAACTACTGGCTTTCTGCACGATTACTCGGAGACCAGGCCCTTGCTGGCTTTTTAGAGGCGAGAAGGCATGCGGATGGTACTCAAGAACTTCGCAGCTTGCACATTTCGCTGGGTCGGCGCGGGCTGGGCGTTGGTCAAGCTTTAATGAACGAAGCCCACGCTGAGTGGTTTGATCCTTCGGCCGATACTTACCTGGATGTTGCCCAGGTAAACACGGCCGGACAACGCTTTTATAGGCGTTCGCCTAATAATTACGAACTTACTGGTCATACTTTTATGTACGGACCAATAGCCATGACTCAAATGGCGCGACGGGCTAATAGCGAACAAAACTAGATCGTACGGTAAGGGTGAATGCTGATGCTATTTTCGTTGTTTTAACCACTGAACACTACAAACAGCAGAACCTACAAGCGCCAACACCAGACCAAGCATTTGCGAAAGGATGGCGGGATAGCCCACCGTAGAAGGAATTACTATTTTAGGCACCCAACCCGAGGCAATTGTTCCGACAAGCAAAACGCCCGACAGAAGAATGCCCGCGGCAATCGCCCATTGCCAGCGTCCAAAGATAATGAGGGCCGCAATCACCAAAGTGATAATAAGCCCAGGAGGGATAGTAGGATAGGCGGTGACTCCCATGGCGATTTGCACAGGAATACTAAGGCCAAATAACGTCAATCCGCCGGCAACAAGGAGATTACCCGTTGTTAATTTTTGTCTTTGATTCATAAAATACTCCTTTGCTATATTAACTTTCGAGCCACTCTTTAACGTGACTTGCGGCAACTTGCCATTCGGGGGCTTTAAGAAGAATGTCCGAATGACCGATGCCAGGGATTTCTTCAAAACGCGCATTAAGAAGTTGCGCATATCGCCTTAGGCCAGCTTTAGGAATGAGTTGGTCGAATTCCGTCCCCATCACGAGTGTAGGTGTTGTTATTGCGGCAGGATCAAACTCGACCGTCCAGCGAGTAGCTTCGGTTACCGCTTGCGCAGACTCGGGCACGAGCAATTTTATATAATCGGCTGCGGTCGCTTCGTCTGTTTTAGTAAAGAAGAATTGTTTTGCCTGAGGCGCCGGAAGAACCGGAAATGGATGCTCGGGATCAACTGGCAAAGGAATGATCTCGGGTGTTGCGGCCGCCGGCATAACCGGTGTGATAAGAGCAAGTCGTGTAACGTTAGTAGCATTGCTTACGGTGTATACTGCGCTTGCCAACCCACCCATGCTATGTCCTATAAGGATGAAGGGTCTACCGATCTGCTCGGCTACATAGGTAATTTCTTCCCTAGCAACTGCCGTAATGCTTCGGTGGGCAAACTCGCTCTCTGGTAGTTTGTCGGAGTCGCCATGGTTAAACCAGTTGAGCGCATGTACTTCATAGCCGGCTTCAGAGAAGAACGTTGCCCACTTTTCCCACCCCCATGCACCGTGTTGACCGCCGTGCACCATAACAATAGGTGCTTTGCCTTCGTTTTTCTCTGGTATATAGTGACTAACTGCTACGCCGCGTATCTTGTATGTCTCGATTTGAGTCATGGTGATGCTCTCCTTATATCTACGCTTATTATATAGGATAATTCGTCATTTATACGCCACTTGAGTACGGTTTATGAATTGCAACAGGATACATTGGCATATATAGTAAAGATGTCCAGCTTGGCGATACATAGGAGGAGCAGTGCGAACCATTGGTCTTTTTATTTTGACGCTTTTTGTTGTCGTAGGCTGTGCAGCGGGTCCGACGCAAGTGGAATCGGAAGCCCGCCAGGCACCTGACGGCCCCGAAAAAACAGACGGCATGGCCTTCTTGGCTACTAAAAAGGCTGAGGATGCCAAAGTGGGAGACTCGCTCGCTCATTATCGGGGGATCCTGCTTCACGTTCAATACGCATCGCATACGATTGATACGAACGAATGGAAGGCGGATCTTTTACTGCCAGACGGGCGCCTGATCACTATCAAGGCACTTGCCAGCGACGCCGACGAGCTGGGCCGTACGGTAAAGGGTGGCGAGTACATCGCCTGTAATCCAGACGGAACAGGATCCGTCAGTCTGGACGACATCACTGTTCTACAAACTGATGCGATCGCCGTCTCATAGCGGCGCTTTCGCACCGGGAGACCTTTTGAAGCGTTTTTGAGTTACGTTTCGAGGTCTCCCGGTGCAAGCTTCTAAATGGGGCTTTTTTTAAAAAAAAGAGTTATATTCACGCCGGAAAACCTTCTTCCGGGTATACTGGTAAGAGATGGGTATAAAGCGCGAGACGCTTCTTCAGGTAGAGGATGTGTCAAAAAAATATCGTCAGGGCCACGAGGAAATAACGGCACTCCACAAAGTGTCCCTTGCTCTTCATAAAGGTGAGCTTTTGGCAATTGTCGGTCCGTCGGGATCAGGAAAAACAACGTTATCTCACATTATCGGAGGGCTGATTACTCCGCAAACTGGGAGCATTACCTTTCGTGGAATGCCCCTTAAAAAACAAAGCGACAAGCAACTTTCGCAGTATCGTAACAAAAAGATTGGCTTTGTGTTTCAAAATTATAGCCTTATTCCCTATTATTCTGCCCTTGAGAATGTTGTTATGCCGCTGGTGGTAGCGGGAGTGCCTCGCTCTCGTCGACGTCAACGTGCAGAAGTATTACTTCGGGCGGTTGGGCTTGAGAAACGGATGCATCAACGTGCGGACACTTTGTCTGGCGGCGAACGCCAGCGTGTCAGTATCGCTCGCGCGCTTGCCCATGGCCCCGAAATTATAATTGCCGACGAACCCACGGGCAGTCTCGACTCCGTAAGAGGTGGCGAAGTGATGACAATTCTCGAGAAGCTTTGTCATTCACAAGGGATCGCTGTGCTCATGGTGACACACGATCTTTCTCTGGCCCAGCGCGCTGACCGAGTTGTTCATATTCGTGATGGACGTATCGAGAAGGAGGACAGAAAGTGAAATTTACAGACTATTTTGTCATTGCTATAAAAGATGTTCGCCGTCAGTCACTTCGGTCGCTTCTTACTATTGCTGCACTTGTTATTAGCACTGTCATTCTTGTGACGATGGCGGCAATAAGCGTAGGCGGCCGCCAGGCCATTGCTGACCAATTTGGATCGGGTGAAGCGCTGACGGGCATTACGGTAACTCCCAATCAGGCGAGTGCTACGCTGAGCCCTTTTGGCGGTGTACAGGAAGTGAATGAGCGAACGGAAAAACTGACCGATCAAACAGTCGCCGAACTCAGTAAAGTACCTCACGTGGCTTCGGCATCAGCGAGGGCGAGTGTCTGGGAGTTTCATCACTTTTCGATTGAAGGGAGCGATAAGCAGTTTGTCGCTCAAGGTCAAGGAATTGGAAGCGATGCACCATTACAGCTGGCTGCGGGGAGTTCTTTTAGCTCAAACGATCAGCCAGGCGTTGTCATTCTTGGTGCTGCCTATGCCTCTCAATTAGGCAGGGAGCCTATCACGCTTATCGGTAAAAAGATCCAGCTTACCACTCAAAAGGGGTATCGTGGCCAAGGTGCCGTAATCCCTCCTGCTGGCGCTTCAAAGCAGATAAACGACGCCTTTGGCCAGTCGGAAACAACTCTAGAGGCTACTATTATTGGCGTCACTACCAAAGGGCCTGAACAAGGCAGTCTGTTTATCCCCATGGGCTGGGCGCATGCTATTCGTACTGCACAATACAACGAAGGCTCTACTGTAAAAAGTGTCGATCAATTAGAAAAAGATGGTTACGCAACTATTAGAGTGAATGTCGACACCACTGATAATGTAAAAAAAGTATCCGATATACTCCAGCAACAGGGGTATGGCCAGATCTCGACACTTGCCCAGGTAGAGCGTCTTCAGCAATTCTCTACGACCATGTGGGTTATTTTAGGAGCGGTTGCCGCAATCGCTATTATTGCGGCTGCACTGGGAGTTGCAAATACTATGCTTATGGCTGTTTCGGAACAGCGATATACCGTTGGAGTATGGCGGGCGGTAGGTGCGCGCCGTAAAACTATAGTTCGGCTGTTCTTAATTCAGGCAGCCCTGCTTGGTCTTATTGGCGGCGGGATTGGTGTGGGGCTTGGGGCAATTGCGAGTTATTATGTAAATCAATACGTCAACACCCTGCTCTCGTCTCAGGGACTTGCCTTGACGAACATCACCCAGCTTCCCTGGTGGCTCTTAGTAGGCGCTTTGTTACTTACGGTACTGTTCGCGACGCTGGCTGGTTTTTATCCTGCGCAAAGAGCCGCCAGACAAGATCCGTCGGCGGCCCTTACGAGCGGTCAGTAGATTAACTTATTTACGGTTAGCCATGAGGGCTAGATAGACACTGAACAAAGCGGGTATCGCGATAATAATAGTTGAGAGAATCGTTTGATTAAACAGAAAAGCAATTCCCAAGATTCCAATACCAAAGGCGATTTCGCCCTTATTCGCCCATAATGCTTCAAATCGGCCCAGGTGAGTGTGGTCTTTTGGAGTGACTAAAAAGATTGATTTACCAAAAGCCGATTTTAGCGATGCTCGTAGGCTGGTAAAGAGCATCGATCCGTACAAAAGAATAGTATGAAGAAGGTACCAAGCCAAACGAACAGGGTGAATTTTACGACCATAAAATATGATGTCGTTCAGCATTGGTGCAACAAGGAACATGATCGTTGGAATAAGCAGCCATGTGGGGTATTCTACCTTGTAATGCAGCCATGGAAGCAGGATGACGTTAATAACGATGTACAGTGCAAAAAAAGCGGATAGCGGCAGGCTGTAGGTAAATAGAATGATGTCGAGTTTTTCAAACCACGTCATCTTTGACCTAAAGATACGCCAGGTGTACTTTTTAATGAACTCCATATTTCCTTGAGTCCACTTCGAGTGTCGCTTTTTAAAAGCCAAGTAGCTAATAGGGTATTCTTCTTCACAAACAATATCTGGAGCAAAAGCTACGTAAAAGCCTTTGTTTCGAGCTTCGATACTCATACACAAATCTTCGGCTACCAAGTGCGGAAAGCCACCCGCTGCCTCATAACACTCGCGGCTAATCGTTGCACCATGTCCGAGCAGTGAGAGAAAGCCGTGATAGTGTTTGACTGTTTGATAGGTTGGCCAGTGCGAATCGACTCCGATAGCAAATAGCCTCATAAATTTGTTGCGGTTACGCGTCGCCACGTGATTGGCCTGAACAATACCTGCGTTGGGATAGTGGGCAAAGTAATCGAGGCTACGGGTTACGAAGTTATTTGGGATAACTTCGTCGCTATCGAGGATAACGAAATAGTCAAAGTCGGCTTTTTGTAGATAATTATTCAAATTTCCTGCCTTAAAACCGATATTATTGTCGCGTCGGACGACTTCGATTCCCTTCTCTAGCGCAAACGCATCGATCTCGCGCCGATACGCCGGGTCTTTTGAATCATCCAAAATAACATAGGTTGTATTTGGGTAATCTTGGTGCATACAAGCAGCCAAGCTCTCTTTATTGAAATCGTTGGCCGTGCAGTAGACAGCCACTACTTTTTTATCGGCCGTATTACCGTTTTTTATACGCCACTCACCTTCTGGCGGTAGTTTAAACTTTTTCCTTTTTAAAAAGTAATACGCGGTGTATATCAGATCCTTCATTCCATTGAGCCAAAAATAAACAATGAAGGCGGTGCTCAGGCTGACCAGCGCAAGAACAAAAGTACCATGTCCTTCAGAGTTTTTGATGACGTCAAGAAACGGAACAAGCGTGAGCGCAGTGAGGCCAAGCCAACACAAAATAATGATCACGTATAATGATGCTGATTTTTTCATTCATCTCCTTTACATATATGCTACGTTTACCGTCAGGCAGCTTAGCACATAGAAAAAAGACGAAAATATAAATTATTTCACGTTTGTCGAATAATATGCTGTTCGTATCCGTCGTCCAAAAGATGATTCAGCTTATCTGTTAAAACCACGTAGTTGCGGTTTTTTAAAAAGATAACTTCCCTTGAAGCTAATTTTTTTAATTCTACGCTAATAGTTTCGCGCGTAAGGCCTGTAAAATTAGCAACATCTTGCTGCGTCAATGGCAAGGGAATCTCAACGATATCTTTTTGTAAATCACGACCAAAGCACAAAGCCAAATAATGGATCGTATGGAGCACTTTATCGGATGCTTTTGATTGGCCAAGTGCATTTATACGCATTTGGCTATGAATGGTGTCTCGTACGCAACGGTTAAGAATTTGCAGCATCGCATCCGGATTATTGTGGACATACGCGACGAGCTCGTCTTTGGGTACTGAGTATACTTCACAGTCACTGAGAGCTTCGTAATAGTACTGGGCTTTACGGATTTTATTAAAGATCCATCCTAGGGGGAATAATTCGTTTTTAATCGTAAAACCGATTGGCTTTTCTTCTCCTTTCGAGGTAAGGTTATATGTTTTGACAACGCCCTTCTTTACAATCAGGGCACAGGACGGTTCGCTGTCTTGTTGCAAAATAACTTCGCCTTTTCCATAGTGGTCGACGCTATATTTGCTTAAAAAATGATACAAAATATTCATGAGCTACTCCTTTAATTAAGATCTAATTAAGTCATAACCGCTCCCTCATTATAATTGTCGCAACCAAACTTACCTAACTCGTGCGCATGTAAAAAACACACCATGGCCGTATTATGTAATCAAATATGAGATCTCGGAGTCCCTAGCCAAACGCTGCTAAAATGAAAATAGATCTAAAAATTTTAAAGGAGGAATCATGAACACTGAGCAAAATCCAGAACAACAGGCTCTTGCTATTCTTGTAGGCAAATGGACTACCGAGGCTAAACTTGTTCAAGGCGAGGACGAACCTATTAAAGTAACTGGAACAGATGAGTTCAGGTGGTTTCCTGGGGGTATGTTCTTGCAGCATCGGGTAGATCTGTACGTGGGGAGCGACAAGGTGGATATTCTTGATATGATCGGTACGTACGAGAAAGAAAGCGGAACCTACCCTCTTCATTCTTTCGATAACACCGGTGGCTACACGAAGCTTACCGTAAGCATTGATGAAGACGGCATTATCACAATGACTGATGACGACACTATGCGCACGACACTCACGCCGGCATACGAAGGCGGCACTATTGCTATGCGTGCCGAAAAACGTGAAAATGGCGACTGGAAGCTGTTTATGGAGGGATCACTTACTAAGAGCGAGGACAAGCTATAGGTTGACCTAGAATTATAAACGTACTATTATTTTAAGAATAGCAATTTCATGATGTTATATAAGGCTGCATGGCAGAGCTTCCTAAAAATACCGAAAATCCAGTATCCTACGATTCCTATCCAAGCGTCTCTCGTGAGACTGATCTTGAGCGTGTTCATCAGACCGAAACACTAGAAAACGCGCAGGACGAAGAGCGTCGCAGAATACTCCATTCGCGCCGTAGCTTTTTGCGCACCGCCGGAAAAGTAGGTATGTATTCCGCGGTTGCCTTGTCTGGCGGGATGGAACTCATGCATCTTGATACCAAATATGGCGAAGGGCTACAGCACGGAAGCGAGATGAAACTCGACGAAGTAGCGAAGGCTTCCCCCGGACAGGAGCACAAGGCTACTCTGTTTATCCCTGGTTTTAATGTAACGAGCGGTGTCCCCTCAGCCGAAGCTCTTGCGTCTGTCGCTCGTGAGCATGGTAACGTTGTGGGCTTTACGCACGCTGCCAGTCGCTTTTCGATTGAAACGCTTGAGCAGTATATTCGTACCTATATTGATACCAACAATATTACTTCAATGACGTTACTAGGAAGTAGCCTTGGCGGTCTTATCTCGGTTGACCTAGCGAGTCGTATACAACAGGTAGATACGGTTATTGCCGACAGTAGTCCTGCTGATCCGAGCGACGCCCGTCAATTGCCGCAAGGTTTTATGAAGTCTGTCACCGAGGGGGTTTCATGGCTCCTAGATACACTAGAGTTAAGCGGTGGTCCGAACACTCGAACCGTTACAGAGTTTGTAAAGCGACTCCACGATGGTGATAAAAGCACGGTATTGTGTCTTCAAGAAGCGTTGTCGCTCGACTATACTTCGGCCTGTTCAAATGCACTTGCGCTCGATCTCTATCTTTATATGCTTACTCACAATATCCAGGCAGATGCTAACCAGCTTCACGATGTGGCGTTCGGGTACATGGGGGCGGATGATCCGCGTCGGGATATTGTCGTGGACCAAAGTTCTGCTTCAAAAAAATATGCGCAACTGGCCGCTCAAAGCAACAACACCTTTGCGCAGGTAACGAGCCCAAAAACAGCCCATACTGACATACCTGCTCATCCCGATGCATACCAAAAGATGTATGCCGACCTTCAACTTGCTCTTGCCGCCCAGAGGAAAGTGAGTTTCATGCCAGGACCATGGGCCCTTCGCCGCTAAGCGGGACCGAATCGTTTTAGGGCACGGGCGTGAGCTTTTTTTGCTTCTTCTTCACGATTGCGTGGCGCGGCCGACGTAGAGAGTGAGTCGACTAACTTTCGTACAATCACCGAAATATCTTTGATCGATTCGTTAAAGATGTCTTCATTGATCTCCGATGGTTTTTGATAACCTGATATTTTTCGCACAAATTGTAATGCCGCATCATGAATTTCTTCATCTGTTGCCGGCGGCTCGTAATTAAATAGTGGTTTAATATTGCGACACATAGGTCCTCCTTCTTACTAGTAGTATAATTGAAATATGAGTGCGGCAAAAATCGTTATTATAACCGGAGCAAGCCGGGGTCTTGGCCTCTGTTTAGCGCAAGCATTTCTTCGCTCCACTGGCTGGAGAGTCATCGGGGTGGGACGCTCCCCGCGGCCGACCGAGTTGCCGGAAGCAGTCGAATATCATCAATTCGATGCGAGTAGTGCGCTACGTTGCCAGGAGTTTTGGCAAACAATCACGGGGTTGCCCTCTGCTTCAGTGACCCTTATTAACAACGCAGGCGGATACATTGGCGAGAGCTTTGGAGAGTTATCTCCGGATGATTTTGAGAAACAGATGAATATGAATTTTTTCCCTGCCGTTTACATGACTCGCACTTTGGCAGATGTCGTTGATGCGGCACGAGTCTTTACGATCATTTCCTCGGCAGCTTACGAACCTTCAGCTAAGAATACGGCGTACGGCGCCTCTAAAGCGGCAGAGAAGTATCTCTTTCAAGCATTGCAAAAAGAGACGAAAACTTCCAAATTTAAGGTAACGAATGTGTATCCTGGAGATATTGCTACCCAAGGGCCCAGCACTACCGCCATTGACCCGAGTGATCTCGCCTTACTTATAAGGGATATGACGGAGTACACAGGCAGCTACTATGTTCGTGACATAACACTAAGCGTCAACAACCAATAGTTGACAATTATAAATATAAGTGATATAATAAAAATAGTGACCCATGTCACGATCATCACATCGACCCCTTGGAGATCCAAATGTCCGATTCCATCCGCGTTGACGAGTCCACCGAAACTTCGGCGAGCTCACTGTCGTCGCGAACGGTTTCGCTCCTCGTGTTCGTCATCTCCCTCGTGGTGGCTACCGTTCTCGCGTTTTTCGCGGGTGGCTGGCTGCTGAGCGATGACACCGCGACCCCTGCTCCGACCATGCAGACCGTTCCCGCCCCTCGTGACGCCAACCCGGTTGTCGTTCACGAAGAGCCGGCGTTCGTGCAGGTCGAAGGAACTTCCGACTACGCCCCGGCCTACCGCTGTGCGGCTGGTCTCGTTCCGGTGCAGGTGCCCGTGGGCCAGACGGTCCAGCACGACGGCTCCACCTTCAAGCTCGACCAGACGGCCACCGACTTCGGCTACGCGCTCCACCAGACCGGCGTGACATTCACGATTCAGCTCCCCGCCAACCAGGCGGCACCGGCCTACATCGTGAACACTGCCGAGCACCAGCGGTGGGCGGAGACCTACGGTCAGACCGTCGTTCAGGCAAATCTGAGCGCGGGTGGCGCTGCTTCGCACGCGTTGGCAACCGCCGCCTACACGGAGAACTTCTACATGGACGAAGGCATCATCGACATCACGGTGTGCCTGCGGGTCGAATGATCTGACGACAAGGTCACATGGTGAGCTCCCCTTGGAGCTCACCAGTGAACCCCGCTTCCTAAAGTACACTTTAGGGAACGAGGTTTATCTTAAAACTATAAACCCCGAACTTATCGGAGTTGTTTGGTTGCTCATGATAGCCAGGTGATGCTATCATACTCCTTGTCATTGTCCCCTGAAGCAGAGGAGAAGCAGTATGACCGACAGGCCCGATACGGTTAGCCTCAGGTTCCTTACCGACTTCCTCATCTCTATCTGGCCCGACCTAAAGAAGGTGGAAGCGCAGCGAATGGCTCATAGCCTTATGCTTAAGTTGGTGGACCTTCCAGGGGTCGAGAGTATCTGTACGGAGTGCAATTTGGCCAGGGGCGTGTGCCGCTGTCCCGAGCACGGCTACGATGCTTACGGCACATGGGAATACGCTCGTCATGCCGCCCACTGGGTGTGTACATCGGCGTCGATAGCTGGGCTATCTCCTGAGGTCGCGCACACCCTCTCGCCCGAGATGCGCCAGCGTGTGCGCAGGCTCGTCACGTATCTACGGGGGCCAAAACGCAGATGACACCGGCCCGCGGCGAACGTAGTATTCTCGCCGCGGGTCAATACCTTGAAACACTATATAAGGCAAGTGCGCACCAGGGCGTATATTGACATATACGCCTTTTGTTGATATAATATAACCCTAAGCTTGATACTTTCTTACGTATCTTGCCCGGACCTAAGGGATACAAATGACTGTCGTGAACGCAATCTGCGTCGTTGCCGGGATCCTCGGCTTCTTCTATGGGAACCTCACCAGTTTTGGTGATGGTTACGAGGGGAAGCCGCTCATCACCGATGGCGCACTCCGTGGCCAGATCTACTACCCGACCCTCTTCTCTGTTCTGGCTGCCCTGGCATGGACTGTTCTCAATGTGAAAGTGCAGGGGCCGGAAGGCGAGTTCAGTTTGTTCGTCATGGCGGCCGGGATGACCCTCCTCACCTTCGCACCGAGTCTGACCTACCGATTGGGAAGGTACGCCGGTATGAAGAGTGGCATTCCCAGACGCTAGCCCCCTTAGAAGACCAGGAAGAGCAACGATGACTCTTCCTGGGGCCGTCCCGTTCGTACTGTAGCCTGCTATAGTAACGCGAACGGGTCTTTTTCTTTTACAGTGGTTGAAAAAGCATAAGCGCTCCCGTATACTAAAGACAAATACAGGTTGAAAGGAGTGTTCAAGCTAAGCTGTTAGCTTATGGACAGGCGGTATGAAGATACTTATGCTCGGGTGGGAGCTCCCTCCGCACAACAGTGGTGGTCTCGGCGTGGCTTGCTATCACATGTCAAAAGCGCTCGCAATTGAAGGTGCGAGTATTGATTTCGTTGTGCCTTATGCGGCTAATCACCCCGATACCGAATTTATGTCCGTTCATGCTGCGACGAAACTCGATCCTTTAGGAAGATACGGTTCAATGGGTGCCTACGATAGTAGCTTCGCCACCGAAGACGCCGCGGCGTTCGGTATTCGTGAGGTACAGCGTCAATATGTTCAGTTTGTCGAGAAATTAGTAAAAAAGACTTCCCCGGAGGCTATTCATGCGCACGACTGGCTGACAATCGAAGCCGGAATTCGTGCCAAACAGCTTACCGGGGCACCGCTTATTGTCCATGTACATGCCACCGAATTTGACCGTTCGGGCGATACATACGGAAATCCCCTTGTTCATGAAATCGAATATCAGGGGTTAATGATGGCAGATCGTATTATTGCCGTGAGCAATATTACCAAGAGTGTCATTATTCAAAAATACGATATCCCTGCCGACAAAATAGAGGTCATTCACAACGCCATTGATACAGAAAGCCTTGGCTCCGAGCCGTATGACAAGCGGACATATACCTACCTTGAAGCCTTAAGGGCCGAAGGTTATACAGTAGTAGCTACGGTAACGCGATTTACTATACAAAAGGGTCTTGTACATTTTATTAAAGCTGCCGCACGAGCCTGTGAAAAGTATCATAAACTTGTTTTCTTGCTTGCGGGTGATGGCGAACAACGCGATGAGTTGATTCGGCTGAGTGCCCAGCTGGGTATTGCCGATAAAGTTTTCTTTACCGGTTTTGTGCGTGGCAAGCAATGGCGTGATGCTTATAGTGTCGCAGATATATTTGTTATGAGCTCGGTAAGTGAGCCCTTTGGTTTGACTGCCCTTGAGGCGGCCCACTACAATAGCGCGCTCGTTATTACACGGCAATCGGGCGTTGGAGAGGTGCTTCATAATATCTTTAAATACGACTTTTGGGATACGGATACGCTCGCCAATCAGATGATCGGTATTGCGACCTCGAAAGCCCTAGCCGAGAATCTTAAGCAAAATGTGAAACACGAATATGCCAAGCTGTCGTGGAGGGATGTTGCGCAGCAATGTATGCAGCTATATAAAACACTACATGGAAAGGCTGCTCTATGAGCAAGCGAGGCATAGTACTTTATCTCCATGTTCATCAGCCGTTTCGCGTGCGTCAGTACAGCGTGTTCGATACTGCGCTGCACCACGATTACTTTAATGAAGCAGATACTAATAGCGATCGTAATAACGAGAAGGTGTTCCGCAAGGTCGTTGAAAAATCATACCGCCCAATGAATAAGCTCCTCCTGACGTTATTAAAGCGTCATCCTGAATTTCGCGTTTCCTTCAGTATTACTGGAACATTTATCGAGCAGGCTGAAAAGTGGGCCCCTGACGTGTTGGAAAGTTTTAGGCAATTGGTCGCAACTGGCCGGGTGGATATTGTGTCCGAAACGTATTATCACTCGCTTGCTTTCTTCTATAGTCGGTCTGAATTTGAGCGACAAGTAGCGATGCATCGCAAAAAGATTAAAGAATTATTTAATATCGATACGTCCGTATTTCGCAATACAGAGCTTGCCTACAATGATGCGCTAGCGGCTTGGGCTGATGAACGTGGTTTCAAGGGGATTTTAGCGGAAGGATGGGATCCGGTTTTAGGCTGGCGCAGTCCTAACTTTGTGTATCGCCCGGCAGGAACACGCAATATAAAGCTGCTTTTGAAAAACTACAAACTAAGCGACGATGTTGCGTTTCGCTTTAGCAATCAGGCGTGGGAGCAATGGCCGCTTACTGCACACACATATAATCAGTGGACGAATGCCTCGATTGATAGCTCGCAGGTTATTAATCTCCTTATGGATTACGAGACGTTTGGTGAACACCAATGGAAGGACACAGGAATCTTTGAGTTCTTTGAGAGTTTTGTTACTATGTGGCTTGAAAATCCCGATAATACTTTTTATACCACTGCTGAGGCGGTTCAAGTACACAACGCCGTAGGTGAAATCAGCATGCCTCATACCGTCACATGGGCCGATACCGAGCGTGATCTGACTGCATGGCTGGGTAATAGTATGCAGCAGGAGGCGCTGAAGTACTTATACGAGCTTGAGGATGACATTTTGCGTACAGGCGATCCTACGCTTATTGATGATTGGCGAAAGCTTCAGACATCGGACCACGTTTATTACATGTGTACGAAGTGGTTTACCGATGGTGATGTCCACGCGTATTTTAGTCCATATGAGTCGCCTTACGACGCTTTTCTTTACTTCATGAATGCACTTCGCGACGTCCGTTATAGACTTATGGCGTATCATCAAGGAGGTATTCATGGGTAGGCCGATTGTATTGAGCAATGGTGAGTTGCATGTTGGTATCAACAATTTCGGTTTAGTACACGATTTCTACTTTCCCTATGTTGGTTTTGAAAATCATGCCGCCGGTCGTTCACTGAGACATCATATCGGTGTCTGGATCAATGGCGAGATCAGTTGGCTAGACGATGGCTCGTGGCAGTTTTCCTTTCGTTACCCGGTTCATGCTTTAGTGGGTCATATTTTAGCTAAAAATGAACGCATGGGCGTATTGCTTGAATTTGACGATGTTGTCGACTCACATGTCAGTGCGTTTATGCGCAACGTCCACGTTATAAACCTACACCCCGAGGAGCGTGAAATACGCTTGTTTATGCACCAGGCGTTCGTTATTGGCGATAGCCGCAGCAATACAGATACGGCTCAGTATCTTCCGGAGCAGCATGCTATTCTTCACTACCGTGGCCGAAGAGCTTTTATTATTGCAGGAATGGCCGATGGCCAGCCGTTTGATCAACACAGTATTGGCCTGTTTGGTATAGAAGGCCGCGAAGGAACTTATAGAGATGCTGATGATGGCGAACTAAGCTTTAGTAATGTAGAGCACGGACGGGTTGACTCGACTATCCGTTTTAAGCTCATTGTGGGCCCTCATAGCTCGGCAAGAGCGCACTATTGGATAGCTGCTGGTACATCTATGCGCGAGGCTCTGTACGTTCATCGTCAGATCGAATCCGACGGACTACCCAAGCGTCTTCATATGACCGCCGATTGGTGGCGTGAGTGGTTGAAACCGGCCGAAATAGCAGCCGAAAGAGTAAGCGCGTCACTCCGCGAGAACTTTCTTCAGAGTGTCATGATTATTAAATCGCAAATCGATAAACGAGGTGCGGTTATAGCCAGTACCGATACGGCCGTATTGAACTTCTCGCGGGATGCCTATGGCTACAGTTGGCCCCGAGACGGTGCATATGCGCTTTGGCCGCTTATCCGAATGGGCTATATTGATGAGCCCCACCGCTTCTTTGAATTCTGTCAGCGCGGGCTACACGCTGAAGGGTATCTTATGCACAAATATCGCGCAGACGGCGCCCTGGGAAGTAGTTGGCACCCATATATCCATATCGATGGCAGCATTGCTCCACCCATTCAGGAAGATGAAACCGCCCTCGTCTTATTTGTCTTTGCACAGTATTACCATATGCATGCCAATCCTCGTTTACTACGCGAATTTTATCATACTATGGTAACGCCTATGGCGAATTTCCTCGCTACTTACATTGACGAGGTGACCGGACTACCAAAGCCAAGCTATGAACTTTGGGAACAATATTACCGAACAACAACGTACACTACAGCTGTCGTATATGCTGCCCTGTTAGCTGCCGCTGATCTTGCGGAGATTGCCGAAGATGCAGACAACGCCGTGCGCTGGCGTGCCAGTGCTGATGATATTTCTGTTGCCGCCCATAAGTATTTGTATAATCGTGAGCGTAAGGCGTTTTATCGGGGGCTGATAGTGAAAAACGGCCAGGTTGAGTACGATCCGGTTATCGATATGTCTAGTTTCTATGGTGCCTTTATGTTCGGATTATTCCCTGTTGATAGTGAAGAAGTTACCTCAACGATTGCAACGATCACGAGAGAATTCGGTCTTGGCGACGGCGCCATTGGATTGCCTCGTTACGAAGACGACGATTATTACCGGGTTGATCCACAAAGCAAGGGCAACGCCTGGTGTATAACCACGCTTTGGCTCGCCCAGTACTATACCGAGATTGGTGACCATACTAAAGCCCGGCAGATTATTCATTGGATTACCGAAAATGCGGGAAGTACCGGTATTTTGCCTGAGCAATTTAACCCCAAGGACGGTTCGTTTGTTGGAGTAGCTCCGCTTACATGGAGTCATGCTGAGTATATCGCTACGCTACTTGACGAAATAACCCAGGAAGGGGATCGTTAATGGCGTTTAAAGCACAAGCGAAACTTTTTATGAATGCCTTTACGCCTGCAAAGGTACTACAATCCCGGCTCCATCGACGAATATTCACGCAGTTTGCAGATAAAGTCGGACTTGTTTACTTTGGTTATGTTGATCAGCGAAGCGACGAACATCGTTTGGTGCGTGGCCTAACGGTATCAGCTAGACATCGCGATAATCATTATTGCATTGGCTCCTATGGCGGATACGATATTATGCTTGTTGAGCGTCGCGATACGATTCATTTCCCAGGAAAACCTGCGCGATCTCACAACTGGATTATTATGACACTTGATCTCCATACTTCACGCGATTTACCACATATTTTCCTCGGGCTTCATGCTCATAATGAGACATTTTATGCTCACCTGTTTACTAAATTCTCACAACTTACCAAAGTACCCCTAGGAAGCTACGGAAGGCACAACACCACCTTTACCGGACGCTACGCTATATATACAGAACCAGCCCATATGCTTGATGCGGAAGCGCTTTTTAATCCTGAAGTTACTACTATTATCGGCGAATCGTTTGGCAGTTTGACGGCGGAAATTGCCGATGGTTGCGTTTATATTTATGCCGAGCATAGCAGACCGACCCAGCAGCTACTCGAACGGATGCTCAAGAGCGGGCTTTGGTTAAGCCAGGTGGTAGACAGGAGTGTTCTCTAGAGGAACGAGGTATAAAAAAATACTCCACCAGGGAGCATTTTTTTGCGTATTAGCCTTTTCGGGGCTTAATTTCGTTGCGGCCAAGGTTTTTCTTTGTTTCCTTATATTCAACGTGTTTTCGTACAAGAGGATCGTAAGCCTGCTTTATAAGAGGCTCTGGATGGTTCTGCTTATTGATTGTCGTGTAGATACGGTGGCCGGTAAGAGCACTCACAAGAGCAATCAATTTACGTTTTGTATTCTTCTTTGCCATTACTTACTCGCTTAGTTTGTTATTAGAACTTCAGCTATTTTAGCACGAAATCTGAAAAATTACCAGAGATAATATCAAAATGGAGCCACGATCGGGAGTTGAACCCGAGACCTTTTGCTTACCATGCAAACGCTCTACCTACTGAGCTATCGCGGCATATTCTAGGGTAGTATAGCAAAAATACAGCTATTTTCCAAGGTGTAGAGAGTCATTTTCGCGCTATAATAGGAGACTCGAGAAATACATTATGGGTTTCTTAATGTATCGTGCTTCTACGAATGACGATGTAGAAGCACGATACAGAAAGTATGCACTTACGGGTAGTAGGGTTTTTGGTCATGGCCGACGGGTGGTACGATATAGGCCTCCGTGGTTACGTGGCCGCTGAACTGCAACATCTTCGTTGGTGTGTTGCCAAAGATTGCCCCATGCTCAGTCTTGAACATGTCGACAGTGGTGTGACCACCGAACCCTTGTTTCACCAGCAGCCACATAGATGAATAGCAGTCGATCACTCGCTCACCCGACGAATCTCGTACAGTCCAGGCCTCGAAAGGCATAGTATCCGCGTCGGGAGCTTCAAGCAGGACACTCTGTCCCACCTGTACTTCTTCCCAGACAGCACGATATGTGGCCTGAAACTCGGGAGCCGTAACGACTATATGAGCGTAAGGCGTGTCAAAAGGCTGGCCAAATCGCCTGCCCACAACACGTTCGACCGCCGTAATAGTTGCCGGTTTGCGATACATATACCCACCTTCTATCGTCAGAACGTACCCATTTATTATTATGCAATATCTCCATGATAATATCCATACCCTGATCACGGCATTTTCGTTTTAGTATATGCTTCACTACTCTTGAAATCCAAGCTTGATTACGCTACACTTATGTCTGTACTTTAAACATTTTTGCCGCCTTAGCTCAGTTGGTTAGAGCAGCTGTTTTGTAAACAGCAGGTCTTCGGTTCGAGTCCGAGAGGCGGCTCCATGGTCAAGACAATGAACTGTCGTTGTCTTGTTGTGGACCAAGGAAAGAAGCAGCCAGTCAGCGGATTTATTCCGCGACACTGTGCGATGAGAAAAACCGCAGGTTTGTCTCATAGAGTTTGCTGGGGTTGTGGAGCGGTCAAACACAACAGACTGTAAATCTGTCGGCATTCGCCTTCGTAGGTTCGAATCCTACCCCCAGTACCAAGTAAAGAGGATGAGCGATGCTCATCTTTTTTACTTGGTACTTATAGATGGTCGTATATACACTTGTTACATTACAACGCGTCGTACTTGACGAATTTGCTTGGCTTGGCCTTCAGGAATTATCATTTTAGAGGCTTTGTCGCGCAGTTCTGTTGCGAGATCTTGTTGACCGTTACGGTCATAGGCATCCGCCAAGATAGAGAGTGTTTGTGGGGTCGGCTCCAGCTCTACTGCCTGCTCTAGCGATTCGATCATGCGTTTAAACTTGCCTAGTTTTTCCTGAACCTTGGCGTAGGCAATATGACGAGAGGCCAGGTCGTTCTCCATGGCAAGAGCTTGCTCAAAAGCCAAACCGGCTTTTTCGTACTGCTCTGTTTCGTAGTAGATCAAACCGACGTTATGAAGGCTACTGGCGCTAGGAGCGAGGCTCTGAGCGATTTCGAAACATTCGATAGCATCTTTAAACGCCTGCTGTTTGGCGTAAAGAATACCGAGTCGGTTGTAAGCCGTAGCGTTGCGTTCGTCAATACGAAGAATGGTAAGCAGAGCTTTTTCAGCGCGGAGGTATTTTTTATCTCGAAGTGACTCTTGGGCGACATCCCAAAGACGGTCAAGTTTTTCGGATATTTTTTGAGGAAGATCGGTAGCGACTTCTGTAATAGTTTGTGGTTTCCAGATGGCCCAACCACCCAAGATTGCGATGAGGATAACGCCTAACATATGAGCTTATTATAGCACAGCGCGCCCGAGTTGCAGCATGACGTTTTGGTTCCGCGATATGCCTTCTCTTGCAGCCAGCAAGGCATTTAATTGTTTTATGGCACTCTCCTGAGGTTTACTTGTAAGTGAATATCGTATGATATTGATGGCGCTATCAATTAAACGTAGTGCATCTTCCCTACTCTGACGGTATTTATAGATAAGGCGCGCTTTCTGATAGCTCGTTGCCGTAATGAGCTGGCGTGCCTCACTAATAACGTTGGCGCGCATTGAAAAATAGTCAGGGTCACTTATAAGACGTGTCAACTCCGCCGGCAAGCCTCGGGCCAGAAAGAGTAATTGCGTTTTTTTAGTGGCATCTTGCACGCCCGCTTTCTCTATGAATAGCTGTGATTGTTCGATTGTAAGGGGTTGGGCGGCAATGTGCTGTGTTCGAGAGCGAATGGTCGGGAGGAGTTTGCTTGGCGTGTGCGATGTAAGAATAAAATATGTCATAACGGGGGGCTCTTCGAGTAACTTAAGGAAGGCACCTTGGGCACCGTGACTCATGGCCTCGGCGTTATCGATAATAACGTAGCGTTTAGAACTTGGTTTTGTGCGAGATTGTTCGTAAAGTTGGCGGATCGACTCGACGCTGATCGTCCCATTTTCATCCTGTTCCCCCTTTACGTTCATCGGCTGAAGTAAAATGGGCGTTCCACCCGCTAGCCAGCGAGCAATTGTAAGAAGACCGACGCCGGACGTACCACTCAGCAGTATCGACTGAGGGGCTTCTTTTCTTAGCGGGCCTAGCAACAGTTCAGTAGTAGGGTGAATAGTAAGTTTGATCATAAGTTATCTGGAAAAAGTGTTTTGAATTCTGCGGGCACCGGAGCTACAAAGGTAGTGCGGTTATTTGGAGGGATGGTAATTTCAAGCTGGTGCGCGTGAAGGTATAGCCGATCTGCTTTCTTTCCGTATACCCTGTCGCCGTGGATAGGTGCGCGAAGATACAGCATATGAACACGGAGCTGATGTGTCCGACCCGTTTGAGGCGAGAGAGAGACAAGGCTTTTACCGTTTAATTCGGCAAGTACTTTATATTTCGTGACAGCAGACTTACCTTTAGGATCGACCCGAAACGTACTCGGGAGCGAAGGATTCCGCGCGATAGGAAGATCAATCGTGGCTTCTTTTTCTTTCAAAATACCATCAAGAATCGCAAGATAGGTTTTTTTAGCTTTGCGGTCGGCGAATTGTTTTTGAAGTAAAAGCGCAGCTTCAGGCGAGCGAGCACCGATAATAATACCACTCGTATCACGATCGAGGCGATGAACAATCCCTGGCCGGTTGGTTTCCGTGCCGTAGTCCGTATAGCGCTTGAAAAAGTCAGCAACTGTAAATTCATCGTGCATGACGCCTTTGGAATGAGTAAGAACGCCTATGGGTTTATTCACAACGATCACTGCGTCGTCGAGGTAAATGACAGGGAGTGTATGACTCGTATAATCCGTTGCCTCCGGAAGAGCCACTGCAACCTTATTTGCACTGCTTACATCTTGTTTGGGTGATATAGCCGGTTCGCCATCGACTGTGACGTATCCTGCCTTTATGTACTTTTGCCAGGTACTACGCGAGATGTCCGGGTAGTGTTCGCTCAGGTAAACATCTAGGCGCTTTTTTGTTGCGGCAATAACAAACAAATAAGCTTCCTTACCTTTGAACGGCACACCATAAGATACAAGTGAGTCCTCGGTGGGATTAGGGGCGAATTCGCCTTTTATACCCGGAGCGATTTCGTGTAAGTAGTTCAAAAGGTATGAGGTATCATCTTCGGCGGTGGTATCAACAATCGCGTAATACAGCTGCTTTTTAAATCGAAAACCGGCGACGGTTGTATAGTCGGTCGGATGAGAAACTTTAAGTTGGTCAATTTCGCGGAGCCGTACATCAAGATCGGCTTTTGCGAACTTCTGAAGAATCGCCAGAGCGTCTCCAGCTGCTATCTTCACGAAAGCTCCTTAGGGCGCAAGCCAACCGCCTGCTGGGCTCGCAGTAACGTGGCGTTTGCAGTTTGACTAACAGCTCTTTCGGACGATTCTAACTTGGCATGAATAAGGTAATCGTTTGTTTCGGCCAGTCGTTTTTGAAATTCGTAAAGAAAGCTCTCGACCTCACTAGCAACCACTCTTTTAAAGTCACCATACAGGTTCTGACCCTCGAATTCCTTCACTACTTGGTCCTTAGGGACGTCTCTTAGTAACGCCAAGATCTCCAGTAGATTGCTAATACCCGGCTGGTTGGTTTTGTCGTAATGAATCTCCGCTTTGTCGTCTGTTGTTGCGCTCATGATTTTTTTAGCCGCAAGACTAGGATCGTCACCCAAGAAAATAACCCCTTTACCGCTTTCGTCGCTTTTACTCATTTTCTTACTGGGGTCTTGAAGGTCTTTAATGCGGAGTCCTTGGTCTTTTCCGAAAAATTCATGCTGTTCTTTAACGGGTTTTGGCACCGTAAATATATCACCAAAACGAGTGTTCATTCGTTCGGCAATATCACGCGCAAACTCAAGATGCTGAGTTTGATCGTCGCCTACGGGTATGTATTCTGCATTATAAAGCAGGATGTCTGCCGCCATGAGTACGGGATAGTTAAACAGGCCAACGCTTGTGCGGTCGCTACCGATTGAACCAGATTTATCTTTGAATTGGGTCATGCGACTCATCTCACCAAATCCGGTAAAGCAGTCGAGAATCCAAGTGAGCTCACTATGTGCTGGAATGTAACTTTGACGATAAATGTGAATATTATCGTTATCGAGCGGTAGACCGGCAGCTGCAAATAGCCGAGCGTTGTGAATGATGTGGTCGTACAGCTCTTCGTGATTAATCGGCGTCGTAAAACTATGGAGATCGGGAATGAACATGTTGATTTGATAATCGGTCGACTTTTGCTTAGCCATATCAATCATAGGGAGTATGGCTCCAAAGTAGTTACCGATTGTAAGATCGTTATTGGCACGAAGACCGGTAAGTATTGTTGATTTTGTCATAACGTATCCTTATTATAACTTACTCTTCGGTATCTGGTAACTCTACGACTGTTTCTGGGCGTGCACGTGCGACGGCCTCATCAATCGCAGCCCGAATCGGCGCATATGCGTCGCGTGCAGCAATTCGTCCCTGTAGCCGACGAACCGTTTCGCTGGGGTCGTGTACTTCTGGTTTTTCCGGGCTGTGTTGTCCTGGTTGTTGTTCCATGGGTGTTCTCCTTTTGGATTTAATTTAAAACCGCCTATTTTCTTGGCGGTTTCTTCGATATTTTCAAATGATACGAGGTGTTATTTCAAAACACAGAACAAACCGCCAGTAAATCTGTCGGTAGGCCAAAATGCTGATTGATACACTAAATGATTCATTCCTTTCTTGTTATATCACGACAAGTGTTTTTTGCCAACAGTTTCGGCGATGACCGCATTTACTTCGCTGGCTACTTTAACAGCAAAAATGCCCATTACTTCATGCGATGCAAGTACAGGAATAAGCACAACATTCTTGTTTAATCGGGCTAAGTAGGTAAGATTACGGGCTCTAACGACAGGGTCGAGCCGGCCATAAAGAATGCGGATAGGCTGCTTTAGCTTTTCAGCGTCACGAAGGGATGTTTGATTGAGGATACTTGCCTCGAAAGCGTTCATATAAATCGGCGTATTTTCTGCTGTTAGGCTAAATGTTTTACTAAGCAGACCAAGCTTTATGGCCAGGCTGGTGATTTGAATCAGTTGATCTGGTCGCTTTTTAACGAGTCTGTAGATGTCTCTGCGCATTTTGTCGGAGCTTGGGAGTTTTTGGTTATTTTTAGCCTCTACGCGATAAAACGGCGGACTTGCAAGCACAAGCGATCGTACTAAAAGAGGGTACCGCCGCGCTAGCTCAACAGCAACAAGTGCGCCGAGCGAATGGCCTACTACAATGAGAGGTTGGTGTGCCCGAAGTCTTAAAAGCGTTGCTATTACCGAGCGGGCTTGTGTTTTAGCGTCGTAAATTGCCCATTCGGGTCTGGGTGAATTGCCAAATCCAAGAAGATCAATAGTGATTACATGGACATCTTCTGGCATCTCCCGTACGATGTTTTCCCAGGCTGCTCCCGAGTTGCCTATGCCATGAATAAAAAGAACGGTAGCAATAGGCCTCGCTGGTTTTTGGTTACTATGGGCATGAAGCGTGTAAGGAATGCGGAGCCATCGGTGAGCAAGTATCTCAAGCATGTTCCCTGCCCTTTTCTAAAACGCAAACAAAAAATGCTTCTCTGCCGTCGCCGGGAAGAATACGAATAACATTTTGCCAGACTGCCTCGTCAAAGGATATACTATTCCATGTTGGTACCCCAACTCTACTTCCTTCTGGTCTTGTTTGAGGTTTTTGCATATGGGCATCAGGGGCTCGTTTTAAAAGCCACTGGATCACCGCTTCATTTTCTTCTGGTGCCATTGTGCAGGTACTATACACCAGTCTGCCTCCAGGCCTAAGGAGTTGCCATGCCTGAGCGATCAATCGTTTTTGCAGTTGTGATAGCCGCCGAATATGCGCAACCGACCACCTGTCTAACGTACGACCATCACCGAGGGTAATTAAACCTTCTCCGCTGCAAGGAGCGTCGAGTAGAATCTTATCGAAGGATTCATCCAAACTATAAGCGATCCTGGTTGCATCATAGAGGGTGGTATCCGCGGTGACATGGAGTCTCTTTAAATTTGCTACTAACTTTGCGAGTCGCGGGCGAGAATTGTCGTTGGCCACAAGCCTGCCGTTCCCGCGCATCATTGCCGCGATATGGCTTGTTTTACCACCCGGAGCGGCACATATATCCAGGACGCTTTCACCGGAAGTTGCATTAAGTAATACAACAGGAAGCCAGCTTGACTCATTTTGGATATAGATTGATCCGTCTGTTACTAGATTACTGTCACGCAGTGTTTCAAAGCCCTTGTCGATCGAGTAGCCATTCTCACACCATGCTTGTAGCTTCCCCTCCCATCCCAGGGAGGTCATAGCAGCTAATGTCTCCCCAGGGGTCGCTGCAAGCGGGTTGATGCGTACCGATTGCTTCAAGATACCTGAGAGACGACTTTGAATTTCCGCTTCGGGAAGCGCCAAGATACGCGAAGTCCGATCTATGAGCTGGGCTGTCTTTTTAGTACGTTTTACGACCGGATCTGATTTTTTTGTCATAGGATACCTTTTATTATACAAAAATCCGCCCCCGATGTCAGGGACGGAAAATCTGTGCATATAGAATATACCTAACGCTTTGAGTATTGTTCGCGTTTACGGGCACTGCGAAGACCGTACTTCTTACGTTCTTTTTCGCGTGGGTCGCGACGGAGGAACTCAGCCTTCTTTAGCGTACTGCGAAGATCGCCGTGCGCTGTCGTAAGGGCTTTAGCGATAGCAAGTTTGATCGCATCAACCTGCCCAGCCAAACCACCACCGTTGACTCGGATCGTTACGTCGAATTCCTTTTGCTTGTTTACAAGTGCAAGTGGGTCGGTAACTTCGGCAAGGAGGGTTTTGTTATCTGAAAGATACTCGCTTGCTGGCTTATCGTTAATTGTAACGACGCCCTTACCATTATACAGACGCGCGCGAGCAGTTGCGCTTTTACGTCGTCCAAGGCCATAAAAGTATTTACCTTCAGCCATATTACTTTACCTCAACTTTCTCAGGAGTTTGAGCGGCATGAGCGTGCTCACTTCCTGTGAAGATTTTAAGTCGCTTCAGACGTTCTGGAGACAGCTTGTTCTTGGGAAGCATGCCCTTAACGGCGTTTTCGATAAGAAATTCTGGTTTTTTCTCGCGAACTTCTTTAGCGGTTGCTTCTTTGATTCCACCTGGAAAACCACTGTGACGATAGTATACCTTGCCAACTTCTTTGTCGCCAGTAAGAACGGCCTTTTCCGCGTTGACAACCACAACATAATCACCACCATCAATGTGTGGAGTGTAACTTGGCTTGTATTTACCAATAAGGTACTTTGCAATCTGTGTTGCAACGCGGCCAAGTGGAGCTTCGCTGGCGTCGATAAGAATCCAACGACGAGTCACTTCGCTTGGTTTCTGTGAGTAGGTTTTTGCGTTCGTAGCCATTACGCTTTCACCTCTTCCTTCTTAGGCGCGGTTTTAAGCTCGTCAACAAAGGCAATTGTCGCCATCTGGGCGCCGTCACCAACGCGAAGCCGTGTGCGTTCAACGCGAACGTGTCCGCTAGTACGGCCTGTAAGTTGTGGCGCAATTTCGTCAACAAGCTTAAAGGCTGCTGCCTGGGTGCTAAGACCGGCAATCACCATTCGGCGATTTGCCAGATCACCCTTTTTAGCTTTAGTAATGAGTTTCTCAATGTAACGCACAAGCTCTTTGGCTTTTGGAAGCGTCGTCTCAATCTTGCCGTGCTCGACAAGGCTAGTCGCTAAGCCCTTAAGCAGTGCGCGGCGCTGATCGCGTTCACGACCAAACTTGCGCCCTTTGTATCCGTGTCGATGCATTAGAGTTCAAGCTCCGCTAGTTTATCTTTAACTTCATCCAGCGCCTTTGAACCAAAGCCTTTGAGCTCACGAAGGTCTTGCTCGCTGAGAGTTACGAGATCACGAACAGTGCGAATTTCGTTGTTGATCAGCGCATTAGCTGTGCGGGCAGTCAGATCGAGCTCCTCAATAGGAGTATTGAGCTCATCATCGTCGTTTACTGAGGTTTGACCCGGAGCTGGTGCGGCTGCAACGGTTGTGCTGCCAGATAACGCAGTGTACTGGTTTACCAGGATAGCCGCAGCTTCCTCAAATGCGTCCTGAGGAGTAATTGTTCCATCAGTTTCTACAATAAGACGAAGTTTGTCGAGGTTAGTATCCTGACCAACACGAGTGCCGTCAACTTTGTAACGTACCCGGAGTACTGGACTGAACATAGCGTCGAGTGCGATCATGTCGCTGTGGACACGAGACTCACTTGATTCCTCGATTGAACGGTATCCTCGACCGGCTTCTGCAACGAAGTCGATAACGATTGCCTTTTTTGGATCATCAATCGTGGCAATAACTTGTTCCGGGTTGATAACATCTACGTCGGCAGTCGTCTTAATATCGGCAGCTGTAATAACACCAGCGCCTTTTTTCTCAAGGCGAAGTTCAATTGGTTCATCGCTGTGGACCTTAAGCCGAATGTTTTTAATGTTGAGCATGATGTCGACAACATCTTCTTTGATACCTTCAACAGTGGTAAATTCGTGACTAACGCCTTCAATCCGAAACGCTACCATTGCGCCACCGCGAATGCTTGAAAGAAGCACGCGGCGAAGGCTGTTACCAAGGGTATAGCCATAGTTGGCGAAGAGTGGCTCTATAACGAATTCAGCTTCGTTAGCACCCATTTCGTTTACTGCGGCTAGTGCAGGGTTGTGAATTACTTTTGACATTTCTTATCTCCTTACCCTTATTAACGTGAGTAATACTCAACGATGAGCTGTTCGTTAATGTCTGCCTCGGCTTCTTCTCGCTTTGGTAACCCAGTAACTTCTATCTTGATCTTCTTTGCATCGCTTTTCAGCCAGCTAAGTGGACCTTGGATAGAATTTTTTACTACGTCATCTAAGCTTGTAAAGTAGCCTGATTTTGTGCTTTTTTCGCGTACGGTAATCTCGTCACCCGGTTTGAGACGAATAGAAGGAATGTCAACGCGTCGGCCATTGAGCATAAAGTGTCCGTGGCTTACCAATTGGCGGGCCGCACGACGACTCGTTGCGAATCCGGCGCGATAGACCGCGTTGTCCATACGGAGCTCTAACAGCTGAAGCAGGTTCTCGCCGCTTAGGCCTGGTTTACGGGAAGCCTCGTTCATCAAATTAGCAAATTGCTTCTCGAGAAGGCCGTAAATGCGGCGTACTTTTTGCTTCTCACGAAGTTGTGTTGCGTAAAGACTCTGTTTTCCCATACGGCCGCCACTGTGCTGACCCGGAATACCAGATTTTTTTGCTAGAATTTTATGTGCTTTAGGGTGAAGCGCGTAGCCTTCGCGGCGACTTTGCTTCACGATTGGTGAAGTATCACGTGCCATTCTTACGCCCTCCGTGCCTTTCGAGGACGAACACCACCGTGTGGTACACCAGTTACGTCCTTGATGCTTTCTACATTGATATCAAAGTTGTCCAGAGCCCGAATCGCTGCATCGCGACCAAGGCCAACACCTTTTACGAATACATCAACACTACTAAGACCATGAAGAGCTTTCACAGTTTCAGCAGCCTTTTCTGCAGCAACCTGGGCAGCATACGCTGTTCCTTTTTTGCTTCCGCGAAAACCTGATGCACCGGCACTACTTGAGGCGAGTACGTTACCTTTTTTGTCAGAGAACGTTATAATCGTGTTGTTAAACGTTGCCTGAATATGCAGCTGACCAGAAGGAACTGATCGGCGTTGCTTTTTTCGAGTTGATTTAGCGTCTGCCATTATCTATATTCCTTTCTACGTCTTAGACGCGGCCTTCTTCTGAGTTCCGCCTACTGCTACTGATTTACCCTTACGAGTTCGTGCGTTCGTACGGGTTCGCTGTCCACGCACGGGAAGCTTTGCCTTATGGCGAAGTCCACGGTACGCATTAACGTCCTTGAGGCGCTTAATATTGTTTGTCACCAAGCGCTGTAGGTCGCCTTCAACGGTGTAATCTTTGTCAATTACTTCGCGAATACGTTGTTCTTCAGCCTCGGTGAGATCTTTCACCCGAGTGGTCGGCTCAACTTTAGCCGCCGCAAGGATGGTCGATGCGAAGTGTGGACCGACGCCGTAGATATACGTCAATGCGATCTGCACTTGCTTTTCTGATGGGATAACTACCCCAGCAATTCGAGCCATGCTTAACCCTGCCTTTGCTTATTCTTAGGTTTTTTCTTGTTGATAACACGAAGACGGCCTTTACGGCGCACCAAAATGTCATCGGGACTGATTTTCTTTACACTCGCACGAACTTTCATGAGCGATTAGAAACTCCTGGGTAACCCGTTAAACTTAATATACTTTAGGCCGCTTGGGAGCGAGCCTGTCGTTCATCGAAGCGGTAGACGATTCTGCCCTTGGTAAGATCATAAGGGCTCATCTCGACTTCCACTTTATCTTCCGGTACCAGGCGGATATAATGCCTTCGCATTTTCCCGCTAATGTGGCCGGTGATCTTATGACCATTCTCAAGTTCTATCCGGAATTGAGTATTAGGCAGTGCTTCCACTACCTTCCCTTTTACCCGAATAACTCCTTTTTGATCAGCCATAAACTACAGTAGTAGATTATACACCAAAAGAAGATCAGGAGCAAGCATTTTTCATAAGAGTGCCGCGTACATTCGTCGCTCATGCAATTTGTATACTTCTATTGTAGCGCAAGTCGCGCTGTCGTCAAGCCGTTTTAGCGGCTGCGTTTAGCAAAAACAAGAACGCGATCGCTATACGCTCCCGTTTCTCGATCGTAAGTACCTCCGCAAGTAATGAGGTTAAGCCCTTCATCACCAAATACGGGTTGAAGCAGCTCCTTCATATCCACTTGTTCGAGGGGTTTTTGGACGATGCGAGAGACAGTGTAAAAGAATTCGGCACCATCGCCTCTCGTAATGGATAGTTCCTCTCCTTCATGAAGATTCTGCAAATTATAAAAAATTCCCGGCGTACCAAACGCATCATTTACATGCCCATCTATAAGTACCGTACCTTTTGTGCCTGGCGAAACACTCCCGGTATACCAGCCCACCTCCCATGCTGTCTTTGGCGCATCGATAGTGTTTTTATCTGTAGTACCAACCGAAATAACCATTGCGTCGATGTTAAGAGATGAAATTCGAAGATATTTAGGAGCAGTAGGCGCAACTCTATACCCCGCCTTAGCTTCCGGCGAAATAGGAGCGGAATGTACGGGTGGTGATGACTCGATTCCAGTTATTGGTGGACGAACGGGGGTTTGGAATTCCTTAAACAAGAGTATCCCGATAGTACTCATCACGAGAAGGACAAGCGCAGATAAAATAAATGGCCTAAGGGTCTTATACGACATATCTTTACTATAGGAGTTCTTGTGCGATATTTGAATACAAAGTAACGGCCGGTGAAGCTTTGAGGATAACACTCTTCAAAGATCGGAGTAAGGAAGGCTCAGGTGTAATCGTCGTACGTTACCATAAGAGCACGTGAATTGATTTGTCGCAAGCTCTCAAGCCCTACGGAAACCACGATCAAAAGCCCAGTACCGCCAATTGCTAAGTTGGTGGCATTAATGGATAGCTGTGCGAATATATATTCTGCGAAGAACGGTAAAATGGCGATAATACCGAGGGCAATTGAGCCAAATAGGATCAGGCGATTAACTGTACGGGAAAGATATTTCTCTGTTTGAAGCCCGGGGCGAACACCATCAATAAAACCACCTTGTTTTTGAAGGTTCTCTGCAATTTCATTGGCGTTAAACACGATACCCGTGTAAAAGTAGGTAAATAGAATAACGAGGGCGAAATACGACACCGGATAAATAAGTGAAGTTAGTGTATCTCCGGTAAATGCACCTGGTTGCGGCGCTTGAAACCAAGTAATAAGATTGGTGGCCAGGGTTAAATAGTCGGGATTTCCGGTAGCTTTGAGTACTTGGCCTATAAAAGCAGGGAGTGCCAAAAATGCTACCGCAAAGATAACGGGAATAACTCCTGCTGCAATAAGCTTCACGGGAAGAATACTCTTTACTCCCCCGTATGTACTATTGCCCTGGACGCGCTTAGCGTAGTTAATAGTAATTACCCGCTGCGCCTCGTTAATCTTAACAAGTATATATAATACAACGAGCGACACAAGCGTTACCCCCAGTACCACCCAGAAGGCTATCGGATTGACTGGTAACGAAAACCACCCGAAGACACTGAGTGCCCCATCCTTAGAAGTATCAAAAAGAGAAGTGCCGATGGTACTAAGCGTTTGCGGAAGCTGGCTAATGATACCAGCAAAGATAAGCAAACTGATACCGTTTCCGATACCTTGTTCAGTGATGAGCTCACCGAGCCACATAAGAAGGAGTGAGCCAGCAGTCATAGCGGTAACGGCAACAATCCACTCAATCGGTGTGGGGTCGGCGAGTCCGGTTGTATTACCGGCCAGCACTGTTTGCCTCAAGATATAGATAAAGGCAATAGATTGTACGATTGCGAGTGGGACAGAAAGAAGCCGAGTCCACTGGTTAATCTTACGCCGCCCAGATTCACCGTCTTTATGAAGCTCCTCTAGTCGCGGAATAGCCTTGGTGAGCAGTTGTGTAATGATTGACGCTGTAATGAACGGGCTCATTCCCACAAGCACGACTGAAAACTGAGCCAGTGCACCACCAGACAACAGGTTAAGGAACCCTCCGAAGTCACTTCCGCTTACAACGTTATTAATGACTTCTTTTAGCTGGGTTGGTTCAGCAAGCGGCACAGGAATATGCGCCAAAAACCGATACGCAATAATAAGCCCTATGACAATGACAAGGCGTTTTTGCATGTCTTTATTTTTGAATGATCGGAAAATGGTTTTCCAGTTCACAGTTGTTCTACCTCTTAGTAATAATTAACCATTTATGGCGTACTAGAATTAATATAGCATAATTCACCGCGACTTGTAAGCCTGTCTGTCGGCAAACATTCTTGCGACTACCCTAAAGACCCCTTTACCCCATAGTCAATCATACGATATAGTTGGCTAGTGTGTAGCCCAGGATGCTTTGATCGGAGAGTAGCATGACAGACTTCCAGTTTCCAAGGCGAGAGCAGCTGGAACAGGATTATCGGAATGGAAGAGAGTTCCAGCGACAAGTACAAGATCTCCTGGATCAACTCCGCTTGAATATGGTCGGCTATTGGTCAGCCTATACTGATCGGGGTTATTTGCGCTTTCCGCCCGACACCAACGAGAAAGTTCGGGAAGCGGTCCGTGACACCATCAATGCCGTCAATGACGGCCGCGACTGGGAGGCTAGGATAACTCACGACGAAGGATTGGTGTTGGTAGTGCGCACGCGACAAGCCTAACCAGTCCCGTCCGTAGTACCTGTCGCCGCACATCGCTGGAGCTATGATGTCAAAGTCCTAGCTCCAGCTTCCTCTGGTATCATTGACTTACCGTAAATACGATGCAAGAATATACTCGTAACTAGGGCACGCCATCCGGAGAGGATGCACTATGAACATTAACTTTGAACAGGCGTTTAACGACACTATCCAATCGCTCGAAGGCCGTGATTTCAAGCTCGCTCCCGTGACGGCCAAGGCTGTCTCTGACGGTCTTGCAGCAGCACGCCAGGTGTATCTTTCGGGCCAGCTGGATGGAGTGACGACGTGCAGCCACTATTGCTCCAAACTCGCAAGATCGATGCACCGCGTTTTGAACGATCCGGCGGCTCCGCCCCCCGTACTTAATGGTTACAAAATAGTAGAAAGAATATTGTCCCATCACTGTCGAGTACAGGCTCAGGACGAGTCTCCGCAGCAAAGAGCAGCGATAGTCGCGCAAGAGCTACTCGCACGAACTACCCATAAGCCCCAGATCTTTCGAGAGATCGCAGGTCTATACGCAGCTGCGTATCGTAACCTCACCAGTATCGATCTATTTTATGAAGACGGCCACCCCTTGGGGCGAGCAGCTGCGGCAGCCAAGGCTGTTGCCGAACAATTCAAAGACCAGAGGCGGATAAAAATAGTGAGAATTATTCTCGACGAATTGCGCGAGCTAGCTCGAGAGATAGACCGACAGTCCGCCCACTAGTTGCAGCAGGCGGTGTGATGGCAGCAATTTGCTATCCACCGTCTGCAACTAATTTAGCAAATGTTTCATTGACAAGTACTCTCTTATATCCTATATTAGCCATGTCTGTTTCCTACTATTTTTGAGGTAACAACCATGGATCCAAATGAAGAGCAGCCGCCCAATATCAACACTGTCACTGCGGAAGATGACCACATCGACAGCTTGTTCAAATTCGAGGTGCACCTACTTGAAGTACGGAGTGCGGACGAGGTCAAAGCTCGCTTGGACGCTCTACTTCCTGAGGGAACTGTCACAAGCGTCAAGCAAGGCAAGCTCCGCCACAAGGTAGTTACCATAACGGTCTGGGGAGCATGCGTCGATCGCCTGCTTAACGCAGGGTCTCCGGTAAACAAGTACGACACCGGCCTCGCGCGCCTCGACGTACGCCGACGCGACCTCGACCAGAGAGAGGGAGTCAAAACGGAGATCTTCGCAGAGGACATCCTCAAGCTGTGCCTAAGGGCATGCGAGTAATACCAGACACACATGGGGGGGTACGGGTTCATTTACCCGTACCCCACTTTAAAAACATTATCTAAAAAAATAAGACTCATTATATGAGTCTTATTTTTTATTACAGCACAAATCTATTTGTCTGCTTTTTCGGCTTCTTTTTCACTTTGCTTTACAGGGGTTGAGATTTTCTCAAAAGTACCACCAGCTTTTGCTACCGCTTCCTGGACGCTTTTAGAAGCAGCCTGAACGCGAAGTGTTATTTTTTCCTTCAGTTCACCGCGGGCGATGACTTTTACTGAATGAAAGGGGGTTGCAACAAGGCCAGCCTCAAACAACGACATGTTATCAGCGGTCTTACCCTTAAATGCGTTCAGGTGATCAAGATAGACGACCTGCGCTGGCGTGCGAAGGCTCTTGAACCCACGCGCCTTAGGAGTACGCCTAACAAGTGCACCAGAACCACCCTGGAACATAGCATTAAGCTTCTTACCTGTACGAGAACCCTGCCCCTTAGTACCACGTCCGGCGGTTTTACCCTGACCTGCCGCAATACCGCGACCAACACGTTTTTTGCCTTTATTGGCAGCTACTTGGAGTTCGTGGTATTTCATTTATTTCGTCTCCTTTTCAGCTTCTTTTTTAGGAGCAGCTTTTTTCTTTGGAGCGTTCAGCCATTCTTCTTTGGGTACGAGGCTCTTCAAGGCGTCAATCGTTGCATACGCAATGTTTACCTTGTTGGTCGAGCCAAGTGACTTAGAAAGCAGGTTACGAACACCAGTAACACCGATGATCGATCGAACAACACCACCGGCAATAATACCAGTACCAGGGGCGGCAGGTTTAATAAGCACCTGAGCACCTGAAACTTTCACTTCTGCATCGTGAGGAATTGTGTCGTTTGCGATTGGAATTGTGATGAAGCTCTTTTTGGCAACATCAGCAGCTTTGGCGATAGCAGTCTGAACATCAGCACCTTTAGCAACTCCTACACCTACCTTGTTTTTACGATCACCAACAACAACGAGCGCCTTAAAGCGGAAGCGACGTCCACCTTTTACCACCCGGGCAACACGATCAATGTTGATCACGAGCTCTTCAAACTGCTTTTGCTCTTCAGTCTGCTCCGGGCGACGGTTGTTGCCGCGTCCGCGAGTATCAGTTTTACCTTGAGTAGCCATACTAGAACTCCAATCCTTCCTTACGAGCAGCGTCGGATAACGCCGCAAGACGCTTTGCGTACTGGCGACCATTCCGATCGAAGACTACTGCTGTAATCTTAGCTTTCTTTGCCTTCTTGGCGATATCCGCACCAACCCAGGCAGCCTGATCGGCAAGCGAACCATCTTGTTTTGTTCCGACAGTCGTGCTTGCTGCGAGTGTTTTTTGGTTTTCGTCATCAATAAGCTGCGCGCTCACATGCTTGTTACTGATAGTAACAGTGAGTCGGGGACGCGCGGCGACACCACTAACCTTGCTGCGTACACGATTTTTACGAAGACTTTTACCAAGTAATTTCTTTGCAAGATTACTCATGGTTACTTACCAGCCTTTCCAGCTTTTCGAAGAATAACTTCGTCAGCATATTTAATACCTTTGCCTTTGTATGGCTCGGGTTTCTTTAGTGCGCGGATCTCGGCGGCAACTTGGCCAACAGCCTGCTTGTCGATACCCGAAACAGTGATTTCCATTTTATTAACAGTTAGCGTAGTGCCCGCGGGCGCTTCGTATTTAACTGGGTGGGAAAAGCCTAGCGCCATTTCGATAGCCTGGCCACCACCGCTCACACGGAAACCAACACCGTTTACTTCAAGTTTTTTCTCAAAACCTTTTGTAACACCCACAACAGCGTTATTAAGGAGTGCGCGTTGCAATCCATGCTGTGCTTTTGCTATGCGTTCGTCATCCTTACGGGTAACGATAGCTTGTGTGCCTTCAAGAGTGACGGTTACGTCGCTAAGATGCGGAACAGTCAGTTCGCCCTTAGGGCCTTTGACTGAAATCTCAGCTTCGTCGACCGTGATTGTCACACCGGCTGGTACGTCAATTGGTAGTTTTCCGATTCGACTCATATCTACTTCTCTTTCTTATTATCTTTTCTCTTACGACGTCTTCAAATAATTAATTCACCGATGAAGCCTAGTACGACTAGTACACCTTTAGAAGTAATTCTCCGCCAAGACGTTCTTTTACTGCCTCTTGGCCTGTTAATACTCCCTTGGAAGTACTAATAAGCACAATACCGCGACCGCTTTTTACGCGTGGAATGTCGTTTACACTCACGTAAACACGACGGCCTGGCTTACTGAGGCGGGTGATTTCGCTAATTGTACTGTTCTCGCCCGGTTTGTTAATAGTGATGACAAGGGTATCACGTGGCTTACCAGCCTCTACCTTGATATCTGTAAGATAGTTGTGTTTCTTTAGCTGTTCGGCAATTGTCTTCTTGATCTTGCTCGAAGGAACACGAACTTCGTTTTTGCCAACCATAGCCGCGTTACGAATACGGGTTAGAAGGTCGGCGATTGGGTCAGTTGATTGTAGTGACATATCTTATTCCTTTCCTTCTTACCAACTACTCTTTGTAACACCTGGGATTTCACCCTTTGAGGCTTTTTCACGGAAATTGATACGACCAAGGCCGAAGCGGCGCATGTATCCACGAGGACGGCCGTCGAGGGCATCGCGGTTCTTCCAGCGAGCAGGGCTACTGTTTCGAGGAAGTTTCTGGAGGCCTTCTAGATCACCGAGTTCTTTTAGTTCTGCGCGTTTTGCGGCAAATTTCGCAATAAGTAATTGACGTTTCTTGTCGCGAGCTACCATAGATTTCTTAGCCATTACGCTTGGCCTCCTTTCTTCTCGAATGGAATACCAAATTTTTCCAAAAGCGCACGTGAGTGGCTTGGATCATGGTTTTTAATAGTAAATGTTACCTGTAGACCGTGAGCAACTTGCGTTTCTTCAAACGTTAGTTCTGGAAAAATAGACTGCTCTACAATACCGAGATTATAATTACCACCCTTATCAAACTTGGCTTTGACGCCATGAAAGTCACGAACACGCGGTAACGCAACGTTCGTCAGACGGTCGAGGAACTCATACATACGATTACCTCGCAGTGTAACGCTAATACCGACACGGTTCATGCCTGCGCGAATTTTGAAACCGGCAATCGATTTCTTAGCCATGCGGTCAACTGGCGCCTGACCGGTAACTTTCGTTAGCGTATTACGAACAACTTCGTAGTGACGCTTGTCGTCTTTGTTTTTACCGATTCCTACACTTACGACGATTTTCTCTAACTTTGGCACCTGGTGCGGATTTGCTAGATTCAATTCGGCTTGGAGTTCTTTAACGAATTTCTCGCTGTATAAAGCTTTCAAGCGAGGAGCGGTCGAGGTAGTAGCTGTAGCCATTACTTGATCTCCTTATTTTTAGCCTGACGAGCAAGACGAATCTTGGCACCATCAGCATTCTTTACATAGCCCACTCGGCTAGTCTTGCTGGTTTTTTCATCAACCACGACAGCCAGCTTGTGGAGTGGGGTTGGGATATGAATATCCTTAGAACCACCGCGCGGGTTAGCTTGGCTTGGTTTGACGTGGCGGTGTTTTGTACCGACACCTTCAACGAGTGCACCTTTGCCGGGAAGTACAGAGAGTACTTTCCCAGTCGTTCCCTTGTTGGCACCCGAAATAATCTTTACGACGTCATCTTTTTTAATTCGCTGAGCCATATTAGAGTACCTCCGGAGCAAGGCTAATGATCTTGGCATAGCCAAGGTCACGAAGTTCGCGTGGCACAGGGCCAAATACACGAGTTGCCTTAGGGGTTTTATCTTCGTTAATAACAACGGCTGCGTTATCGTCGAATGCAATCGTGCTGCCGTCTTTACGTTGGATCTGGTCGCGAGTGCGAACAACGACAGCCTTTACGACAGATTTTTTCTTAACGTTACCTGTTGGATTTGCGTCTTTTACGGTCGCAACGATGATGTCACCGACGCGCGCATAACGACGCCTTGTGCCACCGAGAACACGGATACAAAGGATTTCCTTCGCGCCCGAGTTGTCGGTTACTTTTAGACGAGATTCTTGCTGGATCATTACGCTGCCACCTCGTCTTCTTTGAGTTCAATCGATCCGACAGATTTCTCCAAGACCTTATCAAGCTTAAAGCTCTTAGTCTTTGAGATCGGACGGGTCTCTACGATCATCACCTTATCACCGAGGTTTGCCTCGTTTTTCTCGTCGTGAGCGGTATATTTACGAGAAACAGTGTACTGCTTTTTGTAAATAGGATGAGTCTCACGACTAGTTACAGTGACGGTAATGGTCTTGTTTCGTAACGCCGAGGTCACGATACCGGTCAATGTCTTGGCCATATTAGTTACTCTCCTTCTGCTCTAATTCAGCAGCGCGAATTGCGGTGTTGAGACGAGCGATTTCTTTACGGGTGCTGGTAAGAACACGTGGATTCACCAGTTCACCAGCGGCGTGCGAACGCTTAGCTTCATGAAGATCGGCTTGCTTAGCAATAAGCTCGGCCTTCAGTTGCTCTGCTGTTTTCACTTCAGAAGCGGTTTTGATTGTCTTTTTCTCAGCCATACTACGCTTCCTCTCGCTTTACAAACTTAGTCTTTACCGGAAGCTTGTGGCTGGCAAGACGCATTGCCTCGCGAGCTACTTCCTCTGATACACCCTTCATTTCAAAGAGGATCGTACCAGCTTTTACTTTAGCAACAAAGAACTCTGGGTTGCCCTTGCCACCGCCCATCTTTACATCTTGAGGCTTACGCGTGACAGGAATGTGCGGAAAGATCCGGATCCAGATTTTACCACCACGCTTGATGTAGCGAGTCATCGCCTGACGAGCGGATTCGATTTGACGAGAAGTAACATCGTTATTTGCAAGGGATTGGAGGCCATAGTCACCAAAGGCTACATAGTGGCCACGAGTTGCGTTACCATCGTTTTTGCCTTTACGGACTTTTCGATACTTAGTTTTCTTTGGCAATAACATGTCGATTAGCTCCTCTCACCCTTGTAGATCCATACTTTCACACCAATGATACCAGCGGGTGTTTGAGCACGAGCTGTATGGAAATCAATGTCGGCACGAAGTGTGTGAAGAGGGACAGAACCTTCGATCACCTTCTCCTTACGAGCCATTTCAGCATTATTAAGTCGGCCTGCAACCTGAATACGAATACCCTTGGCGCCAGCGTTGATAGTGTTCTGTGCAGCCATTTTGGTTGCACGACGGAAGTTAATACGGCGCTCTAACTGACGAGCAATATTTTCGGCAACAAGCTTGGCAGCAAGTTCTGGGCGCTTTACTTCTTCAATGTTAATACGCACTGGAAGGCTTGAGATCTTTTCGATCTGAGCTTTTAATTCGGTTACACCAGCACCACCACGACCAATCACAACACCAGCTTTTGCTGTATGAATAGTAACGGTTGTAAGGTTAGCCGAACGTTCAATTTCAATACGGTTGATTGTTGGACGAGACGCGAATTTCTTTTCAATCAATTCACGAATCTTAATGTCTTCCGCGAGCCACTTTGCAAAGTCACGCTTACCAGCGAACCAGCGAGAGTCCCAGTTCTTGTGAACCTGGAGGCGGAAGCTAATTGGGTTTACTTTCTGGCCCATTACTTGTTCCCTCCGGTAATAAGACAAACCTGGCGGTTTTTCTCATCGCGCAGTGTGGCGAAATGAATTCGCCAACTCTGGCTGCTCTTTTCCCTTACCTGCATTACTTTGTCTCCTTTTTATCGTTCACCTTAGTAGCTGGCTTCTTAGGCTTTTCAGTGCCGGCAACCTCAACGAGAATGTGGCTTGATTTCTTTTGGAATGGAAGTGCACGACCACGGCTTGCAGGTTTAAATCGCTTCAGGCGAGGGCCAGTAGTAACACTCAACGTTTTGATTTCGAGTGTTTTACCGTCAAGGCCATGTGTATTTACTGCATTTGCCTGGGCGCTTGCAATTGCCTTCTTCAGGACAAGTGCTGCACGTTTTGGTGTGTGCTCCAGAATAACAAGCGCGTCAGCGACACTGCGACGACGAACCAATCCAGCAACAAGCGAAACCTTGCGAGGGGTCTGGTCAACACCTTTGATGTATGCGCGGACAGTCTTTACGTCTGCCATTACTTCTTATCCTTTCCACCGTGCTTGCGGAACTTACGTGTTGGGCTGAACTCACCGAGTTTGTGACCAACCATGTTTTCCGAAATAAGCACAGGTACATGAACACGTCCGTTATGAACGGCGATCGTACGACCCACCATATCTGGTGAAATAGTACTTGCACGTGCCCATGTTTTGATGATAGTGCGGTCTTCACTTGCTAAGGCCGCCACTTTTTTAGCGAGCTTAGCATCAATGAACGGACCTTTTTTGAGTGATCGGCTCATATACTACCTCTTCCTCTTCGCATCGTGGCGACTTTTAACAATTAACCCGCTCGTGTTTTTACGACGACGAGTACGGTATCCGAGTGTCAGTTGACCCCATGGAGTACGCGGTGGTTTACCACTACCATGACGTCCACCATCACCACCACCGTGTGGGTGGTCTGCGGCATTCATAACAACACCACGAACAGTAGGGCGAATACCCTTACGGCGTTTACGACCAGCTGAACCTATTTTAATATTTTGGTGCTGGACGTTGCCGACAACCCCAATAGCAGCAGTGACTTCAAGACGGAATCTACGAACTTCACCGCTTGGCATACGTACTTGGGCGTAATCGCCCTCCTTAGCCATAAGCTGTGCCTTCGTACCAGCTGAACGCACCATCTGAGCACCCTTACCAGGATTGATTTCGATAGCGTAAATCTGCGTACCAACAGGGATGTTTGCGAGCGGAAGACGGTTCGAGCTCTCGATTGGCGCCTCGGCACCGCTCTCGATCTTTTTACCCTTTACCATGCTCGTGTCAGCAAGGATATAGTGGTAAAGACCGTGCTGATCTTTAATTCGAGCAATACGAGCCGAACGGTTAGGATCATACTCGATTTCCTCTATAGTTGCTTTTGTACCAGGCGCAAGACGGTAGTTAAGCAAACGATAGTGTCGTTTTACACCACCACCACGGTGGCGTACGGTAATACGACCGGTGTTGTTGCGTCCCGCATTCTGTTTTTTACTCTTGATTAGGCTTTTAAGCGGTTTACGAGTCGTAATTTCGCTTAGGTCCTGGCTAGTCATACCACGGCGAGCTGGAGTGGTTGGGTTGTAAGCTTGAATTGGCATTACTTCTTCTCCTCTTCTGCGGCCTGCTCTGCAAATACCTTGATACTATCACCCTTGGCAAGCGTTACGTAGGCTTTTTTAGAGTCCTTACGTGTTGTCGTGCCTGGGTAGCGGTTCTTGCCTCGGCTAAAGCGTACTGCCTTACCGCTTTGTACCAGTGTTTTGATACCAGTTACTTTTACTTCAAATTGAGATTCTACGGCTTCAGCGATCTGCTGCTTGTTGGCAGTCAGGGGTACATTGAAGACATAGACATTATTTTGGCTCTGTCCGTACGCTTTTTCGGTCGCACGAGGAGTAACATTAATAAGGTTCATCTTATTTGTCCTCCTTATCGATTGCTAGCCAGTCCGTAATAACAGGGACGGATTTAGTAGAAAGAACAATGTGGTCCGCGTTCAGAATGTGATATACCGCGAGGTAATTCGCGCTGATGAGCAGAACATTCTGAAGATTAGCCGTGGCACGGATCAGCTCAGGTGTCTTTTCTTCAACAACAAGCAATACTTTGCGGTCAAGCTTGTTGTCGGCAAGAAATGTAACGATTTCGGCAGTTTTACCCGTTGTCTTGACATCTTTCACGACGATCTTCTTTGCCTCGTTAGCAAGTGTCAAAGCTTGGCGAAGCGCAACCCGCTTGCTTGTCTTTGAAATCTTGATAGAGTAGTTCTCGTTACCGCGTGGGCCAAAAGTGACACCACCACCACGCCAAAGCGGGCTACGGATAGAGCCAACACGAGCACGTCCTGTGCCCTTTTGCTTCCATGGCTTCTTGCCACCACCGCGAACTTCGCCGCGCTGCAGTGTCGTTGCACTTGCAAGCCGGTTGTTGGCAAGGTACGCATCGTACGCGAGCTTTACAAGTTCGTGGTTTGGCACGTCAACGCCAAATACACTTTTAGGCAAAGCAGTCTTAGGAGTTGCTGCTTTTTTAGTAGCTTCAGCCATTATGCCTTACCTCCGATAATTATGAGACCACGCTTCGGGCCAGGAACAGCGCCCTTAAGACCGATAAGGTTAGAACCGGCGTCGATGTAAGCAACCTGAAGGTTCTTCACCGTTACACGCTCAGCACCCATGCGGCCTGCCATACGCTTACCCTTGAAGACCTTCTGCGGATACATCGATCCGATCGAACCTGGTTTACGGACATAGCCGTTACCACCGTGGGTACTCTTGCTTGTATTAAAGTTGTGGCGCTTTACCGTTCCGGCAAAACCCTTACCCTTGCTTGTACCAGTCGCATCCACCATGTCGCCTAGTTCAAACTTAGTTACGTCGATGATGTCGCCGACCTTAAGGTCTGCGGGTAGTTCATCAACACGAAATTCCCGAATATGCTTCGGGTTGACACCGGCTGTCTTTGTGTGACCAGCCACGGCCTTGCTCAGGTTCTTACCCTCACCATATGCCACCTGTACTGCGTTATAGCCGTCGATATCGACAGACTTGACCTGAGTCACAGTCACGGGGCCAGCTTGAATAAGCGTGACAGGAACTGCCTCGCCGCTCTCGCTGATGATTTGGGTCATACCAATCTTGGTACCGAGAAGTGCTTTCATTGCCCTCTTGCTCCCACTTAAAATTCTTGGTGGCTGGCAGTATCCACTAGAGGACTTACCAATTCACCAAGAACAAGTTGTTATTACGTAATAAAGTTACCCTATTAGCATAGCATACTTGTTAATAGAGGTCAATACTCTTACAATAGAGGGGTCGTGTTTTCTTACAAGAAGCGGGGTTTCGATGGTTACCGATCCGTGGACAACGGGCGAATATCGTTTGGCAATCGTACCAGTACAGTACGAACCCGTCCTAAAGAGTTGCTATTGGCAGAATGATCAACTGATGGTTTGTAACGCCAGTGGTCTTGCAAAAGTGCTTTGTCCTCCGGTAAAGATCTGCCAAAAAGCTATCGAACTGGGGATTAGCCCTCGATGGGTCAGCGTACAGACAAGTCACATCGCAATGTATGCAAGTCTCCCCCTCGATACGCCTCGGGCCGTTCTTCCGGAAACGGCGAAGCATCTGGTAGATTGGGGGCTTGAGGTAATTCGCCTTGACAGATGGTTCATGAATAACGACGAGGTTGGATTCGACTCTGTTACGCATTTCTTGGACCTCTGCCGTCCAATGTGGGAAAATTAGACGATGTGCGAGGAGGAGCTATGCTCCTTCTCGCCCCCACTTGCAATTGATTAAAGCACAATACCCGCAGGCACAAAGTAGCAAATAATAGTGACGACTAGTAGGATTGCGTACCAAATTTTACGGTCGGATTGCATTTTTTCAAACTGACGCACGAGCAACAACCCGACAAGCATACCCACGGGTACGCCATGAATGGGAAGGCTGAGCCATTCAATGGGCTGCTGAAATTTTAGCCAGAGTGTTCCGAGCAGTAAAAAAACAACGAGCTTAAGAAAGTATGTTCCATCCGTTTCAAATACGCGCTCGACTGTCCGCGAGCTTGAGACCGCACGGGTACTTCGTTTTTTTCGGTTTGCTGTTTGTTTTGTCATTTTCTCTAAGTTTACATAAGTATTTTCACACTTGCAAGTCATGTCGAGCATAGGCATAATGAAACTAAGCGATTTAAATAAGGATATCTTATGGCTGTAACTAGAAAAACCACAAAACGAGGCACAAACAAACGAGTAACCGCCGACCGTATGCGGTCGTTCCGATTGTACCCCGGAGAAAAGCCTTTTTTCACTGTCCGTATTAGTCAGCAAACCTTTTATTGGCTCATCATTAGTCTTCTTGTTCTTGCCCTTGGTGTTTGGACTGTCTTTTTAAGCGTACGGGTACAGACTATTTATGACCGTGTTGATACAGCGAATCATCAAAGCGAAAATTATTAAATAAATACACATCATCAACATCGGAAAAGTTAAAACATGCTATTATTTTAAAGGCCTGTTTCCACGACCTTAGGGAGAAACCGTGTTTTGGGCAAGATTGGCTCTGGCATTCTGCTGGATCATTATCTGCATGTATCTTGCAGGGGTTGTGGTCCGCAGATTTTTTTTGACAATGGTGCCCGAGTCGATCCCCGGAGCGCTTTTCGTCGCCGCGTCCGTGGCAATCGCCATGGCGCCGCTGTGCCTGTTAATCCGGTCAACCAACAACCGTGTACGAAACAAGTCCGCATCGGTTTCCCGGGCAATGTCATGGGAAGAGTTCGAAGCGGCTCATTCACTGGAGCTTGAGGAATTGTCCCGGCTTACCGCGACACTCGCTCCTCTGTACCATACCGGCCTCCGCTCAACACCCCGAGCTCGCTGACCAAGAATGGTTGGCCGTGAATACACCCCCATTCGCGGCCAGTTCCTTGTACTAAAAACACCTCGTCGGTAACGCGAGGTGTTTTCATTTATTGCAAGGGTTACTTACATTCGGATTTCAGCATCAACGCCAGCCGGAAGGCTAAGATTCTGTAAGCTGTCGATTGTTTTTGGCGTTGCGTTTGTAATGTCGATAAGACGCTTGTGAACACGCATTTCAAATGTTTCACCACCAGTCTTATAGACATGCGGTGATTTAACGACCGTAAAGCGACTGCGCCGTGTCGGCAATGGCACAGGCCCGGCAACGCTAGCACCGGTGCGAATTGCCGTGTCGATTATTTGTTTTGCTGACTGATCAATCACTTTATGATCGTACGCCTTAAGGCGAATGCGGATGCGAAGGCCCGCTTCTTTTGCTTCTGTCATAGAAGTCTCCTCTTATGTACAACACCGTAACCTTGAGCCGGAGTGGCTACCGGACAAGTTCTCGCTGTAATTTAATGAATAACAAAGCTAATTATAGCAAGAGTATAAATAAGTGCAAGTTGACATATCTGTACAATTGTGGTAAAATGAAGAAGATCATGGACCAACCCCTGAAAGGATTCTCCATGAGCACCACACTCAGGGTTGTCCGCGACGAGCCTTCGCTCCCACCGGACCCCATTCTCTACACGGACGAGCTCAGCACGGTGAACGCTGTGCTGAGCACCTTCCTTCAGAGGGTCGACCCGGACGTACGACAGCGTAACGGTAAGCCTTGGCCACGCAACTCGATCATCGAGGTTGTCATGGCCGGACTGCCCGATCCTGACTCCCGCGAAGGCAGACGGCTGACGCGAGCTGTCACACAGGCCTTGCGTGACGTGTTGCCCGAGGCGGCAGTTGACTTGCGCGACGATCGTATCCGTATCCTGCCCTCCAGATGTCACCCAGACGCGCCTTCAGCGAATGATCTGCAGGTGACGTAACCCCGCCCTTCCCGCCAAAAGCGCACCTCACTTGGTGCCCTTGCGGGGACCAAGGCGGGGTGTTTGCTTATTGAATTGCGACAACCTGACTAGATGGTATAATAATAAAGGATATCTGTCCGCGCTATCAAAGGAGTGCCCTACGATGCCTACTCCCAAATACACCGACGCTGAAACGGCAGCAATCTATCTCCTCGAGAAGTGTCGGGACTTGAGTAACGGCGGAGCAAACGAAGCTGCAAAGTGGGTCGGCGACACGCCAGGCAAGATCGCCCGCGTTGCCATGACCGGTTTACCCACCGGGATTGTTCAGCGCTTGAACCTAGAACGCACAATCCGTCGTGTTTTCGGCACAGCCGGTCCGTTTCCTGTCCACACCATCGTGATCGACGCAAACGACCAGCACGTGCGGCTCTACACCACCCCTTAGCGCCAAAACCCCGCCCTCCGCTTGAGCGAAGACACCCCGTCTGTTGCCTCGCACGGTTCCAGGCGGGGTCTTCGCTTTGCCTAGCCACCTTACAATCAAAAATACCTCCGATTGGCTTTGGAGGTATTTTTTGAAAATTGGAAATAGCTAAAGAACGGATTGAAGCCGGCGGACGAAGCCGCAAGCTTCAATCCGCCGGGGTCGGCGCAAAAAAACGCTAGTCGATGTTGATGCGGGACATGCCGTGGCCCGGGTCATCACTTCCACTGCTATAGATGGTGCCGTCGCTACGTTGAATAACCACGCGCCTGCCAGCAACATCAGCGTTGAAGTGACCAGAAGTGGCTGACTTCACTCGGCTACCGTCCTGGAAAACCACCTCCTTGGGCGTACTCCGCAGAACGGACATCCGACTGTAGACCCATGTACCATCCTGAAGGCTCGCCACGTGGGGAAGCCCATCATAGACGACGCCTGAGCTTGTGAAGTTGATCCTCTTCTTCGTGAAGAGTGCTCTCCTCCAACGACAAATGAACATCGTTCACGTCCTCTCTAATCGATCTTTTTTACTATAACACTTTACTGTGCATTTGTAAATGCTCGTAGAATCATGCAATATAACAAAAAACCCCGTTTTTCAGGGGTTCTTTGTAAGCTAGAGAACTAACTATTTAGTGATGCTTGTCACAACACCAGCACCAACAGTACGTCCACCTTCGCGGATAGCGAATGTAAGACCCTGTTCCATGGCAATAGGTGCGAGCAACTTAACCTTGAAGGTTAGGGTGTCACCAGGCATTACCATTTCTTTGTCGGCTGGAAGTTCAACTTCACCAGTTACGTCCGTAGTACGGAAGTAGAATTGTGGCTTGTATCCCTTAGAGAATGGAGTGTGGCGACCGCCTTCTTCTTTCTTAAGGATGTACACTTCGGCTTCGAATTCCGTGTGAGGAGTAATCGAACCAGGTTTTGCAACCACTTGACCACGCTCAATTTGTTCGCGTTCAATACCACGAAGAAGTAGTCCGGCATTGTCACCAGCTTGACCTTGGTTAAGATTCTTTTTGAAAGCCTCGATACCAGTAACAACTGACTTTTGAGTGGCCTTCACACCAACGATTTCAACTTCGTCGTTAAGCTTTACAGTACCCTGCTCAATACGACCAGTAGCAACGGTACCACGGCCCTTGATTGAAAAGACGTCTTCGATAGGCATAAGGAATGGCTTGTCGAGGTCACGAACTGGCTCGTCGATGTATGTATCAAGAGCGTTGACGAGTTCCATAATGGCGTCTTCGTTAGCGGCGTCACCTTCAAGAGCCTTTGTAGCAGAACCCTTAATAATAGGTGCGTTGTCGCCGTCGTAACCGTTCTTTGTCAACAGTTCACGAACGTCCATCTCAACAAGTTCAACAAGTTCAGGATCCGCGAGGTCCATCTTGTTGAGGAAGACAACGATTTTAGGTACACCAACCTGGTGAGCTAGCAGAACGTGCTCGCGAGTCTGTGGCAGTGGGCCGTCGTTTGCAGCAACCACAAGGATAGCACCGTCGATCTGTGCAGCACCGGTGATCATGTTTTTAACGTAGTCGGCGTGTCCTGGCATGTCCACGTGAGCGTAGTGACGCTTTTCTGACTCGTATTCCTGGTGAGAAGAAGCAATGGTAATACCACGCTGTTTTTCTTCAGGGGCGTTGTCAATGTCTTCGTAGTTACGAGGCTTGTTAGTATCGCTTGGAAGTTTTTTTGCAAGTACGTGAGTAATTGCAGCAGTTAGAGTTGTTTTACCGTGGTCCACGTGGCCCATAGTACCAACGTTGACGTGAGGCTTACTTCGATCGAAATCTGCCATTTTGGATTATTTCTCCTATTAATTAATTTCGCGTACAGTCTTAAATAGACTCCACGACGTATGAAGCTAATTATACAGGGTTTTTCAAGGGACGTAAAGAGGTCTCTTACACAATTGCCAAGACATGGCTCTCAAGAAAGCTTGCACCCCCTTTCGTTGTACGCTAGTCTATAGTGTTAGCCGCAGACACGGCCAAAAACAGGAGGCCTCTATGGCATCTTCAGGCGAACTGTTGACACCTGTCGAAGTGAAGATCCTTCGACTGATCGGACGACGATCCTACGGAGCGAGGCAACTGGAGTACAAACCCACCAACCGACAGATCGCACATGAGCTTGGCATCGGCCGGCACCAGGTGCGTTCCCACATACGTAATCTCAACTACAAGCTCGGAACGGCAGGCCGCACACACCTTGCCTATAAGACAGCGAGACAGCGAAACCTACTTTAGCAAGATCCAGTAAGTAACCATGTCTGCGGCTACTTACCAAGAGAGTTTATTACTAAAAATACGCCGACTCCGCCAGATACGGAAGACTAGAAGCTCATGATAAAATGAAAACCGAATCAGCATCGAGCCTAAGGAGAAAATCCATGCGTGATGCCAAAGCCGTAAAAGCTGTCGGCAGGCCAGAGAGCTCCGAGAGAAAGCTGGCTGCACTCAGGATGAGTTGGCAAAAATAATGCATATAAGCCAGACGCCCATTTCTCGGTTCGAGAACGGACATTGTCTCCTATCTCCGGATAATTTTAGAAAATATATCGACGCCTGCAACGTCACCGGTATCGATAGAACCGAGATATTGACGCTATTCAACCGGGCACGCAGGCTTACATGACACTGATTCGCTACCTGCAGTCCTCTTGTTATGGAGGACTGCAGGTGTGCTCGCCGTTACGCCTAGGTATTGACGGCACCGTTAAGTTATGGTATTATCTCATAACGCTTCAACTCCAACTCGTCAACAGAGGAGAAAATCATGAAGACGTTGGTCGGTGCAGCCGAACCCAGCGACATCCAGCCGGTGGTGATGATCGTCGACAGCACGCCCGAACAACGGGCCGATTGGGACGAGCAGTGCCGGTTGATCGGCGTGAAGCGTCACTTCGTCGACGTCAAGGGAGCCTTGCGCCGCATGGCCGAGGGGTTCCCGATCGTCGGCGTGATCCTGGACCGTGACCGGCTCTCGGGCTCGCGCATCACCGACGACCAGCTGCGTTTCATCAACGGGCTGAAGGAGGCCGGCTACAAGGGTCCGCTGGTGGCTGCCAACTTCGTCGGCTGCAAGCAGCTCCAGACGACGCTCCAGAAGACGGCCGAAGGGCTGGGCATTTCGCTGCTCGTCGATGACGACCAGACCACGGGTTACGCCGAGATGCTCGTGTGGTGTCTCGACCACTGACGCCAGGGCTCGGGAGGCCGGACAACACGTCCTGCCTCCCGAGCCCCTATTTTATTTGGCTACGAGAGTATTGACTATACTCGGTAACATGATGTAGATTTAATGAGGTTACATTAGCACGCAACTACCGAAGGAGTGTTCGATGTCTTACCCCATTGGTGGAGACTTCCTACCCAATCCCCGTAAGGGAACGGCGATGGACTTCTTCTACGAGAAGGCCAAGGAAGGTACGGGCGCGACCCGCGAGTTCATCAAGGAACTCAACGCCGCTCGAGGGTGGGAGGCCAAGGTGGCGCTCATCAAGGACCTCAAGGTGAAGCGAGACGCCAAGAAGGCTGGCTACATCGGTCAGGTCGAGATCTCCATCAACCTGGATGCCGTACAAATTCAGTTCGACCTCCAGAAGCAGGTTGCGGAGGAAGACTGGCCCGACTGGAAAGAGATGCTCAGGCCGATCGAAGCCATCATTGACGCACGGCGCGTCAATGGCTTGACTGTCGTGTTCGAGCTCGGCAACTACTACCGCGACCGGACACGAGCAACCATCGTGGCCCAGAGTGCGGCGGAGTTGCTCCACCTGAGCACCGGTACCACGCCGATCAAGTACACCGGCGGCGAGTAACCTCAGATACCCACTCCCTTTGCAGAAAAGAGACTGCGAGAGGGAGTGGGTATCATCATTACCCTTTGACTATTATAAAAATAGCACCCTTAAATAGAGTGCTATTTTCAATATTACTGATCGTTTTACTTTGCGCGCTTCTCGATAGTTCAACGAAACGAGAGAAAAACTTACTTGTAAGTTTTTCCGAGTGAGAAAGAACTATTTAGATCTTTTCTCAATAATCTCCTGCGCAACGTTTGGTGGTACTTCCTCGTACTGAGCAAGCTCCATAGTTGAAGCCGCGCGGCCTTGGCTCATTGAGCGTAGGTCAGAGGTGTATCCAAACATACTTGCAAGTGGTACGAATGCACGGATGAGCTTGGCGCCACCAGGGAGGTCTTCCATAGAATCGATGCGGCCCCGGCGAGAGTTGAGGTCACCAATGACATCGCCCATGAAATCTTCGGCAGTCGTGACTTCCACCTTCATGACAGGTTCGAGAAGAACTGGCTTTGCCTGCTTGACACCTTCACGCGCAGCAAGACTACCGGCAAGTTTAAAGGCAAGTTCGCTTGAGTCGACGTCGTGGTAACTACCATCATAAAGAGTCGCCTTTACGTCAACTACCGGATAACCGGCAATGACACCGCCGTCGAGCGTCTCACGAACACCTTGCTCAACAGGCTTACGATATTCTTGAGGAACCACACCACCCTTAATAGCGTCAAAGAATTCGAAGCCTTTACCCGCTTCGTTTGGCTCAAAGCGAATCCAAACGTCACCATATTGGCCGCGACCACCGGATTGCTTGGCATGCTTACCTTGAACTTCAGAAGTGCCTTTGATCGATTCGCGGAAGGCAACTTGTGGTTCACCAACATTTGCCTCCACATTGAATTCGCGCTTCATACGGTCGATAAGAATATCGAGGTGAAGCTCACCCATGCCGGACATAATCGTCTGGCCGGTTTCTTCGTCGGTATGAACGCGGAAAGTCGGGTCTTCTTCGGCGAGACGCTGCAAAGCAATACCCATTTTTTCTTGGTCGCTCTTGGTTTTAGGCTCAACCGCGATTGATACGGGTGGCTCTGGGAATGAGATGCTTTCAAGTGTAATTGGGTTCGCAGGATCAGAAAGAGTGTGCCCGGTAAAGGTACCCTTTAGCCCTACAACTGCGGCGATGTCGCCCGCACCAATCATGTCGATATCTTCGCGCTTGTCGGCATGCATACGCACGATACGGCCAACTCGCTCTTTTTCACCAGTTGTCGTGTTAAGAACGTAACTACCAGCCGTAAGTTTACCGCTATACACACGAACGAAGATCAGCTTGCCGACAAATGGATCGGTCGCAATTTTAAAGGCAAGACCAGCAAGCGGTTCGCTATCGGCGGGCTTGCGCTCAATTTCGTCACCAGTTTTGGGGTTTGTGCCCCAGATTGAGCTGACATCGAGCGGACTCGGGAGGTAATCGACAACAAGGTCAAGTACCTTCTCTACAATCACGCCACGGCCATCACCACCAGTAACAAGGTAGAAATCACCAGCAAGAACACGCTTACGAAGTGCGGCTTTAAGCTCGGCTTCGGTAATTGATTCTTCACCCTTATCAAGGAAGCGTTCAAACAATTCGTCGTCGGCTTCAACAGCCGCTTCAACGAGGAGACTGCGGGCATGCTTGGCTTTCTCCAGCATATCAGCGGGAATCTCACCCTGAACAAGGGCTTTATCTGTGTAGTCGTTGTAAGTGTAGGCCTTCATGTCAACGAGGTCGACGAGACCGTTGATTTCTTTTTCAAACCCAATAGGAAGATGAATGGGTAGCGCGTGCTTAGAAAGACGTTTATGGATCGAATCAAGCGATTTGTAGAAGTCACCACCCGTTTGGTTGATTTTGTTCACAAAACAAATACGCGGCACACCATATTTGTTAGCCTGGCGCCACACAGTTTCACTCTGCGGTTCAACACCCATCTTACCGTCGAATACGGTTACCGCGCCGTCAAGCACACGAAGCGAACGCTCAACTTCAGCGGTAAAGTCGATATGACCTGGGGTGTCAATGATGTTGATCTTGTGGTCTTTCCAAAAAGCAGTTACAGCAGCAGAGGTAATAGTAATGCCACGCTCTTTTTCCTGCGCCATCCAGTCGGTTGTTGCACTGTCACCGTCGGCGCCACGAACTTCGCCAATTTTGTGGTTTATCCCGGTACGATACAGAATTCCTTCAGTCGTTGTTGTTTTACCAGCGTCAATATGTGCAATGATACCGATATTACGGAATTGTTGCAGCGGGACGTTTTTTATGGCCATTCGTTTTTATCCTTCTCTTTCAAATAATAATTTGGTTACTCCTGGCGGCTTTTGGCCATGAGGAATAACGCGTATTTACCTTTTACTTTACCATATCTTAACAATAAACACCAGGCCACCGACATCTATAAAGCATGTCTTTGTGGTGGTGACCGCCCCATACAGCGCCTTATATTGGCGCCGTATGGGGCGGGTAGATCAGTTCCGCGGATTTGCCAGCCGCAGGATGGAGTAGCGCCACTCCTCCTCTTCGGGCTTGCCTTCGAATCTGACAGGCGTGTGATCCGGATCGTCGTCGCTCGTCATCTCGGTGAACCGCCTCTTCAGCTCGTCTCTGAGCTGGACATCATCCCGGCTCAGGTCTGCTTCCAGGCGAGAACGCACCGCGATATAGAGCGGATGGACGATAATCGAGACGTCGTCCAGGTCGCTGAGAGCGTAGTAGCGCATCTCCCTGCGAACATTTTCCGGCACTTCGGCGAGAACCGTTTCCCAATTTTTTGAAAGTTTCACTTGCCCACTCTCTCGGATTTTTGTACTACTTAGAACGAGAACCTACCTTTTGATTTATATCATACGCAACTACCATCGTTCAATCACGGCATCCCAGATAGGCAATGGACCCAGAGACCTTACGCTGCCTGCAACCGCCTAGCAACAACCGGTATATGCTGAACGGCTAACTTGCCGAGACGCCGGTTTGCTAACAGCATTTCATCAACGCTGCGCGCTTCTATTTCTTCAAGTTTGAGTAATTGAAATTCTCGCGGAACCTCACGCGCATTTTCCATGTATATAGCGTAGGCATCCAGTTCTTCTTCTAACCGCAGCAACAGCTTTTCCTCCGGTATGGCAGGCATTCTGGTAAGCCGCGCAGCTAATCGCGCTGTAGCCGCAAGGCTTCGGATCGTCCGGTGGGCATCGACTGTATGCTGCATCACCTCTTTGCTTGGCATAGGCGGTGCTTCGGTAATTCTATGTCCCCAGTTATGAAATAGCCGAGGAAAGAATGCCTTACGCCACGCCGTCTCCCTAAATTCCAGAGCAACTGGATCGTCGTTTTCAACATAGAGCCCTGCCGGCCATTGAAGATGATGAACGTCATTAAAAGGAGATTCCCACCGATAACCTTCTACGACCGTTGCCTTAACCAGCCTAACAAGACCATCCAGATCAACCCGTCCAAACGTATCAAGCGGTGTTTCAAATTTCTCGTCGACCCCTTCGCGCCATAAACGTACATCAAGAGCCGGTAACCCATTATACCTTGCTCTCGATTCTGAATTGACGTTCACGAAATCTCTTTTTAGCCTTACATATTAAGCTATTTAGCTTATGCTACACTATCAAGTCAGCGCAAGCAATAGAGTGATCTATAGGTTTGGACATTGATCAATCAAGCGTATACTATTTATATGTCCCTCTAGCGAATGGAGTGTCAGAATGGCAACATACCATTTCAGGGTTCTCATTATAGGCTCAGACTTGGATTTACGCTTGTTCGAGCGAGACTTCGTTGCATACATGACCGCACCAATACGGCGTCGAACGCAGAAGGAGCACATTTATGTGTTTGTGCCAGGCGTTGTCAAGCCGATATGGTCACGTTTCCCTCAGCAACCAGGAGTTACCATATCACCCTTCCGCCTTTTGGGAGTGTGGCTCGTCGGTGTTCATCTCTCGGGTCCGGCCGTCAGTCAGATTATCAATAAGATTCGTGATCTGCCCGACGATGTTTACGCCTATCCAGCGGGAACCGTGGAGCTATTGAAGCCGATCGTCGACCCCGTAAGGAGATGCTTCTAACTCTTCTCGCTTACCGGGGACGGGGCCGCACAGTTTAGAGAGTGCGGCCCCGAAGCTTATCTACGCCACATCAACTACAAAACACTCCGCTATAAACGGAGTGTTTTAAGTTTATTTGGCCGCAGCAACCTATTAGCCGCGGGCAAAGTGGGCGAATGCTCGGTTGGCTTCTGCCATCTTGTGAGTATCTTCCTTCTTTTTGAAGGCTGCACCAGTTTCGTTGTGCGCGTCGACAATCTCGAGTGCGAGACGTTGCGCATATGGCATACCATTACGGCCACGAGCTGATTGTACCAGCCAGCTAAAAGCATAGTGAAGCTGACGGTGACCCTGTACGGGGAACGGAATTTGGTAGTTGGCACCACCGACACGGCGTGACTTTACTTCAAAGTTTGGAGAAACGTTTTTAATTGCGCGCTCAAACACTTCAAGCGGGTCTTCGCTGTTTAGCTTTTTAGCGGCTTGCTCTAACGCATCGTATACCGCGCGTTCAGCAACAAGCTTTTTGCCATTGAGCATCGACTTGTTAATAAGACGTTGCACAAGAACACTCTGATACTTACGATCAGGTTTTAGTGTACGTTGGAGTTTTTTGGTTACTTTACGAGGCATTACTTCTTATCCTCCTTCTTAGCACCGTACTTAGAACGACCTTGTTGGCGTTTGGCAACACCCTGAAGGTCAAGCGCACCACGAACGATGTGGTAACGCACACCTGGAAGATCCGGCACACGGCCGCCACGAATCAGAACAACGGCGTGCTCCTGAAGGTTGTGACCCTCGCCTGGAATATACGCCCATACTTCATGGCCGTTTGTAAGACGAACACGAGCAACTTTACGAAGCGCTGAGTTTGGCTTTTTTGGAGTTTTAGTAGTTACCTTAATACAAACACCACGCTTTAATGGGGCATCTTGGTTGTAATAACGAGTTTTAAGCGCATTATGAATACGGCCTAAAGCTGGCGATTTCGACTTTTTTGAAGCAATCTGGCGCGGTTTTCGCACCAATTGATTGATTGTTGGCATGAAAAATCCTTTTATTATTCTTGATACATTAGCGAGACAGTAGGTCTCTCATTGGTGTAACTCCAGAGTCAGCATCTCTTGGAAATTACGATCATTCTTTTTGGCATCCATGCGGCCTGTACACATCTTATTCACCAGATAGACCCAAAAAGAGGAAACTCACCTAGTATTATACCAGGTGAGTTTATATTATTCAAGTTTAGCTCCGTAGAACGGATCGGCGAGCACGTGCTCGAACCGATCCGTTCTACGAGGTGATGGAGTCACTCGCGGGTGGAGCTGGTGGACTTCACGACCGCGAGACCGAACGGGAACCGCTCACGCAGTTCGAGACAGACGTCAAGCACCGCCTGGCTTGTCTCGTCCTGTCGCAGAACGTCCTTGTCGCCGCCCTCGGCGCACAGCGCCTTGATGCGATCGCGGTTGGTTGCCCGCAGAAGACTCAGCGCCTCCGTGAGGTTGCGCTCGCTGATGAGAGCCAGCGCCGCCACGCCCCCTGGTAATTCCGCGATCGTTGCCTTCAGTTCCTCGGGGAGTCCCATCAGGTCCGGCCTCGCGTCACCTTTCTTGCCCTTTTTCTCGGGCATAACAGTAGTCACAGCCAATCACTCCTTCTAGCATTTAGCAGAGATGAGGGGTATCACGCACGCATTACTACTAAATACACACTATATACTCATAAACAAGTGACGTCAATCACTTTATATATCCTGCAAACTACCTCTCTGAAACTTCAATCTACGATTAAAAACTCAGAGAAGCCCAACCCGACCCTATTCAAAGTGTCGGGTTGGTAACGCTTCAGTCTCGCGGACTTCTACTCGGGCCATAGTACGGCGTCGCCAGTTCAGGTGCGTCGCTCGTGTAGTCGAGAAGCGAGGATAGTCGCACCCTTCCTCGGTGGTTGATTTCCACAGGGTACGCCCGTGAGGATCGCATTCTGCGAGTGTGATCCGTAGCAATCCCAGCTGCCTCGAGTAGCGACTGGCCATGCCCGGCCATCGCCACCAGGACGATAGGCCGCTCGACAGGACGCTCTGTCAGTATGGCGATGAGCCGCTCCCGGTTACCTCGAAAAGTATCCGTGTGCATGAATTCATCGTCATCATCTCGAAGCGTCACATCCGGACCGAGCTGATTCACGAGCTCGACGGCGGTTGCTCGGTGCGCCTTGGAGTGCGTACCGAGCCATACTTCCGACACATCCGTACTCATTGAGCGAATGTGTTCTGCAGCCGCGGCAACCTGAGATCTCCCTTGACTGTTGAGAACGTTCTTGTCCGTAGTCGCCTCAACTACCAAAAAAACAGTCCAGGGCCCCGGCTTCTTTCCGCCCATGCCGAGTGATTGAAAAATGCTCATTACGAGCCTTCCTTCGTCGGTTTACTGAAACTACTATATTTTACCATATTTTTATATAATTTCCATAAACCCGCTCGGCTATATTCTTAGTATCCATAAAAAAGTACCCCGCTTATATTAACGAGGTACTTTTTTTATTGTCTTGTCTTACCTAGGCGGCAAGCTCGAGGTCTTCGGCAATTTCGTTTGCAAGATCGCCCTCGTCCTCTTCGAGATCACGTGCACCGGTTCCCACAGGAATCTTGCGTCCGATGATAACGTTTTCCTTCAAGCCGTTAAGACGGTCAGCACGGCCACTCGTCGCAGCGTTGATCAGCACGCGAGTTGTATCTTGGAAGGATGCAGCTGATAGCCAGCTATCGCTCCAGATAGACACCTTGGTAATACCGAGCAGCAATTGAGTATATTGAGCCGGGCTCTTACCATCGCTGGCAAGACGAGCGTTAGCCTCAATAACTGCTGCTTTCGATACGATATCACCCATCACAAAGGCACTGTCACCCGGATCTTCAACCTGAACGCGGCTAAACATCTGGCGAACAATGATCTCAAGGTGCTTATCGGCAACATCCTGACCCTGTGCGGCATAGATACGAAGTACTTCGTTAATGATGTAACGTTGTGTCGCTTCGGTACCTTTAAGGCGCATCAGATCGTGAAGATTGAGCGAACCAATCGTCAAACGGTCACCGGCTTCAACCATGTCACCAGCCTTTACGACCAGCTGGGTTGAGCCAGGTACTTCGTAGCGAACAGGAGCGCTGGCGTTGGCAGCGAGAACAAGCGTATCCTCGGCAATCTCAACAACACCGTCAAATGGTGCAACAATCGGACGAGCTTCGCCTTCGGCACTTGCCAGAACATCGCCAGCCTTAACATCACTACCAGCCTTCACAATAACTGTACGACCTTCAAGCGCAATACGCTCAACGTGACCAGCTTCCGGAGTAATCTGGATGATGTATTTGCGACCATCCTCCCAGAGATCAACCATACCGGCGGCTTCAGTAATGAAAGCCTGACCCTTAGGTGTACGGGCTTCAAAGAGCTCTTCGACACGAGGCAGACCTTGGGTAATGTCACCTCCGGCCACACCACCGGCGTGGAAAGTACGAAGCGTCAACTGCGTACCAGGCTCACCAACAGATTGCGCGGCGATAACACCAACTGGCTGGGCGCTTGCAACAAGCTTACCGGTAGCCATGTCGATACCATAGCTCTTCTGAGGAATACCGCGGAGGTTGTTAGTAGAAAGAACACTCTGGATCCTTACACTCTTCACCTCTTGATCGGCCTCGATCTCATCTGCGACTTCGCGCGTAATGAGCTCGCCTCTATTAACATGGCCAGCAACATCTTCGGCGGCGAATCGTCCGTAAAGACGGTTGCCAAATTCGATCATTGTTGACTGAGTTTCAGCGCGGTAGATCGCAAAGCCTTGATCTTCACCCTCATCGTCAACAACGGTAAAGACATCCTGGGACACATCTACCAGACGACGAGTCAAGTAACCTGAGTCAGCTGTCTTAAGTGCGGTGTCGATCAGACCCTTACGTGCGCCTCGCGTTGCAACGAAGGATTCAAGTGACGATAGACCGTTTTTGTAACTACTTCGGATTGGCAGCTCAATTTCGCGGTTAGTTGCGTCTACCATGATACCAATCATGGCGCTTGCAAGCTTCACGTTTGAAATATCACCACGGGCACCAGAGTTCACCATCACACTAATGCTAGTGTCCATGTCCTTGAGCTTACCTTGAAGGAATTCTGTTACCTGGCGGTCAACGTTTCGCCACGCGGCAACGGTAAGGTTGTAACGCTCTTCCTCTGTAATAAGACCTTGGTCATATTGCTCGGAAATGAGGGTTGTCTTAGCGTCACCTTCGGCTACGAATTCGCTGATTTCTTCAAAGTGAAGATAATCATCCTTTCCAGTCGATACAGCAGCAACCGTCGCAAAGCGGAAGGCAAGACCTTTCATGCGGTCAGCAGTCTTGGCGGTTTCTTCTGCACCGTAGGTATTAAAGATCTTTGCAAGAACTTTCTTTAGCTGTTTCTTGGTTTGGACATTGTTATCGTAAGCAAAGTCGCTTGGCAGGATTTCGTTGAAGAAAACACGTCCCAGCGTTGTGTCGCGGAGTTCACCCTTGTATATAACCCGAATTGGCGTTTGGAGCTGGATCACGCGGGAGTCGTACGCCATTTCTGCCTCAAAGACAGAGCTGTAGACACGAAGAACATCGCTTTGAGCGCTAGGCTTCTCGTAGGTGAGGTAGTAGTTACCAAGCACGACGTCCTGACCTATGTTTAGTACTGGGGCACCATCGGCAGGCTTCAGAAGGTTGTTGGTTGCGCTCATGAGATCACGAGCTTCAGCCTGAGCAGCTTTGGAAAGCGGAAGGTGGACTGCCATCTGGTCACCGTCGTAGTCGGCGTTGAAACCGTTGGCCACAAGCGGGTGTAGTTGGATTGCCTTACCTTCAACCAATTTAGGCTGAAATGCCTGGATAGAAAGACGGTGAAGTGATGGCGCACGGTTAAGGAGCACGTATTTGCCCTCAATAACGGCATCGAGTGCATCCCAAACAACTGTTTCGCCAGCTTCGATCAAGCGAGTCGCTGAGCGAATGTTGTGTGCGTGCTCGTTACGGATAAGCCAGCTAATCACAAATGGCTTAAAAAGTTCAAGTGCCATTTGTTTTGGAATACCACATTGGTTAATCTTCAGTTTTGGACCAACCACAATAACCGAACGTCCCGAGTAGTCAACACGCTTACCAAGAAGGTTCTGGCGGAATCGACCCTGCTTACCTTTAAGCATGTCACTGATTGACTTAAGGCGGCGGCGTCCACCGGTGGCAGAAACAGCGCGACCACCACGAGCTGCGCTATTGTCGACAAGCGCGTCAACTGCTTCTTGAAGCATGCGCATCTCGTTACGGCGAATCACCTCAGGAGCGTTAAGCTCAATTAGTTTCTTTAGACGATTGTTACGGTTAATAACACGACGGTAAAGGTCGTTAAGATCGCTCGTTGCAAAACGCCCACCAGTCAGCTGGACCATCGGACGAAGGTCCGGTGGAATAACAGGAAGAACAGTCAAACAAAGACTGTTTGGCTTAATACCAGCCGCTTGCATACCTTCAAGCACTTTAAGACGCTTGAGAAGCTTCTTTTCACGTTGGCCTTTAGCGCCTTCTACTTCAGCAGAAAGCTCTGCAATAAGCATTGGCAGGTCGATTTCGTCAAGCAATGCCTTCAGCGCAGTACCACCCATGCCGACAGAAGCGAGTTCTTCGTACTCTTCAGGGAGATTGCGGTAATCGCTTTCTGAGATCAGAGCACTCTTTACCAAGCTATCAAGCTGTGCTTTCTTAACAGTATATGCCTCGTTCAGCTCTTCAACTTCACGAGATTGCTGTTCGGCAAGCGCCTTTACATCAGCGCCATCGGCTTCAGCTTCACGCTCGTAACGAATTTTAATAGCGGCACGTCCGGCTTCGGTTTCAGCTTCAAGATCAGCCAAGTATTGGTCGCGCTTAGCTTCATCTACGTTCAAAACAACATAGGTTGCAAAGTAGGCAATACGCTCTAGGTTACGAACGGTAATACCAAGCAACAAACTCATTGCACTTGGAGTACCCCGCATAAACCAGATGTGAGCAACCGGAGCAGCCAACTGAATGTGACCCATGCGCTCACGACGCACAATACTTTTTGTAACAAGCTCGCCGTTCTTATCAACAGCTGCTTCACGAGAGCGAACGCCCTTTAGCTTAGAGTCGTGCGGGTTAATATCTCGGACCGGTCCGAAAATACGCTCACAAAACAATCCATCGCGTTCTGGTTTTTGTGTTCGATAATTAATAGTTTCTGGTTTTGTTACTTCACCGTAACTCCATTTCAGAATATCGTCCGAACTTGCTACGGCGAGGCGGACTGCGTCGAAGTCAGCAATTCCGTTAGTGGACACAACACGCGACATATTACGCCTCCTCCTTAATTTGGTCTATTTCATCAATATCCTGGATACTCATCCCATCTTCATCTGTAATATCACCGAGTTGGTCGGATTCGTCCAGTACGGACTGAATTTCGTCATCGGCTACCGCAGGAACGCTTTTATCAGCAGGGCCGGCGCTAGCAATGACTTGTTCGGCATCGACAACGGCGTCTTCAGACTCGTCAAGCAGATCAACACGAAGGCCAAGACCTTGGAGTTCCTTTACAAGCACGTTGAATGATTCAGGCAGCTTAGGGCCAACGATCGCTTCATCTTTAATGATCGACTCGTAGGCTTTTGCACGGCCGTACACATCGTCGGATTTAATAGTAAGCATTTCCTGCAATGTCGTCGCGGCACCGTATGCTTCGAGTGCCCATACTTCCATCTCACCAAATCGCTGACCACCGTTTTGCGCTTTACCGCCAAGTGGTTGTTGGGTAACCATTGTGTATGGCCCAATTGAGCGGGCGTGAATCTTGTCGCTTACCATGTGGTGTAGCTTAATCATGTGCATCACACCAACGGTAGTACGCTCCTCGAACGGATCGCCAGTACGGCCATCAAAGAGTTGACTCTTGCCGTCCGCAGCGTAACCAGCTTTTTCAAGTTCTGCCGAGATAACGTCGTTTGGTACACCGTTAAATGGCGGCGTCGCTACCTTGTAGCCAAGTGCTCGGGCTGCCATGCCAAGGTGTGTCTCAAACAGCTGTCCGATGTTCATACGGCTTGGCACACCAAGCGGGTTCAGGACCACATCAACAGGGGTGCCATCTTCCATGAACGGCATATCCTCGGTTGGGAGGATTCGTGCAACTACACCCTTGTTACCGTGACGTCCGGCGAGCTTGTCACCAACAGAGATCTTGCGGAACTGGGCAACGTAGATTTGAATTTGCATCAGTACGCCAGCTTTTAGCTCGTGACCGTTTTCGCGTGAGAAGATCTTTACGCCAACCACTTTGCCACCACCTGCGTTGTTCATACGCTGCGAGGTGTCGCGTACATCCTTGGCCTTTTCACCAAAGATTGCACGGAGCAGACGCTCTTCACTTGAGAGTTCTTGTTCGCCCTTAGGGGTAATCTTACCAACAAGCACGTCTCCGGCTTTTACTTCACTACCAACCTGAACAATACCGTCCTCGCTAAGGTGGCGAAGGCTTTCTTCAGATACATTTGGAATATCACGAGTGACAATCTCCGGGCCCAGCTTGGTTTCACGAACTTCAACAGTGTAATCTTTGATGTTGATGCTCGTCAGTTCGTCATCTTGAACGAGGCGGCGTGAAAGCACAATCGCGTCGTCCATGTTGTAACCGCCCCAAGGCATGAAGGCAACCAGAAGGTCGCGGCCAAGAGCAAGTTCACCATCGGCAACCGAGGCGCCTTCAATAAGAATATCGCCCTTCTTTACCTTTGTGCCACGAAGAACACGGGTTTTCTGGTTGATAGAACGGTCGTCATTAGACTTCGAGAAGTGAATCAGATCGTATTTTTTGGTACCATCCTTGTATTTAACTTCAACAGCGTCACCGTCAGCGCGAATAACTTCACCATCAGCTTCTGCAAGAATCAGCTGGCTTGAGTTACGAGCAATATCAGCTTCGATACCTGTACCAACAATTGGTGCACGCGGATCAAGCAAGGGCACGGCTTGTTTCTGCATGTTTGAACCGGTAAGCGATCGGTCCACACGGTTTTTCTCAATAAATGGCACAAGTGATGCGGTTGAACCAAGGATCTGCTTGGTTGCAGCGTCCATGTAAGTAACCTCGGCTGCGTCAACTTGCTCTGGTTTGTAATACTTACGAGCGCTGACACGTTCGTCAACAAAAGTACCATTGTCATTCAAGGCTGCGCCGGCATCCGCAATTACCTCAGTAAGTTCTTGGGAAGCGTCGAGGTAGATAACTTCATCGGTAACCTTACCATCTTTTACCTTCAAATAAGGTGTTTCGATGAATCCGTATTCGTTCACGCGGGCATAAGTTGCAAGGTTAAGCACCAAACCAATACTGGCACCTTCCGGCGTCTCTACAGAACAAAGACGACCATAGTGAGTTGGGTGAGCATCGCGAACGTCAAAACCGGCTCGCTCGCGGGAAAGACCGCCGGGACCCGTTGAGGTAAGCCGACGTTTGTGAGCAAGTTCAGAAAGCGGGTTCACTTCGTCCATGAGCTGTGAGAGTTGTGAACTGGCAAAGAATTCACGGACGGCAGCAACAACCGGACGGGCATTAATGAGCTGACCGGGCGTCACCGATTCAATATCGCTCATGCTCATGCGGTCCATAGCGTTACGCTGCATACGGAGCATACCAACACGGAACTGGCGAGCAATAAGTTCGCCAACCAACTTCACACGACGATTAGAGAGGGCGTCGATATCATCAGGCATATCCTGAGTGTTATTGAGGCGGATGATTTCACGGATAATAGCGATAAGGTCGCTCATCTGGAAAACACGATTCTCACTAGTGTTTGGCATCTCAAGACCAAGGCGCTGGTTAAGTTTGTAACGACCAACACGCGAGTAGTCAAAACGCTTGAAATCAAAGAACATACGCTCGATCATGCTGCGAGCGTTATCAACAGTGGCAAGATCACCCGGACGAAGACGGCGATATACTTCGATTAACGCTTCGTTTGAACCACGTGACGGATCTTTTTCAAGTGTGGCATCGATATATTTAACCTTACCAGTGTCGACGTCTTCAAATAGCTCTTTAATCTCACTGGTCTTTGGGTGGCCTAAAGCGCGGAGCAAGGTAGTTACCGGCAGCTTACGGCGACGGTCGATTTTCACATAGATGGTTCCGTTTGAAGCGGTCTCAAATTCGAGCCAGGCACCACGGCCAGGAATTAGTTTAGCGCCGTAGTTGTTACGGCCATTAGAGGCGTCGGCAGTAAAAAATACACCGGCCGAACGAATCAACTGAGATACGACAACTCGCTCAGTACCGTTAATGACAAACGTTCCGCGATCAGTCATCCAGGGGTAGTCACCCAAGTAAATCTCTTGTTCCTTTACTTCACCTGTTACCTTATTGGTAAGCTCGACGGTTGCGTGAAGCGGCGCATCAAAGGTAATGTTGTTTTCTTTTGCAAAAACTTCGGAGTTTTTAGGATCCTGGAACTCGTACTTTTTAAAACGAAGTTCAAGTTTTTGACCGGTATAATCCTCGATTGGATTAAGTTCTGTAAAAATTTCGCTCAAACCAGTCTCGACGAATTCACGCCAAGAATTTTTTTGGTGAGCGATGAGGTTTGGTAGCTGAAGCGTATCGTCTTTCGTGAAAAAGACCCGCTTACCAGCAACAGGCTTTGCTTTTGCCACTTGTATTGCTCCTCGCATACTTATTTTAGTGATAGAATCGGCGCCGAAGATTCTTCTACTGTGATTCCCTTGCTTTCACCTGCCAACTATGAAAGAGGACGCGTTAAACCACAGCTACACTACTTCTTGGTACATATTGTGAGCCTTTACTGGCAAATAGTCAAGGGGTTTTAGTGATATTCCTTACAGTAGCCTTAGACCGAGAAAATAGGTCAAGCTATTTTACAATCACTTCATCAATGATGCCATATTTCTTGGCCTCTTCAGAGCCCATCCAAAAGTCACGCTCCATGTCTTGTTCAATTTTAGATAGTTTTTGACCGGTATTCTTAGCCAAGATTTCATTAAGGCGCTGTTTCAAAAAGAGACCCTCGCGCAAGGTAATCTCCTGATCAGTGATCTTCCCCTGAGTCCCACTTGAGGGCTGGTGAATCATAATACGACTATTGGGAAGTGCGTATCGCTTACCTTTTGTACCGCTACTAAGCAGAAATGCCCCCATGCTGGCCTGAAGACCAATTCCGATGGTTTGAACATCGGGCGAAATGTGCTGGATGGTATCGTAAATTGCCAAACCATCATACACCACACCGCCAGGACTGTTAATGTAGAGCTTGATATCCTTTTTGGGATCTTCATACGCCAAATGGAGAAGCTGAGCCACCACTAGATTGGCTGTATGTTCATTGACCTCTTCACCGAGAAAGATAATTCGCTCATTCAGCAAACGACTGAAAATATCGAACGCACGCTCCCCCTCAAACGTTTTTTCTATAACTGTTGGTACAAGATAATTGCTGGGCTTATTCATGTTTTTAGTATACATAATTATTAGCACTCCATGCAATAGAGTGCTAATAAAAAATGGAGGGGATTACCATGGGAATAGCCCAAGCAATCCAGACATACTCTCCTAGGCGTTCAGCTCAACCAGTCGGTCGACTGTCTTTTCAGTCAAAAGACGATTGGCGATATCGCGCCGTGCTTCAGGGGTATTAAATTGTTCAACCATTTGCGGGTTATTCGCATAGCGCTCTTTATATTCAGCCACATGGTCATCTAATTCTTTTGTGTTCGCTTCAATTTTTTCAACCTTGCTCAGCTCCGCCAACATAAGCCCGGCTTGCACACGCTTTTTGGCGCTTTGCTTTACTTCAGACTCAAGCCACTTTTCCTTGCTCTCAAATCCTTGGTTCTCCAGGTATTGGTCAAGACTAAGACCCTGGTACATCAGGTTTTGAGTCATGTCGCGCTCGATCGACTGCATTTGATCGCTTAGCAGAACTTCAGGAACAGGAATTGTACTTGCTTCAATGAGTTCGTTGACGAGCTCATCTTTGAGTTTCTCACCGGCTTCGCGCTCTTTTTGAGTCTCGAGCTCGCGTTTAATATCAGCCTTCAGTTCATCTACCGTTGTAAATGGTCCGGCTTTTGCCGCAAACTCATCATTCACCTCAGGTAAAACGACCTCCCGTACAGCATGGAGTGTAGTTGTAAAGACGACCTTAGCGCCCTTAAGGTTTGGTGCATGGTAATCTTTAGGAAATTCAAGAGAAAGATCAAACGTTTCGCCCGGTTTTTTGCCAACAATTCCCTCTTCAAATCCAGGGATAAAGGTATTACTACCAAGCGTAAGAACGTGATCTTTGGCAGTACCGCCTTCAAAAGCAACGTCGTCCTTTTTACCGATGAAATCAATGGTTACTTCGTCACCGTCTTTAGCGGCACGCTTTACTTCTTTCTTTTCGGCAAACCCTTGACGCATGCGTTCGATAATTTCATCGATGTCTTTGCTGGCAATACTCACCTTGGCTTTTTTGCTTTTCAGCTTTTTGTAGTCGCCAAGGATTACCTTAGGAAGAATTTCCGTCTCTGCGGTGAATTCCAGCTCCTGACCAGGAACAAACTTCTTAACGGCAACTTCGGGCCGATCAAGCGCTTGAATGTTTTCGCCCGTGTAGGCCTCGGCGACGGCTTTAGAGAGAGCATCTTCAAGTGTTTGCTGGGCAAGCGCCTCAGGGTCAACATGCTTTGCGGCCACGCTTGCTGGAACATTCCCTTTACGAAAGCCGGGTACTTTAATATTTTTCGCGAGCTTTGTCAGTGCTACGGCCTGGGCAGCATCAAGCTCGGATTTGCCAAGAGTGATCGTTAGCTCAACCTTGGTATCTGATAAATGTTTTACGGTTGTCTTCATACTCACCTAACTATAACAGATGTAATAAAATGTGCCACCCCTATATATGAGAAGCTGGCCACCAAGGTGACCAGCTACAACCTCACAAAAGATAGGCGTACAAGGCAACAAAACCAGCTCCCATCGGTCTTTCCTTCCGACCGGGTTGCCCATGTACCGTGACCATCACTTGCGGCATGAGATTGAGATACCATCGAATCTTCGTAGATCGAATAGTCACCCGTTGATTCGCGAGTGAGGGGTATGCATCTGTGAAGGTAACGTCAACCCCGGATACAATCCCCTTTTCGGTAAAAAGCTCTTCTATGCGAGCTTCTATATTGGCCCTTACCGTCCGAACACTGTCGGCCTCGCGTATCGGCACATCAAGCAAATCTGCCGCAGCGACCAACTCGCTATAGAACGACAGATTGCGAACCGACAAGCGCCGCCCAGAGCGGCGCGCTTTTTGAATCTCATCACGGAGCTGCGGACCATTCAAGCCGGTGGGGTCAATACCTAGCTCCCGGGCCGTCGCAAGTTCTTCTTCTGTAGGTCGCAACAATTGAACCTCCTAAATATAGAAGTAAGCAGTTGCACTGCCATTTTACCATGATGCCGACCCCGTACATATGAGAAGCCGGCCGCGGGAACGGCCGGCAGCATCTCTATAGCGCAAAAGCATGGAGCACAACGTGATACGCACCAATCGTGCGCATGGTGTCATCCTCCACACGAAGGTGTATCTGTGGGTATAGCTTATACCAACTTATGTTCATATCGTTTACGATAAGCTCCCGCCCTTCGTAGGGGGAGTAGCCCGATGTAAAGGAGATCCTCACGCCTGGACGGATCCCTTTTTCCTCAAGCGCTCCCAAGATATACATCTCGATACGCTGCACGACAGTGTTCACGCCATCGCCTGGGTTTACCGGCACTCCGAGCGCATCGGCGACAAAGACAAGGCGTTCGTACTTTTTATTGTCTCTGAGAGATGGAAGCGCGCCGGATCGGCTTGCTCTGCGAATGGCGTCCCGTAAGGCTGGACCATTCATGCCCGTCGGATCAATCCCAAGATCCCTTGCTTTTGCGAGTTCTTCTTCCGTCGGCCGAAGCATGCATAGCTCCTTTTGCGATAGGTCGAATGATGCTATTTCACTTTATCATAGACTTTAAAAAGGCCGGAATTGCGTGTCCGGCCGGCACGTGTATCTCTTACCGTACGACGTCGGCGTGAAAAACTACCGGCTCAGCCAGAAAGGTATGAGCCTTGTGCGTTCCTTCATGCCGCAGAGTGACGAACGGAATGTTCAGGTTCCAACTCACTTCGGTATCCACCACCTCGGCACGCTTACCAGCATGTGTACCTGCTTCGTCGTCGTAGCGAATAGTGACACCGTTGACGATGCCCTTACCGGCAAGCACCTCGGTAATCCGAGTGGCAACCTGGGGTCGCAGTGCATCCAGCTTCGTGCCCTTGGGGACATCGAGACCGAGCCGCTTACCCAACGCCACGAGCTTCTGGTACTCCTCGAACATGACGCTCCTTAGAAAAAGAGGTTAAGATACTCTCGTATTTTAGACTATTCAAAGAGGTCGTCAAGCTCATCTTCGTGTTTAAGGCGGCGATCTTTTACCACACTGACGATACGCTCGAAGCTTAACGTCTGCTCCTCGGCTTTAGCAGTGTCCTTAAACGGATAAATTTCTTTTTTGAGTTCTTCGTTCCCAACAAACACCATAAAAGGAATGTTCTTCTTGATTGCCGTTTTTAATTGTTTGTCGAGTTTACGGCCAGTGATATCGATCTCGGTATTCACCCCTTCTTCACGCAAATTGTCAGCCAGTTTCATGGCTCCCTCACGGGCATCCCCAAGCACAATCACATACACTTCCGTGGTTGAAGGAAGCTTTGGCAATAGGTCATGCGTCTTTAAGAACAGCTCTGTCATGGTAGCACCAGGAGCAAATCCGACTGCCGAGATAGGTTCGGCACCAAAAAGACCAACGAGCCCATCGTAACGACCGCCGCCAAACATAGCCCGACGATTATCTGGGTGTGTATCAAAAAATTCGAACACCGTTCCTGTATAGTAGTCGAAGCCTCGCATGAGCGTAATGTCGAATATGACATTGCTAATGCCAGCTTTTTCAAGCTCGATAAAGAGTTGCTTCACCGTTTCAACTTCTTCTGTGTCACGAATTGATTCAGGGAGTTCATTCATATTCTTCGCCGAAAGTAATGCTGCAATTTTGGCAAGACCAGCCGGTGCTGCTTGCTCGCCAAAGATATCGATTGCTTGATCCCTAAATTCTTCGTGGCTGATTTTTTCCTTGCGGTCAAACAAACGAATCATCATCTGCGACTGAACGGCGTCAAGACCAAGATAGTCTGTCATCATGCGGTTAATAAGCTGCCGGTTGTTAAGTCGAACAATAAACATGTCTTCGGTGGCGCCAAAGCTTTTCATCATTCGCCAGCCCATAATAATTATTTCCGCTTCGGCTAATACGCCATCCGCCCCAAAGATATCGGCATTCAATTGCCAAAATTCGCGTTCTCGGCCACGCTGAGGGCGTTCATATCGCATAAAATTAGCGATCGAAAATAACCGGGCAGGGTAAGCTATTTCTTGACGCCGAGCTGCTACCATACGAGAAATGGATGGTGTCATTTCAGGGCGAATAGCCACCGTGCGCTCACCTCTGTCTGTAAAGGCGTACGTTTGTTCTCCGGCTAGTTCCTGACCCGATTTAGCCGTGTACACCTCTAGCGGCTCCAATGTCGGGGTACCATACTCTTCGTAGCCATACCGCTCGGCGATCTTCTTCCATTGAGAAAAGATATAGTTTTGCACCCGCTTGTCTGCCGGATAATAGTCGCGCGTACCCTTGTAAGGCGCTGAAGATAGTGTACTCATAGGGGTTATTGTTGCATTTTTTGCTGCGGTTTGCAAGCGTAAGGGATTCGTCATAAGCTTCCTTTTTTATACTTTTTGCACAAAAAACGCCGAGAGCGTGCCGGCGTTTATGCTACAAAATAGCAAACTATCCGGCCCGACTCGGCAACACATGTGAGCGATGTATAGTTTTCATAAGTATAATCATAATAACACGAACCATATTCCGCCACCCTTCTCGATTACTCCGAGACGTGAAGGGCCAGCTCAAGCCATCATACAAATGCGATCTTACAGTCAAGAATAACAATAGTAGAATGATACCCCGGGTTGAGCCAATATAGTAGGTCCAACCCGGGGTATTCTTATTGTTCAATCCACAGATCGAGCGGGCGATCGGACGCGCTGGGCGCATTGCCGCGCAATACGACCCTCTGACCGTTCACCGTGCCTTCGACAACGACTTGACCTTCCTGGCTGCCGACATACGAGAGGGTAAGCATCAACGAGCTCCCCTTCGCTCCCGGCAGCAGGTCGATACGCACAGTCGGATCGTCGTCATGAAGAAGAGCCCTGCGGAGGCTTCTTTCCGACGTAGCACGGTGGGTAGGGACAGGGATGGGCTGTGCCATTCGAACAACTCCTTACTGGGGGTGTGAACAGGGGAATTTTAGCACAATAGCGTCTATTTTGTAAAAGGTTGAGCTCGAGTAACGCTCCCCTCGTGCAGATTCTTGCTTATAGCATACGTGCCATGACAACTTTTCGTCCTTTCAGGACTCGTCAGCATAAATACACATTTATGGAAGTTGGCTGGCAAGCGAATGCCCCTTCGGGGAGACGTGGCAAAAAACGCCACGCTCCCCGAAGATGTCGGACCGCTACAGGACGTTGCCGTCGCTGTCCGCGGTGGCGACCGAGTACTCGGACTTCGTGATCACACGGACGGTCAGCCGGCGACCCTCGACCTCCACGTCGGGAATGTCGATGAAGTCGGGACCCTCCGTGGCGTTCGCCAGGTGAGCTCTGGTGAGCTGGCCCTCCAGGAAGAAGACCATCGCCTGCCGCGGGAGGAGTTGGAGCTGAGCGATCTTGTCGCCGTTGCCCGCTTTCACGTCGCCCTCGATGCAGTCCCGGATCGCCGGGAGCATCGTGTCGGGGTCGACCTGGACCAGAGCGTCACCGAAGATGCCGTTGACGGCCCAGCTTCCGTTGTCAAGCCGAGCGCCCCTGGCATCGAAGAAGGTAACCGAGTTACCCTCGACGGTGAAGTTCAGACCTTTGAGTTCACTGGTGGCCATTTTGGCATCACCTTTCATACTCGTAGTGTATTCGCTTGCCTGCTCCCAAAATAGAAGCATTCATATATTACCATAAATTTAACAATCAGTCAATATACTAGGTGTAACTTTTCGTCCTTTAGGACTCGTCAGCATAACTACACAGTTATAGAAGTTGGTTGGCAAGCGAACACACCGGGGGCGTGACATTTCCTTTGTCACGCCCCCTTGAGATCTGGGTCTGTCAGATATCGCCGGGCAGTATCTTGCCCGAGCTATCCGCCGTCACGATATCGTACTCGCCCTCCTTGAGCACGCGAACGGTCAACCGCCGGCCTTGAATCTCCACGTTGGGAACTGCAATGAAGCCAGGCCCTTCCGCGGCGTTCTTCAAGTGTTCGTAGGTGAGTAGCCCCTCCAGGAAGAACGCCCGAGCATAAGCCGGACTGAGATGAAGCTCGGCGATCTTGTCGCCGTTGCCATCCCTCACATCACCTTCGATGCACTCCCGGACGTCCGGGAGTGATGAGACGGCGTCTACCTCGAAGCCGTCCACAGCCCAACGCTTGTCGCTGAGTCGTGTGCCCCGATGGCCGAAGAACACGACCGCATGAGCATCGGCACTGAAGTTCGTACCTCTGATAGTGGCGCTCATTATGATACCTTTCATACTCGCAGTGCATTCGCTTGCCTGCTCCTAAGAAAGAAGCATCTATATTTTACGAAAAATCGCGTCAGTAGTCAAAGTTAGTAACTCCTTTTGGGCTCACAAGCGTAAACACACTTTCATGGCACAATAGATAAGACAATGCACCCGTCTCGGCCGCTATAAAAACAGCCGAAACGGGTGCAACCAAGAAGTTGGAATGGTGCGGCGTACGTTTTAGCCGCCGATCAGTTGGCGTAGCTGCACGAGATCGGCCACGCGGCCATGCCTTGCCGTGGGGTGCGTAGAGGCATAGGACCCGGGGCAATCTGGCAGCCCTGAAGGGTCAACCAGCCACGCAACGAGAGAAGGGCCTTTGCTCATCGCAGCTGCCGCTACTCCCAGCGTAAGGAGATCCGCTATACCTACTCCCGCCGATCCGGGCCGGAAGGCAAGCCAGACGGTGCGTCCGTCGACTTCCACCTGGGCGACAGCAGAGATACCCGATGCCTTGTCCCTGAGGTCATGCCAGGTGGGCGAGTCCTGTCCGTAGTTGTTGTACCACAGCAAGGTCCAGTCGAGAGTGGTCGGCCTGCCGAAGAACTGGCTGACGTATTCGTTGAGCTTTTGCTTACAGAGCTTTTCCGCTCCCTTGAACATGACGTCCATCCTTTAGGGTGTAGTAAAACCGGTTAACCGTACCAACTACCTATTCCGGAAAGGCTGCTTAAGCACTTTCTCAAGAAATGGTGGCAAGCGAAGGCTTGCATGCACTAGCATATTATACGTAATGCATCGGATCAACTATTGAGACCGATTCGTATAAGCATTAAATAGATCAGAAAAACCACTGTCGGTATTTACATACACAACTTATTTGGTATACTGCTTATGTCTACACTTAGTCTTATTTACGGGAACACACTTTTTAAAGAAGATGTATCGCCAAAGTGATACTATCCACTATTCGGAATGGGCAGCAATTGCATACAAGCAGTGGATAGTACCCCTGCTAGGTGTAGACACCCTGTGTAATAGCTGCCCTCACGGATTTCTGCTTGCATAATCTGCGGGGGTTTGATTGTGCAGGCACGTGTAAATTTTGCAAAAAACACTCGATACTTCATCGGTGTTTTTGTTTGATACTAATGATACGCCTGTTTATTTTTCTAAAAGAATGTGCCGAGCCATCCAGGCGTACATAACGATCCCGGCAGCCACGCCCACATTAACCGAGCGTGTACTGCCAAATTGCTCTATTTTTACCATTATTTCAGCTTTTTCACGCAGAACCTCACTAATACCCGGTCCTTCTCCGCCAAAGACCAGCACTGCTTTTTTTGGGAGCTTTACCGTAGAAAGATCTTTGGCGCCTGGAAGGTTATCGACAGCGATAATATGGTGGCCACCTACTGCTTTTATAAATTCCTCCACTGTTGCATGGTGATGAACCGTGAGGTATCTATCGGTAACCATGGCACCTCGTCGATTCCAGTGACGCTTACCAATAATGTGCACAGCTGCAACGTTAAACGCATTGGCTGTCCGGACGATAGTTCCGATATTAAGATCGTGCTGCCAATTTTCAATAGCAATATGCAAATCTGACCGCTTAGCTTCAAGGTCGGCTTTTATTGCTTCTACCGACCAGTAGCGATATTTATCCTCAACATTGCGTGCGTCACCACTAGCCAAGAGTTCGGGATCATAACGATCGTCATGAGGCCACGGCTTGGGGTGTGGTCCAACACCTATGGGTTCGGGGTTATTCATTATGTGTTTCATTATAATGTACCCGTCAATAGGTTCCGTCATTATGCTCATGCTTATTGACACAAGCCAACTACGAGTGTATAATATATACTGTTTCCGTTACGATTAGGGAGATCCTATGAAAATCAAAATCGTCTTCGTCGGTAGTGATGCGCTCGATGGGCGTATCCCGGCGGGGATCGGTGAGAAGTTCACCTACACGGACGGTCACCTCATGGCAGCGGTGTTCGACACCAGCCACCAGAACAGCACCGACCGCGTACTCGTCATTGACGGCCAAACTTTGCCCGAATGGGCATCGGCCGCCATGGCTCACTCCTGCCAGATCACCATCGAGGGAGTCCCGGCAAACAAGTTCGGGCTCGGCTGGGACAATGACCAGCAGACCGATGAAGCAGAGTCCATCGATCTCGCCTTCATGGCCACCTCGACGAACAGTCAAGGAGCGCCGGCCGGTGAGCTGCTGCAGCAACTGCTGGCAGCCCACCAGGCAACGATCAACGAGCTCACGGCCTAAGGAGTAACGGAAGCAAAGGCGGACACCCCAGTGTCCGCCGCTTTCTTGTCAATTCAATTTTATTCAATGAAACTGCAGTCTCGGCAGAATGCAATTCTAGATTCAGAATCATTCATCAATGTAGTACTCGTAACATAAACGCGACACAATCAATAAGGAGAGACCATACCGAAGACGACAATTACTGGCGACTTGATGTGTCAAGACAGACTATCCAAGCAAGACGCATGGCTTTCAATTGTCCTTGCCGCATACTATACTTTTATAGTTCGTTTACCTACCAAAGAAGGCAAGAGGATGACCGACCAAACCGAGAGAGTCGTAGTTGCATATTTCGAGCCCCATGTGTATGTTCGTGTCGGCCTTCACTCTGATGACGAGGGGCGTGTGTTCAACTACACAGATGGACCGCTGCTTGCCACAATTCGCAAGGCCGCGGAAGGGGCAAAAGGAAAAGTCCAAAACCGGCGTCTTTACGTAGTACGTAGTCCACATCCGGCGTCTGTCACCGCTACTGTCATCTTCAATGCCGTAGTAGAACTGCCCCAGTATCATTGGCAGCTGGTAGTTCCCGACCACGAAAAGCCCGGTATAATGGTCTTCTGTGCCGCCGACCGCTCGCTCGCAGATCTTCAACTTGCAGCAGAGGGCATACGACGTCATGTCAGTAGTGTCGAGGTTGAGATCACGTGGCCCTACCTGGCAGTGCTCTACAAGCCAGGAAGAGGCAATGAGATCGACGCGGAGAGCGCCTCTTGTGCCGAGCTAAACCTGCCACCGGGTCAGCGTAATACACTGTGGGATCTGGATATTTAGGCCGAACTGATGCTAGCCAGACAAGGCGCCTGGCTAGCATCACAAATTTCAGCGGTAGTGTATAATCTACCTATGGTTCGTACCAAAAAAATACCCATAAAAGCCCTTGACCAACGTATCATTACCTTCTTCAAAAAAACCTACATTCCCCTGGCGCGTATTGCGCTTTTTATTGTGTTCTTTTGGTTTGGATTTATTAAGCTAACTGGTATGAGCCCGGCAAGCCCTTTGGCCGAAGCCCTTACCGTTCGCACTGTCGGGCCGGCACTTTTTGAGCCACTTTTTATTGGGCTCGCTTTTATTGAATGCCTCATAGGATTGCTCTTCCTTATCCCCAAGGCGGTGCGTCTCGTCATTCCCCTCCTGCTCCTCCACATGGTGCTCGTAAGCGCACCACTTGTGCTGGTACCCGAACTTACATGGCACGCTCCTTTTGTTCCCACACTCGAAGGTCAGTACATTATTAAAAACGTCGCCATCGTAGCACTCGCCTTCGGTGTTGCCGCCCACACCGAACCTCTCCGTTTTCAAAAGAAAGGAACTACATGAATACAGATTTTGACACGATTGCCGATCCTGCCATTCGGCCGCAGGATGATTTTTTTAGTTACGTCAATAAAAAATGGATCGCCGAGCACCCCATCCCGGATAGTGAAGTGCGCTGGGGAACCTTTAATATCCTCCGAGACTCGTCCTGGAAGGCAATGCGCGCTATTTACGAGTCTCTTCAAAAAACTCAAGCTACCGACACGGTCTCAAAGCTAGCCCGTGATTTTTACCATGCCGGCATGCACTATGATGACTTTGCCAGCACGCATTATGCGCTTCTTGAAACGTTTTATGTGCAAATAGAAGCAATTAGCAACACTAAGGAGCTATCAGCCTACATAGGTCGGCTCAACGCAATGCAACTCGGAGCTCCTTGGTATGTTTGGGTTGATGTCGACCACGATGACAGTACGCGCCACATCCTCCACATTAACCAATCGGGTCTCACGCTTCCCAACCGTGAATACTACCTCGATACATCCGAAACCATGCAAAAAATACGCAGTGAGTACCAACACTTTGCCAAGCAGGTCTACCGTGAGTTTCCAGCACTCGCCAAAACTGAAGATGAACTCTCGAAAGTATTAGAAGCATTTGAAACTTCTATCGCCACTCATTCACGAACTTCAGCTGCACTAAGAGATATTGAAGCCAACTTTAACAAAACGTCATACTCCACTCTCCAAAAAACGTACGACAATATAGATTGGGATGCCTACAAGGGGGCACTTGGCTGGAATGCCGACCAAGACCTCAGCGTCGACCAGCCGGAATTTCTTCTGTATATCAACTCTATGATGAAAGAACAATCGCTTGAAAACTGGAAAACATATCTCAAATGGCGCCTGACTATCCGCTGCATGGCAAAGATGAGTGATAAGCTCAGTAAGCTTCAGTTTTCGTTCTTTGGCAAAGTTTTAAGCGGCACCACCGAGATGCAGCCACTTTGGAAACGAGTCGTGCTTGCTGCCGACGGCGCTATCGGCGAAGCAACGGGTAAGCTCTACGCCGAAAAACACTTTCCCAAGAGTTCAAAACAGCAAGTGCTTTCGCTTGTCGAAGATGTCCGCACCGCTTACGCTCAGCGAATCGACACCTTGGAGTGGATGAGCGAACCAACAAAACAGTACGCCAAGCAAAAACTGGCTAATATTAAAGTTCTCATTGGATATCCGGACACATGGCGTGATTTTTCGGCACTCGCCCTTACGCGCGACTCTTATCTTGGAAATGTCCTGGAGGCCCGCAAGTTTGATATGGCGTACTGGCTCGATAAACTAAGCCAACCGGCAACTCGTGACGATTGGTTTATGAATCCCCAAACTGTCAACGCCTACAACGACCCCAACCGTCTTGTCATTTGTTTTCCGGCAGCAATCCTCCAAGCACCGTTTTTTGATCCAAAAGCACCCCTTGAAGTTAATATGGGCGGCATTGGAATGGTTATTGGCCACGAATTTACTCACGGTTTTGACGATCAAGGTTGCCAATTCGACGCCAAGGGGAATGTAAAAACGTGGCAAACCGAAGAAGAACGCGCCGCGTTTGCCAAACGAGCACAGGTTATTGTCGATCAGGCTGATGCGTTTCGTGTGTTACCCGACCTCACACTCAAAGGAGCGCTCGTCATTGGCGAGAGTATCGCCGACCTGGGTGGGATTGAAATAGCATTTCAAGCCCTCGCCAACCAGCTGGGCAGCTCGCCGGACGAACAAGCTAAAAAACGCTTTTTTATGAACTATACATTCACACAGTGCGGCAGTATCAGAAAAGAAAAACTCCGTGAGTATACGCTGGTTGACCCCCATCCGTCATCCGAATACCGCGTAAACGGCATTTTGCAGCACGTCGATGCTTTTTACGATACGTTTGCCGTAAAAGCTGGCGACAAGCTTTACCGCGCTCCTGAAGCTCGAGCGAAAATCTGGTAATTCTGTGTCACATTAGCGATACTAAAGATACCTGCCATCCACTATAAGGAGGGACGATGCGGGTAAAAAGTCAGACGGCTCGGTGGTTCTGGCGCTTTGGCGCCAAGATGAACAAAGTTGATCCCGAACTCCTGAACGCCTATCTGAACGGTGCTGAGATGTGGGCCGACAAGATCGAGGAAGTATGGGACGGTGATGATGCATCGTTTAACGAAACTGCGCGCCAAGCCCACGCTTTGATCATGAGTGAATTCGAAGAACTTCAATTTCACTCGAAAGCCTGCGACCTCCTCGTTGATTACCTGGAGGAAACCTGGGAGTTCGGCGAGAAGCTTCGGCGGTGGTATGGTGGCAGTTCTTATACGAACAATGCCACCTGATCAGCAGGCCCGGCCAGGGAGACATATGTAAAAATACGTCTCTCTGGCTACAAAATAGGATTGCAGCTTAAAACACCGGACTCGTCGAGCCAAGAGCCATGTGAACGAGATAAGTGGTTCGTGGCCTCATCAGTTTAAAAAGCATCCTCGAAGATTCGTAACTTGCTTTTTTGCCTTGTACTGTTAATACTAGAATTGTCCCGTCACCTAACGAGGAGAAAGCGATGCGGGTAAAAGACCAGGCCATTCGCCGAGCATGGACGGCAGGTGCCTACAATTCCAAAAATTCCCGACTTGCACGCGCCTATCTAAGTAGCGCCGAGAAGTGGGCCGACAAGATTGAAGAAGTATGGGACGGTGATGATACGTCATTCGGCGCCACGGCTCGTCAAGCCCATACCCTAACCATGGGCGAATTTGATGAGCTTGAGCTTCACGCGCCCGACTGCGACGTCATGGTTGATTACCTAGAGCATGCATGGGAGCTTGGGGACAAGCTTCGACAATGGTACGGCGATAGCTCTTTCATGAGCGGCACCTCCTGAGCATAGGCCAGGGAGACGCACGCGAAAATGCGTCTCCCTGGCTTCAACAAAACAAGTTATAAATACTAGAAGCAGAAAGCAAAAAAGCTCATAAACTATGAGCCTTTTATCTTTTTCTAATGTGGTACGCGAGAGAGGACTTGAACCTCCACGTCCGCAAGGGACACTAGCACCTGAAGCTAGCGCGTCTACCATTCCGCCACTCGCGCGTGCTTTTGTTATGATACAGATTTTTAAAGACGTACGCAAGGGAAGCTACGCGTATAGCGAATAGTTGGCCAGCTGCGCCGTATCGTAGTCTTTTCGGAGCATCGCCACGAGTTGGCGCGCCTCTGCATCTTGTTTTACACCGGGGTTAAGGACACCATACGGATCAAAAGCCGCTTTAATTGCCGCATACAACTCTTTGACGTCATCATCTAGCTGCGCATACGCAAACCTACCCTTTAACCTGCCCTCTCCGCCCTGAGCCACCAAACAACCGCCATAGTACGCGACCAATGCCGCATATTCGTCGATGAGTTTCAGGATTTTTTGCCTATCGCTTACTTTGTGCAAATAAAGCACCGGTCGAGTATAGAGTGTGTTTGTCAGCATGTCGACGTGCAGAGGAAGTACCACATGATACTTGGCCGAGAGATCCTCGAGCGCTTTTGAGAATTCCTCAAGCCGTTCCGCCGGTACATATGCACCATCGAGAAGCGGCGGTGCCGATGCACCTGCTTTGTTGGGCATAACCAACGAGTTAGTTACCTCGCGAGCAGCAAGTAGTGCTGCCGCATCTTCGCCTTCGGCCATGATGCTTGTTGCCTCCGTACGGCTCAGCAATTTCTCGGCTTTTTTGAGCTTTTTACGGCGATTGTGATCACTAAAGTCATTGAAGCCCACAACAATCACCCCACCTGCCATACTGTCTACTGATAAGAACCCATAACGCTTACCTGCCGCGGTTGCCATATCAAACAGCGAACCGTCAAAGTACTCAAGAAGTGCCGGCTCGAGCAGCTTAAGTTCGTCAATGCTATCGCGCGCCGCTTCCTTACTTGGGAAGGCGGCCACTAGCGTGCCCAAATGCATACTCGTAAAATCGGCCCGAAGTATCATTTCGGAGATGATCCCGAGTGTACCCTGGGAGCCCACAAGCAGCGGTGCAAGATCAAATGATCCGTCGCGCTGTTTTACTTTGGCAATGGCGCTATACCCCGAAGCGTCATAGCCATCCGTGCCGATCTTTTCTTCAATCAGCTGCTTATTATCCTCAATAAGATTATCGATGGTACGATAGATCTCTCCTTCAAATGTCTGAAGACCTTTGCGTCGGGTAAGTTCTCGTTTGGAAATACGTTCTGTCTGGAGGACGTCACCATTTGCCAAGATCACCTCAAGCTGATGTACCCAAGAACGCATATCACCATACTGACCAGAAAGAGGACCGACAGCGTTACTTGCAATAACCCCGCCAATCGAAGAGTAAAGTGCAGAATGAGGCAGCGCCGGAATAGCCAAGCCATGAAGCGCCAGCGCATCATTAAGCGCCTTTGCGTTGAGCCCGGGTTGAACTCGAATAAGTTTTTGCTTGGGATCAAACTCCAGTAGTTTATGCATATGTGCTGTCATCGCGATAATAGCGCCCTTGCCGATCGCCCCGCCCGTTTCATCGGTACCGTAGCCGCGTACTGTCAGTGGCAACACATGCCCTTTTTCGGCCAGCTGCCAAGCAAACCGGGCCACTTTGCGGATGTCATTGGTGATCCGCGGATACACAACCATCTCGGGTTTTAGCTCTAAAACACTTCCATCGTGGCTCATCGCAGCAAGGATTGCGGGATGCACCGAAATCTCCCCCGTAATGTGCTCCTGCAAATATTCAGCAACTTTGCTCATTCTCTACCCCTTATCACTCTTTGCTTTCATGATACCACAAGCACTATAAAAGTTTTAGCTTTTCACCGTGTGATAATCTGTTATAATAAAAAACACCAATTTATATGCGCGAGTGGTGGAATTGGTAGACACGCATGCCTTAGGAGCATGTGCCTTCGGGCGTGAAGGTTCAAGTCCTTTCTCGCGCACCAAGAAAAATACCAGATTTTTTAGTCTGGTATTTTTCTTTTTCTATTGAATTCAGCCCCTTAGGCTCTCGTGTACTATGAGCGTAATAATATTGACTCTACCGCATACATATGATACTTATATGGATGCTCTGCATTCGTGCAGATGCACTAGGTTTACAGATAGCCGAGAAGGAGTTCGTCGTGACCGACTTTGTAACCTCCGCCTTCAGCGGTCAACTTTTCGTGCGTTACACCCACGTGGTCGGCCTTCCGAGGGAGATCCACGCCAACAGTCCGATGATGCCGGTCGACCGCATCGACCCGAAGACTCACGCTCAGGCAGCCCCCGAGGAAGCAGAGTGGTTCCAGTACTTCCGGTCGAACGAGGCCGGCGTACACTCTCCCGTCGACGATGCGCCCGTGTACTTCCTCGACACCACGCCCGAGGACACTTCGCAGTATGGGATCCAACACGTCTCCATGCGGCGCAGCTGCATGTACATGCCATTCTACCCAGCACAGCCATACCGCAATGCGGTGATCAGCTCGCTCGGTGAATGAGTGATGGGTTGGATGGGCGTGGCAGCAACGAAGCCCGCGCCCATCCAGCCTTTCGCATGTATCGGTCTTATCTGTAAACCTTCGCTTTCTATGACTGTGTGGTCATACTGATGAGCTTCCTTATTTAGGAGTCCACATACAGCTGGATCAAAAGAGCGAAAAGGCGACAACCTGAACATACTGATCAGAAATCTATTCCCATTGCGGAAGGTTCGTTTACCTTCGCCCTAAAGTACTTATTTCTGTTTATCGCCCTACAGTGCCATAATTAAAATGGCATATCTAGGCTACAAGTTCTAGGAGAGAATAGTATGTCTGATTTGGCGAAAGTCTTTGGGCAAGATAAAACCATTGAACATCGACTTCATGCGTTGCGCGATCTATCTCAGTTCGGCATTCATATTGATAACCCGTGTGGGCAGTGCTGCGTCTGCGGCGAGGCTACGGCCGGTTTTACCGAAGGGGTTACTGCTGACGATTTGTGCCGGCAGTGCGCATGGAGTATTAAGCCCGATCGCTGGGAGGGAGAGTTCTATACCAACGAAACAGTTCTGGTTTCTTATCCCTTTATTTACCGAAGCAATGTGAGGGTGATTTGGGATGGCCAGGACCTTAGCGGAGGAACGAGCGTTGAGCGGCTTGGCCTTGTGGCTATCGACGGGCGGCTTTATCTGCTACGGGAAGGCTTCGCCTCGTCGAGCACGCACTTGATCGATCCGACGACGCTCCAAATAGTCCGGCCGCACGGACTACACATTGCCCCACGGCGTCTGTTTGAGAAGCTTTTTCTCACACAGGAACCTCTCCGATAGGTCTCTTTTCTAGACAGCTGGGTAGTAATGTGATATAGTATATGCGTACTATCCCCGAATACAGGCGGAAACGGAGCTACAAAATGGCAACGCAAGTGTACGTGAACGTCGTGGGACCCCTCGACGCTTCGGGTATCACCGAGCTCACCCTCGAGCGCCCAGACGGCGGCTCGACGGAGGGCTGGGAGATCCGGCAGAGTGCAGAGGATCTCCCGGTCGTCTACGTGAGCGGGGATGCGGTCAAGACGACGCCGGTGGGTTCGGACGTGGACGGCAAAAACGGGGTCTTGACCCTCAGAGTGGAGCTTCCCGAAGTTCAGTGACCCACCGTGCTAAGGGCCTGGCGTCGTTTTGACGTCAGGCCTATTTCTTTAAAAAAATACCTGCTTATTATAAATAATTTCATTGCTCATCTGCAGAAAGCGATTATTGTTCTGGGATGATCGCTTGTAGTTTATCGACATTAGCGGATAGATATTTTACAGTGATAAAAGTCCGGCACTTACAACTGCAAAGGAAGATCATTGAAGAGACTCGTTCTGGTGCTAATCGCACTACTGTTGTATGTGGGCGGGTGTACGGAAAGCGAAGATTGCACCGTGTCCACTGTGCCGCCCACGGGCCCTGGAATCTCACCGAGTTCACGCCCTGCAGATGTTCAGGCACAGCTGGTGTCAATGGGGTTCATTGGCCCAGAGCAAAACAACACAGGTAAATGGCTGAAGCCCATCGATGGCACGACGGCTGAGATTGGGCCGGATCAGGTTACGGTAACTTTTCAGAGGACGGGCGGTGCCGTCGTATGTACGATCCCCGCCGATGAACACTTCGGAGAAGTGTTCATGCGGGAAGAGCACGAAGACCGTGCCACCCTCCTGGAAGAGCACGGCTGCAGTTAGCTTTCCGGATCCCGCCGGCGCTTAGTCGGCGGGAATTCCCTATTTGCATAGTGCCCAAACTAATGTTATTATATATTTGTCACAGAACCGACCCTTAAGGGGCAAGGCTATGAACATCACCTTCACCGTCACCGAGGACAGCACTGGCGAGGTCCACGGAGACGAACACGATCTATCGGCTGGTGACGTCTTGGTCATCATGGCCAGGCGCGACGAGAATGGCAAGCTGGTCGTCGACCACTTCGAGCCGCTCGAAGTCGACAACCACCGGGACACCCTCTGCCAACTCGGCGGTCGCATCGTGAGTTTCGCTGAAGGTAAGTGACCAGTAGGTCACTTTGGCGCCCGTCGATTTTTGGCGGGCGCTTTTACCTTTATTGCGATATGCGACCTATCTTTTAATACAAAAATAACCAGCATTTTGCTGGTTCAAGGGTGGTGCAGGCCCAGGCGCTACTATCGCGCCTGGGGCACCAAGATGTAGTGGGAGGATATCGTCAGCTCAGGATGGAGCTACGCGTTGCCGCGGTGAGCTCATCCTGGACAATGCGAAGCATGGCCATCGCGGCGTCCGGGGCGTTCGTGGTCAGTTCGACCGTCTCGCCCACGTGGCGCGGCACCTCGTCCATGCAGAAGAGGGTCCAGTCGATGTCGCGGATGTGCTTGCCGAGTGGCGCGTTGAGCCAGTCGGCGTTGACGAAGATGTAGTCGACACTGCCACGCGGCCGCGCGACATCCCGCAAGACATCCAACACCGAGTTGTACTTCGACCGAGAGAACTCATACGAGAAGAGTTCACCGGTGATGTCCCGCAGCACGAAGGCGACGGTCTCGGGGGTGATGGCAACGGTAGCCAGACGGTTCATGGTCATGGAGATATCCTTCCGATCTGTGGTGCTCCGAGCCCTAGGAAAGGGTTCGGCCTTAACTATATGATACACTAAAACACATAACTTGTCAATAAGGGTTACTCTCTTGAGTAGGGGGCCTTACCCTTTAGGCACGCTAAGAGTCGAGGAATCTTACCCCTTCCCCTTCCAATCCTACGATGCTCTCACGGATTTTACTTGCCGCTTTACGACTTCTAATTCGATTAAACACTGACCTCGACTATTCGATATTACTGCAACAGTCTACTTGGTTTGACCATCCGTTCTATCCATGATACCCTTGCCAAGTCCTTCTCTCGATGAAAGGTGTTTTCGCATGACTAGCGGAATCAAGGCGGTTATTTTCGACCAAGGGGGCGTACTGACCCTGGGCGGCGAAAAAGGAACGAACGAAAACGCGGCCGCACGCGCGATGGGCTTGGAAATTGGCTCGCTTGAGATCATCGATCTCATCGAAGCACTGAAGCGGGGCCAGATCGACAACTCCGAGTTCGTCGACGAGATCAATCGTCGATACCCGGATGCGCCCGAACGGCTGACTGACAAGATGTGGGATGACATCTACGACTCGCTGAAGCCCGAGCCGTTGTCCTACGATTTGGCCCGTAGGTGCCGCGTATCCGGCCGACGAGTCGGCCTGCTTTCGAACATCAACCCTGCCATAGCGGAGCGGCTTAGGACGGATGGATCGTACGATGGTTTCGATCCGCTCGTGCTGTCCTGCTATACCCGCTGCGCCAAGCCGGACCCGGCTATCTACGCCATCACGGAAACGGGCCTTCCTGGTGTCAGGCCCGGAGAAATTCTGCTGCTCGACGACCAGGACAAATGCGTCAATGGCGCACTGATACGGGGCTGGCAGGCACTGAAGGTGACGAGCCCGGAACAGATGGTCCGAGAAGTAGATAAGCTCCTGGAACTCGACTAGATGTGAGTTCATGGCCCGGCTACACGTAACTGGTAGCCGAGCATTCGAAAAAATCACTCCGAGTAAAGGGAAAATCATGACCGGACAGCCTCTCTATGAAGGCGTTTCCTGGGTTGAACTCCACGCCTCGTACCAGTACGAAAAGGTATGGGTTGAGTTTGCCCCTACGAATGGTGACGAGCCCGTCCTGATGAAAATCACGAGGCTCAGCGATTTCCGCGGTGGCTCTTCGTTCTTTGTCGACGGAAAAACCCAGCAAGGCGATGTGATCGAGCTCCTGGGGCGCTCTTCCCGCTCCAACGAGCCAGCAACGTTTGTGTCAGCGAAGTGACACACGGGGGTATGCTCGCAATTCTAAAGCGAGCATACCCCTCATAATTTAGGTAAATTATACGAGATAATACTTTTTTTCAGGTCTCGCCTCCCGTTGTAACGGCAGGCGAGACCTGTTTTGTTACGGCTATGAACCGCAACTACCGAGCTGCTTCAGAGCCAACACGGCATTAGCCGCCTGTACCAGCCTATCGCGAGACAACTGACCTTGATTGACAGCAGCCACGATGGCACCGGTCATCTGGTTGAATTCCTCCACCGGTGTACCCGGCGTGCCATACAGGAGAAAATCGGCACCTGCCTTGAGTGCTGCAACTGCCGCACTCTCCTGCGTGTACCCACTTCCCGAGAGAGCCTTTGCCGACAAGCCGTCGGTCATAATGACTCCCCTGAAGCCCAACTGCTGCCGCAACACCTGCATAACCTCGGGGGAAATGCTGGCAGGGAGATCGGTGAGACCAGGTACGCTAGCGTTCGCGGTCATAACAACCGGCATGCCTGCATCCACTGCGGTCTTGAACGGGAACAGCCCAGCTTGTTGAAGCCGTGACCAATGCAACGTTTGGGCCGGCTGGTAGTCGGTGTTACCAACGGTCCCACCCAAGCCCGGAAAATGCTTCACCACCGGTGTCACACCTGCCGCCTGCAAACCCTTCGCGAAAGCCAGGCCTGCTTCCGTCGTTCTGCCAGGATCGATCCCAAACGACCGGTTGCCGTCGGCATTGAGCTTACTTGGTGCCGTCGCCTGATCATCCAGATCAAGTACTGGGGCAAGATTCATCGTTACGCCCAGATCCTTCATCTGCGACCCCACTGTGTTGGCCGCCTTCTGGATTTGGTCCGCCGACCAATGATCGGCCATCCAACGCGCCGAATTCAGCTTGTCGACCACACCAGCCAGACGTTGAATGGAACCGCCTTCTTGATCAGCCATGACAAGCGGCACTCGACCCTCGGGCGCCTGTTTCACCAGATTGGCGATTTGCTCCCGAAGGTTGGATGGCGCCTTCCCAAACAGGAGAACACCACCGGCGCCAGCAGTGACCGCAGGCGTTGCAGCGGCCAAGTTCGCCTGATCGGCCGGCACCACGACAACCTGTGCCGCAAGCCGATCAAGGCTCCAGTCACAGGCAGCGGGTCCGCCCCCGATGCCTTCGATAACACTGCAGGCACCCAAACTCGGTGCCACAAAACTAACGACAGACAGTACAGACAGAACAAAACGCGTTCTGCGTTTCACTACACCACCCCTATCAGTTGTGCCGGATACGTGACCAATTTAATTATGCCATGATTATACATACCCAGCAAGAATGGTATACTTGTACATAATGAACATACGGATTATAAGCGGTAAGTTCGGTGGCCGAAAACTCGATGCGCCCACAGGCGATCGGACGCATCCTATGAGCGAGCGCGTGCGCAACGCTCTTTTTAACAGCCTTGGTACCCGCATTATCGACGCAGACGTACTCGATGCTTTTGCTGGAACTGGTGCCCTAGGCCTGGAGGCCCTTAGCCGGGGCGCTCGGTACGCGACTTTCATTGAGAAAGATAGGCTTGCACAAAAAATTCTAGACACTAACATTGCATCGCTTGGTGTAGAAAACACTACAAGAAATATCAAGACAACAGTCCTTAATTGGGCTGAGGTGTACAAAGGTGATGGATTCGACATTATTTTTGCCGACCCACCGTATCACGATCCTCAGTTTTCCACAGTCTCAAAGCTCTTTGGTCTATTAAAACCTGGTGGCATTATGGTATTATCACACCCGGGTAGGGGTGAGGAACCGACCAAAAACGGAGTTGTTGTGGTGGACAATCGTAGTTATGGGAATGCATTTCTCACCTTCTACCGCCGAGAGGACGCCTAGATTATGGCGTATTTTTTATGCCCGAACTAGAAATTATCGAAAATAAGTTTACCATTCCGCTTGATCTCGCCGAGCCTCCTCTCGACGTTCGCAAAGGGTGGAACGAAACAATCGCTCGCAAGCTTGGCAATGCAACACGTATGCGCGAACACCCTCGCCCCTCTCGGTCAGATGCTACGGAGCGATGGCAAGAATGGCATAATGCAGCGCCAAGAAGTATCTATACACTAGGAAGATGTGCATCATTACTGGCAGTGGCCAGTTTCCATGAATCGACTTTCACTACCACCAACATGACCGCCCCTCATAAACTAGAGTTCTTCTCGTACGACGAAACCGGTCGGGATTACCTTGCTGCCTTTTTACGCGCCGCACACCATGATCTCCATAATTCTCGCGAGGCTACATGGACAGAGCTCGATCCCGACGGCGACACTTCGACGCATCTCTACAGCTCGATCGACTATACGCGAATTCCTTCCGAACCAAATCGATACATCCTCGTTCGCAATGCCGAAACACCTTGATAGTTTGTGAATGATATATACGAGTTATACTGTAAAAAGGAGTACAAAATACACGCACTAGATTGGAATACGAGTGAACTTTCTATTGCCGGTAGCACTTTTTAATTTCAAAGACGGAGGCCGCACTTCGGCCGGTAACTACGATTTTGCAAGCTTGGAACGCGCCTTTTCTCATCTTGATGAGCCGCCAGCACTCATTATTCTTTGCGAAGCAAAGGAATGGGGATATTGGGGGCGGACTCCTCTCCTGCGGGCGACACAGACACTGTCTGGTAAATTCGACATTCCGTATCAGGCAGAACTTGGTTATATTGACCGCGGCGATTTTGGTCCGGCGATACTCTTTAACCCAAATCTGCTTCAAGTTGATTACTGGGGTGACGGGCATCCTAGCGTAGCAGATGACCAACGAAACTTGACACGTTTTGTCGTATGGAATACAGACATTACTTTTGAAGTTCTCCCGGAACATTGGGATTTTCGGTCTGGACGAGCACGTATGCCGTACGCTGAACGTATCGGATCGTATGGCAACAAGAAGATGCCCGTACTCGTGGCCGGCGACTTTAATGAGACGGCTTCCGGGCTCCATCTCCCTCAAATCGACTGGAATAGTGTCTCACCTAAAATGCGTAAGCATAAAGGGAAGCAAAACACCGACGGCAGCTGGGGCCCGCATACTGATGCCATCGACTGGCTAATCGGAGCATGGGATAGTGATTTCGCATGGGGACATCCCCAAGCACGCCGAAATGAAAGTCTGGGATTTCACCTGACAGCCGAGCTCGCAGCCAAGACCGGAACGCCAGGACATGAAGCCTTTCGACCTACTTCGCGAGGCAGCCGTCTTCTTATTGACATGGTGTTGATAAATGATGCCTGGCTGGCCCAAGGCGGAGTTGCTCCCGGGACATATAAGGTAATTGGTCATGATGTTCCTGATTGGCCTTCCGATCACTATATGGTAAGCGTGACACTGTATCTCTGAAGAAACAGGCTACGCTTGAGTCTAGCGACTCGGCGTAGCCTTATTTAATGTTGTCATAAGATCCTTTCTGTATTCTTAAATAGGCACTTCTTCTATAAAGGAGCTGACTGTGGTCGTCGTTATGACCTACAATCCGTACATCTTATTTAGGAAAAGCGAACCTGAACGTGAATTTCAAGTTGCAAAAGTCATTTCAAGCGTTTCTCCTGACATTCTACTGGTTCAGGAATTAGCTGCGGCAACACCCGAGAAAGCCATCGACTCTGTATGTAGACTTGCCGATATGACAAACATGCAGTGTCGGCTGTACCAAGATATGGGAGAGGTAATATTTACCGCCGCAAAGGGGTCGCGCACCCATGCGATCGGAATACTATGGAACCAAAAAAGCGGGGTGACGCCTATTTCTGATTCATGGCATGTTATCCAAGCCGGATTTTGGCATGCGATTGCACGACTTACCTTTAAGGTGAGTGGCATACTAGTTGATCACGCGGTATACCACGGTCCACCTCGCGCAGGACGTACCGACTTTAACAACGTGCAACAGGAACGAAATAGCGAAGCGAGGATAATCGCTGAGTTGGCGACGCAGTCCGACCGTCTCCCTCTTTTGGTTGGAGCTGACTGGAATTATCTGAGCGCCGACACAGTGGGTGGCAATTATTACGCTGTCCGTCGCTCGCCGGACAACCTGGATCCGAATATAAAAATGCTGGCTCAAAGTCGCGAGGCAGGCAAAATTCTCCTTGATGCCGGCTTGTTCGATGTGAGTGCTGCAATGTTTGATCCGCAAATCGGTAAAATGCCGACAACTGGTCACTGGTCTGACTATTTGGGAGCTGGTATCATTGACGGTTTCAAGGCAACTCATGAATTTCGGCAAGCAATTCTCTCAAGCCGCGTCACACGCCGCTAACGCGAGTTGCCTCGGACCACTTGCCATGCGTCATCGAGTACGATCCGCTTGCTCTGAAATAAGAATACGCCGCCCAAAAAGCCCCCGCAAAAATACCGCGGGGGCTCTTTCCTGCTGAATTAAAAAATACCCTAAAAGGGCGCTCTTAAAGTTTGGCGCGGCGGGCAGTTCCATTTGGTCTTTTGGAACCGCCCGCCGACACGTTTTACGCGCTCACTACCGCAAAGCCCAGTCGAGTTTCGAGGGTCTTGGTCAGTGTCTGCTCGACGCCCAAGGCACCCGCAGCGAACTGCATGCGAATGTCACCACCGGGCGTCTCCCAGGTGAACGGCACAGCCGAGATTCCCGAGGGGAACTGGTTTACCTTGAAGCCACCATGCTGGCTGCGCGAGCTGCGCTGCCACCCCATCTCACTGGCCTGCTTGCGCCGGGGACCGGTTTCGGTGTAGACATGTGCGAACAGTGAGTTGATCCAGCCGTCCGCGAAGTCCATGCCAGAGTGCGACTTGAACTTGTAGAAGCTCCTCCAGAAATCCGGGTTGAAGTTGCCCGAACGAACTGTTTGCGCCATCTCCACGAGCACAGGCATGAGCTTGTGGAAGTAGACCTCCAGCTCCGGGAACAGCTGCGCGATCTCGCCGACGTTGCCGACCAAGAGTCCCCAGTCCGCGAATTCGCCGTCGAGCTCGAACAGCGGAATCCCGCACTTGCTGAAGACCCGGTAGTCGTAGTACGGACTGGCCGCATCCATCAGCGCAACGAGCTGCGCGATGCCGTCTTCCTCCGTGAGCGTGGAGAAACGCGGCGCGAACAGATCGAACGTCGCATCCGTGATGGCTTCACGAAGCGGGAAGTAGAATGCCTCGATCGCATCCTTCCATGCGGTGGGATCGTCGAGCACGGCATCCTCTCGAATCCGAATGATCGGCTTCTCGTCGGGCCTCCGGGTGAACAAGTGGGCGTACCGCGACGGGTCCGTCTTGATCACCACAGCCAACTCGCGCACGATGATGTCCATGAGGACAACCGGCGAAAGCCGGATGCCAACATGTGCATCAAAGCACGTATGAGCGGTTTGAACGAGCAGGCTGGCGTTGGGAGCAACATAGCCGCGTCCCTCCACGGTGGCAATGCCCGTCCGGCTGATGTAGTGGATCTCCTTTGGTCCCAGCACGCTGTTGAGATAGCCGGTGTTGTCCAGGCGCCTCACGGGCGGCGGATCGTAGTGATCGGGGTCATTCGACTCCTCCCACCACCGCAGCTCGTGACGGCTCGGCACACCGAGTTGCAAGCTTCGCACGGTAACCTCCGTAAGGTAAAACGTGTCACTACGGTCTGTAGCGGGTAAAATACCGACTTAATTATACTATAAAGTCACAGAAATTACAAGCATTACCATTTATCCATTCAATTAAGATAGCGCCACTCACCCCTGTTACTCTCGAGGGTAAATGACGCCATCCCACTGTTAGGCGAGGTAGCCTCCCGCATAACTTCTCGCGGGTACACCGTAAATACCCTTGAGTTCAACGTGCGGCCCGTACACATTCATGAAGTACTCGACCATTCGTTCCGAGGCATGCCCCGAAAGCGTAACCTTCTCCGTTGCAGGCGATGCCGTATCATTGTGCCGAAGTAGGGCAGCAATGCCAGTGATATTGAGCGCCGTTTGCACGCAGAGCAGACTGAGGCTACAACCGACGCCTAGGTGCGTATCGGTAAAGTCAACCACCTCTCCGTCAGCAAACAAGATAGCTCGACGATTCCGCAAGATGGAAGAGAACGACTTGATCTCCCTCTCAACTACCCCCGTCGTCACACCCTGTGCCTGGGCGATCTCCCGCACCCGACAAGCGATAACCTCTTTGGCCGTTACTCCAGGGCACCCGCCTCGGATCGCCGCCTGACGGCAATGATCCATGGCGGCAAGGATCTTCATCTCTTGCGTCACCATAACGGAGTATCCGAGCGTGGTCAACACGGCGACAACCTGGCCCAAAGAAGAGGCTTCCCAGAATCGGTTGGGCCCTAGAGCGTATCCCGGATCTCCTTCCTCGTGGTGGTCGATCACGTTAAGCAACCGATGTTTTTCCGCCCGCGAGATGCTCTCGGGCCGAGACTCTACAAAATAGTATCTGGAATAATCCGGCACAAGGGCTTGGGCTTCTCCCGCAGGAGAAATCAAGCCATTGGCCCGTGTCGCGTTCCCCAGATGACAACGCTTCCCGTCGACCGCCGCAAACCAATAGGTGAGTCCGTTAGCCTCGAGAAGACGCGCAATCATCGCCATTTCTGGATCATTTGCACCGAGCACGAAGTCGTACCGCATGCCTTTACCTCTCTCATACAGTAGGGACTTTTTTAGTCTAACATATCGATACTGGCTAACTTGGAGACTGTTTTAAATTTGCGCTACGAACATACGCGACTATTCTAGCTCTCCCGACAGCACAACAGCTTTATACCACCCCAAGGTAACTGCCTGTATGATTTCCGGTAAAAGTTTATCGCGCGTTTCGCGAGCAAGATGGCGTGTCCAACCAAGCTTACTAAACTCCTCATACATGTCCATGGCTGCGACTCGCTGAAGTGTTTCCATAAAAATACCGTCATACGCTTCGTCTTTGACCCGCTGATACAAATCTTTGGACGGCGCAGAATCGTCAAAACGGACGGGTGCAATTGTTGTTGCAACCCCCCATTCAAACATGAAATGATTCGTAAATACACCGCGCGCGCCCCAGTATTCCCAGTTTTTTGAAAGCGTGTCTCGGCGGCTTTTCCCCTTAATGATATTTTTATCGAAGATCGTCAGACGCTCCTCTTTCGGTTTGCCCCACAGCTCTTCAATTTTTTCGTCGAGCGGATAGTGATGGGCCGGCGTTAAGCCATCGACAATTGCATGGGCCATCCAGGCTGCCTCGAACGCTGCCCGATGTTCGTCTTTTGCCTTTAACGAGACGGCCAGATTGTAAATATGATCATTGATCATCTCTAAAATCGCTGTGTCTGCTGGATTTTTGGGGTCGATATAGTGCCAAGGTTCATCTTTAGCTGGACTTTTACGCTTAATGCCGTCCGGCCCATTCGTCCCCTCAAAATGAAGAATACCGTGAAGAGAGGGGAAAAACTGGCGTTTTGGCAAACGCTCACTCAAATGACGATAAACAATACGGTCGATCTTTTGATGCACACCGATAACGCGGCCAGATTTGGTTCGAAAAGTTGTTCCAGAATACATAATGTTAATTAAGGGTTGTTAACCGCTGATAGTGTTCCACCGCTTTGGCTAATTGTTTATATTGTAACAGATCTTGACCCGAGGCAACGAATTGTTTTGCAGCTGCAGATGCCCGCGCAATGAGTTTGGTATCTGAAAGCGTTGCAATTTGAAGGTTGAGCGCACCGTGCTGAGCTCGTCCGTAGATCTCTCCTGGCCCTCGTAATTGCATGTCCACCTCGGCAAGATAAAAGCCGTCATTTGATTTTTCTATTTCGCGTAGTCGTTGGCTAGGTTTTGTGCTGTCACTCGTAACGAGGTAACAATAGCTCTGGTGTTCAGAGCGGCCCACCCGTCCACGCAATTGGTGAAGCTGGCTAAGGCCAAACCTGTCGGCATCCTCAATGAGCATCACGGTTGCGTTCGGAACGTCCACACCCACCTCTACAACAGTTGTACTCACAAGAATATCAAGCTCACCAGCAGCAAATGCTGCCATGACGGCATCTTTTTCCTCCGCTTTCATTTTGCCATGCAATAGTCCTATTTTGCGATGGACAAAAACGCCGGTATTAAGACGCTTATACTCGGTTTCAACACTCTTAACGTCGTTATCGGGATTGTCGTCGATCAAGCTACAAATGACATAGGCCTGTCTCCCTGCGGCGAGCTCCTTATCTATAAGAGTATAGAGCTGGGGGCGCGAGTTTGGCGACCAGATTTTGGTCTGGATTGGCTTACGACCTTTGGGCAGCTCGTTAAGCACGCTGACATCCAGCTCGCCATACACCGTAAGAGCCAGGCTGCGAGGAATCGGCGTTGCTGTCATTGCTAAAAGGTGCGGAAGATGCTCTGATTTTTTAAGTAACTCTTGGCGCTGCGCCACTCCAAACCGATGCTGCTCATCGATTGTTACAAAGCCAAGTTTATGAAACTGAACCGCTTCTTGTATAAGGGCATGCGTGCCAACGACCATATCCACCTCGCCGGTCTTGATTTGCTCGTATAACGTTTTGCGGGCAGCACCTTTGACATTCCCTGTTAGTAGCCCTACCTTCACACCGTGATTACCAAGCAAGATACTCAACGTATTGGCATGTTGGGTCGCCAGGATTTCCGTGGGCGCCATAAGTGCTGATTGAAAACCGGCATGGGCAGCTTGCCGGGCGGCTAAACCGGCAACAACTGTTTTTCCGGAGCCAACGTCTCCCTGCAAAAGGCGATTCATCGGTGTTTTACGTTCAAAATCCTGAATAATTTCCCAGGCAGCTCGGCGCTGTGCACTAGTAAGCGTAAACGGGAGTTCTTTAACGAACGCCCCGACAACTTTTTGGTCAAACGGAATATGCCAGCCTGTCAGCTTGGCGTTAGTTTCCTTGTTGAGCTGACTTGCCAAAAGCAGCTGAAAAAGTTCTTCGAATGCCAACCGCTCCTTGGCCCTAACAATATCTTCTGCCTTCTTAGGAAAATGAATAGCAACGCAAGCATCCGCACGCGAAAGCAGTTTTTCCTGTTTTACAATGTCGGGCGGCAGTGTTTCGGGAAGCATGGTCATGAGTGGTCTTAATTCAGCGATGATTTTACGAACCAAAGGTGTCTTTAGGCCTTTAATAGACCGGTAAACAGGGAGTAGCCGATCTGTCTGAATGGGCATATCACTCACCTTTTCAGCACTCGGATTAGTGAGCTGGTACCGGTTGTAGTTAAATTCGAACTCACCAGAGAAGAAGAATTCTTCCCCGTTTTTTAACTGCGTTTCTCTGTATGGTTGATTAAACCACACCGCTTGAATTTTTCCGGTTTCATCCGCAAGTGTCGCCGTGGTAATGCGTAACCCCCGCCGCACCGGACGCGTGGTTATTTTTTCGCACCGAGCCTTTATAGTTGCCTTTCCGGGGTGAATATCGGCAATAGGTACTATCCCTGAAAAGTCTTCGTGCGTGCGGGGGAGAAACTCAATAAGCTCACGCACCGTGTATAATCCGGCGGCGTTAAATTGCTCCGTCGTTTTGGCACCGACACCCTTTATTTTTTCAAGCGATGTTGCGAGATTCATTGTCTCTACTGTAGCACCATCGTCTCAAGTTCCGAGGCAAGTGCCTGCAAAGCGCCGTTCGTCTCGTCGTATTTAGTGGCCACCTGTGAGGCGTCAGCCACTTCTTCAAACCATTGAATATAGAACTTTAGCTTTGGCTCTGTACCGCTAGGCCGAACCGTTACGCGACGACGTTCATCACCATCGAGCTCCAGCACAACGACGTTGCCGCTTACGCAATCTATAGGAGTTGTCTCCCCTGTTTTTGTATCACGACGCTCTAATGTTTTGTAATCCAGTACGGCCGTTACTTCGTGATTACCAACGTGAGTAGGAGTAGAAGTGCGCAGCGTGTTCATGACCTGCTGCATTTTTTCAAAACCGGTGGCCCCTTCAAAATAGGCATTGGCGAGGTGTTCTACAAAAAGTCCATGTTCCGCATATAACTCCAATAGGCGATCGTAGAGCGTTTTACCGGTCTTTTTTAATTCGGCCGCATATTCGGCGAGCGGAAGTGCACCGGTGGCACCATCTTTATCACGAGCGTAATCACCTTTTAGCAAACCATAGCTTTCCTCGGCTCCCAAAACAAATGTTTCATCGGTGGTTTCTTTTTTTAGAATTAGTTCGCCAATGTATTTAAATCCGATTAGCATATTGCCATACAGCGTCACCCCGTAATGTGCTGCCAGGGCGCTAAGCATATCTGTCGTAACAATAGTCTTGGCGATATAATGGCTAGGAGTAAGCTCACCCTTCTCTTGCATTTTCCTGAGTACGAAATCTGCTGCGAGCACCGCCGCTTGGTTACCAGTGAGGTATTTTACTTCTTCACCTTGGCGAACCATGACGCCAATACGATCAGCATCGGGATCGTTCGTGATGGCAATGTCCGCCTTTTCTTGGAGTAACTGGGCAACTGCCATATCATTCGCCTTCTTTTCCTCGGGATTCGGTTTACCGCTAGGAATGGTAGGGAAATTACCGTCCGGATCCATTTGAGCTTCTACAAGAGATATATTGGAAAATCCTACCGCTTTGAGGGCTGGAAGTACATTCGTTTGGCCGGCACCGTGCAGCGGCGAATATACAATAGCAACATCACGATCGGTACCTTCGGCTTCTCGGGCGACCGCCGCAATATAGGTATCGTCGACATCTTTTCCGATCAGTGTTATCTTGCCCTCATTTACAGCTTGGTCGTAGTCCATCACATTTATTCGGGTGAGAGCCTCGGCCATTTGCAATACACCTTTATCGTGCGGGGCTACCAGTTGCCCGCCATCCGACCAACAAACCTTAAAGCCGTTGTCGGCAGGCGGATTATGGCTTGCGCTAATAACAATTCCAGCGGCAGCTCCAAGCTGACGGACCGCAAAGCTCAACTCTGGGGTCGCCCGAAACGATTCAAAAAGATAGGTTTTAAATCCATTCGCAGCACATACTTGGGCTGCGTAAGTGCTTAATTCGGGCGAGCTTAAACGTGTATCACAGGCAATGACGATACCTTTTTGAGGAGCGCTTTCGTCAAAAGATTTAGCATATTCGCACAGTGCTTGGGTAGATTCACCGATTGTCACCTTGTTGATGCGGTTTGAGCCAATGCCGGTTGTTCCACGACGGCCAGCTGTACCAAATTCGAGCACTTTAAAAAAGGAATCTTCCAATGCCTGCCACTTTTCGGCCTCGATCATAGCGACAAGTTCATCTTTATATTCGGCAAACTTAGACTCGCTCAGCCATTCATCAATATTCTTTGCGGCAGCTTCAGACACGTGCCCCCGCACAGCTTCGCTATACGACATAACGCCCCTTTCGTATTAGGTTTAGGAGCTTTTATTATATCATTTTTGTTTGGATGTCTACAGATGGCTTTGACCTCCAGCAACCACAATGGTAAGCTAATAATCGTTTCGTTCCCTCTTTTCAAGGAGTACGTCGTGAACTTCAAAGATGTCTGGGTAGAGCTGCTGGAACTTCGGAAGGAAGATTTCATCGGCGGCGAGATTGAGCACATTGAGTTTCCTAGAGGCATCTACCGCGGGCCAATCGTTAGCCTTGTGATCGAGAATGACAAACTCGTAGTGACCACGGAATGGACAGCACGCCGCGCAATGGATGCCGACGGTAATCCTACTGGAGACTGGCGGAAAGTGGAGCGGGAAGGTGCGACACAGTTCACCTACGAGCTGAGGCAAGGAATCATCTCCGAACCGCGGGACATCGGCGAGACTCGTCACATTCGCTACACGCATTACCCTTACCCGTTCAGCCGCGTTACGTGGATTCCCGCAGGTGACGAGAAACTCGATCCTGCCGAAGTGGAGGGTTTGTAGCAAACATGGATACCGGACTGCAGATCAATCCGCAGTCCGGTATCCTACTATTTCGTATTGCACCAATTTAAGACACAATATATTATGAGCGCTGGCATTAATAACGAATGTTTCTGCCTTCAGTCAACAGCGTATAGGAGCAGCATGTTCGGCAAGCGTAGTGTTCTCAAGCTTTCGGCCGTGGTAGCTGCGGTGGCAACTATCTTTATCGTTGCCGCCTGTAGCTCGACACCGCCCAAGAAGTCTTGGGAGCAGCAGTTTAACGACGAGATTTCGTCCATGGACATCAACCTGGGGTCCGCTCAGGAGCCGCCCGCATTCGAGTTTTCGATGAACGCGGAACCACCGCACTTCTCGATGATCTTGTGCAAGGGTGCCAGCGATGACTCGCGGGTACAGGAGGATGCCTGGAACACGTTCTTCAACGAGGCGCGTAAGCACGGTCCCGCCGAGAGTTACAAGCCCGATTTCAGTGACGCCGGCGAAGAAGATGGCATGCCGATCACACGCGTCATGATGTTCGTCAATCTGAAAGACGACGCCAACGCCAGCGTGGCACAGGATGTCGCGCACAAGATGGTGAAGGTTATGGAGGAATTCTCGCCTTGTAAGTAAGGACACGTTTCGAGCAGGTAGCCCGGCTGACCGCCAGGCTACCTGCTCGAGAACTATACGCTGTTGAAATACCAAGAAGTTTATAACTAACGAACGAGTACGAAAGTGTTTTTGCCCTTCTTTAAAAGTGCAGTCTCATGGATTACAACGTCATCGACAACTTTTTCGCCGTTTAACGAGATAGCGCCACTCAAAAGCAAGCGTCGGGCTTCGCCATTACTAGAACAAATTCCAGTCACTACCAAACTCTCCACTATAGTTCTACCGATGCTGACAGTAGGAATTTCGGCCGCCAAAGTATCAAGGTCTTCCATCGTAAGACTAGTAAAGGAACCACCCCCGAATAACACAGCGGTTACCCGTTCTACGGATTCAAAACGCTCTTTTCCATGCACAAGAGTAGTGACTTCACGGGCGAGAGCCTTCTGGGCTTCACGAGCGCCGGGGTTAGCCTGCTGCTTGGCCGCCAGACTGTCAATTTCTTCTTTTGAAAGCAACGTGTATACCTTTGCATAGTCAATTGCCCCTTCATCATCCACGTTCAACCAAAACTGATAAAATTTATAGACACTAGTTTTTTCCGGGCTAAGCCATATTGCTCCATCTTCGGATTTACCAAATTTTTTGCCGGTAGCCTTATTAATAACTAGCGGGACAGAGTATACGTGGGCTTCTTTGGCTTCCATACGCCGAATAAGGTCGACACCCGTAATAGAATTGCCCCACTGGTCTGCGCCACAAACCTGTAACGTAACGCCGTGCTCACGGAAGAGGTGAACAAAATCGTACCCTTGAATAAGGGAGTAGCTGAATTCGGCATAGCTGATTCCCGCCCCTGCTTCACCAAGGCGTGACTGCACAAAGTCACGACCCAGCATCTGGCTTAATGGAACGTTTTTACCGACATCCCGAAGAAACTGCAAGTAACCTATGTCTTTGAACCAGTCAAAATTATCTACCACCTCAAAGCTCATGCCGCTAAATACTTTCTTGTATTCTTTAGTAATGCCGGCTTTATTTTTGGCAATTTCATCAAGCGTTTTCAGTTCACGCTCTTCGGCCTTACCGTCTGGGTCACCAATCATGCCCGTTGCTCCGCCTACCAGCAAGAATGCCTTGTGGCCATGCGCCATAAAATGCCGTACCATCATGGCCGCCGCCAAGTTACCAATGGTCATACTGTCGGCACTTGGGTCTACGCCCCAATAAAAAGAGATAGGCGCTTTATCTAGTTCGGTGATGTCTTTTAGTGTCGTCTGGTTCACGAATCCGCGCCAGACCAGCTCGTCGGAAAGTCTCATGTAAGCTCCTATCTGTTATTCCTTCTGTCAGTATATCAGAAAAATAAGGCTTGGTACGAGCAATTTGGTGGTATAATGAATTGTAATATTGCTTATGGGAATGGGAAAACGTGGCAAATAAATCCAGTAAATCACGCGGCATGAACGTGTATGCCAATCTTACGCGTCGGCGACGGACAAAAAAGGAAGCTGAAGCTCGCAAAAAAGCCGAGTATCTTGCTAGCTTGCCAAAACATCCCGTAAAACGCCTCCTCTACCGCCTTCACCCGAAGCGCGTCGCTAAATACTGGTTCAGTAAAAAAGGCGCCATGATGGCATTGAAAATCTTTGGCGTAGGTGTGCTCCTTATTATTTTAGGAGTCGGAGCACTATTTGCCTACTACCGAAAAGATCTCGATGCAATTCGCCCGGGTGAGCTTGCCAAGCGAGTTCAAACCACCGTCACTAAATACTACGACCGGAACGGCACACTTTTATGGGAAGATAAGGGCGACGGAGATTACAAACTTGTCGTCGACGGCAACAGCATTAATAAATACGCAAAGCAAGCAACGGTTGCTATTGAAGACCGGGACTTCTATAACCACGGCGGTGTCAGCGTTAGTGGCATCTTCCGGTCTTTACTTAACAATGCCAACGGAGGCAGCACTCAAGGCGGCTCAACCCTCACGCAACAACTTGTTAAACAGGTATTCTTCGCGGATGAGGCAGCGAAACGGGGCCTTGACGGTATTCCGCGCAAAATCAAAGAAATGATTCTCTCGATTGAAGTTGAACGCATGTATAACAAGGATCAGATTCTTGATCTATATCTTAATGAAGCCCCCTATGGCGGACGACGAAACGGCATAGAGTCGGGAGCACAGACATACTTCGGTAAGTCCTCCAAGGATTTAACCCTACCAGAAGCCGCCTTACTGGCCGCCATTCCGAACCAGCCAGGATTATATGACCCTTACAACCTAGATGGTCACGAAGCGTTAATTGCGCGGCAGCATAAGGTGCTCGACAGCATGGTGGAGTTAGGTAATATTACCGCCGCCCAGGCAGCCGAAGCCAAGCAATATCCGATTCTCGATAACATTTATCCCGCATCCAACCAATACAAGGACATCAAAGCTCCTCATTTTGTCCAGATGGTGCGTGACCAACTGAAACAGGAGTTGGGAGCAGCAACCGTAGGACGAGGCGGCCTTACTGTCATGACCACTCTTGACATGCGTATTCAAAGTAAACTCGAAGAATCTATGAACGCCATGTTTGCCTCAAAGACACCAATAACCGCTGGGTTCAGTAATGGTGCCGCTACCGTTGAGGAGACACAAACGGGACAAATCATCGCCATGATGGGAAGCCGCGACTTTAATTATCCCGGATTTGGCCAAGACAATGCTGCTACGGCATACATTCAACCGGGTTCAACCATTAAACCGCTCGTCTATGCTCAATTATTCGCCAACCAAGGAAGTAATAAGCAAAACTACGGAAGTGGGTCGATCCTTGCTGATGACGAAACAATGAACGCCATCTACGGATCGCCTCTTAAGAACGCTGATAATAAGTTCCTAAGGAACATTACTGTTCGCAAGGCGCTTGGCTTGTCTCGTAACGTGCCGGCAGTGAAAGCGATGTATATTTCTGGCGTACAACCCACCCTCCAAACTATCCGAGCACTCGGCGATACGAACTACTGTACTCAGGGTGCCGATGCTCAGGTAGGGCTTGCGTCTGCGATTGGTGGTTGTGGTACTCGCCAAATTGACCACGTTAATGCGTTCGCCTCACTGGGACGTATGGGCGTGTATAAGCCTACTAGTACCGTACTTGAAGTAAAGAACAGTCAAGGCGAGATCATTAAAAAGTACAAAGATGAGAGTAAACAGGTGCTTGATCCTCAAGCCGCCTACATTGTTTCTGACATTCTGGGTGATGATAGTGCTCGTGCCGGACTCTACGGTGCTCACTACTACGGCCTTTGGATTCCAGGCGTACGCACAGCTACAAAGACCGGTACTTCCGACAAAGGCGGTCAAGCAAAAGATATTTGGACACTTAGCTATTCTCCTGCATTAACCATGGGTGTATGGCTCGGTAACCCAGATACCCGCATTCTTCTTAACGGAAACTCCGCTTTACCGGCAAAGATTGTCGGCCAGGTAATGGAATATGCTCACAAAGATGTGTATGCCAAGGAGAACAAATGGAGTCCTGCAAGCGGCGGAAGCTGGTTTACGCAGCCAACAGGTATCCAGAATATCAATGGCGAATTGTTCCCATCGTGGTATAACAAAAATCAAGGTAAAACTAATAGCAAGCTCACATTTGATAAAGTCTCCAAAAAGAAGGCGACCAGCTGTACGCCCGATAGTGCCAAAATTGAAGTTGATGTTCAGAAGTTTACCGATCCTATCAGTAAAAAAGACGTATATATCGCGCCGGACGGCTACGACTCAAATACAGATGACGACCTACATAAGTGCGATGATGCCAAGCCTACCGTTGGAACCATCAGCCTTACCAAGATCAGTGGGAGTACTTACAAAATTAATGTTAGCGTTGTAGGCGGCACTCACTCGCTGCAACAAGTTGAGATCAAGGTAGGAAGCACCATCGTCGCAACGCTTCCCGCCGGCTCAAGCGGAACCTACGACGCCGACTACACGTTTACCAGCAACTCAACTCAAACGGTAAGTGCCACAGTCACTGACAGTGCGCTTTATAGCGGCACCGGCTCAAAAGATTACACACCAAATTGAAGAGAACGCAGACGCTAATATAATAGTTAAAACAGTAGGCGAAAGCCTACTGTTTATCTACAAGGTCGATAAGCGCCGACTCACGATCCGATGATCGCGGTGGGCGTGTATTTGTACGATTTCCCCGGGTATTACTGCTTGGTTTACGATGGTTATTGCGCTGGTTAGGTCGCGCATCGTCTCGTTTACGAGCTTCCTGAACTTGCGGTTTTACCTCTCTTGCTACTGGCTTTGTTCCCGTGTTTTTAGGCAGTCGCTTTGGAGAGCTATCGGTTTGGCGTGGAGTTGCCTTTATTTGTTCGACTGGTTTTGCGAACATCATCTTACCCGCAGCCGTCTGTAAGCTTCTAATAAATTCGACTTCAACTGAGGAACCAATCTTTTGAGAAGCATTCTCGACCACTACCATTGTGCCATCGGCCAAATGTCCGACTGCCTGATGAGAGTCTTGACCTTTTTGCGTCAGCTCAAGGAGTGTTCGTTCGCCGGGGAGGTAGGCCATTCGAAGACTTTGAGCAAGTTCGTTGACATTAAGCACCCTGATTCCCTCTACGATCGCAACTTTATTGAGGTTGTAGTCGATGGTACAGATAGAAGCATTGTACTTTTTGGCAAGATCTAAGAGCCGCTCATCGACTCCTTCCTTTACTGTCGTACTGTCTTGCAGCACCTGAACGGTGATATGAGCTATCTGTTGTAGCTCTGCAATAACATCGAGACCATGACGGGCGCGTGCGCGTTTTTCGTGGTCTGCGTTGTCAGCCAAATATTGAAGCTCACCAACGACACTACGAGGAATAGCGAGTGTATCGGTAACAAACCCCGATTTCGCAATTGAGACGATTCGGCCATCAATAAGTACGGAGGTATCTATGAGGATCAGCCTTTTTTGTTTTTTAGTTATGGTTTGTTTTGGTAAGTGCATCGCGACATATGTTACTTCTGCGAGCAACACAAGCAGGACTGCTACAATGACAAGCTGTGATAATTCCATATATTTTTTCTTTCTCCTACTTTTGTAGGTATTCTATAAGTGCCGTCCTAAGGTCACGGACACCTTTTATAAATGAATTCTTACGCGCCTCGGGTGGTGCGATTGCCTCAGTAAATCCAAGCTTTTTTGCTTCGGCAACGCGACGATCCACACTGTGAGCACTGCGAATTTCGCCCCCAAGGCCAACCTCGCCAAACACAACCACGCCATCGCTTAGTTTCCTGCCGGCGGCTGCGCTGGCAATCGCCATACACACCGCCAAATCAGCAGCTGGATCGCTTAACTTCAGCCCACCAACCACATTAATATAGATGTCTTTATCGGATAAATTCAACTTCGTACGCCGTTCCAAAACGGCGATAAGCAGGTTGAGTCGATTGAGATCAAACCCAGAGGCGGTACGTTTAGGATACCCGAAACTTGTCGGATTGACAAGGGCTTGTATTTCTACAAGGAGCGGACGTGTACCTTCAAGCGTTGCAAGTACTACTGACCCATCGGCATTCTGGCGTTCGGCTAACAGTGCTGCTGAAGGATTTTCAACCACCCTGAGCCCTTGGTCGTACATTTCAAAAATTGCCGCTTCGCTGGTGGCGCCGTAGCGGTTTTTTACCGCCCGCACTACCTTAAAACCTCCGTAGCGGTCACCTTCAAAGTTCAAGACCACATCAACTAGGTGTTCTAATACTTTAGGTCCGGCAATGCTGCCTTCTTTTGTAACATGCCCTACAAGTATCACCGCCGCATTTGATTCTTTAGCAGCTCGGATAATGACGTTACTACTGTTAGTTATTTGACTGACGGTTCCGGGCGCTGAGGTAATTTCGTCGAGGCTGAGCGTCTGAATTGAATCGATGATAATCACTTTATATTTACCCGATCGGATTGTGGCAGCTATGTCATCCGCACTCGTGCTAGCCACAAAATGAAGTTGTTCCCTGGTGTTGGCACCAAGGCGCTCCGCACGAAGTTTCACTTGGCTGGCTGATTCCTCACCACTTGCGTATAATATGGGTTGCGATTTACCTAACTCGCTAGCCACTTGAAGAAGGAGGGTGCTTTTTCCAATTCCCGGTTGCCCAGCCACAAGCAGTACGCCCCCAGGCAAAATTCCACCACCAAGTACTACATCTAGGTCCTCGAAGCCCGTTTTCATACGAGAAATGGTCTTTTCAATGCGTATGGCATTCATCGTTTGAGGAGCAAGTATCTTGCCGCTATAAGCGCCTTTGGCGACAGCCGACTTACCGCTCGTAGCTACCTGTTGCTCAACAAGTGTATTCCACTCTCCACAGTTCTCGCATTTTCCGGTCCATTTTGGATACGCCGCACCACAGTTTTGACAGATAAATTGTGTTTTTAATTTCGCCATTCATTCACCATTATAGACTAGGTGCAGGCGCCAAACTACTATCTAAGCTCTTGTTTAGCGCTTCGGATTCGCTCGCAACAGCCGTAAGCTCATCCCGAAGCTCATTAAAACGGCCAATAGCATCGTTGATTTGCTGACGCGCTACTTCGAGGGCATTCGCTCGTGCCACTAAGGCTGCCCGCGTTGCCTGAAATGCCGCATCTGAAGTGAACTTCCCATCATTTGCTTCGGCATTAAAACTTGTAATATCTCGGTTGAGCTGTGCAACATCGGCATTATATTGTGATGATTGCCGTTCAATCGTTTGACCAAGCTCGGTCAACTGGCTACTTATTTCTTCGCCACGTTTTTGAAGTTCATTAAAGATAGTTGCATATTTTTCATGCAAAGCTACCACTTTACTTCTATCAATAAAGTATTTCTTGTAATACACCTCTAGCTCATTACTGATTGAACTTACTTCCGTCCCAATAATCGAATGAAGTTCGTTGTCGCGTTCACCCGGTTCGGTTCGATCATAAAAGGCCATTCTCATGCCAAAATCTTTATCACCTTTTAACTTTTCATACTCATCCATTAATAACGCGGTGATATGCTTTTTTTCACTATCATTTAGTCGTGCATACGCCGCGTGGAGCATCTCGTGCGCAGCAGTAACTTCGCGAATACCATCCAGACGGGCATCGGTAACATTATAAATATAGATATCCTGACCGTTATAGCATCCTAAAATAGCCGTACTGTTTTCTTTGCGGCCACACTTCTGATTGAAGGATACGGCATCTTCAATGGACGGATGCGCCGTGTAAAACACGAATTTACCGTTATCATTAAGGCCAGCCCGCTCCACAATCGAAGCTACCTCGCTCGAAGGCTTATATTGCCACACACTTATCTGGTCGATAACGTACTGGCGATTGAGCACCAGAAGAAGTGCGACGCCAAGCGAAAGCAGCAAGATAACAAGACTTGCTATGCTTCCCTGGCTACGCTTCTTCGTGTTGAACATCGACTGTTATTTCGCCTTTTCGTGCTGCTACGTTAAGTACGGTTCCTTTTTCATATTCACCGGATAAAATGCCGTCGGCAAGCTTGTGCTCAAGCATATCCTGGACAACACGGCGAAGTGGCCGAACACCGAACTTTTCGCTGTATCCTTCTTTTATCATAAGTTTTTTAGCGGAAGATGCAATAACAAGGTGGATACCTTTATGGATCAGACGCTCGCCTAACTCGCGTATTAAATTGTCGAAAATCTTGCCGACTTCTGTTCGAGTAAGAGCACGGAAAGTGACAATCGCGTCAAATCGATTAATCAACTCGGGACGCATCATTTTCGATAACGCAGCTTCAGCGGCGGCGGCATTTTCTTCGTGAATGGTATCAAGTTGCTTTTTGTCGGCCTTATTAACCGCCCGAAATCCAAGACTTGATTCTTTCATCATACGGTCGGCGCCAAGGTTACTCGTAAGAATAACTATCGTGTTACTAAAATCAACGCTCCTCCCTTTGGCATCGGTAACTTTTCCGTCTTCAAGAAGCTGAAGTAGCAACTGGAATACTTCAGGATGGGCTTTTTCGATCTCATCGAATAAGACAACACTATAAGGCTGACGACGAATTTTATCGGTTAGTTGACCACCGTCTTCATAGCCAACGTATCCTGCGGGAGCACCTAGCAGCCTGCTTGTATTGTGGCGCTCACCAAATTCGCTCATATCGATTTTGACAAGGGCGTCATCGCTCCCAAATACTTCACGCGCTAGTACCTTAGCAAGCTCCGTTTTACCCACACCGGTTGGCCCCATAAAGACAAACGAACCAATCGGACGCTTACTACTTGCTACTCCACTACGGCTACGGCGGATGGCACGAGACACTTTTTCAACCGCCTCTTTTTGCCCGATGACAAACTTTCCAAGGTGTTTCTCGAGACTGCGAAGCAAGGAAGCCTCTGACTTTTGTACGCGCTTTACAGGAATGCCTGTCATTGTAGCAATGGCATGGGCCACATCTTCGTCTGTAAGTGTAATCGGCGTCTTTTTTTCGTAGCTGGCTTTCATTTCTTCTAGTTTGGTAGTGAGCTGACTGATTCGGGTTTTGTAAAGCGCCGCACGTTCATAATCTTCCGACGCCACCGCATCTTCCATTTTTTCATTGAGGTTTTTAAGTTGCTTGGTAAAATCACGCAATTTGCTTGGCTTACGCCCTGCTTTTACGCGCACCAACGCCGCAGCTTCATCAATAACATCGATCGCTTTATCTGGCATAAAACGCTCACTAACATAGCGATCAGCCATATATACGGCGTCCTCAAGCACTTCGTCGTTCATCGTAACGGCATGGTATTTCTCATAATAAGTCCGAAGGCCTTTTACAATAGCAATCGTATCTTTAAGGTTGGGTTCGGGTACGATAATCGCCTGGAAACGACGCTCCAAGGCAGCATCTTTTTCAATGTGTTTGCGATATTCATCGAGCGTTGTCGCCCCAATAAGATGCAATTCACCACGAGCGAGCGCCGGTTTCAACATATTGGCCGCATCTAATGCACCCTCGGCGGCACCAGCGCCCACCAAGAGATGCAGCTCATCGATAAACACTATCGTATTTTTATGACGGCGTAGCTCATCGACCACCTTTTTTAAACGCTCTTCAAATTCGCCGCGGTACTTCGTTCCGGCAATCATGGCAGCAAGATCAAGCTGAATGATTCGCTTTTCTAACAGATGATCAGGAACATCCTCGCGTGCAATTCTTTGCGCCAGACCTTCCACAATAGCCGTTTTACCAACACCTGGCTCGCCAATAAGTACCGGATTATTTTTTGTTCTGCGACTTAAAATTGTTACCATACGCTCAACCTGTTGTTCGCGCCCAATAACTGGATCAAGTTCACCCTGTTTGGCTTTAGCGGTAAGATCCGTACCAAACGTCTCAAGCGCACCTGGCCGACCGGTTCGTTTTTTGGTCTTTAAATCATCTGTTCCGGCTGCCTGAAAGGCTTCGTTCTGGCGATCAAAATATCCTTCAAGTTCGCCCGTTACTTCGCTTATGTCGATATTCATGTCGCGGAGCAATACTGTCGCGCGCGCGTTTTTCTGAGTAAGAATACTGTAAAGAATATGTTCGGTACCAAGATAATCCTGGTGGAACTCTTGAGCAATCTCCCAACTCATCTTCAGAGCCAGTTTTGCCGTTTCGGAGAGCCCTTTCGCACCAGTACTCACAACGAGGTTGCGCGGCGTTAAGTTAAGAGCCAACTCGGCACGATCCAGCGTTACCCCAACGTCGGCCAAAACTTTGGCGCCAACGGAAGATCCTTGAGCCAAAACGCCAAGAAGCAAATGCTCCGTTCCAATATATGCACTTGCTTGTCCTCTTGCGATAGCATCCGCATGCTGTAAGCTGGTGCGTGCGTTATCGGTAAGGTGGGCTACGAAATCCGCAAAATCGTCTGACATAATTCTATTATCAATCCTCCATATATACAGCGCAAGCGTTTGTCCGTTTACCGCTGTTATGTTATATAGTATACAGAATTTTTAGCACTCGAGTCAAGAGAGTGCTAACATAATTTTATTCAAAAAATAGAGCTTCCATTTTGCGGGAAGCTCTATTTATTTTAACTATTCTAATGTAGATTCGTGCTTATTCTCCAGCAGATTCTTCAACAGCGCTGAGAAGACTGTCTTCGATGTTTTTGCGTGGTTTTGGCTCACTGGTCTTGGCAGCAGGAGCTGCTGTTTCAATATCAAGTTCGTAGCCGGTAAGACGTGCGGCCAAGCGAACATTCTGCCCACCGCGACCGATTGCCACCGATTGCTGGTCTTCATTAACAAATACTTTGGCGCGTTTAGCCGCTTCGTCAATCTCGACCCGAGCTACTTCGGCAGGGCTTAAGGCATTACGAATAAATTGTTCGGCATTTTCGTCAAACGTGACGATATCGATCTTTTCTTGATCGCCAATCTCATTCATAACCGCCTGAACACGGGTACCGTGTCCGCCGACAAACGTTCCAACCGGATCAACACCCGGAACTGTGCTCTTTACGGCCAGCTTGGTACGACGGCCGGCTTCGCGCGCAATCGCGATAATTTCAACGGCACCGGTTTCCATTTCGGGCACTTCCTGACGGAAGAGATATTCAACGAAGGCCTCATTGGCGCGACTAAGAATAAGCTGGGGTCCACGGTTATCACGCTCGATACTTTTAATAAATACTTTCAGGCGCGAACCAATGCTGTAAAATTCGCCCGGAATCTGCTCGCTTTGAGGAATAATCCCAATAGCCTTACCGAGCTCAACTCGAATAAGGCGTGGCTCAACACGCTGTACGGTGCCGGTTACGACTGTTCCAACTTTATCCTCATACTCTGTTAAAACGACTTCACGTTCTGCTTCACGAAGCCGCTGCAGAACAACTTGCTTAGCCGTTTGAGCAGCCACACGACCAAATGAGCTTACTTCGTGTTTTTCTTCGATAATATCGCCAATTTGAGCATCTTTTTTCTCTTTTTTGGCGTCCTCAAGACTGATTTCGACACTTGGGCTGCCAACCACCTCAACTACCTCACGAGCAACGTATACATCCGCCATGCCGCTATTAACATTGAGTTCTGCGCGAACATCCTGGTCTCGTTCACCGTTATCACGGCGCCATGCGGCGGCAATGGCTTGCTCGATTACCGATAGGACTGTTTCTTCGGGAAGGTTTTTCTCTTCTGCGATCGTTCGGACCGCAAGTGTCAGTTGTTTAATATTTATATCATCCATAGATTCTTTCCTTTCTATCAAAAATTCCGACCTGCCGGCCGGAATGTACTACTTTTAGTATACTCTCCTCGTTAAGACATTACAATATCTTTTTAGCATCCCTCAACGATACTTTGATACGAACGCATTATCTTTTATATAGAATCGCCAAGGAACATCTATAGCTTTCCGTATACCAATACGGGGAGTGGTGATGATCTCTGTTTCCTCGAGGGCTGGGTGCAACAATAATTTCAGCGGTGCTCTGGATAGATCATGTCCGTTCAGCCGTTTATCAATTTCTAGCGCCTGGCATAATTTGGCAGGACCATTTGTCATTTCGTGTTCGGTTTTGCCTTTTCGGCGGCGTGCGAGCGTATCCATACCTGTTAATGGCTCGACCGCCCGGATAAGTACGGCGGCACCCTCGCCCTCTTTTCCTGTTACCACATTGCAGCAATAGTGCATTCCGTACGTGAAATAGACATATAAAGAACCAGCGGGGCCAAACATAACGTCGGTCCGAGAAGTTCTCCCTCTATAGCTGTGGCTAGCGGCATCCGACTGATGATAGGCTTCCGTCTCTACAATCTTAATCCGAATCGTCACTCCGTCGATTGTGCGCTCTAATATACAACCGAGCAAGCGTCTCGCCACTTTGTCGGTTGCACCTTCCAGCTCCGGCCAGTGTGATTTCATATCTTAACTATACAAAAGCTGCCTATTAATCGTAAGTGTCGGGCTATTTTTCATGCCATTTTTTGTCGGATCCCTTTTTATATTTATTTTTCACGGCATCCCAAGCTACTTTATGGGCCGTTTCCTCACGGTCGGCATCATCGCGGCGCTTCTTGGAATCCTCATATTGCTCGTAGGCATTATTGAACGCCTCTTTATAGATGTCCTGAGCATGAGGCGGCAAAACACCACGTACACTCTTGGGTAGGTCACCCGTGCTTTCATAGGGCATAGTATCGTACTCCTCCTATAGTATTGAAATAAGTCCAGCCGTTCCCAGTAGGTTATCTCTTTCTTTCGTTAGTGTATTTATACGCTCTTGAAGCTGCGTGATTTCTTGGTCAAGCTTTTGGGCTTGTTTTTCTTTATCCATGGCTTGTCGCTCCAGCTCAAGAGCTTTCATTTCCATATTTTGCGCATCGCTCGTTAGGCGCGTTGCCTGACTTGTTTCTGCCTGCGCCTGATTAATATTACCATCTTGGCTATGCTGCGCGGCATTCCCCTGATACGACGCTGCTTGTTGTTTGCGACTACTCGCCTCATTTCTTAATTTCTCAGCTTCTCTTCTTAGTGATGTCGCGTCCATAATTCCTCCTTTTAAGGTAGGTGATTTCCGCCGGTAACTCCCATTACCTCACCTGTAATATAGCTTGATTCCTGGGATGCTAAAAAGACAAACATTGGTGCTACTTCCGCCGGCTGACCAGCACGTCCCAAAGGAGTGTTTTTACCAAACTTGGTCAGTTTTTCCATAGGCTGGCCGTAACTCGGTTGAAGCGGTGTCCATACTGGCCCTGGCGCGACCGCGTTTACCCGTATACCTTTTGGCGCCAACTGCTTGCCCAGACCATGCGTAAATGCCACAATCGCCGCCTTTGTGGAAGCATAGTCGAGTAAGCCCGGCGAAGGCTGATATGCCTGGATAGATGCCGTATTAATGATGGTGGCCCCAGCTGGCATATGCTTTACTGCCGCCTTTGATAGCCAAAATGTCGCGAAAATGTTTACTGCAAACGTTTTTTCCAGCTGTTCGGTCGGTAAATCTTCAATTGATTTAACATATACCTGTTTGCCGGCATTATTAACAAGAATATCAATACCGCCAAGCGCCTGAGCAGCCATGTCTACAAGCTCGTTACAAAACGATTCTTTACTGATATCCCCTGGTAAGGCAACGACTTTTACACCCGCTGATTCACAAATTGCGACTGTCTCTTTAGCATCTGCCTCTTCTACCGGCAGGTAATTTATGACAAGGTCGGCGCCCTCGCGTGCGTAGGCGATTGCTACGGCCCTTCCAATACCCGAATCAGCTCCCGTAATCAAGGCTTTTCGTCCTTTTAATCTGTCTGTACCGGTATATGTTTTTTCACCGTGATCCGCCTGGGGTTCAAGCTTTGCATCTAAGCCTGGTTCATCCTGGCGTTGTTCCGGAATATCCATAGCTGGATATTGCCGAGTGGGATCTTGCATAGCGTGCTGGTTCTTCATATTACCCCTTAGCGTAGTGAGTTTACTATTTTTTCTATGAACGCTGGTATGTCGGTGGGTTTTCGGCTGGTGATGAAGTTCTCATCTTGAAACACTTCTTTGTCTACCCATATGCCACCGGCATTAACAATATCATCTTCGAGCGTCGGATAGCTCGTAAAAGTACGGCCTTTGGCTAAGCCGCTTGACACTAAGAGCCATGCTCCATGACAAATAGCGGCTACAGGCTTTTTTGCAGCGGCTATAGCTTTTACAAACTCTTGAGCGGCCTGCTCAACACGAAGATGATCCGCATTAACAACGCCGCCAGGGATAATCACCGCATCGTAAAGTGCCGCATCAAGCATGTCGATCGTTGTGTCGACAGCTACTCGCTGTGTTTTTTCAATACCACGCACTCCTTGTATCGTTCCAGCATGCGGTGCGGCAACGTCTACCTTTGCACCCATACTCCGAAGTTGATTGAGCGGCTCAATCAACTCGGCTTCTTCAAAGTAATTGGTTGAAATTATCGCAATTCTTTTTCCTGAAAGGTTTATCATACTACCCCTTTCGTTAATCATTTCTCATAAAAAGAGGCGGCTTACCTAAAGTAAAGCCGCCTTGTCTCTTTTTTACTGACCAGTAAAGCTTCGCCAGGCTATCACTAACGCGAGTGATACTCCGACTACAATTTCGAATGCTCCCATAATGCCCTCCTTTATATTCTAAAGTTGCCGTTAGGGTGGTGCGCACCACAATTACTATTATACCAAGATGCCGCCCCTAGGCGTGGTAAACAACAATATTACAACGAAGTACGGTTTATTCACTACTGTCATATTTGCTAAAGTAATCAAAAATTGTATAATATAAGCGTTGTCACAAGCAACGCCTCCCTTAAGGGGTATAGATATGCAGACACTTTGGCATTCACTTGAGGAGCAGCGAATGGGAACAGGCCAGATCACCAAGCTGGAAGCAATGCGCACACCAGCCGGCGAGCAAAGCCTCTCGGTCGAACATCGCGCAAGCGATCCGCGATACGTGGTGACTTATCGTACCTACTCCTCGCACCATGATGCAGACGGCAACTACCACGTGATCCTGATGTGGCGAATCGTCTACATCTTCAGCGAGCGGGAGGCCTACATTACCGAAACCACCACTTACGACAACGAAATCCCAGTCGGCCCTGGTCCGCTGTTGCTTTGGCGTATGAAGGTGGCGTCACAAGTTGGCAACCTTAGCCTTCCTCGGGATACCCACCGTGCAAGCGTCGAGGAACTCCTGGGTGTCTGGCGAGACATCAAAACCCGCAAGCGCATTCCGTGAAACACACCGCCTCTCCAGTAGGGAGGCTCGCTGGCCGAGAACGGCCTTTTTTCTTTACCAATTTTCTTTAGAATTAACAACTTCCGGGTGTTTTTCAAAGTAGTAGTCACGTAACAATATAGCACCGGCCCGTAAGATCTGATTTAAATCCTTACCGTGGTCGAACGCGTATTTTTCAACTCGCTTGAAAGGTTCATAGCCAGCCAGATTATCCATAAGTGCACGTGCTTTTTCCTGAGTGTCATATTGAGAAGAAGGCTCCATCTCCTCAAGCATTTCTACCAGATCATCTTTTACGTCATTAAAGATGTCGTGCAGCCCGCTTTCATTTACTAGCTTTTCACCGAAGTCCGTCAATGACAATGGACTTTGATCTTTATAAATACTCCTGTCTATAAATTTTTGTGCCTGGGTTTTAAATTCCAGCAACTTATCGACATCCGTTCGAAGTTTCTCTTTTTTATCAGCCAGCTTCTCGAAGTCACGCTCCATGCGATCAACCTTGTTTTTGTACTGCCCCACAGTAAATAAGGCGGTTCCCATGCCGACAACTGCGGAAATAATAATATTTACGATTAAAACGACATAATTAGAATCCATATCTCCAGTATACGTCACTCTTGCTTATGTGTGGTCGTTGACTTAACGATTCTATGATTTATAATCTACAGGTTGTTTGACCTGGATCGTTCTTTAGGAGAAAAATCGTGAGTGTCCTTTACATCGGCGTCATAGGCCATTACCCACCCAGTAGGTTTGACGAAGAGAAGGCGTGTCATCTACTCAACGATGCGTTCGACAACGTCATAACGGACCATCCGGATGCGGATGAAGTATGGGTGGTATCGCGACACGTCGACGCTGGCATTTCGGCCATTGCCTACCGGATCGCGCGAGAACGTCACCGCAACGAAGAATATCGCAGCTGGCACACAATGGGTATTACTCGTGCTCATGCGCCAGAATATCCTTTGTTCGACGTTGATGTGAGTCGGATCATCGGCGACGAAGAGGATCAAGGAAGCGGAATTCTTCTCGCAGCGATTGACGTCCTTGTCCGGATCGGCACCAGCAAGCAACTACTCGAAGAAACAGAGGCCTTTGCGGCAATGCGCGGGAATGATAGAGTTTACGCGTACGAACTGGCAGCTTTCTAAACGAGTTAGCAGGCCGCTTCGGTCTTTTTATCCCGCCGGACTGCGAGTGCTTCAGGAGCCCCGCAGCCCGGCGGGGCTTTACTTTTAGTAAACTATTCCGTTACGGTTATTGTACCCTCATCCCCCGCTTTCAGGTGGTTATGATACCCCCATGTTCCCGCAGTCTTAAGCTCCAATGTCTCCTCTCCTCCTGCCGCGATTGTACTAAGATTAAACTCTGCATGCTTCGTGTGGGTGGGGTGATCATCAGACGAAAACTGCAGCGGACCAGAAGATTGATTAACAATACGGATACTTGTGCCGACTTTTGCCGTCAACGATGTAGGCGAAAAACCACTGTCTGTATAAAGTAGTTCGGTTGTTGCAGCCGGCGTTTCGGTTGATGAACTTTCGCTCGACTGCGAACTTGAATTCGAATTGTCATCCGAACCGCCGTTTGAACTGTTACTTTGCGGCGCCGAAGCATTTGGCCGTGTTGCCACATACGCCCAGACGCCCCCTCCTATTACAACAATAACGATAAGTGCCACGATCAATTTCTTATTCATATACCCTCCTTTTTGCTATTTATCAGTATAGCAAAGCTAGGGTAACTTTTGTCCAGGACAAGCGCTTAACACCTGTAACATCGCCTCTTTTTCGGCTTGAGTTACCCATAGTGAGTACTTGTGCTTTACAGCAATCTGACGCGCGACATACTGACACCGGAACGCTTTATTTTTAGGAAGCCACGTTGCGGCATCACCATCGCCTTTTTGCTGATTAGAAGGTCCGTCTACAGCTAGTAATTCCAGCGGATCATTGGCAAGCGCAACCCGCTGGGTAGGAGAAATCAGTTGCGCACCCTTTTGCCATGCATCGCTAAGCGCCACAACATGATCAATCTGAACGTCATCGCTCGTGTCAGCACCCCGAAGAAACTCAATCGTTTTACCAGTGTAGGGATCTTCTAGCGTACCGCTAACAACTTGGCACTTTTCGTTTACTGTGACATTTTTTAAGTCACGATGCAAAATATTATTTCGCGTGTCGCACCCAGCCGCACTTTCCCACCCCTCACCAAACTGGGACCGCTCATAGCCCGTCTTGGGAGCGCGCCCTTTTACAGCCAATAGCTCTAAAGTTGCCGCCGCCTCTCCACTGCTTGCGACCTCATTTACAGGGGAAATCGGCTGCCGAAACTCGGGATATACAAGAATACCGGTAATAATGGTAACGAACAGAATAAATACAGCAATCGTACGACGAAGTTTATATGGCCTCACGTATTCCATTATACCTCTGATACAATAAGAATATGCAGAATGTAGCCCGCCTTATAAACCATTTCACACCAACCCAATACGACCTTTTCCTCAAACTTGATCGCTCCCCGCGCTCGTTCGAGGGTACTGTCACGATTCACGGCACGAGCCCCGAGAATGCCACCAAGATCATCGTGCATTCAAAAGACCTGACTATTGAATCGGTGAGCTTTGATGGTAAAACAGCAGACTTTTCCGTCGCCAACACCGATGAGTTGACCGTTACGCACCCAGATATATCAGCCGGTGATCATATTATTGTGGTGTCGTTTAGTGGTACTATCACCGATGCCATGCATGGCTTATACCCCTGTTATTATGAACACAAAGGAGTAAAAAAAGAGCTGCTTGCAACTCAATTTGAAAGTCATCACGCACGGGAGGTCTTTCCTTGTATCGACGAACCTGAAGCTAAAGCTATTTTTAACGTTACCTTAGCAACCGAACAAGGCATCACTGTGCTTGGCAATATGCCGATAAAAGAGCAGCGAGAGGAAAATGGCCAGCTCGTCACCAGCTTTCAGACCAGCCCGCGCATGAGTACTTATCTCTTAGCCTGGGTGATTGGCGAGCTCCAGCGCAAAACCGCAAAAACTAAGGATGATGTAGAAGTGAATGTTTGGGCAACTCCTGCACAAAATCCCGAAAGTCTCGATTTTGCCTTAACTGTCGCTACCCGCACCATCGACTTCTTTAATGATTACTTCGGGATTCCATACCCTCTCCCTAAATCCGACCATGTTGCCTTGCCCGACTTTAGCGCTGGCGCCATGGAAAACTGGGGTCTGGTGACCTACCGCGAGCTCACCTTGCTTGCCGATCCGCACACGGCAGGAATCTCCAATAAGCAGTATGTAGCGCTCGTGGTCGCACATGAACTTTCTCACCAATGGTTTGGAAATTTGGTCACTATGAAATGGTGGAATAATTTGTGGCTTAACGAAAGCTTCGCCACGCTTATGGAGTATATTGCCGTAGACGCGCTTTATCCAGAGTGGAATATGTGGCTTGAATTTTCTACATCGGAAAGCATTATGGCACTCCGACGAGACAGTATCGACGGTGTTCAGCCTGTCCAAACCGATGTTCACCACCCAGATGAAATCAGTACCTTGTTTGACGGGGCTATCGTCTACGCCAAGGGCGCACGACTACTGCGCATGTTGCAGCAATATATTGGTCACGATGCTTTCCAGGCAGGGCTGCGTCAATACTTTACCGCTCATGCCTATGCTAATACCGAGGAGTCTGACCTTTGGAAGTCTCTGGGTAAAGCAAGCGGCAAAGATATTAGTGCGTTCATGCATGCCTGGATTTCCCAGCCCGGTTATCCTGTCGTGTCAGTCACTGCTTCAGGAGATACGCTGAGCTTAAGCCAAAAACAGTTCTTTATCGGCTCCCACAAACCAAGCAGTCGCGTATGGCCGATTCCGCTTAATTCATTCTCACCAGAATTACCAACCCTTCTTGATACAATCACAATTCAGGCTCCTCGCCCTGCGGGCTCATTTCGGCTGAACGTCGGTGACAGTGCTCACTTTATCACTCAGTACGACGAAACAACTATGCAATCGCTTCTGCAGGCCGTCCAAGAAGGGACATTGACGCCCCTTGACCGTCTGCAGATTCTTCACGAACAAACTCTCCTGGCCCGAAGCGGTCTCATCCCGAGTGCCCGCCTCATTCCTCTCTTAAAAGCCTACGCAAGTGAAACTCAGGAAGCCGTGTGGAATATCATTGCACTAGCAGCGGGCGAACTTCGTAAGTTTGTAGAAGATGACGAAGAAAGTGAAAACAAATTACGCGACCTATACCGCGAACTCGCCAAAAACCAGTACGAGCGACTCGGCTGGGAAAAACAACCTCAGGAAACCGAAACAGATACAAAACTACGAGCAACCATCATAAACATGATGCTCTACGGTAAGGATCAAGAAGCAATTCACCATGCCCTCTCGCTCTACGAGTCCACTCCGATTGACATGCTCGATTCGGAACTCCGCCCCCTTATAATTGCCACCGCAGTACGTGAGACAAGCGACCCAAAAGTGCTCGACACACTTCTCGCCACCTACGTCGCAACTGTTTCGCCGGATGTTCGAGAAGATATTGGAAGCGGTATTTCCTCAGCCCGTCAGCCTGAACATATCGCGAAAATCCTCTCCGCACTCAAGGATGAAAGGGTTATACGTCCGCAAGATGCTACTCATCTGTTTATCTGGACCATCCGCAATCGCCACGGACGAAACCAAGCCTGGAAGTGGCTTCAGGAAAACTGGTCTTGGGTAAAGAAAACCTACGGGACCGACAAAAGCTACGACGCTTTTCCCCGTTATACCGCTAGCGCACTCACTACTCGTCAGCACTTACAAGAATATGAATCTTTCTTTACACCCATGAAAAACGAACCGGCATTAACCCGGGTAATCACACTAGGCCTCAGTGAACTTGAGGGTAAAGTAACACTTATCGAACGTGATGCCCCCGGCGTAAAAGCCGCTCTACGTGAGCTCTAGGTACGAGATCAGCCGGGATGGCGTTCCTCCCACATCCGCCGCAGCCAGCCGAAGATTACTACTTCCGTGATATTGCTTAGCTGCGTAAAATTCTGCTGCGAATGTCATCTGCTGTATTTTTTTAGGAGTAATCGCCGCCATACCACCGCCCTGTTGGTCTGTCTTACGATACTTTACCTCTGTAAAGTAGAGAGTATCCTTTAATCTGGATATGATATCTATCTCACAGTACTTTGTGCGCCAGTTGCGCGCAATTATCGTATGGCCGCATAACTCCAGATGAGTTGCCACTATGCTTTCGGCCGCATCGCCAAGTTGTTTGGTTGTCGGTGTGAGCTGTAAGGCATTTGGCTTAAGGGGCGCAAACGAATGACGATGAATCGGCAGGGATCCTTTTTCGCTAATAGCCTGCCTGTGCCGGGCCGTTCCATACCCCACATGACTCACAAAGCCATACCCCGGAAATATACTATCCATATGAGCCATATAATTGTCGCGTGCTACTTTTGCAACAATCGACGCCGCCGATACGCTGGGCACAAGCAAGTCGGCTTTTTTCATGAGTGTCACACGCGGATCATCGACTAACTTAATTGTGCCATCAATAATAATCTCTTCGTATGTCTGCCTGCGTAGGTGAGTCAACGCACGCCGTGAAGCCAACCTGAGTGCACTCGCCAGCCCAATCTGATCTATCTGACGAGAGCTCACCCAGCCTAAACCGATACACCGAGCCTTCTGGCGAATCTCCCTATCAAGCAATATTCTTTGCTTTTTAGTAAGCTTTTTACTGTCGGTCAGTCCGTCGATTGAAGCACCTCCAAGCAAAACCGCACCTACTACCAGTGGTCCAGCCCAGGCGCCTCGCCCAACTTCGTCAATCCCAACAATCATCACCTCCATGGTAGCATAATTAACACCAAAATATTTCGTAGCAACACTCTTGTCTATCCTCATACAGAACACATCACCTCAACGCCACCTGCAGACTTCCGGATTGACACAACTTCCTATGCATGGTTAATTGGGTCAGGTTCATCCAACAACGAAGGGAGTATCATGGATATCATGGAGGCGACAAGTCTTTCTGAGATCCTGCTCGACCGCGGACACATCAACGTCGAGACCGTCCCCCTCTCCGGGGAAGACATGGTCAACGATCTGCGTACACGGGGCGAGGAGCAAGGCTGGCCATGGCGCTTTGCGCTCATCATCGGTCAGAGGCGCGAAGATGATGGCGTCGGTGGTCTCATCGTCCTGGAGAAGCTCCAAGACGACAACTACGAGGGCCTCTTCTACCCTCACGCCAACTGTGGTGGGGGCGACAAGGACGCAACCTCCAAGCTCACCGCGAAGATGATCGGTCTACTCGACGAGTGGCCCAATGAGGAAGCTCTTACCCGGACGGTCGTCTGGTTCGACGCCCTTCGGGTCAGCAACCTACGCGAAGACGACGAGTTCGGACGGCTTGTCCACGAGGGTCCCACAATCGAGCCAATCTAGTACCCAGGGGAGACTCCTGAACCGACGGAGTGGTGGAAAGCGGTTTTACCCTTTTCCACCACTCCTCACTTTCAAGCAATAACAAAACCCCGGGATTTTCCGGGGTTCGTTTCTTTACCGAGCGGTCTTATTTTTCCGCTGGTGTTTCGCTTGTTTCTTCTTTTGGAGCTTCTGCCTCAGGAAGTTTATTGACTGCTTCGCGGTCAAAATTCTTTGCAGAAAGACGAGCACTCTTACCACTACGATTGCGGAGGAAAGAGAGGAAGTTACGGCGCACTTTAGACCGACGGGTTACCTCAATTTTTTCAACAAGTGGACTATGGAGCAAGAAACTCTTCTCTACACCAACACCGCTCGCTACCTTACGGACAGTAATACGGCTGGTGTGGGACTTTTTGTTATCGGTACGAATTACGACGCCCTCAAATACCTGAACACGCTCTTTGTTGCCTTCTTTAATTTTTTGGTGAACACGAACCGTGTCACCACTGCGAACATCAACAACGGCTGGCTTTTTCTGCTCGTCGTTTACTTTCTGGATTAATGCAAAACTCATTGTTCTCTCGCTTTACTTTTTTATAGATACAATCAGTCATTGATTATAGCATATTATGATCTTATTTTAAAGAGGCTCGTCATGAAAAACAGGTCATAGCGACTGGAGATAGTCGCTATGACCCTACCTTACCCCTTATATCGCCATATGGCAGCTCCACTATCGTAGTCCGCGCGATAGAATATCCGCGCAAACTTGCTTTCATCCGGCGCGAGAAGATAGGCAAACCGCACCTGTTCGGGGTCTTCAGGAAACTCATCCGAAGGCATTAATCCCCAGTTATCCGGGAAAAGTGCCCCCGCGAGTAGATCGTTATATTCTTGAAGGTAAAAACCTCGCTCTTCCAGATCGACTTGAATAGATTTTAATCCTCGAAGAGGCAGGAACAATTTCCATTCGCAAAACTGCTCTACCGAAGCGCGCTCGTAAGCTCTCGAATCACCATAAACGAGCGATAATTCGTCCCAACGCTTTAGAAGCCAAGCTGCTTGTGTCGCGCCAGCCTGCTGGAACACTCGTAGCCGCTCATCAAGTTCACGACTTCGCTTAGACATTACGCCTCCCATTCAACCAACGGTCATGTATAGTATACAACTTAAGCCAGTTATAACAATCCAACGTAGTAGTCTTACCGACAGCGTTGAGTTACTATTACTGTATGGACTATAATCAACTTGCCCTCGACCTGCATAAAAAATACAAAGGTAAAATTACTATTGCCCTGAGAGACCAAAGTGAGCTATCACGTGAGCAGTTAAGCGCCTATTATTCTCCCGGAGTGGCCGCCGTCAGTAAGGCTATTGCCGAAAATCCGGAGCAGCTTCCCGAGTACACCTGGACGAACAACCTTGTTGCGGTCATTTCCGACGGCTCCGCAGTACTCGGACTGGGTAACGTTGGTCCTAAGGCCGCCATGCCGGTTATGGAAGGTAAAGCCCTCCTTTTTAAGCACTTTGCCGGAATCGACAGCGTTCCGATCGTACTTGACGTTCATACACCCGATGAAATTGTGGCGGCAATCACGGCGATGGCACCAAGCTTTGGCGCCATTAATCTAGAAGATATCGCCGCACCGCAGTGCTTTGAGATAGAGGAACGCCTTAAAGAGACGCTCGACATCCCCGTTTTTCATGATGACCAGCATGGTACAGCAGTGGTAACGCTCGCAGGACTTATTAATGCCATGAACGTTGTCGGGAAAGAATTAAAGAACACTAAGATCGTTATCGTGGGAGCTGGTGCTGCGGGTACGGCGATTATCAAATTGCTAGACCGTTATGCAAGGCCACATATGGTTGCAATTGACAGCAAGGGTATTATCAGCGAGACACGATCAGACCTGAACCAAGAGAAAAAGGAATTACTTACTTATGTAGATGGCTCTGTTTCGGGCAGTCTTGCCGACGCACTCACAGATGCCGACATTTTTATAGGGGTCAGCCAACCCGGGCTGCTCACTCCAGAATTGGTTAAAAAAATGGCCGACAAGCCAATTGTTTTTGCTCTAGCTAATCCAATTCCCGAAATAATGCCCGAGGTGGCGCACAAAGCCGGCGTTGCCGTTATTGCGACAGGTCGCAGCGATTATCCAAACCAGGTCAACAACGCTACCGCTTTTCCCGGCATCTTTCGAGGCGCATTAGATAACGGCATTACAAAAATTACCGACGATCATAAAATAGCCGCGGCAAAAGCAATTGCCGACCTGGTAGAAAACCCGACAGCCGAAACTATCATTCCTTCTGTGTTTGACGAGCGGCTCGTGACCTCTATTGCAAAAATAATTACCTAGGTTTTCGGGGTGTTTTGGGATCGGCCTTAGTAAAAAAGACGATCCCAAAACACCCATACAGCCTCCCTCTAGCTGATTTGGTCGAGAACTCTGTAATAGAGCTGCCTACTACTGACGGGTGATTCGCGGTGGACGTGCTGGGTAAACACGCGGGCATATTCGGGCCGCTCCAAATCTCTCGTGAGCTGCCACTTGGGGTATCGCCGCACGTCAATCCCCCCATGAAGTTTCAGACTCCGCTCATCAATACCTGGCAAACTCACGGCAAACGTGTAGCTGAACACGCTATGGGGACATTCTCCTTCCCACATGACACACGCCTCCGCCCCTAGCAATTCCGGAGTTTGGTCACACGGCAAGGAAAGACCAAATTGTTCTCCCAGCATACGGCGTATTGCCATTACTGGCGTTTCGTCCAGAAAAACATCGCCGCATACTAAAAAGAGATCCCATACCGGAAGCCCTCTCCGCTCGCCGCGTTGTGCCTGGAGGATATGACCGAGACCATTTGTCATACAAAGTCTTGCCTCTGCATGACGTACGCCTGTGAAATGTGCTTCTTCTTGCGTGCAAACGCCTCCTGTTGGGTATCCTGCTACATCCAAGACTGCAACCTTATTTGTTGCCATCCTCTCTGCTCCTGTCTCTCGACAACGCTACTTACAATAAACCATTCTTTTACGCGCAGCAACCGTATTCATCACATAGTTAATTTTTTATTACTCAAAGTTGTGACGAACCCCACAGCCTTGACTGTGGGGTTTTCATCATAACTCACCGAGGATGGAGCTGGGCAAATACATACCTCTGAAGCCCTTCAGCCTCTGTGACGCTTGCATACAGCTCCGCAAGCAGCCTTACTGCCAGCGGAACCTGGCCAGGTAGCTCAGAATGCACCTGGCTCGAATGCTGAAATGCAGCATCGCGAACCTGTGCAATGTAAGCGATTTTATCCAACGTTCTCACCGCTCTCTTTGTCGTTACGACTAAAGATTATTGTAATACGCTTTGACGCACTGTCAAAATGGCATTCCGATACGAATTATATAACACGGTTCACTTCTTCAAGTGTTGTTTCACCTCTTAATGCAGCGAGCACACCGGCCTGAAGCAACGTCACCATGCCGCCTTTTTTAGCCTCGGCCTCAATAGCCTCAATGTGCACATCAGTCACATCGCCCCTAATAAACTTCTGGATGCTCTCGTTTACAAGCATTTGTTCCATAATAACGATACGGCCCTTATACCCAAACGGCACATCATCGCTCGGCACGGGCTTCCATAACTTGAAGTTGTCGAGATCTGGTTTTTCAACCGAATCTGGCAGGTCGTCAAGAACCGAATGGACGTATTTTTTCGTAGCCTCATCGGGTTCGTACTCTTCTTTGGTCTCATCATGAAGCCGCCGAACAAGACGCTGAGCAATAAGCATACGAATCGCCGAGCTAAAGATAGGGTTGACGCCAATAAGATCGATCATACGGCTAAATGCGGCGCTCGTCGTGTTGGCGTGAAAGCTCGAAAGCACCAGATGTCCGGTAATCGAGGCTTGGATTGCCGTCCGGGCTGTGTCTTGGTCACGAATCTCACCGACCATCACGACATCTGGGTCAAGACGCAAAACACTTCTCAAACCATCGGCAAAACTCTGCCCACCGGTTGTATTGATGGGAATTTGAGAAATACCACTCAGACCATACTCGATAGGGTCTTCGAGTGTAATTAACTTCCTATCAGGCGTATTAAGTGCATTCAAAATGCTATAGAGGGTCGTCGACTTACCAGAACCTGTCGGCCCTACCATTAAAACCATGCCACGAGGATGGCTCACCACTTCGTCAATTTCTTTACGCTGTTTTTCGGGGATACCGAGAAGATCAAGGTTCAATAAACTCTCGTCGAAATTGAAAAGCCGCATTACTGCATCTTGGCCGTACATCGTCGGGACAGTCTCGACGCGAAGGTTAAGAAGATGGGTCGCCCCGTCACGGCTGATTTCTTTTTGCATATGTCCGGACTGCGGTTCGGTTGCCGCCGTAGAGACATTGGCGCGCGATGCCAGTTCGCCCATAATAATCCGATAACGGTCTTTTTCAAGTTGTGCTACCTGGTGCAAGGCACCGTCAACACGCATACGGATACGGATATACGTGCGTTCATTTTCAACATGAATGTCACTTGCGCCCATTTTATCTGCCTGATCGATTAAGAAGTCAAAAATTCGCTCACTGCTTACTGTGGCTAGTGTTTTGCTTACCTGTGCTAGCGTATCACTATCGCCCTCTTTGGCAATTTGAATATCCTCGTACACAATGTCCTTTGGGGGATCATAGCGGTTCATGAATGTCCTGAAACCACTACCGCTAATAAGAAGCGTTTGTATATTTTCGCCGCGTTCGTTATATTTTGTTTGAATGTTACGTATAAGAGATTCTGGGGTTTGACTTGTCACCCCTATCCGATACGGCTCTGTGCCACCGCCTTTTACCAGCGGGATCAGGTGTCCCTTGTACATTTCTTGAATCGAAAGCACCCCCTCGGTGAGTGGTAGACTTTTATCGATATCCCGAGTATCTAAATATTGCAGCCCTAAGATAGCTGCTCGCTCCTGCGTGGCCTTTTCTTCTTGGTCGCGCCGACGCTGCTGAATTTTATCTTCGTCCATTACGTACTATCATAGCAAAAACATGAGCAATTTGTCAGTGGTATACTGTAGTAATGCCTAAAATCATCTTGCTTGCTCATAATATTCGTTCCACACACAATGTCGGGGCTATTTTCCGTACGGCAGAAGGCTTTGGCGTGAGCCAAATTATCTTGAGCGGCTATACGCCTTATCCGCGTCTTCCTAAAGACACTCGATTACCACATATTGCCGATAAGCTCACCTTGCAGATTCACAAGACTGCATTAGGTGCCGAACTATTAGTGCCGTTTACGTTTAATGAGCATCCTCCGCTTGAAGCACTGAAGGCAAGCGGATACAGAATCGTGGGGCTCGAACAGGATCAACGCTCCAGCATGCTACCGAGTTACCATCCGGCAGACAAGATCGCCTTACTTTTAGGAGAAGAGGTAGAGGGGATCTCCCAAGGTCTCATTGAACAATGCGACGACCTTATTGAGATTCCTATGCACGGCAAAAAAGAATCATATAACGTTAGCGTTGCTACCGGTATTGCCCTATACGCGCTCACTACCGGTTGAGGAAGTGGACGAAATTCACTCCGGATACATGAATGTCCATCGTGCTATACTCGCCAGTACCACCAAAGTTGTACTGACTTACATGCACCCAACCCCCGCCTAGGATTGCCTCGACAACCATAACATGACCAATAGGGGCAAAGCCCGATTGAGGTAAGACAGCTACAGCACCAACTTCAGGATTTTTATCGGTTGTCGCGCCCATGCGCGTCGTTGTAGAAGGCCATTGATAAGCGTTACCCGCACCTGCGAAATTCATTACCTTCTTGTTATGAAGATTAACCGCAGCCCATGCTGCCCAGCTTACACATTCCCTGTTATATAAGCCCCAAGGGTCGACTGAACTATCTTGAGGACCGCAATAAGGATATCCTCCGCTACAACCCACATTGCCACTGAAATTACGGAATTGGAAAGCTCCTACGGAACCTGAGTTATTGCGACCACCGTTGGTCGCGGCTGCAAGGGCAGCACGCTGCTGTGCGGCAACTTGAGCCATTTGTTGTTTACTACTAGCAATCTGCTGTTGGTAGGCAGCCTCTTCGCCTCTGGTTTGATTAACGAGCTCCTGTTGCTGGGCTTCTTTAGCTGCCAGTGCTTCGTTTTGCGTTTTTTGATCTGCAAGCACTGCCTCTACCGACTTCTGATCGGATTCTAACTGGGCTTTTAGTGTTTTAATCGACTCGATCGTACTGTTGAGCTTTTCACTTACGGCCGTACGGTATTCATTTTTATCCATGTATTCGCCGATGTTCTTACTACTCGCGAGCATTTCGAGCGATGAAATAGAACCATCAACATATAGATCTGCAATAATACTGCCGAGAGCCGTCTGATTATCGGCGAGCTTTTGCTTGTTGATTGCGATATCGGCCGTTAGCTTGTCATACTTGGCCTGATTGAGGGTAATTTGGGCCTGAATCGCATTCTTTTCTGCTGTTATCGTATCGAGGGCCGCCTGAAGCGTGTCACCCTGCTGACGCAGCTCACCTGCTCGGGCCTGATACTGGTTTACTTGTGACTGAATAGCACGAATCTGATCATCGTACTTATCAGCTAGCACTGACTGCGCTAGCTGTAACGGCGCCGCAACCGCCACAAGGACAGCACAAACTCCAATAGCAATTCGAGAACGTTTTTGTTTTAGCATAGTAATAACTCGGTGTAATGTCACTACTAAAAATTTTAACAAAAACATAAGCGATATGTCAAATAGCTAATGCTGTTATTTTAGCACCACACAGTCCTCACCCAACAGCTTTACAAGTGCCCCAATAAGCGCATCACTCGCATCTACCCGAAATGGAAGACGTATAGCCGACTTTTTATCTTCGCCCAATACGAGCACAATATCCGTATTGCCTGTAAATTCACTGCATACCCTTTTGAGCTGCAAAAGTATATCGTGATTGTCCGGCTCCTTAATATGGACGAAAAGCTTTTTCACAGGGGGGATGTCAAGGATTGGCCGCCGCTTTTCTATAGGAGCAGTATCTTTGGGTTTGGTTGTCGCCGGCACACTAACACTACCACCGCTTTTTTTGGCACGATATTCGGCCACTCGCATTGCTTTCACTTTGCCGCTTAACTTTGGTGTATCCATTTTTCTTCCCGTGGATTCGTATGTGCGCAGCTCTTCATCTGTTACCTCTACCAATTCGTCGGCGATCATTTTCGCATCATCGCCTAAATTGCCGTCACGATCACGGGCACTCACTTTACCACTCGCCCGCACTACGGCATCTTGTACTAATTTAGCACCTACTTGTTCGTATAGATTAGGAAAAACGATCACCTCACCCTCGCCTGTTTTATCTTCAAGCCCAAGAAAGGCCATTTTTGTACCACTCTTTGTAACGATTGTACGAACGGTCGTCACCAGGCCACCGATTGTAGCTTTTTTACCGTCGATTTCGGGTTTCATGCTTGCTAGCGGAATGGTTTGCTCGTTAAAATAGGCGTCATAGTTATCGAGCGGGTGGGCACTAATATACAACCCGAGTAACTCACGTTCCCAGGTGAGCCGTTCTTTTTCCGTATACTTTACGGGGGCCGGTTGCATAGTGATAGAGGGCTGCACACTCGCCGAACCGCCCATAGCACCAAACAGATCAGTCTGGCCACTCAGAGCTTCCTTTTGAACCTTGTTCGCAAACGCCTGAATAGTCTCAAGGTTGAAAAGCAAATCAGATCGATCGCCAAAATAATCAAACCCTCCGGACTTAATGAGAGACTCCCAGGCTTTGCGGTTAAACTTAGAGGTACTTACTCTTTTGGCAAAATCTTCAATGCTCGCAAATTTACCTTCTTCGCGGGCGCGCAGAACTTCTTCAACCGCTCCAACACCGACACCTTTTACGGCAGCCATTCCAAAGCGGATTTCGCTCTGACCGGGGACGACCGCAAATTCCACATACGACTCGTTTACATCCGGCGCCAACACTTTAATGCCCATGTGTTTACATTCGGTAATCTCAATAGCAAGACGGTCGATATCGTCTTGATCGCTAGTCATGAGTGCCGCCATAAACGCATCAGGATAATGTGCCTTGAGGTATGCTGTCCAATACGAGATGAGGCCGTAACAAGCCGCGTGTGATTTGTTAAAACAATAGTTCGCAAACTCTTCCAGCTGGTCCCAAAACTTCTCGGCTACTTCTTTTTTGGCACCGCCGTGCTTTATCGCCCCATCGACAAAATCAACCTTCACCTTACGCATGAGGTCGATCTTCTTCTTCCCGACGGCCTTACGCAAAGTGTCAGCTTGACCACCGGTAAAGCCGCACCACTCTTTACTAATCTGCATAAACTGCTCTTGGTACACCAAAATACCGTACGTCGGACTCAGCGCGTTCTCCATGCCTTTATCGAGGTAGGTAATTTCCTCCTGGCCGTGCTTCCGCTTAATGAAACTATCTATAAATTGCATCGGGCCAGGGCGGTACAAAGCAACCATGGCGATAATATCTTCAAATACAGTCGGTTTCAAATCGCGAAGATAACGCTTCATACCCGCGGACTCAAGCTGAAACACACCGGTAGTATCGCCGCGTTGAAATAGTTCGTACGTTTTTGCATCATCAAGGGGAATATTAGGAAGATCGATTTCGTTTTTATACACCTTTTTAATGATGCGGAGGGCGTTATTGATAATAGAAAGGTTGGAAAGACCAAGAAAGTCCATCTTTAAAAGTCCCAACTCCTCAACCGGGCCCATGGGATACTGGGTGGAGACAACTCCTTTTTGGGCCATTTCGAGTGGAACATATTTTACGATATCATCAGGGGCGATCACGACACCTGCAGCATGTACACCATGCGAGCGGATCGTCCCTTCAAGTCGCATTGCATAATCAAACACGGTTTTAGCCGTAGGATTGGTTTCATATTCTTTTTTGAGATCAGCATCCTCAACCACACTCGTTTTTAAAGGAATATGCCGGCCTTGCACTGGCGCGGGGATCATTTTTGAAAGACGATCCGCTTCCGAGTATGGCACCTGAAGCACTCGGGCGACATCTCGCACTGCCGCTCGAGCAGCCATCTTACCAAACGTAACAATGTTCGACACTCTGTCAGCGCCGTATTTATTAGCGCAATACTGAATTACCTCGTCGCGTCGCGTATCCTGAATATCCACATCGATATCCGGCATACTAATACGATCAGGGTTCAAAAATCGTTCGAAAAGCAGGTCATATTTAAGCGGGTCAAGATCAGTAATACGAAGCGAGTAAGCGATAATTGAACCAGCAGCCGACCCACGACCCGGACCGAAAATAATACCTTGGTCTTTTCCCCAGTTAATAAAATCCTGGACGATGAGGAAGTAGCCGTTATAGCCCATTTTATCAAGTACCGCTAGCTCCATGTCCAATCGGTCGCGGACGTTGTCAGCAAGGAGCGGGCGAATCGCCTCAGGATCCATCGCATTCGCCTCACTCTCGGGCATTTCATTATAACGCATGGCCAGGCCACGATAGACAAGTTTGTCCAAAAAGCTTTTCTCGTTTTCTCCTTCGGGAACAGGGAATTTTGGGATAAGAATCCTGCCCAGATCAAGCTCAACATTACACATATCGGCAATTTTGCGAGTATTGGCAACTGCCTCAGGATGTGTTTTGTTCCAGCGGCCAATAATTTCCATAGGATCAGTGACATGAAGCTCAAAATCCTTCAAGCTCATTCGTTTTTCATCGGAAAGAAAAGCACCAGTGCCAACACAGAGGAGAATTTCATGCGTATCTTGATCGTCATGCGAAAGATAATGGCCATCACTTGTGACCACACAGGGAATAGCAAGCTCTTCGGATAGTTTTTCAAGATAACCGTTAATCTTTACCTGCACGTCCCACTGGGCAGGAGCGTCTTGATGTCCATGATCCTGCAACTCGAGGTAATACCTATCTCCAAAAACACTCTTATACCAACTTGCGATTTTTTTAGCTTCTTCATAATTATCAGAACGCAGGTTCTCACCAACTTCACCGCTAGCACAGGCCGAAAGCGCGATTAACCCTTCGTTATGGCTTTCCAATAAATCATGGTCGATACGAGGCTTATAGTACATACCCTCAAGGTTTGCTTTTGACGAAAGATACATCAGGTTTTTATAGCCTGTCTCGTTCATTGCTAGCAAAATAAGGTGGTAGCGTGCCTTATCTTTAGCGGGGTCGCGATCGAACCGGCTGCGTGCTGCCACGTAGGCTTCCATGCCGAAGATAGGTCTCACTCCCGCGTCCTTAGCGGCCTTATAAAATTCGACCGTTCCCGACATCGTACCATGATCGGTAATAGCACATGCCTCCATGCCCAATTCTTTCACACGATTAACCAGCTCCTCAACCTTGGTGAGACCATCGAGCAAGCTATGATGCGTATGATTATGCAAGTGCACGTAATCAGATGCCCTAAGCTCTGCACTCACTGCAGACTGCGTCTTTGTTTCAACCCCCATACTTATATTTAGTATAGCAAGTAAACGAGTCTAAAGAATCGTTTTGTTTACAACGCATCTACTCGGTTTTTTGTTTTTGCAAGCTTTGCTGAATCTGTTCAATGGGTTGGCCAATACCCGGCAAATGGATAAAAAGGCTTAAAATCCAGACGGCAAGCGCGATCACTACCGTTCCGCCGATAACACTACCTAGACCAAAAAAGATACCGCGCACAAAATTCATTTTATACACCTCTCCCTTGCTGCGGTTGAAGTCGTAAAACAAGTCCTCTAAAAGCCCCACGCGTGCGCCTTTTTCGTTATCATCTTTTAGTTTTTTAATTGCCTTTTTCATGATTCTCTTTATCCGTAAAACCCTTCTTGGCACCTTCTATGCTTCGTCCAACCCGCTGTTTTATATCTCCAGCAAATTCACCAGACTGCTCTAGCACTTCATCGGTTCTATCAGTGACATTTTGTTTTAAATCAACAGCTTTTTGACGCAAATCCGCCCGCGTATCCCTACCCGACTTTGGTGCCGTTAATAGGCCTGCCACCGCACCGGCAATCGCACCGATAACAGCTCCGAAAATAAACTTTCCTTTCATTCTACTCCCCTTTCCGACGTGTCCGTTTTTTTATTTTTAAGCGCAGTGCTTGAAAGATGGCCACCGCCTTAGTAATAGCACTCACTTCATTCATCGCATGTGTTACATTGTCGGTGATGGCTTGCGCAGAGCGCATTAACGACCGGATTTGTAGGCCAAGCCGAACTACCATTACCACAAGCAACACCGCCACAATGACAAAGATAATAAGACATACCGCCAGTAGGACAACAATAATTTGCGCCCAGTCCATACTAGTTATTAACCGGCTTCTTTCCGGTCAGTAACCGTCCAAGATAGATAAGGATTACCGCACCAAGAACGGCAACAAGGAAGCTATAAATATTAAATCCGTTAATGTCGCTACCTCCCAGGAGTTGCATGATACCGCCTCCAAGAAGACCTCCAATCACACCAAGTACAATATTTTTTAAAAGACCACCTTCTTCCTTCATAATGAGCTTCGCGGCCCAACCCGCTAAAGCCCCTAGTACAATCCATCCTAACCAATTCATAAAAACCTCCTTGGTTATTTTTTGTTGTATCTTTATTGTAATCGATTTCTCAGCTTACCACCACTTCCGCATTAGGATCCGCATTAGGAAAGTTTTGATCGAATGAATTTTTCAAGGTCAGGCCCCAGCTCTTCGTGCGCTAGCCCAAAGTCAATGACCGTTTTGAGGTAATCTAGTTTGTCACCCGTGTCGTAATACGTACCGTCCTTTACTTTATATGCATAGTAACCGTGACCTTCGTCAATCATCTGCTGCATGATCGGCTGGAAAGTAAATTCGCCTTGGCCATCAAACGCTTCGTATGCCTTGTCGAGATAGTCAAAAAAATCGCCCGATAGTAAATAACTACTTACCGAAGCTAAGTCCGACGGAGCATTATCTTTTCCTGGTTTTTCAACGATGTGGGACATTTTAAGCAAACCATCTTCGACTGCTTGACCGGCTGCAATACCGTAACGGCTATACTCGCTGTCATCTTTTACTTCTTTACACGAAAGCACAGCGCCATCCATACGCTTGGCGACGTCAATCATTTGCTTAAATCGGCTCGGTGAAGCAACGATAAAATCATCAGCCCACGTATAAATAAACGATTCGTCTTTGCTTATTAGGTGAGAGGCGCTCATCAGTGGTGTCGCGTTTCCGTAGGGGCCTTTTTGACGCACGTAAATAAAATTCGCCATGTCGGAAAGCCGATCCAGTTCATCAATAAAGTGCTGTTTTTTCGGCCCACCAGCGCGCAGGTTGGCAAGCAAATCCGCATTAGGCGTGTCAAAATGATCTTCGATTGCACGCTTGTTACTACTGCCTACGATAATAATATCTTTAATCCCCGCATTAACGAGTTCTTCAACCACGTATTGAATAATTGGCTTATCAATGAGCGGTATCATTTCTTTGGGCATAGCCTTGGTCTGTGGTAAAAAACGAGTTCCGAATCCGGCTGCGGCAATAATTGCTTTAGTTGGTTGTTTCATGCCTTTTCCTCCTTTAAATATTCTTTTTCAATAAACTCCAGGATATACGGTAAGTTCGGCTTATACTCTGCCTCGGTATTAACTTTAAGACAAGGAATGTCAATATCCAGCGACGTTTCGGTATTTATGAGGTTGTCCCTATGAAAGTCACGTCGAGTTAGCAGTTCATCCGGACTAAGCACCACGCCTTTGTCTGTACGTGATTTTTCGCGTTTGTAAAATCGGTCGATGGCATTTGCCGCATATACATGAATGTAAACAAGTTTCGCATGAGGCCGCAGCTTATCGATAATATCGGTCTCTGACCTACCCTTTTGCAAAACATGATCGACAACAAAGCTGATGTTCATCTTGGCCATATTGACAAGCAGCGGGACAAAAACGCTTAATAAGGTTTTCTTCCGGTCGTTTATGCCCTCACCGGTCAGTCGCACACCACCTTGCACGAGGTCACTCGCGACATGCGGTACATAAAACTGCTGGGCAATTTGGCGAGCTAGGGTAGTCTTACCAGCTCCCGGTGCGCCACTAACGTAAACGATGAGCGGTTTACGCACGTACTCTACAGCCTCTCGCGAATTAGTTTTTGCGCCAAAGCCGGATTAGCTTTACCCTGGGATTTCTTCATGACTTGCCCCACGAGGTAACCAATCGCCTTGTCTCTCCCGGCCCGAATATCCTCTAAGGATCGTTGGCTGGCAGGATCTGCCAAGACTTCATCTACGATAGCCGCCACGGCGGACTCGTCGCTTACCTGGATTAAATTCCTTGCTTCGGCGATCTTCCTTGGTGATTCATCACTTACAAGCAGACCGGTAAATACTTCTTTTGCGGCCGTACTACTTAGCTCGTTAGCATCAACCATTTTGGCAAGCTCAATAAAACCATCGGGTGAAAGCATTCGGCTACGAACTGGCGCTGCCTCTTCGTCCGCTCGACCCAATGCACTGGCGAACCAGTGTGCAACGCGCTTTGCTATGGCGTCACCGGCTTTCTCCTGGATTTCAGTTATAAGGCGCGCGTGCTCTTGTGTCGCTAAAAGCGAATCTATGACTGAGCGGTCGAGCTCTAGCGGTGCCCACCTATCACGATACACAGGGGGAAGCATTGGAATTTCCGCTTGAATAATCTCGATTTCTTCAACAGAGAGCACGATCGGCGGAATATCAGCGTCCGGCATATAACGATAGTCCTGTGCGTCTTCCTTGGAGCGCTGGCTGCTTGTTTTTTGCTTGGCATCATCCCAACCACGTGTCTCCTGTTTTATTTGCTCCCCCTTTTCCAGCAATTCTACTTGGCGCTTGAATTCATATTCGGCTGCACGTTCAACGCTTCTAAACGAGTTGAGGTTTTTTACTTCGGCGCGCTTACCTAACGTATCGGCGCCCTTCAAGGCTACAGAAATATTAACGTCGAAACGCATGTTGCCATGATACAGATCACCGTAAGTGACACCTGCATAAGTCATAAGTCTATGAAGCTCGGCAGCATACGCTTTCGCTGCTGCCGCAGAGTGAATGTCCGGTTCGGAGACAATTTCAATGAGCGGCGTGCCCGCACGGTTAAGATCAACAAGGCTGTAATCACCGTAATGCGTCAGTTTGCCTGCGTCCTCTTCCATGTGAGCATGGTGAATGCGCACCGTTACCGATGTACCATCCTCAAGCGGTGCTTCAATAGAGCCGGCGAGAATAATCGGCTGATACATCTGGGTGGTTTGATAGCCCTTCGGAAGATCAGGGTAAAAGTAGTGCTTGCGGTCAAACCGGCTCACGCGAGCAATGTCGGCATTCAGTGCCTTACCAGCCTTAATAGCAAGATCAACAGCCTTACGATTAAGAACCGGAAGCATGCCAGGCAACCCGTAATCAATAGGACTCACGACGCTATTGGGCGACTTATCACGAGCATCGTTATCGGCAGCACTAAATAATTTCGTGTCTGTAGCAAGCTGAACGTGACATTCGATACCGATTGTCATTTCGTATTTGTTAAGAATTTCATCAGTAACCATTAGATTGCTCCTACGTCTTTGAGTGCCTGCTTGAATCCGGCTAACGCTCGCCTGGCGTCGTCGTAACTCACATGCACATCGGGCTCATGGGCAATTTGGTTACGTAATTTATGAGCTGACCATACATTATTGGCGTTGCTCCACCTGTCGCGCAGGGCTTTCATGCGTGCACCCATTGTGTCGCCTTTTATGCCGCGTTCGCGAAGCGCTTGGTCAAGAAGCTTATCGGCGTTCAGTACGGCAAGGTGATAACTTGAAACTTCGTCTCGTTTGAGGCTCGCCTCGATCTGCAACCAGCGAGAACGGTATTTCTCAATATCTAGACCTACGGGCCCTCGTTTCGTAAGTGTAATAACGATAATTAAAAGAATCCCAACGACCAATATGCCTATCATAAAGGCAAGCAATGTTCCATCCATTATTGATTACCCTCCATAGATTCTGCTAAAGCAAGTAAACTAGCATCGCTCCGCACAGGGCCCATCAGCTGAATACCGATTGGCAGTCCCGTCGCACTCTCACCGCCAGGTACGCTGATTGCCGGAATTCCTGCAAGGCTGGCAGGCACTGTCATAATATCCGCTAGGTACATCTTTACCGGATCGTCTGTGTTTTCGCCAAGATTGAATGCCGGTGTTGGCGCAACGGGGCCAATGAGCGCATCGTATGTCTCAAATAACTCGTCGAAAGCTTGAATAAGCAATGTACGAGCTTTTTGTGCCTTTAAATAATAGGCATCGAAAAAACCGCTCGAGAGTACGTAGCTACCAATCATAATACGACGCTTATTCTCCGTCACGAACCCCTGATCGCGCGTTTTACCATATAGCTCGGCAAGTGTTTTTACATCGTTAGCCCGATTACCGTATCGAATGCCGTCATAACGAGCCAGATTGCTACTCACTTCGGCCGGTACCACAATATAATAAATTGCCAGTGCGTATTTTACCGAAGGCATACTCACTTCCTCAATCACGTGGCCGGCTTGGCGTAATTTCTCAACATATTCCGATGTACGGGCCCGGACTTCCTCGTCTACATCGTCTGTCATAAATTCTTTGATAACACCTATCTTCTGGGCTGGCTTTACGTGAGTCGGCTTGAAAAAATCAGGTAATGTTGTCATATCGCGAGGATCACGACCGCTCATGATATCTGTAATTAAAGCGGCATCGCTTGCGCTCTTCGCAAAACAACCTATACAATCTGTGCTACTCGCCATAGCTACGACTCCGTAGCGGCTTACTGCTCCATAGGATGGCTTTACGCCTATCACACCATTAAAACTGGCTGGCTGGCGGATAGAACCACCTGTATCGGAACCTAGGGCAAATGGTACGATATCAAGCGCCGTGGCCACCGCCGACCCTCCACTACTTCCACCGGCAACCTTCATCTGATCGAATGCGTTTTTAGTGGGACCAAAGGCTGAATTTTCCGTGCTGCCACCGTGCGCAAAAGCGTCAAGGTTAGTTTTTCCAATACAAATCGCTCCTTCGGCTTCGAGTTTTTCAACAGCAGTTGCTTGTAAAGGCGCCTCGAAACCTTCCAGAATCTTACTTGCGGCTGTCGTGGGTGCTCCAAAAGCCAAAAAATTATCTTTTACCACAAAAGGAACACCGGCAAGTGCACCTACGGGTTCCCCCTTTTGTATTCGAGCGTCAATATCGTCCGCGCGCTCTAGCGCTCGCTCGCTCGTGAGGCTAAGAAGAGCATGATATGCTTTTTTTTCGTCGGCTTTCGCAAGCGCTTCCACTATCACTTCCCGAGCTGTCACCTGGCCGCTTTTAATACGTGCAACTAATGAAGAAATATAGGTCATGTTATAAAACTTTCGGTACCCTTACTTGATTTTCTTGTGCTTCGGGTGCGAGTGCTAGCAGCTGTTCGCGAGTGATGCTGTTGTTTTCGACTTCGTCATTCCGCCATACATTCTCAAGATCAGTCACCTGATACGTTGGCGTCACATTTTCAGTGTCCAGCTCGGCAAGCATTTCAATGTAGTTTAGTATATTAACGATATCATCTCTTAAAGAGCCGATCTCTTTATCGGACAATTGTAAGCTACTGAGTTGCGCCAAATGACGCACATCATCTGCAGAAACTTGAGTCATGGTATATATTATACCTAAATCCTACACCTATTCCCAGCGGAATACCTTGAAAGCAATAACATAAATGACAATCATCCACGCGCCGATCAAACCGACTTGAGGCAAGATATCGATGAGATGTTTACCTTCGGTTGCAATAAGACGGATTCCGTCAATTACCGGCGTTAGAGGAAGGAGCGACGAAACGTGTTGCAGCCATTCGGGCATAATATAGCGCGGGAAAAATGTTCCTGAGAGAAACATCATCGGAAAAACCACAATATTCGATAATGGTGCGGCCTGGCGTTCATTGCGCGCCCACCCTCCAAGTGCCAGTCCAATACCAAGGATCATCGTAATACCCATAATAAGGAAGATGGTGAGCTCAAAGTAATTCCCCACCACTTGTAGCTTGAAGACCGTAATAGCCACCACAAACATTATCGCAAGGCTCAGAAGCCCAATAACCGCCTGACCAATCATAGTCGAGAGGAAATACTGCCACACCCGAAGCGGTGTCGTGGAAAGCCGACGAAGGATTCCCATTTTCTTTAGCTCAGGAAAGACGTTTACCGGACCAAAGATTCCCATACCGATGATGGCAAAGCCTAGCAGACCCGCAAAGGTGTAGTCGAATGCACTCAGACTCCGTTCATTCAGTTTTTCGGAAGCAACCGTAAAGGGCGTTTGATTTTGAACAAATTGGCCATTCATAGCCTTAAATTGACCATCAAGGATACTCGCGAGGGCCTGACCGGACTGCTCGTTGTTTTGCGTATAGACAACATCCGCCTGCCCGCTTGGGAAACTTTGGCCGTCTTTTACTTCACCAAAACTTTTAGGGAGCACAATAGCCGCATCAAGTTCGGAGCGACTCATTTTATCTTTAGCAGCATCAAGTGTTTTTACATCTTTGTTCACTTTTAACACATTGCTGGATTCTGCTTTTTTTACAAATTCGGTCGCAACACTCGTATTCGATTCGTTAATCAGCGCAACGTTAAAACTAAGGTCTTTTGAGCCGCTATTAAGACCACCGAACACAAACAAGAAGATGAGCGGAAAACCGATCCCGAAAAACAATGCCAGTTTATCGCGGAAAAAGCGTTTGGTATTAATTTTTACAAACGTTCCTACTGTATAGAGTGATCGTTTCATCTTACTGGCCATCGCGGAGCTCCTTGCCGGTTAAATCAATAAAGACATCTTCAAGGTTCGCCTGTTCGACTTGTTGCTTTTTCGTAAAACCGCGGCCGAGCAACTGCTTGATTAAATTTTTAGGCGTGTCGATGGCAATAATTTTACCGTTGTCCATAACAGCGATCCGATCACAAAGAATCTCCGCCTCATCCATATAATGTGTCGTCATGATAACACTAATACCTTTATCGCGGACTTTTTCAATAAGTTCCCATAAGTGGCGACGCGCCTGAGGATCAAGCCCAGTCGTTGGTTCGTCAAGAAAAAATACTTTTGGTCCATGAACTAATGCAGTAGTAATGCTAAGACGCTGCTTTTGACCACCGGAAAGTGACTCGACGTAATCGTTTGCCTTCTCTTCCAGATCTACATCTTTAAGAAATTCCATCGCGTCCACGCGTTCGCCGTATGCCGCGGAAAACATTTCGATGATTTCGGTCAGCTTTGTCTTATCTTGAAATGCTGGTGATTGCGGCTGCACCCCAATGAGGTATTTGATCTTTTGAGGATCTTCCGCCACATTAACGCCATCTATTGTTACTTCACCCTCATCAATGGAGCGCAGGGTTTCCATCATTTCAAGCGTCGTTGTTTTACCCGCGCCGTTTGGTCCGAGGATACCGAATATCTCCCCTTTTTTTACTTCAAAACTCACACCATTAACGGCCTGTTTGTCGCCATACCGTTTTTTCAGGTTCTTTACTTTTACCATTGTACTCATAGCTATTATCTTATCATAAGAAGGGGTTTTTGGTTTTAGAAAAGAGCATGCTACGCTTATACTATGAAACTTCAAGTTGGAGTAAAGCTTCTCATCCAAAACAATAATAACCAGTATCTTTTTCTGCGTCGCGCAGAAGCGTTCAAGGGCGAAAAAGAGCCTCACTGGGATATTCCCGGCGGTCGCATTAACCCCGAAGAGCCATTGCTTGAAGCGCTCGCCCGCGAGCTTCACGAAGAAACGGGCCTTCATATCGACTCTCTCCCTAAGTTACTTGCAGCGCAAGATATCTTCGTTTCGCATGCTGAGCTGCACGTGGTGCGACTTACCTACCATGTTTTAAGCGACGGCCAACCGAGTATTAGCGACGAGCATCAGGAAATCGCCTGGATGGACAGTAGTGAAGCCCTGGAAGCCCCGATTGATCCGTATATCAAAAAGGTGCTCGAGCAACAAAAAAACACCTTGGTATAGGTGCTTTTTTGTTGCTAACCCTTAACGAGGATCAACAAAGGTGTGGGCGCGCCCCGAGGCGCCACCACGGCCCGTTCGGCCAATACGGTGCACGTAGTCTTCGTAGGTTTGCGGCGTATCGTAGTTGATCACATGAGTAACATTTGGAATGTCGAGCCCACGTGCCGCCACATCGGTTGCAACCATGACACGTACGCGCTCGTCCTTAAATTGCTTCAAGGCACGTTGGCGTTGCGATTGGTTTTTGTTACCGTGAATAGCTACAGAAGGAATACCGTTTTTATCTAGGTGATCGCTTAAGCGCTGAACACCAAACTTCGTTTCACCAAACACGAGTACCTTTTCGTAGGCATCGCCTTTTAATAGGTCTGTAAGAAGTTCGAGCTTGTGCGCACGGTCGCGCGCTTCAATAATGTCCTGCTCAATGTGTTCGTTCGTTTCAGACGTACGAACAGATACTGTTACAGGGTCGTTCAAGAAAGCGTGAACAAGCGCAGAAATTTCTGGTGTAATAGTGGCACTAAAGAAAAGCGTTTGACGTTCTGCCGGCATTGAACTGACAAGCTCGCGAATATCTGGCAAGAATCCCATATCGAGCATGCGGTCTGCCTCATCAAGAACAAGCGTTGTCATGTTCTTAAGCTGCAATACGTGTCGCTTCAAGAGGTCTTTTAGCCGTCCTGGTGTACCAATAATGACATGGGGACGTCGCTTTAGGTCACGAATTTGACGGTCGATGTTTACACCACCAACGATAAGTGTCGAGTAAAGACCGAGGCCTCGTGAGAACTCGCGGAATTGCTCGTCAATTTGCTGAGCAAGTTCACGGGTTGGCGCAACAATAAGTACGCTTGGGCGAAGCATAATACCACTTTGGCGCTCAATAATCGGCAGCAAGAAGGCGGCTGTTTTACCAGTACCTGTATTTGCAAGGCCAATGACGTCACGGCCTTCGATAATATGAGGAATCGCTTGGTCTTGAATCGCACTTGGTGTTACGTAACCTTTAGTCGAGATGTTGTGATGTAATTCGGCACCAAAAGGAAAATCGGCAAACTTGTGCTTTGATTCATACACAATTTCATCGGCTTTCGATACCGCTTGGTTTATAAATTTAGATGGATGAATGTACTTTTTTGCAGGACCACGGCTTCCACCGCCGCGACGTCCGCCAAAACTTCGATTTCCACCTTGCGGGCGGCCCTGAGGACGTCCGTTTCGTCTTTGTTGAAATGCCATAAAAAATAACCCTTTCGTTATTCTAGATTTAATAGCTGTATGCAGTCTAAAGGGGTTGAAAGCCCTAGGGAGAACAGCGAGAGGATATTTCGGTGGTGGCGCCAGTTACCTTAGGGTAACCGATTAATGGAGCGCACATCTTTGAAAGAGGCTCGACATTCATCGAATGCAATACCTTTATTATACACCAGACGCACTAATTTTGCAAGCCTTACGCTATACTTTAAGTGATATGCCACGTTATGACGGATATCCAACCAATCGGGAGCTTCTCGTTGATTTTGCTGCCGCGTCGCACCGGCTATACATCGACGCATATGAAACTCACATTGAAAGTAAAGTTCCTCCCGCCTATCAAGACAAGCCCATCTCCACACTGGGCTTCGAGGTGATAAAGCGATACCTTACCGATACACCACCTGTTCAAAGCGTCACAACGGAGCGGCTAAGCATCTTTCCACTTACCCATACGGATATTGAAACAATGCAAAAACACAACCCTTCTAGGGAGTTTCCTGCTGATGTATTTGAGTTTTACGAAGCCATCGCCACCCGACTAGCGGAAACAGCGTTATCTAATACGGTTCGATTTGACTCAATTGTTCCGGTCGGAAGTATCACTGCGGCATACGTCTTTTCTCATCCATCAGCAGCCGAAAAACGAGTCGATACCTTAAAAAATAACTCTACTAAACAAGCAATCGTTGCAGCTCGCTATTTTGCGGAAGAGGGGCTCACCTATATTCACTCAGGCGAGTCCAGCCTGGCCGTGGAACAAAAGCTTCGTGCCGCGATTCGCGAAAATCGCGATGGTGTCTGGCAACATACGTTTACCCTTCGCATGTCACCCGAACTCCCACTTAATGGACACGAAGGGCTCCCTTTTCTTCACTCTTATCGCGACAAGATAGAAACTCAACTCAATAAAAAACAGGAATTTCTAGAATTCCTCATGCGGTATGATGCTCCAAAGGACTCCCTTGAAAAAGCCCGCGAACAAGTGAATCGCTTCCAGACTGCGCTTCAAAAGGTACAGACGCTCCTAGATAAGCAGTAAGCTTACATTTTTTGTCTAATTTCGGCAATGAGGTCGCGTAGTTCCGCAGCTTTTTCAAACTCTAGATTAGCACTAGCGAGCTCCATTTGAGACGTAAGTTCTTTTACAAGCGTCTTGTATTCGTCTTTTGGAATCTTCTTCAAATCGAGCTTCTTCTTCCCGTCATCTTTAACAGGGATGATCGCACGAAGTCCTTCGTCGATTTCCTTAGCGATACTGATTGGCGTAATGCCGTGTTCGCGGTTGTAGGTCTCCTGAATTTCACGACGACGGTCGGTCTCACCAAGAGCCTCCTTCATGGAGTCTGTTACTTTATCGGCATACATCAGGACTGTTCCATTTAAATGACGCGCCGCGCGACCAATAATCTGAATGAGTGAGCGCGCACTTCGGAGGAAGCCTTCTTTGTCGGCATCCATAATAGCCACCATGCTTACTTCTGGCAAATCCAAACCTTCTCTCAGTAGGTTGATTCCCACCAATACGTCATACACGCCCATTCTCAGGTCACGCAAAATATCGCCGCGCTCGAGCGTATCGACTTCGCTGTGAATGTACGCTGTTTTAATATCCAGTTCCTGAAGATATGTCGAAAGATCCTCGGCCATTCGTTTTGTCAGCGTCGTAATAAGCACACGCTCTTTTTTAACAACTCGATCGCGGATTTCAGCAATGAGATCATCGATCTGACCTTTGGTCGGACGGATTGAAATATGGGGGTCGATAAGCCCCGTAGGCCGGATAATTTGCTCTGCCGGCTTCGGACTATGAGCAATTTCGTAATCACCCGGGGTTGCCGAGACATAAATTGTTTGATTGCGGTGACGCTCAAACTCGGCAAACGTCAGCGGGCGGTTATCAAGCGCCGACGGAAGACGGAAGCCATGCTCCACCAATACTTCTTTTCGTGCTCGGTCGCCATTATACATCCCCCGCACCTGCGGTAATGTTTGGTGACTTTCGTCGATAAGCATAAGAAAATCATCCGGAAAATAGTCGAGCAGTGTCGCCGGCTGTTCTCCGATTTCGCGATTTGTAAGATAGCGAGAGTAGTTTTCGATACCTTTTACAAAACCAGTTTCCTCAAGCATTTCAATATCGTATTTAGTCCGTTGACTTAACCGCTGGGCTTCGAGCAATTTATTGTGTTTTTCAAACCAGGCTATGCGTTCGTCGAATTCTTTTTTAATACCTTCGATTGCATGAGCTAACTTTTCTTTAGGAGTAACATAGTGACTACTTGGAAAAATCGTAATACTTTGGGGTTCACCCGTGATTTCACCTGTTAATGGGTCTATTTGCGTAATGCGATCCACCTCGTCACCAAAAAACTCTAGCCGAAAACCAATGTCACGACCGGCCGGGAATACATCGACGACGTCACCCTTCACGCGGAACGTTCCGCGATGAAAGTCCATATCATTACGCTGGTATTGGATATCTGTTAGCAAGCGTATAAGTTTATCCTGCTGACGCCGTTCACCGCGCGTAATTGTGATGGACATCTCAGCGTAATCATCGGGTGAACCAATACCGTAAATACAACTAACACTTGCAACGATAATGACATCGCGGCGGGTCAATAAAGCAGACGTTGCAGCATGACGTAATCGGTCGATCTCATCATTTATTTTACTGTCTTTTTCGATGTATGTGTCACTGCTAGCAATATATGCTTCTGGTTGGTAATAGTCGAAATAACTGACAAAATAATGAACTTCATTTTCGGGGAAAAATGCCTTGAACTCACTGTACAACTGGGCGGCAAGCGTTTTGTTATGCGCCAATACAAGCGTTGGTACGCCGCGCTGCGCAATAATATTTGCCATCGTAAAGGTTTTACCACTTCCTGTCACACCAAGCAGTGTTTGTTCACGCTCGCCTTTTTCGAGCCCTTGAACAAGCTGCGCTATGGCTGTAGGTTGGTCGCCAGTGGGATCATATTTGGTTTCTAGACGGAATTCGGAGTTCATCCGTTCTATTATACTATTCCTTGCGTGCCGATTCGAGTACCTTTATGGCTGCTTTATAATCGTCCGTCTGGATCATGTCCTTCACTTGTTGCATTTCCTTCACGCGGACGTCATCGCCCTGGGCTAGCTTTGGAAGATCTATCATAAGGATAATTGTTGGAGAAGCAATTGCGTCGCCGTTTAGCACTAGGCGCGAAGCGACTCCGACGTAGGATACCGTACAATGCGAGTCGCCTAACGCCGCATGCGTATCACCGCCATCTTGGGTGAGGCCGATTTTATAGTTATACCCGCCACCCTCGGCATCGGTCATGGCTTCGACAATATACGCTGTCGAACCGTTAAGCTTTGTGACTGTCTGAGGGTAAACATTGTAGAAACGAAGCTTCAATGGGCTGTTTGTATCGCAAGCTCCACCAATACCACCACTCGCTACATCCATTTTTATGCGGATTGATTTATCGGGATTAGTAAGTGTTACCGAACTGACACCTTCCGTACTGGGAGCAATTACTTCCGACCATCCTTCCGGATAATCTAACGAGTAAATTGCGCTATTAAATGCCACTCTGGCAGTTTTTAGTTGCGTCGTGTTGGTTGTTTCTGTCGGTGTATCGGTGGAGGTAGACTTTTTAGCTATAAAATTCTGATAAAATACCACGCCGAGTGCCCCTAAAAGTGCGACAACCAGCACGACAACAATAATAATATGCGCACTACCCGTTTGTCTTGCCTTATTCATAATTATCCCCTTCCCGAACGTAACGGGTTTAAATGGCTATCTGTACCGTCGTCAATAAAATCGGCGTAACGCTTGTCGAGCACAGCAATTACTTTGCCAACCAATGTGTTAGGATCCGTATCAAAAATAACATCTTTAGCACCGGGGGCTTCGATGTGCTCAAGGAGCGTAGGGATATAGTCGGCCAATCCGCCGCTGCCCAACAAGACACCGCAGACCTTCCGACTTTCAAGGGCGGTCGAAAGCTCATGCAAACTTCCCATGCGGCCACCAACCGTTATAATACCGTCGCAGCTACGCACCAAATGGACGTCGCGTCCAACGTACTCCATGCCCGTAAAATTAATATAGTCAAACTCTCGCGTCGGCAGGCGATACGTTGCCACATGTTCGCGAAAAGACGATGCCGGAGAGAATCCTACCGAAACACCCCGCGAGCCTTCGACACTCATAAAGCCCATCGCCGCGTAATGTGGTAGACCCACAGTCGCCCCTGTTAGCAGGGTCTTTCCCTGCTGTGCGATAGCTTTTCCAAGGTCAAAAGCAAGCTGATGAGACTTTTGCACCGTCCCTCCACTAGCCGCACCTGAAACACAAATCTGATATCGCATTTTATCGTAGTTCCTCCGCTTTATATTCTGCCGGTGCTTCCAAAAGGTATTTTTCTAGCTCACTTCTTTGCAGTAGTCCTGCTTGTGCGCCTATTTTTTGAACGACGCTCATGCTATTGATCGGTGCCCAACGAAGGGCTGTTTCCATTGACTCGCCCAAGGCCAGCGCTGCAACAATTGTAGAGGCAAACGCGTCGCCAGCACCCGTACGCTCAAGAGGTGGCGCAGGATCGGGGTAATTTGGCATTTTTACCAATTTGTCGTCGTAAGAGGCATACGACCCTTTAGGCCCATCGGTAATAACGGCTATCTTAACACCCAGCTCGTGAAGCCCTTTAGCCAGCTCCTTAACGGCTGTGACACTTTTACCGGTTACCTCAGCCGCTTCTTCGCGGTTCATAATCACGATATATGAGCGAGCGTAAACAGGCTTTAGTTTTTCCGTACCCCATTCAAAGTGAAATGTCCCCGGCTGGAAGGCAAATTTGACTTCAGGGTGAGCATCCAGATAGCGCAGCAGATCTTCGTGAAGCAGCCAGGCTGATTTGCTTATGAGTGAAAGATAAATCCAGTCGGGCACAGCAGAGGGCTCCTGCCAAGCGTACGAATAGTTCTCATTCTTTACAAGGATAGTTCGCTCCGCATTATACCGAAGTACATAGTAACAATTGGATTTTTGATCGGGGTCGACCGAAATAAGATTTGTATCGATACCATTAGCCTTCAGATACGCTAACGATTCTTCGCCCGTCCTATCTTTACCCAACCATGCCATGAGCGAGGTTTGAAGCCCTAGCTTACTCACCGAAACGGCCGCGTTAGGCGAAGGGCCAACCGAAGTAACGGGTATGGCGTCTTCATAGGGAGGTTTCGAGCCAAACGGAATGCAGAGCCATTCGTTGCCTTTCTCGTCTGTTTCAACCTTAGTAATATCTTCACGCAGCTGAATAAAAACATCTGTAAAAATATCACCGATAGCAAGGAGAGAGGGAGCTTTTGCATCGCTTGCAGGCAAAATTACCGGATATGCTTCGTCATCTGGTGCTTTCAGCCCTATTTCTGCGGCAAGTTTGTGTACAATTTCGTCATGGGTGCGGTCATGCTCGGCATAACGTTTTACTATCTCCATCCTTAAATGACGCTTTCCGTGACCGGTCTGTCGCTGAACGTAGGCAAGTTCATGATGTGCATTTTCAATTACATCCTGAAGATTAAACGAAATAGGCCCATCACCAAGGTTTAATACTACGTAGCCAAGTGAACCTAAGGTAGTCTCCGCCCTGCCAGTACGAACTGTATTTTTAAGTGTGTTGTAGAGCTCTATGCCAGTCGTATCAGACGGATCAAGGCCAAGAGATCGCATTGCCTGGTGGGCTTTTTGCGTAATATCGGCAACCAGCCGCGTATCAACGCCGGCATTCCCCGTAGCCTGTTCCAATTTGTTCATGGTGACCGTAAATAAAGGATGGTCGTTTTCTAGCAGCTCTTTTAAAAACATCTTTTTTTCTACCTATTCTTTAAGCATAAGTATAACAGTTTTAAAAAGGTTTTTCATGAAGAGGCATATCATGAAGTTTGACACGGCCCTCTAAGATACCTGTTTTAGCACCTATTTTTGTTACCACTGACGTTGAATTAGCGCTCGCAAACACAATTGCTTCCTTGAGGCTCTCACCTTGTGCCCATCGGCTTAAGAAACCGGAGCCAAACGCATCGCCGGCGCCTGTGCGGTCGATTACTTTTACGTCTTCGTACATGCCTGCGCGTACTATTGTCTTACCGTCAGAAGCCAGCACACCATTTGAACCATCGCTCACAATCGCAACGGGCACATAGTGAAGCGCATGACGCACCAACTCTTCAAGCTCTTCACCCTCAACAATTTGCTGCATTTCTTCCTTATTAACAGATAGTACGGCCACGTCTTCAAGCAGCGCTTTTAACTTAGTACTGTGAGCCAGTTCTCGTTTTCCCGGATTAAACATAATTTTCACGTTTTTTTCACGGGCTTGCCTGAAGATTTTATTAAGCGCTTCCATATCTCCGGCCATACTCGAAATATACAGCCAATCGGTATGATCATCTGAGAAGTCAAAATTTTTACTGTCATAGTGAGTCGACGCACCTCTATATGTAAGGATCGTTCGTTCACCGCTGGGAGCTAATAACAATACCGAATAGCCCGTATTATATTTTTTTGAATAGCTAATGTGCGAAGTGTCGACTCCTTCTTTATCGAGATCGTCAAGCACCGCCTGACCCGCCGGATCATGACCGATGGTCCCCATAAATTCAGCGCGCAGCCCTTGTCTTGCAAAGGTAACAGCCGCATTGGTTGCACCACCCCCCGTTGTAAAGTTGATATTATTTACATCCGCCTTTGCGCCCAATTCCAGCTTCATAAATACTTCATGGGCCGCTTTGTCGCTCACGGGCTTAAACTCGTCGCTGTGGCTCAAAAAAACATCCTGGACCGCCGCGCCGATTGAAAGAATTTTTGGTATTGATTGGCTCATCGCCTCTTATTATAGCACTTATGGTTGAACGTTTAAGTATATCCATGTTATCCTTCCCTTGCCTTGAAAAAGCAGATTTGACGCGCACGAAATGATCGGAGAAAAAAATGGTATCCCCCGACCGCGAGACAATCCTGGCAGCTTTTCGCCAGGACCCGGCCGTTGGAAGCGAAAGGTTCATTCAGCTGAAGGAGATCGCAGCGAGGCTGCCCGAAATCCTGGCCGACTACCTGGAGCAAGAGGTTACCCCGCGGCGGTTTCTCGAAGTGTGGTACCTGGTCTGCCAGGTGGCGGTGCAAGAAGACGCCTGCAAGCTTGAGGCCGCTGCTGCATCCGACGCTTTGGCAACACTCAATGCATGGCGTCAAAACCCGACGCTCGTGTATGAGTACTTGCACACGACGGAGACCGGGTTCATGTTTGAGCATGTTGGCTTCACCGAAGCCCTCAAGCAGCGCTTCCGGGAGGGTCGCCTCACGTTCGCGGATGTGATCCGCGAGCAGCCCAGGATTCTGTTCTTCTAGGCAACTGTGCGTACCGACTTTGCGGGTGCTCCACGAAGTCGGTGCGCACATAAGCATTATCGACCTATCTTTTTCTTCATGATATGATTTAAACTATGATTGCGAAAACTATTTTTGAACAAGTTCTCAACCGAGCTAACCATGGACCAGTAGCCGTCGTGTATGCAGATGGTACCAAAAAAACCTTTGGTAAGGGGAAGCCCCTTTTTACCGTGACCATCCACGATGACTCCGTTATTAGTGACATCGTAAAACGTTTTGATCTTGGATTCGGCGAAGCTTTTATGCACGAAACCATCGCCGTTGACAACCTTGATGAACTATTGAAGTTTGCCTACCTTAACGAACGTGATTTTAAGAAGATCTTTGGCAAGCGATCTGGATACCGATTCTCCCGCAACATCCGCACAAAGCAGGCAAAACAGATCGAAAGCCATTACGATCTCGGCAACGAGTTTTACGAATTATGGCTTGATAAAGCTATGGTGTATACCTGCGGTTACTTCCGTAAAAAGACCGACTCTCTTGATACTGCCCAAGAGCAAAAACTCGACCATGTACTGAACAAGTTACAACTTTCAAAAGGTCAGGAATTTATAGATCTTGGCTGCGGATGGGGTGGCTTGGTAATCCGTGCCGCCAAGAAGTACGGTGCAAAAGGTATTGGCGTGACACTTAGTAAAGAACAGTACGAGTACGCTAAAAAACGGGCAAAAGAAGAGGGTGTTGAGAAGTTGGCCACCTTCCATCATATGAACTACCAGGATGCCCCGAATCTTGGTAAAACGTTTGAGCGCGTCGTAAGTGTTGGTATGCTTGAGCACGTGGGGCGAGATAACCATGCGCAATTCTTTAAGACTATTGATACACTCTTGAAGCCCGAAGGCATCGCTGTTGTTCACTCAATCACCCAACAGGTCGAGGATGCAATGCCAGCCTGGATTGATAAATACATTTTTCCGGGAGGTTACGTGCCGAGCGTTCGTGAGACTGTTCACTATCTTCCTGAATACGACTTTCATATTACCGATTACGAAAGCTTACGCCTACACTATGTGCGCACTCTCGACGAGTGGACCAAGCGTTTTGAAAAGAATCTGAGTAAAGTTCGTGAAATGGGGTATGACGAAACGTTTATCCGTATGTGGCGACTTTACCTTCGCGGCTCTATGACCAGTTTTAAACATGGCACCTTCGACCTTTCACAATTTGTCTTTACAAAAGGTCTTAAAAACGATTTACCGCCAACGCGAGAATATCTTTACAAATAAAACCCCTAAGGAAGAGCCGTTTCACTTTATAAACGGCTCTTTTTCTGCAGAAAACGGACTACGCCCGTTCAATACACTTCTGATACAGTGTTTTTAAACGACCTTCGGGATCGTACTTAGATTTTAGGGCCTCGTAGCGCTTTCCGTTATATATTTTTGAGAAATCTTCTTCTGAGTAAAATGCCTCTGAGTAAAGACCTTTTTTGCCACCAAGACGACTAACTTCGGCTTCAATTAATTTATTGTAATAATAGGGATCCCCAGGCTTTGCCTTCACTTGATCCCAAAACCCAAAATTAATATAGATTTGCTCTGGTTTTAGCTCGTAAAGCGGAAAATCTGCAGCTGTTTTTGACCGAGTTGGACAAAACCATACCGGCCGAATAGCAATATGCTTTGTAAAGAAGTCCCAAAACTGTTCCGCTTTTTCAATAGGGATTTGCACGTCCTGAATAATCGTTTCTAAAGGTTCCGGCTGGCCGGCAAACTTACGAAGCGTATCTGCCATATGATATTTTTGGTCTAATCGTAGAAGTTTCCAGTAACTTTCTGAGCGCAACATCCATTTGCCAAACAAAAACCGAGGAATCGAGTGGTTCATATAAAATGCTTTAGAACACCAAAACCAATCGCTGTCCCAGCGCCAAATAAAATCGCGTACCGTCAGGTAATCTTCCGACTTCTTCGTAATTGATTCGTAAAAGCGGTTCATAAAACGATAGTTACTCAACGTAGGAGCTTTGCTGGTAAATGTACCCAGAGTTGCGTACAGTGTTTTTTTCTCAAACCCACTGCCATCGATAAAATCAACCAGCTCTCCTTGATATGTTTTTGTTTTTGCCACCTCTTTTACGAGCGCTAAAAAGTCAGATATATCCGCAAAAGGAATATGTCGAACTTTAACGTAAGGTTTTGTAGGAATGAGTTTTATTTTTAATTTCAAAATATAACCGAGTGTTCCAAAAGAGTTCGCCATGCCATAAAAAAGATCTTTGTACCGATTCTTCGGTGTAGCCGTAACTATTTCGCCCGATGGCAAAAGGATTTCCATTTCTAAAACTGTCTCATGTACCAACCCATTATAAATAGAGTTGGCTTCGATTCCCCCACCACTCACCGCGCCGCCCACAGTAATTGTCGCCAGCTCGGGAACAACCGCAGGCAATAAGCCATACTTAAGGGTCTCATCTACAATAGTACGATACGGCGTCATCCCTTCAACTTCAGCAGTCATTGCTTTACGGTCAACCGTAAGTACTGTATTAAAATCACGTGTATCGAGCTTTGCTGCTTTGCCTTTTCGTTCGCGAAAGAGATTAGAAGCCGACTTTTGTAGCCGTACCGCTTCTTTATTTTTGAGTATTTCCTGATATTGCCCGGCAACCCGGTCACGTTTTTCTTGGTATGATAACTGTGCCATAAAGCTATTTTACTAAGAAACAGCCTTGTTACTACTACCGAATGCAGCAATTTTTTCTTCAACCACTGCTTGAACAGCTTCGTATACTGTCGGCATAAGTTTTACAACCGCATATTCATCGGGATTATCAGCCAGAACTTTCTCGAGCGTTTTACGGAATGTGTACCGCATATCACTATTGATATTTATCTTACTGACACCAATTCTAGCGGCATCCTCAAAGAAATGTAACGGCGTACCACTGCCGCCATGCAGGCTTATTTGGCACTCAATTTTGTCTCTGATTTGTTGCAATAATTCAAGGTCAAGCCGTTTTGGTACAGGATACAGCCCGTGAAGATTTCCCACCTGTACTGCCATGGTATCGATACCCGTTTTTGCCACAAAGTCGACTGCCTCGTCGGGCTTGGTATTGAATTTTTTCACTTCTTCATAGTCAATCGTCTCCTTGTGAAGATTGGACGACCCGAGGAAGTAACGCTCTTCAGCCTCAACCAGTGCGCCTGTGAATTTAGCATATTCAACCACTTCTTTGGTTTTTTCAATTATTTCCTCCCTGCTTGCACCATGGTCGGCTTGGGAAATATCGATATGAATAAATTCAAAACCAGCATCAATACCTCGTTTTGCAGCTTCAACACTTGGGCTATGATCGAGGTTGATGTACGCTTCGATACCGTATTCTTCTCGGTAATTGTCGACCATGTCGCGAATATTATCGAGGCCGATTGCTTTTACCTCACCGTCGCTTACTTCAACAAGAACAGGAGAATTGAGTTTTTGCGCAGCACGCGCCACAGCAATTAGTGTTTCCTGATTATCTATATTAAATGCGCCGACCGCAAATTTTTGTGAACGGCTCCGTTGCATGAGATGCCTAGCTCGTACTGTATTGTCTCTGATCTGTCGAATTGATAGACTCATATTCCTCCTTAAAATCCCTGATGGTAGCGCGGTACTTTATGTACGAATTCTTCAACATCACGCGCAATCGATTCGCCGTCCAGACCAAAGTATTTAATAAGCTCGGCTGGGACGCCACTTTCGCCGAATCTATCTTTCATACCGATTCGGAGCAGAGGGGTAGGTAGTTTTTCACCTAACAACTCTGCGATAACACCTCCAAAGCCGGCAGCTATTTGTGCTTCCTCGGCAGTAACAACTCGACCCGTTTTCCGGACGCTTTCCAGGATTGTCTCGTTGTCGAGAGGTTTTATTGTAGGAACATGCACCACATCGGCGTGAATCCCTTTTTCTTCAAGCTGTTTTGCCGCTACTAAAAGCTGATACGTCATTGCTCCGGTACCTAAAAGCGTCACATCGTGTCCATTACGAAGCTTGTAAGCCTTGCCAATCTCAAAAGGTGATTTTTCTGTACTGAAAATCGGCGTTTTTTCCCGTGCTAGTCGAAGATACGTTGGTTTATTGTTGCCTACAATCGCGTGAGTGGCTTTCTCGGCCTCAATGCTGTCGCCCGGTGCTATGACCACCATATTCGGGAGTACGCGCATAAGAGCGATATCTTCAAGCATTTGGTGCGTGGCACCATCTGGGCCTACGCTTACACCAGCATGCGACCCGATGATTTTTACGGGCTGTTCGTTCAACGCAATTGTCGTTCGAATCTGCTCCCAGTTGCGACCCGGACTAAAGGCAGCGTAACTACTTGTAAACGGAATCTTACCTGCACGTGCCAAGCCACTCGCTACTGTCACAAGGTTTTGTTCGGCAATACCCATTTCAATAAATCTTTCTGGAAACGCCTCTTTAAAAAGAGACATTTGCGTACTGTCGGTAAGGTCGGCGCAGAGTGCCACGATTGCTTCGTTGGTCTCGCCGGCGGCTTTTAACCCTCGGCCAAAACCAGCCCGAATAGGCTCGAGCTTCACGTCTGCTTCATAGAGCCGGGAATTAAGAGGATACGTGCTCATTCATGTTCTCCTGTTATTTTGCCATTTAGGCTTCGCAGCTTTTTTAAGGCTGTAGTGTAATCTTGGGGGGATTTGCCATAACCATGCCAGTGATAATCGTATTCCATGAATTCAACCCCTTTACCTGGAATTGTGTGGGTAATAATAACACTTGGCCGATTAGTAATCGCCCGCGCCATAGCCGCAGCGTCGATGATACTTTCTATATTGTGCCCGTTTATTTCTTGTACATGCCAGCCAAATGATTCCCATTTGCCACGGAGATCCTCCAGCGGCATTATTTCTTCAGTGGGACCATCTATCTGAATGTTGTTGCGGTCTACAAATACGATCAATTGTGAAAGTTTGTACTTTCCCGCAAACATCGCTGCTTCCCAGATATTACCCTCGTTCAGCTCGCCATCGCCCGTAATTGCGTAAACCCAGCGGTGCTTGGCGTTATCAAGATATTGCAGACTGTAGGCATATCCTGCCGCCTGGCTCAACCCACACCCTAGAGGCCCACTGGTATTTTCGAGACCTGGCAGTTTAAGACGCTCCGGATGCCCCTGTAAACGGCTTCCGAATTTGCGAAGCGTCAGCAACTCTTTTACAGGGAAATACCCTCTGTGCGCCATCACTGCATACTGCACTGGCACCGTATGTCCATTACTGAGGAAGAAAACGTCACGCTCATCCCATTCTGGGTGCTTAGGGTCAAGGTTCATAATATTAAAGTAAAGCGTTGTTATGAGGTCGGTAAGGTCGAGTGGCCCGGCACTATGACCACTACCAGCAGCCTCCAGCATCTCCAAGATACTTTTTCGTACTTCAGCGGCTTTTTTTTGAAGTTGAGAAATTGTCAGCGGCCCACTCATTAAATTACTCCGTGTTTGTTAATTTCGTTTACCAAGGCGGTATATATAGCCCCTGGATCTTCGGCATTAGCAAGCGTACCACCGACATTCAGCACGTCAACACCTCCTTGTGCCAAGCTGTAAGCATTTTCCACGTTTACACCACCGTCCCAACCAATTTCCACATCCTGTTTAATTGCTCGAACAAGGCGCACTTTCTCAAGTTGCATTAAGCTTGCCGTACCCCCGTACTTTCCCAGCTCGCCGCTAAAAATCATAACGTGGTCGGCCGCCTCTATTGCAGAGGCTACTGTACTTGGAACGGTTGGTCTAAGGAGTGCGACACCAGCTTTTATGCCAAATTTCTTTATGTGATCGAGGACAGGCGCAAGGTCTTCCTGAACTTCAGCATGAAAAATAATCGTGCTCGGTTTTAGACTCAATAATGTCTCGAGATGCTCGCTTGGACGCGCTACCATAGCATGAATATCGACAGCCCATTCTTGGGGCCACCATATTTGCGCTGCTCCAATCGTGAAACTTGGTGCGAACTCTCCATCGCAGATATCTACATGAACCCTCTGGGCGAAGCCATGGATACGTTCAACCATCGCCTTGTAATCATCGGGGGTTTCAGCTAAAAGGGCCGGGGCAATCACACTCATATGCTACAGCTCGTCAATCTGCGCATTACGACGCTTGTATCTGGGGGCCGCGGCAAAGGGAGTGGTGAGCCAGGTATCGATAATATCTTGCCAGATCTCCTCTTTGTCTTGAAGCACTCGCGAAGGGAGACACAATACATTACTGTCGTTATCGTTGCGGGTCATTTTGGCTTCGTACGCATCCCAGATGACGCTGGCGCGAATACCACGAAACCGATTGGCAGCCATGCACATTCCCTGACCACCACCGCACAAAAGAATTGCCCGAGGATCGGCTTCATCCGTACCCAGTATCTTTAAAGCAGCAAGCTGTGCAAACTGGGGGAAATCGTCATTTGGGTCTAGCTCTTTGTCGCCAACGTCTTCAACCTCATATCCTCGCTTGGCAAGGTAGGCAAAGACGTCTTCCTTCATGGCAAACCCTTGGTGATCGGCGCCTAAATAGATCTTCATAGTATTAAGTATAAGCGGTTTTAAGATAAAACGGAAGTTACTTGACTAGTTTTCCGGCATCAGCCACTAACTCAACAAGTCGATTACTAAAGCCCCACTCGTTATCGTACCAGGCAACAACTTTTACGAGATTACCCGCTACGACACTGGTTAGCGGCAAATCGACAATTGCGCTATGACTATTACCTTTGAAATCGGTACTAACCAGCTGATCCTCGGTCACCGTAAGGATGCCCTGATAAAAAGGTTGCCCGGCCGCTTTTCGGAATGCCTCATTTACTTCGTCTACAGTGACATCTCGTTTTGTTACTACAACGAAATCACTAAGACTTACTACGGGGGTCGGCACACGCAAGCTCAACCCGCCAAAAACTCCAGCAAGCGCAGGAAGGGCTTGACCAGCGGCGATACTTGCCCCGGTACTTGTTGGAACAATATTTTCAGCAGCTGCCCGGGCGCGGCGCAGATCCTTATGGGGCGCATCTTGCAAACGTTGATCGGCAGTGTAGCTATGAATCGTCGTCATCATCGCTTTCTCAATACCAAAGGTATGCTCCAGTACTGCCATAACGGGAGTAATACAATTAGTCGTACAACTGGCATTGTTAAGGATGTCACTCGCACCTTCTTTGCTGATCTGGTCTTCATTTACACCTAGAACAATCGTATCAGAGCCCTCTCCCTTTGCCGGAGCGCTAATAACAACGCGCTTCGCGCCTGCTTGATCGATGTGAGCGCGAGCTTTCGCGGGGTCAGTAAAGAAACCCGTACTCTCAATAACAACGTCGACATTATGGTCGCGCCAAGGTAATAGACCGGGTTCTTTTTGCGAAAAAACTGGAATATGTTTGCCGTTTACGATAATCCCTGTTTCATCGTTGCCTACTTCTTGTCCGTACGTACCGTATGACGAATCGTATTTCAACAGATGCGCTAGTGTTTTTGTATCAGTTAAATCGTTAATCGCAACGACGTCGATATCGCTCCGCTCAAACGCAATTTTAAATGCATTCCGGCCAATCCGGCCAAAGCCATTTATTGCGACGTTTACTTTGCCCATGAGTTTCCCACTCCTTATATAAGCGTTAGCTATTTCAATTGTTATTATATACCGCCGTCACCTCTTTGCAAATAACTATACATCAGTAAAACGGTTGACTGCTCAAAGAAAATACTATACGATCACTCTGACTGCCCCTTTTCAGGAACGAGGAGTTTCATGACTCTCAAGAAGTTGAAGAATGGCATTGGCGGAGCTCGTCGTATCACTGTCCGGCACCAGGATGTTGTGGAAACACTCTACCTCTACCACCGGCGAGCGGCAGCGGTACTGGGAAAGGAAAGCTACGTTTCAACCACTCCAAACCGCGCCGACATCCGTATTGATGGCGAGATTCACAGTATTTACGTGCTGTTCCCGGTCGGTGACAAGCTGGTACTGATCGGAGCTTACGACGATGGTGACGGCGACAAGGATACCGGCGTTATTCTCTACCTTGAGCTCACATATGGCGAGTGGCGAGTGGGCGGACACTACTTTGAATTCGATAACGACGAAGTAAACACCATCCAGGGTGAGAAAATCGCCTTCTTTCTTTCCGAGCTGATGAGGGCTGGGTGACAGACGGCAGGGGGTCGGCGAACAATTGTTGCTCGCTGATCCCCTGCCATTTTTACTTTTCCCTGACTCAGGCAAGGTAATCCTCTCCTATCTTCCTCTGGAGTCGTTTTTTTAAGCAGCTTGTTTTATACTGTTACTACTATGGCATTGCATAAGCGAGAGGTTGTCAAACACGCGACACCCCATTACGATGAGGATAAACTTTTAGAGTTGGAACATGCTATTGATTTTGCGACCAAAGCTCATGAGGGTCAGCTGCGAAAAAGTGGCGAACCATACGTTACCCATCCTTTGGCCGTTGCCGATACGTTGATCGAGTGGGGCATGGACATCGACACCGTGCTGGCCGGTGTGCTGCACGACACCGTCGAGGATACTGAGACGACCTTAAAAGACATTGAAAATTTATTTGGCGGAGATGTCGCTTTTCTTGTTGATGGGGTTACTAAAGTTTCCCAAGCTCGTGCGGGCATGCGCAACCTTGAGAGCTACCTTCCCCAGACGACAGATAATCTCTCGAAACTGCTTATTGCCGTCGGTCAGGACGTACGAGTTATTATTATCAAGCTGGCAGACCGTCTTCATAACCTTTCCACTCTGCAATACATGCCACCTGAAAAACAACAAAAGATCGCACGCGAAAGCCTTGAAGTATTCGCTCCTATTGCCGATCGGCTTGGTATGGGTCGCGTTCGTATGCAGATTGAGGAGCTCGCTTTCAGCTATCTTGACCCCAAAGAGTTTCAATATCTAAAAAACATGGTGCGTAAACGTCTTGGGAAAAGTACCCGCAAACTGGGGGAAGTTCGCCGACAAGTCGAAGCCGAGCTCAAGAAACACCAAATCGAGTTTGAGATTAACGGACGCGTAAAAAGTATTTATAGTCTCCATAAAAAACTGAAGAAAGTCAGTGGCAATATAGACGATATCTACGATCTCATGGCCTTACGAATTATCGTAAAAGATAAGGAAGCTTGCTACCAGGTGCTTGGCTTACTCCATTCGCTGTACCAACCGATGATTTCACGGATTAAGGACTATATCGCTATTCCTAAGCCCAATGGCTATCAAAGCCTCCATACAACCGTCATTACCCCTAGCGAACAAATCGTCGAATTTCAGATACGAACCTACGAAATGCACGAATACGCCGAGCGGGGACTTGCCGCCAGCTTTCATTATCATGAGCAAAAGAACTCAAAAGAATATCTTAAGAACACAAAACGCATCGCCAATCTCCCCTCTCAGCTGCAATGGATTACTCAACTACAAGAAGTTGCATCAAGGTTAGGTTCCGGAGACACGATTTCGCACGAACAACTCAACGTTGACCTTTTTAATGACAGGATCTTTGTTTACTCGCCCAATGGAGATATCTACAACCTTCCAGAGGGGTCGTTGCCACTTGACTTTGCTTATCTTGTTCATAGCGATATTGGCATGCATGCATATAGTTTCCGGGTAAATGGCAACATCCACTCGTTCGATAAGCCCCTGCAAAACGGCGACGTTGTTGAGGTCGTTACACGTACACTGTCGCTGCCTAAGCCCGCCTGGCTTGATCTTGTTACCACCAGTCACGCCCGGGAGAAGTTGCGAGCTCAGCTTAAAAAGCTTGGTCTCATTGAATCGCTTAACAGCGCCGCAAACGTCATAAAACAAAAAGTCCTTCGTAAAAAGAAGAATTAACGTTTGTGCTATAAATAAAAGGTCAGTGTCGTACTACGAAAGGTAGTTTCATGAGCCGCAGCGCGGTTATCGTCATACCCTCACAAGAAGAGACTCAACAATACGTCGGTGCATTTCTTAGATACATAAAGGAGGCTCACGACTATCCCCGCACAGCCCTTCGTGATAGTATTGAAGGTTACTATAGCGAGCCGTTGACCGCCCCTCCTCCGTTCACTGTCACCATTAATAGAGTTGACTACCCGACACGGATCATTGACGCCACCACCAGAAAGACCTACGCCGCCGGATTGGTTATTTGCTGCGCAGAGTCGAGCGAAAAAAATATGTTCTTCTGCATAGAAAAAGATGCCGAGGGGCGTTGGTCTGCCCATCCCGCGGTCCTGGACATGGAATGGAGGGAGTTCATAGAGCTTTCAAAGGCAGCACAGTTTACTGCGCTCAACTGCTGACACTAAAGGGCTGGATTTTCTCCAGCCCTTGTCACATCTCTCTTCGCAACTATTTAACGATTATTCCAGCGTTCGATAGATTCGTGAACGACAGCCTTAGCCTCCTCGATATCACCCCAGCTTTTTACAATTGTTGAGCCTGGTTTTTTAAGATCTTTATAGTGATTGAAGTGATTTTCGATCTGCTTCACTAGTTGTGGAATATCTTCCAATGTTTGGATGCGGTTGCCAGTATTGCGGTCATCACTCGGTACTACTACGATCTTGTCGTCAACTTCACTATCGTCTTCGAATTTCATGACGCCAATGATTTTTCCTTCCAGAAATACACCCGTAGGCAAAGGCTCATCTGTAATAACAAGGACGTCGAGCTCGTCACCGTCCTCGTCGAGTGTCTGCGGGATAAAACCGTAGTTAGTTGGTTTAGCAAAAATTGTCGGTTCAACGCGGTCAAGCTGCATAATTGCTAACTCACGGTTCCATTCGATTTTATGTGAACTACCGGCAGGAATTTCGATGACGACGTTTACGACGCCTTCATCGACCTTGCCAGGAGTAAGAATTTGGTTGAAGTCAGCCATAGTTATCTCCGTTATTAAACTAACGTTATTGTAACAATTTGCTATACTAAGGGCAATATGCTCGTTATTGGACACCGTGGTGCCGGCGGACTGGCACACGAAAATACGCTAGAGGCTCTTCGAGCCGGCTTGGAGGCTGGAGCAGATATTTTGGAGTTCGACGTACGCATTACCAAGGATGGCGTGCCAGTTTTGGCCCATGATTTTCACACCATCCGAACTCATCACGACTTCTCTATTATTTCTCACCACACGCTCAGCGAACTCCGCAGGCGATTGTTTGAATTTCCGATCATAACATTAGAGGAAGTATTAGATGAGTTTTTTGGTGTAATCTTACTAAATATTGAAGTAAAAGGACGTGGCAGCGGAAAAGGAGCGGCAGGATTTGTCAAAAAACAGTACATTAAAAAACCCGCAGATTGGGACAATATTCTCTTCTCATCCTTTAATGGCAACGAACTTCGGGCTATCCGGAAGGTAAGCAAACAAGCTAACCTATCTTTACTTCATTTCGAGAACCCTTTTCTGTTTATCGCCTATCAGCGCAGTTTGCAACTAACCGCTGTTGGCTTTCACCGCCTGTACGTTAATTCGTTCGCCTTGCTTATTGCAAAGAAGGTTGGATTATTCACCTATGCATACACCGTTGACCGGCCGCAGGCTGCCGTACTTCTCGCCCAAGAAGGAGTAGAGGGTGTCGTTACGAACTATCCAGACCGTGTACTCGAGGCAATAAGACGCTCCTCGTAATAGCATTTCAATTTTGAAGGAACACGCGGGCAATAGGTATCGCCACCCGCGTGTTCCTTATTTTGCCAGCTCAACAAACAACCCCAGAAGCTTCGTGAGTCGCCCGACATTCGCATGACACGCTGCCATCAACTCGCTCAGATAGACCTGGCGACTCCCATTGAAGAGTTGCCGTAACTCAGGAATCGATTCAACATCCGAGATGAAGCTCATATTTGCTCCGGGCAGGTTATCCGGTAGGTACGCCAATGCCCGTTTACTGGCAATTCCGAGCCACGCAAGCGCTTCTTTGTAGCGTTCGCGCCACTCTTCGCCCGCACGTCGAAATTGCCCTTCAGTCATGAGATAATCGGGTGGGTCGATGTTATATACCACCCGAAAATCATGTCGCAAACTCCGTTCACCCATCGTCTTCAAAAAGTCACGGGGCGTTTCGGGGACTTCCAATTCGCTTCCCTTCGCTTGTTGGTTCGGACAAAGAAATTATACTATATCGAGCACTTTTCCCGAATCAAGGTATTCGCGAATAGAAAGTGCTGCGGTAGCACCCTCCCCGACGGCACTTGCAATCTGCATCGTCGCGTGTGAACGAACGTCACCACTTGCAAACACGCCAGGCATATTTGTCATAAGGTGCCGATCGGTTTTTATCATTCCCACTTCGTCAAGTTCTATGCCGGTGCCAGCCAGAAATCCCGTATTCGGCTTTAGCCCGATAAACACAAAAATACCGTCGGTTTCAAAAACTACTTTTTGACCGTCTTGCGTGCCGTTTACAGAGGTAACTTTACCGTCGGTCGCTATGATTTCGTCGGTTGTTGTTCCCAAGTGTACGGTGATTTTTCCTTCATCAACATACTTTTGCAATTCATGCTGAAGCACTTCGCTTGCCGATAATTTACTCCGCACCAACATGTCAATATGTGTCGCAAAGCGCGTAAGAAACATCGCTTCTTGTACAGCAGAGTTACCACCGCCCGTAACGACGAGCCGTTTATCGCGGTAGAAGGCCCCGTCACAGGTTGCACAGTAATGAACACCTCGGCCATAATATTCACTTTCGCCCGGCACACCCAGCTTGGTATAGTCGCTACCTGTGGCAATAAGAACCGTTTTGGCTTTGACGTCTTTACCATCAATTGTCAGCACTTTTACGTCCCCTTCGTCCCGAAGTCCGGTCACTTCACCGAACTCAATTTCGGCACCAAACCGTTCAGCCTGCTTCTGCAACTGTTCGGCCAGCATAAGCCCTTCGATGCCATCAGGAAACCCAGGATAATTGTCGACTTTATCGGTAACTGCAGCCAGCCCTCCAATAATACTTTTTTCATAAAGCACCGTATCAATATCTTCACGGGTAGTGTAGACCGCCGCCGCCAATGCGCTCGGGCCAGTGCCCACCATTACAACATCGCGTATCTCTTTTGCCATTAGATTCCCTCTTCTTTTACTATATTTAGTATAGCAACGCGTCTAGTCGGTTGCAATGATCATCACGATAAATTTAATTGGTGTATTTGGTGGGATATCATCACCGCTACCTTGGTCCTTATAGGCAAGGTCAGATGGAATAGTGATTTCGCGCACACCGCCGACCTTCATTCCAACCACACCTTGCGTCCAACCTTCTATCGTGGTGGATTGCGCAGTATCAAGAGGTAATTTAAGCTTTTCTCCGTCAATTGAACTATCGAACGTCTTGCCTTTTGGATTCCAACCAATGTAATACGCTTGATACTTTGTGTCAGACTTAATCTCTGTACCAGTACCCGTTTTAAGATCATTCGTAGTTACTTTGTCGCCAACAGCGTTCATATCAAAAGCAGCCGGCTTGTCTTTATACTGAGAAAACTCGGCGTAATATTGACCCGATAATTCGTCGGCCTGCTTTTGCTGTTCTTCCAATTGCTTCTGGTATTCCTCAATAAGTTTTTGTTGCTGCTGTTGGTCGCTTTGATCATTTTTGCTTTGCAAAATCATTACCGCAAACGATCCAACCGTACCAACGAATAAAACCACCGCGATCACCCAAATACCAATTCTCTGACTTTTTGGCGTTGCCATTCCCCGTCCTTTTCCTTTATGCGTTATCTGTTAGTATAGCAGAAAAAGCTTTATTTACGAATGGCAGTTCGACTATCTTCTTCCGGCTTAGCGGGCATGAAATAATCATCTTCCATAACCATGGATGCATGCCACGCCCCTAGCGCCTGGCCGAGCGGCAGCATATCGTTGTAACCAATAAAATCGGCAGCACGACGGAGTAAAGTGCCGAGCCAACCACTAATACGAATTCCACGCCACTCCAGAATCGCCCAGTCTTCACCCACTGGCACAACCACGGGCGGCTTCACAGCCTTATACTTTTTAGGTGCGGCTCCGTTTTGCTCACGCCATATGTTATGAGCCACAAAAATAGCATCGTGGAGCGCTGTTTGCGCCAAACCTGAATGCGGCGTACCGGCATTATCGCCAATCACATAGACATCAGGTGCTGCTTTCATGTAGTCGTCGACCTTTACTCGACCGTTAGGTAAAAGTTCAAAACTGTCAGCGTGCTCTTTGTAAAAAGGATGGTTCGTCATGCCCGCCGTCCAAATAATTGTACGGCTACGGATCGACTTGCCTCCTACTGTAATATGATCTGCCGTGGCCGATTCGAGGGCTTGGCCTGTGCGAACGTTTACGCCGAGTTTCTTTAACCGTCTTAGGACAATCCGACTTGTCGCTTCACTCATCCGCGGTAGAATACGAGGAGCTGCCTCAAGTAGGTCGATTTTTGGAGCCCCGCTTTGCTTCACGCCATAGTGCTCGCAAAGCCGACTAATATAAGAACCGAGAGCAGCGGCTAGCTCAACCCCAGTTGGACCCGCCCCAATAACAACATAATGCTTATCCATGGTATGCTTTTCGGCGATATCTTCATATAAATGACGCTTCAGACGCATTACTTCTTCTTCAGACTTGATCCCATACGAAAACACGTCTAAACCTTCTATGCCAAAATACGTCGTCACGACTCCGAGTGCCATAATGCACCGCTCATACGAATACGTCTTGCCAGATGCTCCTGTGAGCTTTTTCGCTTTCGTATCGATACTAGTAATCGTATCCAGCTGAACACGAATATTACTTTTTCCTGCAAATATCGTACCGAGTGATACCCATGATTCAAGATGACTGTGCCCCGTAGCCGCACTATAAAGAGCGGGATAATACTGAAAATCGGACTTATTACTTATGAGTGTGATGACATTCCGGCGATCGCGAGCAAGCTCTAATGCTACTTTAACCCCTCCAAAACCACCGCCTACGACGGTAACGTTCATACGATTTTGATACTCTTTTTTAGTTTTGAGAAACGGATCCGCGCAGCAATAACACCCGTAGAGGCAACCGCCAAGTAGACTAGTCCTACTTCGCAGGTGTGCAACATACGCGCAGGCTCTACCCAAACTAAATACAGACCGCTTGCTATCGTGGCAAAAATCGACAGATAACTCCCGAGAAGAAGCTTATTGTTTGGCTTAATAAATGTGTATGTCACAAGCGCAAGACTTGAAACGGCAATGAGGACATGAAGTAGTACTATCATACTTTACGAGTATACACTCACACTAACCAAGCATCAACTGATAACAATAAGCAGAATACAAGAAGTACTTTTAATGAAAAACCAAACATTTGCCGTGCCCATTTTTCGCTATCTTTTGTCGTTAGTCCGCGCCATCCTTTTAGGAGCCACATGACTGAAATAAGAAGCATACCGATAGCAAAAATAATCCCCGTATAGCTAAAGTAGGTAAACAGAAAAGTAATGATAATAAACACAAATATATAGAAGAGGATTTGCTGACGAGTAGTATCAACGCCTTTTTTTACACTCATAATAGGAAGATCGGCTGCTTGATATTCCTTTCGGCGATAAATAGCAATGGAATAAAAATGTGCCATCTGCCACGCCATAAGCGCAAGCAAGAGTAGCCATGCGCCACCATCAAAAACGTTCGTAACCGCGACATAGCCGGCAGCCGGCGGCAGAGCACCGGGAATACTTCCTATAAGCGTGCTGTAGATAGTGCGTCGTTTAGCAATGCCGTATACGACAACATACAAGAAGAAAGCAACCGCACCAAGCGCTACCGTTAACCAATTTGTTAGTGTCGCCAAAAGAGTAAAGCCGGTAATCCCCAAGACGGCACCATAAACGCTCGCGCTTACAGCTGACACCTTACCTGTTACTAGGGCGCGTGTTTTTGTTCGCTTCATTTTTTTATCAATGCCGCGATCTATAATATTATTTAACACGCAGGCAGAGCCCATAATGAGTGCCATGCCTGCTAACAAACCCACAAATACAAGCGGCTGTATCACACCTTTTGAGGCCAGCAAAAAGCCTGCAGCTGCCGAGAGCAGATTACCGTAAACAATACCTGGCTTGGCCAGCCTATAATAAGTTTTTATTGTGTCCACCTAAAAACCGCCCTGCTTATCTATATACTGCTGCATTTTATCCGGTGAGTGCATCATATTGTAATTAAGATTATCCATGATCCATAACGAGCCAAAGACAACAATCGCAACAACCAGTACACCAAAGGCTAGTGCCACCAGGCGCCAGCGCGGGCGAGATTCCGTGCCGAGATGAAGAAAAAAGATTAGCTGCACATACAACTGCACGACCGCAAAACTTAGAATCAACGTTATAGTTACTGGTGCTGAAAAGGCGTGACTCGTAACCGTAAGGTAGGCCAAAAGTGTCAATACAACGGATAAAATAAACCCTACGACATACGCAACGAGTGGTTTCTTCATGATACAACTCCCATAAGATACACAATGGTAAAGATGAATATCCAAATCACGTCCAGAAAGTGCCAAAACATGCCAAATAACGACAGGCGCCGAGTAACATTATTTGTCAGACCTTTTTTAACGAGCTGGGCGAACAATACCACCGACCACAGTAAGCCAAAAAGGATGTGCAAGCCGTGGGTACCCACAAGCGTAAAGAAGGCCGATAAGAATGCGCTGTGCTGCCAGCTATTATTCTCGCTAATAAGTTTAGAAAATTCCTGAAGCTCCAAGCCAAGAAAACTTGCGCCAAGAGTAAACGTAATAATGAGCCACCAAATAGCTTGAGCTATGTCACCCTTTCGCGCCGCTACCGCCATTAGGCCGCTAGTAAAGCTACTAACAAGCAAGAGCATCGTTTCAACCAATACAAACTGGAGATTAAAAATATCCGCACCAGCGGGGCCGCCATTTGTACCGTTCCGTACTACCATATACGTTGCAAACAGCGTCGCAAACAGAACCACATCGGTCATTAAGTATACCCAAAACCCAAGAAGTGTTTTTTCGTTTCGTGCCTGAAGCGCGTTTTCAGCTTCCACTATTTGCTCCCTTCCGCCTCGGCCAAGGTATCAACCACCAGCGCGCGTTCCGTTTCATCAGCAGAAATACGAATAATTACGCAAACGATTACTCCGACCAGACCAATTCCTGCCATCCAGAACATATGCCAAACAATACCAAAGCCAATCATAAACGCAAACACCGCAATAACCAAGCCCAGCAAAGAGTTTTTCGGCACCATAAGTGTACCTTTAAATGATTCTTGTTTAACCTTAGACTGTTTCATCGCCCAAAAAGCATCTCGCTCCGTAACCTCGGGAATTACTGCAAAATTATACTCCGGTGGAGGCGAGGAGACCGCCCATTCAAGCGTGCGACCATCCCAAGGATCACCTTGTACTCTATTTTCATTGCGTTTCCAGACGCTATAACCGATCTGAAGAAGCTGCAGGGCAACACCCAGACCAATAAACAACACTCCTACGCCAGCCACCGCAAATAACCCCTGCCAGCCCATGGACGCATCGTAGTGATCGAGTCGGCGGGTTGCTCCCATGAAACCAAGGATGTACAACGGCACAAAGGCGAGCAAAAAACCGGTGAGCCACGACCAAAAAGCATAACGCCCAATTCGCTCATTTAGTTTAAAGCCGGTAAATTTAGGGAACCAATAGGTAAACCCAGCAAATGCACCAAACAATACGCCACCTATGATCATCGTATGAAAGTGTGCAACAAGAAACAGGCTGTTATGCACTTGGAAATCGATTGCAGGCACAGACATAAGAACACCGGCCAGCCCGCCCAATGTAAACGTAACGATAAAGCCCATAAACCACAGCATTGGCGTAGCAAATTTCACTCTTCCTCGATACATCGTAAAGAGCCAGTTAAACACCTTAACCCCTGTTGGTATCGCAATTACCATCGTCATGATCCCAAAGAACGCATTAACGTTTGCACCAGCGCCCATAGTAAAGAAGTGGTGCAGCCAAACCGTAAACGAAAGGAAGGTTATGGCTGCGATTGCCCATACCATTGACGTGTAGCCGAATAACCGTTTTCGTGAAAACGTTGCCACGACTTCGGAAAAAATTCCAAAGGCCGGCAAAATAAGAATATAGACTTCCGGATGCCCCCATGCCCAAATGAGATTAATATACATCATGGCATTGCCGCCGGCATCGGTTGTAAAGAAATGCGCACCGATCAGGCGATCAAGCGAAAGCATTCCAAGGGTGGCTGTCAGAATGGGAAACGCAAACATAATAAGGACGACACTCCCTAGTACGCTCCAAATGAAAATCGGCATTTTCATTAATGTCATACCGGGAGCACGCATTTTCAAAATAGTAACAAAGAAATTAATACCCGAAAGCAGGCTACCTACACCGGCTATTTGGAGGCTCCATATCCAATAGTCCACACCCACGCCAGGACTGTATTGCAATTCCGAAAGCGGCGGATACGCCAACCAGCCGGCAGCTGAAAACTCTCCTACCATCAGTGAAAGATTCACTAAACCAAAGCCGACAACAAATAACCAAAAACTGACCGAGTTAAGAAATGGAAACGCAACATCACGCGACCCAATTTGAAGTGGCACGATTAAATTGAAAAGTCCAAAAATAACCCCCATCGCGACAAAGAAGATCATTATCGTCCCATGAGCCGAAAAAATCTGCTGAAAGTGATCACTGGTTAAAATACCGGATGCATCCGATGCGAGCGCCTGCTGAGTACGCATAAGCAAAGCATCGCCTACTCCTCGAAGCAACATAATTGCGGCCACAATGAGGTACATAACACCGATTTTTTTCGGATCAAGCGACGTCAACCACTCTTTAAATAGCCACTTCCAACGTTTAAAAAACGTTAAGGCAGCCACGACAAGCAACGCCCCGCCCAGCATTGTCACGGCACCACCAATCGTAATTAAATCGTGCGGTAACGCGTCTAGACTCAACCGGCCAAACATATACTAATGACTCCCCATATCCATGTATTTCATTACTATCGTATCATAGAGATCTGCCTGAGTTAGTGTATAAATGCGTGGTGATGTATCTTTAGAGCTTTGTGCAATCTGCGCATAGGTAGTCGCGTTAAGCTCTTCTTTTGCTCCTCGAGCATCGTTTTTCCAACGTGAAAAATCGTCGTCCGAAACCACTTTAGCCATAAATTTCATACCGGCAAAACCTTCCCCGCTAATGTTAGCTGAGCTACCATGGTAATCGCCTTTTTCGCTTGCCAAAAGGTGCAGTTGCGTCGACATACCCGTCATGGCGTATACCTGGCCGCCAAGCTTGGGAATCCAGAATGAATTCATTGGTGCATCGGCCGTAATTTCAAAATCAACAGGCGTATCCACGGGGAATCTTACCTCACTCATACTGGCAATTTTTTCATCAGGATACAAAAATAACCAGCGCCATTGCAAAGCAACCACCTGAATTTTAACTGGTTTCTTTGAAGAATCCAGTGACTTATACGGATCAAGATCGTGCGAACTCTGCCAGGCAATTACTCCTAAAATAGCAATGATCACAAAAGGTATTCCCCACCATAAGCCCTCCAGCACCCGATTATTCTGCCAGTCCGGCGTGTACCGAGCTTTGGTATTGCCTTCACGATATTTCCAGGCGACCACAAACAACATAACAAACACTGGAAGTACGACAATCATACCAAGCGACGTCGCAATAATAAGAAGTTGGAGCTGCTTGTCGGCTATCTCTCCTTTAGGGTTCAGAACAGCGATATCGGTACCTTGCAGCAGGAAAAATAATATCCCCCCAATTCCCAGGAATGCAATAAGCGCGAGTATGATTTTGGTTATTCGTCGCATGGTATTCCGTTTAAAAATATAACCATAAGCTTGTTCTTATCATACACCTTGGATAAAGTTTCTTAAAGAGCCGTTCTTAAATGCACAATCCTAAGATTGTTCGAGTCTCTCATATTCTTTCGTAATCCTCGCACTCATCCCATTCGAGAAGGTGCGAGGATTACGAATTCGGTCAGCCGCCAACAATCACATCGGTGACCTTCCGCCAGGCAAGAATGAAACTCAGGCAATACTCCGCCCATTCTTGAATAAGGACTTCGTCCGTTTCATCCGGCCTGAGGTCGCGTTGGACCACTAGTGCCTCCCATATTCCCTTGGCTGTCCGGGGAGGGTGACTCAGCACTACCTCAACAATCGCTCTGATACACCAATGATACGATGGTGTAATGAAACGTTTGCGTAGCAGTAGTGCGACTTGCTCGTGCGTTTCGGCCGGGGCATGAAGAATTATGTCCTCATCCAACCCCGGAGCTTGGAGTTTGTCCTCTCCAACATTGCGAATCACCTGAGGCGCCAACTGCGCTTGCCACATCTGCGGACTGACCCACGGCGATGCTTTCATCATCTGAGACTCCTAGCCTATCGTCGGAATCTTCTTACTGTATCACACGACGCTAGCGTTTGTCCGCGTCTTCACCATTTCAATGACGGCGTTTGTAATGCGAGTCGCATCGTCACTCGTTAAGGTCTTGTTATGCGCTGTCAGTTTAATACGGATGGTAATGTTTTTAGTATCGCCGGTTGCCGGTACATAGATATCCATGGGCACAATCGAAGATTCTACCGGCTCGCTTTCAAGCGCCAGATTAGCCGCACCTACAACGTCCGCATAGACAACGTCCGTACCAACACGGAAACAAATGTCGCGTTCCGTGCCGGGGAATCGGCTCACTGGCATGTAGTCGTTTTCAAGTTTCTCAACGGCAGTGCTTAATTCGATAGTGCCCAGCTCAAACCCGGCAGCATCCTCAGGAAGTTTAAAAGCTTTAGCTACCGACTTTTTATATTCGCCAACAATTCCAAGAAAGGTGTTCGTCTTTTTATCTGTCACTAATGCCGCCCGCCGATACTCAAATGGCACCGTAACGGGATACGTTGAGTTTGGATCGAGTGGAGTGTACTCCAGATCAAGCCCAAGGTTCTTGGACAGATAATCCAGCACGCGCTTTGCTTGATAGTATGGCGCACCGGATTGCGGTTTTTTGTGTGCTACTACGAGTGCAAGCCTATCAACTTCTTTAGGAACTCCTTCCTCAGTCATGCCGTCGGGCTTTGGATGAGCTTTATTAAGTTCAAACAACGCAAAATCGTCATATCCTTGCTTAATATTAGAGTGAACAAGCTGCAATAAGCTAGGTGTGAGCGTCTGACGATAGTACTGAAGATCAGGGCTGATTGAATTAATTACCCGATATGAATCTTCTTTTTTTTGACCGGCTTTCTCTAAAATATCGCCATGAACAAAACTATACGTTAGCACTTCATTCGCACCGGCTCGTGTTAGTACATTACGAACCTGCGCCCGTAAATCATCGAAGCTACTCGGCGCAACCGCTGTGAAATCTCGTTTTGGCAATACGGGAGTTATAGAATCAAAGCCATTAAGACGTCCTATTTCCTCAATAATATCTTCAGGGATATGGATGTCATTGCGCCAATACGGAGCTGCCACGCGGAAGGTATCTCCGTCGCTTTCTACCGTAAATTCTACGTTTCTCAGTGTCCCGCTAATAGCTTCCATAGTTATGTCCGAGCCAAGCGTCGCGTTTACTTGCCGTCCGGAAAGTTCGATCCATTCCTGGTGTGTTTTTCCCGGATACGCCTCCACGACTTGGCTTTTTTGGGTTGCTCCCATGAAGTCGCCTAGTAATTCGATGCATCGTTTCATAACCGGAGCGCCTAACGCCGCCGGCTGACCCTTTGTAAAACGAGTAATCGCCTCGCTGAAGATTCCATGGCGCATCTGAGTCGCTCGCAAATTATACAAGTTGAATGTGGCACTTTCCAAAAAGATTGTCTTCGTAGAAGAGTCAACCTCCGTCTCGGCGCCACCCATGGCGCCTGCAAGCGCCACTGCAGTTTCACCGTTGGCAATCACGATATCCTCGGGCGACAGAGTGATCGTGCGGCCATCAAGCAATAAAAGTGTTTCATCTTTGCGGCCATTTCGCACATGTATATCAATACTGCCATTATTCACAGCAGCAAGCTTGTCGTAATCAAAAGCGTGAAGGGGCTGACCCGTTTCAAGCATAAGATAGTTCGTCGCATCCACGATCGCACTAATAGGCCGCATGCCAACGCGCGCCAAAAATGTTTGAAGGGGAAGCGGCGTCGAAACGGTACCATCTACACTACCAATAACTACACCCTGATAGCGAGCCGATAGCTCAGGATTATCGATAGTTACGTGGGGATGTATCTCGTTTGCTGGCGCAGCAAAGTCAGGATTCTGGTTTTCCAGCCAGCTGGGAGTTTTGAACGCTTTACCCCGAATACCAGCTACCTCACGGGCAAAACCAATAACACCAAAAGCATCCGGGCGGTGTGTCAGTGACTTATTTTCAATGTCGAGCAATACGTCATCAAGTGCAAAGGTCTTAGCAAACGAAGCACCTGGCTGTACGTCCATATCAGCAATTTCGAGGATACCTTCGTGATCATCAAAAAGTGCTAGTTCTCGAGGACTAGCTATCATGCCATTGCTCATAACACCGCGAAGTTTACGAGCATCCAATATAAAAGGATTGTCGGTGCCAACTGTTTCGGGGACGATCGTTTTTGGAGGCAACCATGCCACAAACAAACCAGCCCGGACGTTCGGCGCGCCGCACACAACCTGCACAAAACCATTCTCATCGCGTTCAATGTCTTGAACCACGCCACCATCGTCTAGTTTTGTGATGTTTAAGTGATCGGAATCCTCAAGCTTTCGGCATTCGGCAACTCGTGCAATAACCACATCTTTATACTTTTCGTTTAAATCGATCGTCTCTTCAATCTCAACAAGCCGCGCCCCGATTAATGTCGTAAGCTCGTCTAACGGCAGGTCGGTATCCGTATATTCTTTTAACCAATTAATTGAAATTATCACGTTATTTTTCCCTCAGATATTGCGTTTTGTTAGCCTTCTCTTTTTCAATTCGCTCGTGCAACCCCCCAACAGTGTGAACAAACGCTTCTTCTAGGTTAATACCTAACTCGTCAGCAATAACCATAATGCTCCATAAGCAGTCGCTAATCTCGTGCGCCAGCTCATCATCTACATTATCAGGACCACGCCGAAGTCCACGCTTGACCATCACCAACTTGGAAAGAGCGCCGACATCTCCTACAAAACCTGCCATTCGATCTCCAGCGTCCCACACCTTTTTGCCATCCACTTTTTGCAGTTCGTTATAGTGGTCGCGTACGGCGGTCGCCATCACCGTCAGTTCGCTAAATGTTCGGCTCATATTTCGCTCTCCATTTTGCTTTTCCATGGTAAATGGTGTTTACCTCGTTTTTCTCCATAGCTGTCAAACAGAAAGAAATCCTGCACGCTAATTTTAAAAGAACGTACGTCGCCATCTTTGCGGATTTCGTTAAGAAGGCCTTCGGATTCTCCAAAACGAGAGACATATGCTTGGTACGCGGTAGCTTCGGCTTCGGCGCCATCGAGCATTTTTGCTACACCCTCAAACTCAACACAGCGCACTTTTTGATCCTTAAAATGCTGAGTAACAATATTGCCCGCCACATATGAATTTGCAATTAGCTCTTGTGCATGCCGACTGTTTTTACTCGACGTAAAGTAAAGATTCAGTTCATTATCGTAAGAAAAATGCACTTCACATACCCAGGGTTTGTTATCTTTTACTGTCGCGAGCGACATATGAATAACTTGGTCAATATATTCACGAATGATTGTTTCTATATCTGCTTGGTTCATGCGAATTTCCTTAAGAATTGTAATTTTCCAGATTCAAAGTGACGCAAATCTTCGATACCGTATTTAAGCATTACGAGGCGTTCAACTCCTCCGCCCCAGGCAAACCCTTTGTATTTATTTGGGTCGATACCAGCCGCCTTTAAGACATTGGGATGAATCATGCCACAACCAAGCATCTCCAACCATTCGCCAGGCTTACCACCAAGCGCCGCCGGCTTTTCGATCGCAAACTCCAGCCCAGGCTCCACAAAGGGGAAGTATCCCGGCTGTGTTTTAATTTTCAGTTCCTGGCCGTAATACGTTTCAAAGAAACTGCGCAACGTTCCGAGCATTTGCCCCAAATTAGCATCACTACTTACAAACACACCTTCGCATTGATAAAAGGTATGCTCGTGCGTTGCATCAACATCTTCGTTGCGAAATACACGGCCATAACTGATCGCCGCAATTTGCCCGCCAGCTTCAAGTTTGGCTTTACCATCCTTTAAAATGCGGTTTTGCATCGTACTGGTGTGGGCGGGGGGGATGAAGCCTTCTTCTGTACGGAATGTATCATACCCATCACGCGCCGGGTGATTTTCGGGGAAGTTCAAGGCACCAAACATATGAAAATCGTCATCAATCTGACGTGATTCGATCGCCTCGAAACCCATACGCGTAAAGATATCCACCACATGTTCAAGCTCTCGCGTGAGTGGATGTCTGGTTCCTTGTTCCGTGGGAAGAAGGGCCGGAAGGGCACTATTGCCGTCCCAAGGCGCAGTTATATCAATCAACTCGACAGCTGCGTCCTCCTTATCGGCTTCACGCTGTAAGACGGCTTTTTCAAGTTCGACCTTGAGCTCATTTACTCGCTTACCGAAAACCGCTCGTTCTTCGGGGGCAAGCGAAGGAATCTCTGCATAGAGTTTTTTAATTTCATCGGCTTTTAAAATTTCTCGTGGTTGGTCTGACTGTTCGATACGTCCTAAAAGCTGGGAACGTAGAGTTTCAATTGTTTCCATATCTACAGATTAGTATACCGTATAGAGGTGTAAAAAATCGAGTCAAAAATTAACGAGCAGATTGCAAAAATAACATAACGACAATCGCTAGGGCAATCACGACGATAACTATCCATGCCCAAGCAAGGCCGGTCGTTGGCTTTGTATCTTTTAAATATGCCGAATCTTCTATATCCTGAGGCTTACTTTCAACCAAGGCTTTTGTTTTTGCCTTCTCCTGAAGTTCGGCCGCCAAACGCTCTTGTAACTTCGACCTGTCTTCGCTTTGTCGGATGAATAATGCCATTCCTCTTAGTATACACCTGGTGTTTTCGCAATACAATTCATGGTATACTATCCCTATATTTCACTAAAGGAGGGAAATACATGGCTACCAAAAAAGCCGCTTCGACCAGCAAGAAGTCGACTGCCAAAAAGGCAGCCGCTAAAAAGCAGACGAGCACAAAAGTCACGACCGTGAAGGCCGTGGAATCTCGCCCTGTTGCTGCCGCTGAAGCAACACAAAATAAAACCTTTAAGCTAAACATAGGCCGCCGTCCGTTGATTGCAGCATTAATCGCCGAGTTCATCGGTACGTTTATTTTTGCAGCGGCGGTTGTTGCCGGCCAAGGACAGCCGATATTGGTATTCTTTGCCCTTGCGGGTGTCGTACTGACAATCGGCCTACTATCCGGCGCATACGTAAACCCAGCGCTCACAATTGCCGCATGGGTGACTCGTCGTATCGGTGCATGGCGTGCAGTTGGCTATATTGTAGCGCAAGTACTTGGTGCGATGCTCGCCTTTGTCGTACTTAACGCGTACATGAGCAACACAGCTGCCTCGCCAGAACAGCTTTACTCAGCCGGCGCCGAGCTCTTTAAAGCCGCTACTCTTCCTGAAGGCAAGCAGTGGCTCGTTCTTATGAGTGAAGTGCTTGGTACTGCTATCTTCGGTTTTGCCGTTGCAGCCGCAACGCGCGAAATCAAAGAACGTACGGCAGCCGCTTTCACCGTGGGTCTTGGTCTTTACCTCGGCCTTATGATTGCTGGTTCTGCCGCGGCACTTATTAGTGCGAGCGCAATCCTTAACCCTGCCGTTGCCGTTGCCCTTCAGGTCAACTTTGGTAACGCATGGTCATGGGCTGTCTATGCACTTGGAAGCATCCTAGGTGCGGTTATTGGGTTCGCGTTATACGATCTACTTCGGAGCAATAGCAAAGAAACAGCGTAACAACAAACAATCATTAAAGAAGCCTCGAAGGGGGCTTCTTTAATTGACACAAGAAATTATAGATGATATCTTTATCCAGTCATCGTACAACCATGCGAGAGGTGAAAACAGCATGAGCAAGCCCGTTGTCGATCCATCCCAGCCGGTGGACTACGCGTCTTCCGGTGTGCCGTCGAACTACGCGTGCCACAAGTGCAACAAGACCGGCGTCAAGTTGTGGCGTGACTACCAGACCTTCCTGGAAAACCAGACGCTTCTCTGCGCGGACGATGCCGCCGCCGAGCAGCAGGAAGACATCTCGACCATGCAGCCCGACGGCAAGTACACCTCTGATCTTGGTCGCCCGACGGACCAGATCGGCTGGCGAATCCCCGCCATCCCCACCGCCGAGAACGACACCTTCTGGGGTTACACCAGCGTTCCCCCCGAGGGTTGCGCATGGTGGGATCGTCTCCCGGTGCGCTAACCCGCCCTTCAAAAGCTCGCTCTTGTATGAGAGCTCGACGCTTTTATACAAGAGCGGGTTTTTGAATAACTATTCGTCGTCTTGACGCGGCTTATCGAGTAACACAGGCTCAACCCCCGCAGCCGTATTGGCAATTTTTATCACGTCTTTATCGACTTTACCAAGCTCTTTATGCGCATTATTAAAATGATTCACCGTTGTCCCAAGTGACGAGCCAAGTTTTTGCATATACTCCTCGAACTTACCAATATGCTGGCCCAGTTTTCCCACCCGTACTTGAATATCCTTGGCCTGCTCTTCAATTTGTAAGCTGCGTAATCCTTGCAAAACGGTCTGCAGATACGCCATGAAGCTGGTCGGACTAACGATAATGACGCGTTTATCACGAAAGGCATATTCAATTAAGTCGCGCGAGCTTCCCCCGGTCCCCACATTATTAATGAGAAGATCATAATAAAGTGATTCGCTAGGGATAAACATAAAAGCAAAATCCATAGTATGCTCGTTTGGCCGAATATATTTACTCGTCTCGTCGATCCTGCCTTTAAGATCGGCTTTTACTTTCATCAGTAGGCGGTCGCGTTCGGGTTTATCTTTGGCTTCGATCATACGGTTATAGTTTTCGAGGCTAAACTTACTATCAATAGCCAAAACTTGCCCGCGTTCGAGAAAAATAACCGCATCGACAATTTCGCCATCATTAAATTTGTACTGCATCGCAAATTGTCCGGGCGGCATGACATTCTCCAATACCGACTGTAGATAGTACTCACCAAATACGCCGCGTTGCTTAGGATTTTGCAAAACATTTTGCAATGTCTTTAACTCATCGGCGACGTCAACTACTCGCCGATTCGTTTCGTCCAACTTGGCTAGTCGTTGGGTAACGTCAGCCACCAGCTTGGCGCTTTCTCCCAATTGTTTCTGCACTGAAGTTTGCATAACCGCAGCATTGCGTTCAATTTTATCTCCCATTACCTGCTGCAGCGCACCAACATTTCGTGATAATTCAACAAGATCTGTTTTCATAAGCTCAACAGCACCTGTGTTCTTCATTTCGTTAAGACGTTGGTTAAGCACAAAAATAACTGCTACAAACCCCGCGATAATGAGACCGAGAATAATAAAAATAAGTGTGCTGTCCATATGCTTTTAGTATAGCATTAGCTAGCAAGGATAAACCGAAGCCCCACTACGATAAGTACAGTAAAAAAGATCACCAACCAAAATTGTCGAAGCCGCGAGATCCAAGCAAATAACGTATAGGCTACTGCGTGCAAGCCGGCCGAAATCGCCAGAACCGCATACCAAGGCATTGCAAGAACATAAAGAGAGATACCCCAAAGACCAATTGTTACAGCAAGTACTACAAGCAAAGGTCGAAAAACCTGCACGCGCATAAGCCAAAAAAGAGCCGTTGCGCCACTAACAATACTTGCGAGCACTGCAGCATATTGGCCACCCGTTCCACAAGTTTCAGCTACACAGGGCAATGTTTTAAAGACGAACGCGCTAAAAAGCAACGTTGCACCGGCAGCTATCAGGCCAGCGACAGCCCCTAGTAAAACAACCTGTCCCGTTTGCTTCACCGACATTTCGGTCATAGTCGGCGTTGCTTGTTCCTCTCCAGTATCTGGCATTTTCCTCTCCCTATCTCTGATTGTTTTAAATTATACAGGATTTTTGCGAGGAAGACGACTTTCTTTTGAACCTTGTAAGTACCACAGGGAGCCAATTGCCGCTACAAGGAGCCCTCCGATGATATCAAGCGGTGTATGAACCAACGCCAAAATACGGCCAACACACATGAGCAGTGTCAAAGTTAATAGGGTTGTCCCTATAGCCCTACGACGAGTTTCAAACCAAACGGCAAGTGTTAGGAACATAGCAAACAAAGCATGATCGGATGGAAAACCTGGATTAGGTAAATACGACGCCCCTGGAGCTATACCGAGCAGCTCAAAAGGACGCTCCATCGAGGGTTGATATACCGCACCTAGCAGTTTTGCGAGCAAATAGGTCGTGAGGCCTGCCATGAAAATACGTTTATATGCGGTAAATCGTTTGTTTTTAGGAACCAAAAAAAGCAAAGCATATCCAGCAAGTATCACGATAGGAATAATGAGACCATCGGCAAGTAACCTGATAAGCGTTTGCATCATACTTACAGTATACTACGTCCTATCCTACTCGCGGACTACGTCGCAGCATATATTGTTCAATTCTTTTAAGAGACCACCCGCGGCGATGCAGTTCGTCTTTTAGCCGGCCCAAAAGAGCAATCCGAAATTCGCGAACGGTTCTAAAACCTCTTTGGCGCGCAATCATCTCGAATTTCATTCGTTTTTGTTGTTCCCGAAAGGTACGAGCTTCCATTCCAAGAATTTCAGCTCTTAGTTCTCCCTTACGATCATGGCGTTGCAAAAGCCTATCAAATTGAGATTCGTGCCTAAAGCGCCGGTGCCGGGGTATCTTCTCACTTATCCCGGGAACAGCCGCCGCAACTGCCGTAACAAGCAGAAGTGACGCCACTGTTTTGGTTGATATTCTCATTCCAAAACCTCCTATCTAAGCTTTAGGTCTCGCTTATGTTCTTAGTATATGCCGTGAAAATACGTGAAAATAATGTAATTTTGACTACGATATAGAAAGCGACTGGCAAAGATTTGCTACACTAATGACATGCATATCCAAACTGCCCAGCGCCGTCGCCTGCTAAAAGCAAGACGAAAAAAACTACGACTACCTCTGGGTGCAGAACGCTTACTCGCACTACTTGAAGGTCTTGAAGGTGGATTTGCCATTGGCGCCAGTGTGGTGGTTGGTCTTAGCTTTGCCAATCTCGACCGCCGCGTACTTCTTATTAGTGCCGCTATCGGCATTTTGGTTAATGGCTTTAATAACGCTTCGGTAAAGTATAGCTCTGAACATTACGCCGACGAACTCGACGGCCGCGAGAAACACCACCCGCTTCATCACTACTTCATTCCGGCGCTTATTGAATTCGGCGCTTACTTTGCTGTAGGTTTCATTACTTTGCTACCGCTCTTATTGATCCCTCAGCTCTACATCGCCTTAACTCTGTGCAGTCTCGTGACGCTCGCTTTGCTATTCGCAGCCGGCTACTGGAGAGGCTTCCTGATGCGACTTCACCCTGCCCGTGACGGAATAGAGATGATGTTTCTAGGTGCTTGTATTATTACTGTCGGCGCATTTACCGGCTACCTGCTCCACTTACCCTAACCGACGCTAACACCAAAAAGATAGCCGATTCCATAGGTGACGATTGACGCTAAAGCTACGATGGCCAGTTGGCGCATAGCGCCATAAATACTGTTTCTTCCGCTCGACACGCCTATATATCCGCCTACGATCAGACTGCCGATCCCAGTAAGTCCGATGGAAACCCAGATTGCCATTGTTCCATTCATAAATACCCAGGGGGCAAGAGGGGCAAGCGCCCCAAGCGTAAAGAGGGCAAACGATGATGCCGCCGCCAACCAGGGCGACCCAAGTTCGTCGGGATTAAAACCCATCACCTGCCGTGCATAAACTTTAATGAGCTGGTTATGATCACCCGCCATTTCAGCTGCAGACTTCTGTGCGGTCGTCGCGCTTTGACCGCCCGCCTCAAGACTCTCAGCAATTTGAGTAACGAGCACCGATTTATCGACATGGATCAGACTATGTATATCTTTTAATACTCCTTGAAATAGTTCAACTTGAGCTCGAACAGAAATCCACTCGCCCGCTGCCATACTAATGGCGCCTGCAATCAGACCGGCAAACCCTGCTAAAAGCACGTTCCCTGAATGCGCACCAGCACCGGCCACAGCCAGCACAATGCAAAGGATGCTAACAAGTCCATCATTTACACCTAGTACGGCTGCCCTTGCCGCGCCGCGCTGAATCTGAAGTGCCCGTTTGTTTAAAAGATCATGAGGTGTTAGTTTTTCCATACTGCTATTTTAGCATTTTTAGCATAAGTACTATCTGGTGCATATTTATTATGTTAAAAAAATACTTGCATAAAAAAAGTAACTTACGTAGACTAGAGAATAGTAACAAATAAAACGAAAGGATTTGCATGCATAAGCAGCGCAATATTATTTTGTGGCTTCTTGCAACTACGATGTTCCTCGTGGTGCTCGACAGCGCAATTGTCAACGTTGCCCTTCCTGCAATTAAGTCCGCGCTTCACTTCGATAGCTCGGCCTTGCAATGGGTACTAACTGCATACATCCTCACCTTTGGTGGGTTCTTGATGCTCGGTGGACGCATTGCCGACCTCTATGGCCGGCGAAACGTTCTTGTATGGGGAATCGGAGGATTCACACTCTTCTCGCTCCTCCTCGGTCTCGCCACTTCAGATGTGATGATGATCGCACTTCGAGCCTTCCAGGGCTTGGCCGCTGCCTTTATGGCACCGACCGCTCTCTCCATTCTTCTTACCACATTCGAAGAAGGACCCGAGCGTAACCGCGCCCTCAGTATCTGGAGTATGGTAGCATCGGGCGGAGCTGCCGCGGGTGTTTTCTTGGGCGGCCTTCTTACTCAATACCTAGGATGGCGATGGTGCTTCTTCGTAAATGTACCTATCGGTATCCTGGCGATTATGGGAATTATGAAGTACGTTCCCGCGCACATTAAAGAGGCACGAGACAAACACCTCGACCTTCCTGGCGCCATTCTTGTAACCGGTGGTCTCATGACACTTGTTTATGCCCTTACTCAAGCTACCGAAAGTGGCTGGGGAAGTGTTGCGACGCTTGTTAGCTTCGCCGTCAGTGCCCTCCTCTTGATCGGCTTCTTCTGGAACGAAACAAAAGCAAAGCACCCCCTCGTTCCACTCTCTATTTTCCGTATTCGTAACGTCAGCGGTGGAAACTTAATGATGCTGCCCGTCAGTGCCGGTGCCCTAGGAATGTTCTTCTTCCTTTCGGTGTACGTTCAGAATATTCTGCAATTCCCACCCCTCGTTAGCGGTCTCGCGTTCCTACCTATTCCATTGATTATCGGTGTGATCTCACTTAAGGCACCGAAACTACTTACTAAGTTCGGCCTAAAACCGCTTATTGTCACAGGATTAAGTTTGATCGCTACTGGTACGTTTGCGCTAAGCTTCCTCGGTACAGAGTCATCCTATTGGTTCCATATTCTTCCCGCCTTCTTACTGCTCGCAGTTGGATTTGGTCTTTCATTCCTCTCGGTCACTATTGCCTCAACAACGGGCGTACCCGGGAACGAAGCTGGACTTGCATCGGGTCTTGTTAATACCTCACAGCAAATTGGCGGTGCTTTAGGCTTGGCAATTCTTGCAGTCGTAGCAAGTAGCGCAACTACTCAGGACATTAATCAGGGTAGAGCTATCGCTGAGGCGACTGTTCACGGCTACCAGCTCGCCTTCCTGACTGCATCCATTCTCATGGTTGTCGCCCTGCTCATTGCGATATTCGTTATCCGTACCCCAAAACAAACTGGCGCGGCTTCAGCCGATCCAGCACCTTCCCACGTTTAGTAAGTGTGCGCATTCTCTTCCGGCTGACAGCTTTGTCAGCCGGTTTTTTATTTGTTAGCCAACTGTTGATTTTCATTATATTCCTTATATACTATCTAGCTGGTGCCCGTCCCTACTGACAGTTTCTACTAAAGGAGAATCGTGAGTCGGAAAGAAATGCTCAAGCGTGCCTACAGTCGACTTGGCGATGCGATCGCCAATAACAACGTGGAGACTATGCGCAGCCTCATCGACACCAGCGTGTTCCACGCGACACTTCCGGGTATCGAAGGACCTCCGCTCAACTTTCTACAGTTCGTCGCAGAACTCGACCGCCAGCGGACGATGTTTTCCGACTTCGGCCGCAACATCCAGACCCACAGCATGATTGTCGACGACAACCATCTGGCGACCTGGTACACCATGACGGTTACCAACGACGGTCCGCGGAAGAGTTACAAGGGGCAGGCGGTTCTGCCGCCCACCAACAAGCAACTCGCGATCGCCTCGATGGACATGGTCACGTTCAATGACTTCGGCGTGATCGTGGGCCTTACTGTTGTCAGTGATCGGATGGATACACTAGACCAGATGGCCTAGTTGTTTCCTTAGGGTGCCAAAGGCAGTGTGGGAGGGGACTTTTTGTCACCTCCCACACTGTGATATCTCTCAAAATCAAAATCCGGCGCCCGGTAGCCATACGAAGCTATAATCCCGAGTATCGGCCTGCATAGTACATTTCTTCTCTTCTCGGCTGCTATACTAAGAGGGTGAAAGATCTTTTGGTTATCCTACGGCGCAATTTCGTATCGCCGATTGTTATTGCCATACTACTACTTGGAACTACCTTGCTTTTCCTTGGCGAAACCCGAGACGCCCTTTTTATCTCGTTTGTTATTATTCTTAACACTCTCCTTGCAGTTGTGCAGGAGGTACGAGCAAGGTTAGCTCTTAAAAAATTGGAACTCATGAGTGCTCCGCATGCCCGGCGTCTCACTAAAAATGCCACCTACGAAGAGGTTCTCTATGATCAACTTCAACAAGGCGATACTATTAAGCTGCAAGCAGGCGACGAGATCCCGGCAGACGGAGAAGTTCTTGAAAGTTTTGGACTGGAAGTAGATGAGAGTATGCTTACAGGCGAATCGGCGTCGGTAGAAAAACCGGTGGGCTCGATCGCATATGCGGCTAGCGCGGTCGTCGCCGGAAGCGCAGTTGTCCGCGTAGACGCCGTTGGCATAAATACCAAAGCGGGCGCCATGACCGCAACACTAAAACGCTATACCCCTCAACTTACCCCGCTCCAAAAAGCCATCAGCCATGCCATTACCTTTCTTACCTATGGCGCGCTCGCCCTGGCATTGCTTATTTTTATTGTTTATCAGGCTTCTGGTCTGGATGCCATCACCATCTTTAAAACCATCACCTCGGCTGCAGTTACGATAGTTCCTGAAGGTCTTCTACTGGCAAGTTCGCTCCTTTTGGCATTTGGATCCCTCAAATTAGCGCAAGCTAAAGTGCTTCCACAAAAGCTATCCGCTATTGAAGCCATGGCGCTCCTTTCGGTTTTGTGTGTAGACAAAACCGGAACCCTGACAAGCGACCAAATCAGCTTCAAATCTCTTCTTTTAACTCCTAAATATAAAAAGAATGAAACGACGCTCCGTGATCTTATCTCAATTGCAGCTTCAACAGGTGGCGGCAATGCCACCAGCGAGGCAATCGGCGCCGCGCTTCCGCTGCCAAAAAAATACACTATTGTCGACACCCTAGCGTTTTCGTCGGAACGCAAGACAAGCGGTATTCGTGTACGATATGGTGATGCCACTTACACGCTTCTCATGGGGGCTCCTGAATTTCTGGGTAAAAATGTGACAATTAGCAAGTCGCTCCAAACACAGATTAACCAAGCTACCCATAGCGGCGAACGCGTGCTTTTGGTTGCCTTGTTCGACACTCAAAAAACAGCTCTCAAACACGTAAAGAACGGCGAAGCGGTGGGTATTATTCTGCTTAAGAACGAATTACGTACCGGCGTACAAGATACGGTCAGTTATCTCCAGAAGAACGGGGTCAGCCTTCGTGTTATCAGCGGCGATAACCCCGATACCGTCAAGTATGTTGCCCGCGAAGTCGGTATTACCCACCCAGAGCGTATTATTACAGGCGCAGAACTCTCCCTTCTTAGTGACGGCGATTGGGATACAACAGTCAAGAAAACAACCATCTTTGCACGCGTGCTACCAGAGCAAAAAGAACGGCTCATCGCTACGTTTCAAAAACACGGCTCGTTTACTGGCATGGTCGGGGACGGTGTCAACGATGCACTCGCACTCAAAAAAGCCAACTTAGGTGTCGCCATGCATTCCGGCGCTACCGCAAGCCGACGGGTTGCAGATATTGTTCTGCTTAATAATTCATTCACCGCCCTCCCCTTAGGTATGCACCTGGGAAATCGAATCATGCAGGCAATTGAAGTAATCGCTGTACTCTTCTTTCACAAAATTATATATGGCGTCATTCTCTTGCTTAGTACACTCGCGCTGAGTCTTCACTTTCCCTTTGATCCTCGCCACATTACGTTTATGAATATCTTTTTGGTCACTCTCCCCACGATCATGTGGACGCTGTTTCCACCCAGCCCCCAGCATCGCGTTCAACCCAAACATTTTTGGCACGACACATTATTAGCCGTCACCCCCATTGCCCTACTGACAGGTGCCACAATTACATTTAGTTATTGGTTAATGGTCCAACTCCATGCGCCAAACCATGCAGATATTCGCACAATGACCGTTATTATTACGGTGTTCTTCGGCGTTTACTTGGTTTTTCTCGCCTCCCGAATGCTTGGGGTTATCTACGACACAGCAGCAAAAACAGCCCGATGGTTATATCTCGCAGCTGTGGTGTCGGTTGCTTTCCTTACCCTCGGATTCGACCTTGGCCGTAACTTTTTCGACTTCACAAAACCCAGTTGGCACTATTTATGGCCAGTTATTCTGCTGATTATCATCGTAGCGCTTGTCCAATACAAACTTGCTTCTATAGCCGGTAACAAACTTAAACAAAAACAATACGACGTCTGATTATCATTCGGACGTACTTTTGAGGATACCCCTAGACCGGCTCCCGATTCTTTTGCAAGTTGTATATAATTTCATGTAATTAGGGCGCCATGCGAGAAAGAAAATCATCTTCTCTCAGCATGACGCCCAAAAATCGCTAGTTGTATTGCCTGACGCTCCATTCCCAGATGATCCGACGGCCCCCAAACTCCGCATAGTTACGTTTCAGTACATGCAGAATCTTTCGGGCCTTGGGAGCTAGCCGCCCGCCGTCAATGACCGGAGCGATCAGGCACCTGTCTTCCTGCAAGGCTACCGCCTGGATAGCAAGCCCTTCTTCTCGCAGTTCCTGCGTCAGCTTGTCCGCATCGAACAGCTGTTCAGGCCTGAGTCGCGCGGGCGTACCATCGATCTCGTCCCAGACCGTGACCGTCCAGTTGCCATCGCCCCTCCACATACATAAACCCTCGTAGGAATCCTTATTTTGGCGTGCCATCACAACCTCCTCATAAGCGAACACGGATAAGAATACTATAAGTTTGCCAAGCAAGCAAACTTTTTGAATATCCTACTCCCTCACACCTCTTGAGAAGCATCACCATAAGTGGTACAATTTAACACGACCACACACTATTGGGGTGTCGCCAAGTGGTAAGGCACTGGGTTCTGGTCCCAGCATTCGGGGGTTCGAATCCCTCCACCCCAGCCACGAAAAGAGTCGAGCTTATGCTCGGCTTTTTTCGTGATTCGGGGCAGTGATTTGAGCCCCCGGTTTTGCAAAGCAAAACATCGCGGGGTTCGGCGCAGTGAGCAAAGTGAAGAAAAACAGCGAAGCTATTCTTCTGAACGCGCGAACGAAGGAGGCTTTAGCCGATACCCCCATTGTTTTTGCAGAGATACCATTCTAGCGGAAATTTGGCGGGGGATTAAGGGTTGATAATGAATCAAGCCCGCCCTAGAGGAGCGAACTCGACTCATGGGCGGACTTTCATGTGGATATCAGATGATGTAACGTTGCGCGAGCTAGTACCCCTTGGGGGGTGGGGTAACCTCGTCACCAAGCCTGATCACACCAGTCTCGGTAACCTCGGCGATCAACCCACCGCGGTCAAAGAAAACTTCCTTAAAACTTTTTGACTTACCGGAGAGCTTGCTCGGCCTTTGGCACGGGTCGCAGTATTTGATGCCCCGAAAACGCGCTGTGCCGACTTGAAACTCACGTCCAATTAGCCACATGAGCTCAACACCTTCGACGAACAGGTTTCGGCGACTATCCCTGAAGTCGAACCCGCTCCCTACGAAGAAGATCGCATTCATGAAAGTGACCTGACGGCTACCCTGACTACCAACGTTGAAACTTCCTTCACCGGTGGCGTAGCGATCTCCCTTCAGGCCTTGTCCAGTAGTCGCTTCAACCTCCGATACTTCCTCCATCGGTTCGCCTGCTACAGCGGCGATGCAGATAGCCCTGACGATACCCTTCATGGAAACATCCTTCCGTTCACTAGCATATTAGAGTAATACAGAAAAAACCTTAATGCCAGAAACATAGTAGCATATTCTGCATTGTTATTAGATAGTAATTAGGTGATGCTGGCGAAGGGGTGGACATTCGAAGTAACGCGCGCGATGTCTCATTCAAAGGATGCTAGACGGATTAGGACTCCGACCAACAGTGGCTCGCCCTGTCGATGTAACTTCTGAGATATATACTTTCATCAGCATTATTTTTACTGTAGAACAAACAATAGGGTTGGTCATATACACATGTAACTCGTTGCTGCTTCTATTGAGATCGACGTAGACGGCTGAGGTGTGAGCCAATGAAAGAGCGCCGAGTGTCACCTCGACCCCTTTCAGGTAGAGGTTTCTCGACGCAAGGTCAGATCAACCGTTGGATGCAATTGCTTCGAGCTTCCGAATGAGACTCTCAACGTCCTCGAGATCGTCCGAGGTGACGGTGGTCGGCATCATGCCGCCTGCCAGATAGCTGACGAGCAGGAGTTCGCGTACTTTCGGGAGGAGATCCCTTGATGATCTCGCCGTGGGAAGCATTGTCTGCGCGAGTCTCCAGTCGGGCAAGGGCTCCATTAGCTGTCCTTTGTTCGTGATCTCTAACTTGATGTTAGAGAAATCAAAGCCCACTATACTATATAAGTGCAGTTCCGTAAAATTACTCGATAATTCTTGATCCTATATTCGTAAGACTCACTTAAGACCATTCCCTCAGAAGGGCGATGGATAGCCATGATGTACTACTATTGCAAAAGCCCGCTTTCACGCTGGTTTCCCAGCGTGAAAGCGGGCTACTCCTAACGATCAGCGTCAGCGCTTCAGGTCTTCCTCGAGGCCACGACCCCAAACGGTATAGTAGCCGTCGCCCACGTCGATAACGATGGTTGTGCCTCTCTCGCCCGCGATCCGCTCAGGCCTCGTTAGATCATCCTTGGACAACCCATGAAGCGTGCCGCAGAACTCAGTACCTCCCCACTCAACCTTGCCGTAGGGCTGGGTAAGCGGCAGTCGGTGAATTGTAGCACTATGTGGCAAAACAATCACGTTCGCATTGTCGACGCGAATCTCGCCGACAGCAACGTACCCAAACGTGCCCGCCCGCTGCTTGCACAGCTCGGCGGCGGTAATGGTGTCGCCACCCTCGAAATCGCCACGCTCATTAGACACGAGTTCTCCTTATTCGTATGAATAGAGCGTAGATACTTTAGCATATAGCAACCCTACTATCAAACATATCGTAGTAACCTACGATCCCCTCCAGCCATGAGATTTATTAGTCAAAAAAGCGCCTCTGTAAAGGGCGCTTTTTGTGTTTGTCTTAAATAGTAAGAATGCTACATCGACATGTGATTGATATCGATTTTATGACCATCTAGGTCAAAAAAGGCGCGCGCGTATATGCCCATCTCTGGCTCCTCGGTGGTTCCAGCGTCTTTGCCGCCCGCTGCAAGTGCGGCATCAGCCAGCTTGTCGACTTTTTCACGACTGTCTACTGTAATGGCGATGCTTGTTTCCATGACTTTGGTGGCGTCAGCGATCTCACGCTTTTCACCACGCTGCCTCAAAAATGCTTCGCTAAGAAAAATCAGCTGCACTTTGTCAGTCACTATTACAAAAACGTTATCGTCGCTACTAAATTGAGTGTTAATATCAAAGCCTACGCTTGAGTAAAACTCACGGGCGGCGGCAACGTTTTTGGTCGGTAAGTTAATAAAGACAAAATTATCCATTTACATTTCTCCTTAAGGTGTTTTATAAGCATGCTTACTATGCTTATTGTATACAATACCATCTATGTTCATTTTACACGTGTTGCAATGTCGTCGTACGCTGGATTAATAGCTTCGTCCGCACCAGGGTTTGGCCGCCAACCGCCAGAAAAGCTGTTGCCGTCAGGCGCAAACTTGCCGTGGTAATTTGAACTGATCTCTCCATAGTTGACGGTTATAGTAACGTCATCGCCCTGAATATCCCATTCGTACGGTAGTGCGTCAGGGGACATATTTGAATATACGCGCGAAGGAAACTTGTCTGTTTTTGAGTCGTATCCAATAATTTCGCGACTTACGACTTTCGTACCGGCAAAATCCATCTCCATGTCCTGCTGCAAAAAGAGAGCAGTATTCTTATCGCCATGAAGCCACTGAATTGTGAACTTGCCCGTCATCGCATTTTGGTCTCCGCCAACCGGGCCACCCTTCATTTCCCAGCTGCCAACAAGGCGGTCCATGCGCCTCCATGCGGGATCCTGAGAAGGCTTAGGTGGGGCTATTGCTTGTTTTTTAGGGTCATTGTTGTCTGTCATAACGACTCTCCTGTTAATAGTTATGTGCCACTACATTACAGCATGGAAAGTGCGAATAGTCTTATATAAAAACGACACATGGTTTGGGCCGGGACACTTTGTTCTGCATAAAACTCCCTATTCAGGGGTAACGCTGTCTCAAGACATACTACTAAGTATCATAAAGTTAAGACAAGATAGACAGCGAAAACTGTTACGAGCAGGACGACTGTCGCAATCAATCCTACCTGCAGGAGGCTTTTGTTGACAGCTTTCTCCGACAGGGGGTTGCGACCGATCGATATAATACTAGACTGCACCGAAGAATAGAGTAATATGCCCGCGCCAACGAAGCCCGCTATTAACAGTAAAAGTCCTACTACGACTCGCAATACCGGAACCTCGCGTCCCGCAATACTATTGGCCATCTGCTGAAGAAAAGGTGGCAAAAAGTTCTGCGCAGTGTCGGCTCCCGCGAAATAGGTGATGTTTATTTGTACAGGGACAAGACCAATCTGCACCTGTTTGCTATTTTTTTCGGCATCAGTAATAGTGACTTCTTGTGTGGGCTTGCCGGACAGGTCTTCTCTGGCTGTGCCTATTATTACACTACTCCCCGTGGCTTTCATGCCTACGCCATTAATTGATGAGGCGGTAATCTTATCACCGGCTTTTATATCACCGTTAATGGTACTCACTAATACCGGAGTGACCCCCTGAGTGACTACTTGCGCTTCCGACGCGCCGATTGATAAGGCGAGGAGCGGTTTATCGCCAACGACACCTACCAATTGCTCTACCCGCTCGCGATTCGCCAGCTCAACGCGATCGCTATTGTCACCCTCAAGGCTTACCAAGGCACCAGTACGAAGGTTAGTGTCGTTTGTGCGAAATCCTTGGGAAATGGCAACGGAGCTACTATCTTGTGCGGCCGCGGGTGTACCCATCCACAACCCTAGTACTCCTATTATTACAATCAATTTAAAAATTATTTGCCGCTTCACAACAACCCCTATCACACCGTATTGCAGTAATTATATCGCGGTTACGGTAAAATCGCGAGAGTTTATTGCATTATTAAATTCAATTTACTACACTAATAACAATAGCGTAAGCGAGAATGAGTGAGGGTTGCCCGGGAAGGCAAAAAGAGGTATGGATATACGTACAGGCCATCGGCCGCAACAAAAGGCGGTATCGACGTCGGTAGTTGCTACTAATCATGCAAATACAAACGACACTGTGAGACGTCCTCGCCGGGGCATGAAATGGATCATTGTTAGTGCCGCGGTAGTCGTACTACTTATTATCGTAGGAGCATTTTTGTGGGGTGGAAAGCTTTTCGGTGTCGAAAAAGTCATCAACCACAACGGGTATCAAGCGGTTTTCCTTTCTAATAGCCAAGTCTATTTTGGACGCCTGGAACAGACAACACCAGGTCACTTTACTCTAAAGGATGTTTATTACCTTCAGGTGCAGCAAGCTGTTCAGCCACAAAAAGATGATACAAGCGCGCAGGTCGCCCCACAGCAAGCTTCTCTTTCCAAGCTCGGTAATGAAGTTCATGGTCCTGAAGATACAATGTTTATTAACAATGAACATGTATTATTTTGGGAAAACCTAAAAGATGACAGCAAGGTAGTACAGGCAATTAAGGAAAACCAAAAAAAGTAATGGATACTCTTACTTTTGTACTCGTTATCGGCTTAATCGGTATGGGTGTTATTAATGCTGCAAGCCTTATATGGGCAGGCTATCTGGATCGCAAGTTACGCGGTAAACCCACGCCAAAACACTACGATGTTCATGTCGAGGGAACAAAGGTTTTCCCTGAAGTTGATCGGCAAGCAGTGGAGGCTAAGGCCGAAGCACTCTTGGTTGAAGCAGTCGAAAAAGCAGCTGGCAAGCTCCAGGTTTCTCTCGACAAATCGGCCGCCGATATCGCCAACCATATTGAAACTTCAACCACACAGGAGCTTGAGAAATACCATGCTAACCTCGAACAACTGAGCAGCCGGAGCGTCGCTTCTTTTGACGCCTTGCAAGCAGAGCTCGCCAAACACCGTACCGAACTTTTTAAACAGCTCGACGAAGAAGTAACTGCTGAACGCGAAAAACGCATGGAAATTTTTAACGCCAAATTTAATGATATTGTGACGAGTTACATTACCGAAAGCTTAGGTAGTCAGGTAGATCTTGGCGCGGAAGCACCTTATGTTTTTGAAGTACTCAATACCCACAAGGATGACATTAAACGAGATATCTTGTCATGAGTCCCGTCCTCCCCGACGACCTCCATACCCCCGATCAACTGAGTGTTTGTATTCAGGAGCTGCGCAAGCTCGTTAGCGAGCGCCGCGATGCTGCGGCACGAACCCGTATGAACGGTGACGCCTCGGCCCTCCCTGCGGTTCCGCCTCTGGTTGCATCACTCCTGAAAGCCAATCAGCTTACCGGCTCTACCCTAAAGGAGTTTGAGGAATTAATAAAAACCCTCGAGACCTTACGTCTAAATACACCGGTAGTTCATCTGACATTTGCCACCCTCCCTGGCCCTAAGCTAATAGCAAAGCTTGTCGAATGGTTTCGCCGAGAGATTCATCCTCAAGCCCTTCTTTCGTTTGTTATGGATCGAACGATTGGCGGCGGCGTTATTGTTCGCACCAGCTCCCGCGTTTATGATTTCTCGTTTACCAGCCAGTTGCTTCGGCAAAAAGACCGTTTGACGGAGATTATACGTCGTGTATGACAGCGGCGCATTTAAGCAGCTTGTTGCAACTGGCCACCCCACAGGCGAAGTAGTTGGTGTTGAGCGCTTTTTGGTATCGGTCAAAGGCCTCGAGGGTGTCGCGGCAGGTGGACTTGTTTTATTTGAATCAGGCCAACGCGGTATGGTACGCGAGGCGTCAAATGAGCAAGTTTTGGTGCTTAATCTCGACACGGAAAACACAAACTTAGGCGAACTCGTCGTCGTGCAAAATAACACCCTTACTACCGGTGTTGGTACAGGACTTATCGGCCGCGTGGTCACTCCACTTCTTAAGCCTCTCGATGGCAAAGGACCTGTCACTATCGAAGCAAATTGGCCGGTATTTAACCAGGCGCCGGGTATGATGGAGCGGCAGACCTTAAAAGACCAACTAGCCACAGGAGTGACTATCGTTGACACGTTATTCCCCATCGTTTTGGGTCAGCGTATTGCAATATTGGGCGATTCAAAAGTTGGAAAGAGCTCTTTTTTACTCCAGGTCGGCGCTCACCAAGCTAAAACTGATCGCGTGATGGTGTATGTTCTGATCGGCAAGCGTCGCGTGGAGATTGATCATACTGTCAGCACGCTTATAGCCACTGGTGCAATGGAAAACAGCATCGTTATTGTCGCTGATATTTTCAGCTCCCTTGCCCAATCGTACCTAGCGCCATATATAGGCTGTGCGATTGCCGAGTACTTATGGCACACCGACCGCGATGTCGTTATTATGTACGACGATTTGTCATCGCATGCCAAAGTCTATCGTGAGGTCTCGCTGCTTGCCCGCGGCAACCCTGGGCGTGAGTCATACCCAGGCGACATGTTCTATGCTCATTCGTCGCTTTTGGAGCGGGCGGGCAAACTGGCTAAAAATGGCAAAACGCTCACTGCTCTCCCAACTATTCTTACGCCATCCGACGACATTACGGCTTATCTGCCGACGAGCATTATGTCGATTACCGACGGTCAACTTATTTTCGATATGGCAACGTTTCGTAAGAATATCCGACCCGCCGTTAATACTGCGCTCTCGGTTTCGCGTGTGGGTGGCCGAGCCCAAAGTGCCCGGCAAAAAGACATTACCGGCGCTCTATTTAAGCAATTGGCTGAGTACCGCCAAGCTGAGGAGTTTGCGCACTTTGGTGCCGATATGGCACCCGAGACTCGTCTAGCCCTCGATTTTGGCCGACTGATATATGACATCCTTCACCAACCAGCAGATGAGCTTTTCAGCTTAGCCGAGCAGCAGCTCATGTTTGAGGTGATTTTTGCTGAAGGAAGTCACGGGGTCGATGTAGCCCAACTCAAAAAACTTGTGAAAGCCACATCTCACAAACTGAAAGACCCTGTCGATTATCCGAGCGTCGCGCAGCAACTTCTTGCAACACTTGGACAAAAGGTGATGCCAGCATGAAACGAGCTATTATCATCCAAAAAGATCTGGAAGAAACCCACACGCTCGAAGGACTAACCGAAGTATTCGAGAGTATTGCCAGCCTCCATATTTCAAAAATTCGCGGCCGTGTCGTCGCCAGTAAGGCATTTTTTGACGAGTTGTGGCAAACCTACCAGGCTATTCGCATTGATCCAAAAGATCGCCTAAAGCGAAATAATGGCCTCGAGACAAAAACACGCGACGTCTTTTTAGCCATTACCGGCGAAGGCAAATTAAGCGGCTATATTGATGAACAAATTATCGATACGCTTCTTGATGCTCATAAAACAGCTCCGGATACGGATATTGTGGTTATCGGTGCACATGGCTTAAGCCAACTGCGCCGCCGCGGTGCCGACGTTGCGAGCTCGTTTCCTATGCCTGTTAGCGATGAGGTATTCAGCGTTGCAGATATTATCGAGCGACTAAATACTTACCGGCGCATTACCGTTTTTTACCAAACCTATGTATCACTTCGGGTACAAAAAATTGCCAGTATCGAACTTATTTCAGCGGTGCACGACATGAGTGAGAGTGTCGATGAAGAAGCGGAAACGCTTAACCCACACGACTATATTTTTGAACCCGATCTGCATAAAATTGCTGATTATATGGAATCGGTCATGATGGGCGTAGCACTTATTCAGCTCATTATGGAATCAAAGCTGGCTCAGTACGCGACGCGTTTTACCAACATGAGCCGCGCCAAGCATCGTGCCGGCGAACTGACTTTGGCATATCAACGTCAGTTCTTGCGGTCGAAACGTGCTGAAAACGACGATCGCCTAAAAGAAGTTATTAATGCTGTGCGACGCCTTGAGAGGAGTGCGTAATGAGCGAATTTGCTGGCCAAATTATTGCCATACGCGGCCTGATATGCGAAGTAGAGTTCACCGGCCCCCGCCCCAACCCCAAAGACCTGCTGGCGCTCTCCGATAATCCCGAGATACTTCTTGAGGTATCAACCTACCCAAATCTTTATACCGCAGTCTGTATAAACTTAACTGGCAGTACCCAGGTGCAGCTTGGTGCTCACGTAGTACTTACCAACCAAACTATCACCGTGCCTACCGGCAAAGCCGTATTAGGGCGCGTTCTTGACGCTCTTGGCCGTCCGATCGATGGTGGCCCGGCTATTCCTGCCACCACCCCGAGACAAAGCATTTATGCCTCCACCCCAATGGTCAGCGCCAAAGGCACCAAACCCGAACTACTCGAAACCGGTATTAAGGTAATCGACTTTCTTTCGCCTTTTGTCAAAGGCCGTAAAATCGGCATTATTGGTGGCGCCGGTGTGGGCAAAACCGTTTTAACTATGGAACTCATTCATAATATCGCCAAAGACGACTCGCAACTGGCTATGTTCGTTGGAATTGGCGAGCGCATTAGAGAGGGGCACGAGCTTTACGAAACTTTACAAGAGCGCGACATTCTTAAAAAAGCCGTTATGCTACTGGGGCAAATGCACGAAACTCCCGCCATGCGTGCCCTGGTTGGCTTGTCGGCTGCAACTATTGCTCAGTCATTCCGCGACGAGGAAAAGGCCGAGGTACTGGTATTTATTGATAACATTTACCGTTATATTCAAGCGAATAACGAACTCGCAACAACGCTGGGTACCATGCCCAGCGAAGGCGGGTATCAGGCAACGCTATTTTCCGACCTGCGGCGCCTGCAAGATCGATTAAGCTCAAACGAAAATGGTTCTATTACCTCGGTACAAGCCATCTACATTCCTGCCGACGACCTAAGCGATCCGGCTGTACAGGAAATATCACAGCTGCTTGATTCTACAGTAGTGTTGTCGCGTACTGTCGCCGAAACGGGTGTTCGGCCAGCCGTAGATATTATTCGCACTACTTCTGCCTTGCTGACACCCGAAGTTGTGGGCGAACGACATTACCGGCTCGCTTCTCAGGTGCAGGCGATTATGCAGCGCTACGACTCGCTCAAAAATACTATCGCTATTATCGGCGAGAGTGAACTTTCGCCTGAAGAGCGTCTTGATTACAAGCGCGCGCTCGACATTATCGAGTATTTCAACCAGTCATTTTTCGTGGCCGAGGATCTATCCGGACGACCGGGCGAATACTTTAGCCGTGAACAAACGCTTCAGGGCATCGAGGAAATCTTGGCATGAAACTAGTTGGCGAACCTCAGCTATACGTGCGCGTACTGTCGCCCACTAAAACGCTCGCAGAAGGCATGGCCTACGCCGTTTCGGCCGTCAACGAAACTGGGCCGTTCGACATTTTAGCCAACCATGCACACTTCTTTTCTCTCCTAAGCGAAGGGGAGATTCGCGTCCTAGGAACACCAGATCCCGCTGAAGCACTGAGCATTCCGGTTAATAAAGGTCTCATTAAGGTGGCGGACAACCGGGTGACTTTGTTTGTCGACATTGAGCCCGCACCCGCAAAGGCTCACCCTGATTAGCTTGTTGTAAAAGTGTAAGCGGTATATAATCAAAACAGCATAAAGCAGAGATAAAAATGCAAGGGAAACAATCACTGGATGGGGTACGACGTATAGGTGGACTTTCGGTAGCATCCGACGGTTTGTCTTCGCGTCAGCTGACGCCGCCAACGAATACCCTACAGCCCAACTTGCCTGTTGCTCCCGCCCAGCCGCATGCTCCACCGCCAAAACCCGTCAGGCACAGTCGAATCCCCTTGTGGCTATGGCTGCTTGCTCTCGCCATTATTGTGTTCGTCGTAGGCGCTGGCATTTTCTTCTTGCGAGCGGGGAATGCCCCCACGGAGCTCAAGGCAGATACTGTTCCTATTACGAATCTTCCTCTTGGAGACCTCATATCTACGGCCTCCGTCGATAGTGCAAAAAACTTGCAGATAAACGGCCAGCTTCAAGTCTCAGATTCCCTATTACTCGCCCCCCGTTTACAACCTTCCGATCCACTACAGGGTGAACTTTACTTTGATGCCGACACTAACCGGCTGGCTTATTACAATGGCGAGGAATTCATACAATTAGGCGGTACATCCGGTGCCTCAAATACAACAAGCATCACCAATACCGCCGCGGCCAACACAACCGTTACAAATGTCACTAATGTAGCCGGAGGTGGCGTCGATCTTCAGGCTGCTGCGCCCGGCACCCCTCAAACAGGCAATTTCAATATTTCCGGTACGGGTACCGTGGGAATACTTTCTGCAAATACCGTCCAAGGCGCAGGTAGCGGCGCCTTCTCGGTTATTACCCCCAATTCGAGCGGTATAAGCAATACGATGTCAATCAAAACAGGCGACTCATCAACAACGGCCGCCGGTAACCTTACTATCGATACCGGCAGCAGCGTTATTGATGGCGACGTAATCGCCCACAAGACTTTTGAGACGGGCATGGATAACATGGTCTCCTGGTTTACCACTAATCTGACGCGTTCAACTGCACAGGCGCATAGCGGCAGCTATAGTCTGGCCGAAACAGGCACTGCGCCCAACTGGGGCGTCATCGAGCTTCTCCCCGGCACATCCGTTGTGCCTGGCCACCAGTACTTATTTAGTATTTGGGTGCGAGCCGATACTGTGCCACGTACCATCGGAGCGTCAGTCGCCTGGGTAGGCGCCAGTAACCCGGTGCCACTTAATTCCATCACGGATAGCACGAGCGAGTGGCGCGAAATCACCGGCCTCGCTACGGCTCCTGCAGGTGCGACCTCTGCCTACTTCCGTATACAGGGCCTGGCCGCTACTGGCGAAACTCATTATTTCGACGATATTACCATCACCGACTTAAGTTCGTCATCAAACATCGCCACGCTAGATATTGGTGCCGATAATGCCAAACAGATTACCATCGGCAACCTCACGCAAATCGGATCAACATCAATCTTTGGCGGCAGCGGCATTAACCTCAATAGCGGCGCTGCCACAACGACCATTACTGCTGGGTCTTTAAATGCCACCGCCGGGGCAAACTCAACTATTCGAACGTCAGGTGGCGCACTTACCCTTACCTCGGCAGAATCGGCTACTTGGGGTGTGGCGACCTCCGTGTCGGGAGTTGGCGGGGATCTGACCCTTCGCGCTGGTAACGGCAGCGCAGGCGGAGCCAACGACGGCGGTGACCTTATTTTACAAGGTGGTAATGCAAGTGGCAGTGGCGTCAACGGGCAAGTAGTCGTGCGTCCGCAGACCGATTCAACCGATATATTCCAAATTCAAAACAGCACGAGTACGCCTATGTTTGTGGCCGACTCAACGAATATGCGGCTCTCGGTTACCGGCACCAACACAACCTTTGCCACGCTTGTCTTAAACGATAGTCATTTCCGCTCTACTCAAACAACCGCACCTACAATAGCCACTCCTACTAATTGCGGTTCCGCACCGAGCGCCACCCTCGCTTCCGGTTCAACCGACTCAGCCGGATCCTTTACTGTCACAACGGGTACGGGCAGTAGCTCAACATCATGTGACACCACTATCACATTCCAGCATGCCTATGGATCACCGCCTAAATCCATTTTGGTGGTAGGCAAAACGGATGCTGCTTCAGCTGCGCGTCAGCCCTATGTGATCAATGAAACAACTTCTAGCTTTACTATGAGTTTTGCAAATAGTGCGGGCGGTGCCAATGCAACTTCATACCAGTTCAGCTATTGGGTGATCGAATAATACAGCGGGGTTTGCCTTCATCGAACGAAGGACTAAAATTGCCAGATCACCACTACTACCGAGCAGATATTGAGATAAGCAGAACCAAAATCTCTAATAAGAGAAAGATCAATGAAAACTGTAATGCTATACGTAGCCGTTGGATAATTTGCCAGTTGCTAGCCATGTCTTCTTTGACGCGCAATGCGAGTGCCCGATGGATTGCAGGCATAGTTGCGCGTTCTTTGCCGTCAACGTACCGATCTAACAGCTCCCCAGGATCAAAACGAAAAGAATAATTATGGTACGGCCACAGCATAAAGACAACAAGAGCTCCAATGAAGAACAATAGTATTAGAGCAATCCAGTCCCAAATTCCGACTCCGTTTGATAAAGCCGTGGCACCAAGCAGCGAGGTTGCAAATGCTGTCGTAAAAATCAAATTTCCCGCTCTGGCATTCATCGACTCAACCACACCTTGTTGATGCGTAAGTCCCCTAATGGCTTCCTGGTAAATAAATGCCACTTGAGGGCCGGTATCCTCTTGAGACTCTGAGTGTTTGGCTTCTGTCGGTCGTGTTTTCATACAGTCCTCCTTATCAACTCTTCATGATTTATCATACCAAGTTTTATATATATTTTGTTTTAGCTTACGCGAGTCATCGTCAGCTAACCGTCTTGTTGCATGAGCTTATAAAGAGCGCTAGGAGTTCGGCCAAAAAAATACTTGAACGCATTCGTCATATGACCAGGGTTGCTATAGCCGACGTCATACGCCACTTGCGTGAGAGAAGAATTGGAAGCAAGTAAGTTTCTGGCTTGCTCGGCACGCTTAATTTGACGGATGCGGCTCATAGTAAGGCCGGTTGTTGCCAAGCTATGGCGCTGCATGGTGCGAACACTAGCGTATAACGACTTGTTTTGCAGAGCAGTCTCTAAGGGGATATTCCGACTGAGCAAGTTTGCCGCTATCAGATGCTCGGTAAATGCCTCCACATTATCAAAGTTCGGAAAGGCAATACTACTATAGTGCAGCCAAAAATGTTTACTACTGGCATTGGGCAAAATTGTATTAATATCAGTCAGTTTAGGACCGGCCATAAACGGAAGGTAAATACCGGTGCGAAATCTGATAGTCAAAACCTCATCTCCCTCCTCAAACTGTTCGACCCGCACCTTGCTAGTGGGTCCCGATAGAAGCAAGTGAGTAACACCGTCCCTCTTTAGGCACGCGAAGTCAATTGTTGCGTCGGCAGCAGTGAAATGTACGCCACTTCTCTGCGCAGTTCCCTCCCAAACACTCTCAACACATGGTGAATCGGACTTTCTTCGGCGTCCCTTAAATGCTCCCCACGAAGAGAGTGAGGCAGGCTGAAAAGATAAAGGCATCATACTATTAGTATATAACGGGCTCAATTACTAGCCCAGCAAAAGAAGGCTCCATAAACGAGACTCGTACACAATACGCCAAGCTACTTAACTATAATAGATGCGCGTTATAGACAACAATGAAGAGTCTACAAGAAGAAGCAGTTACACCGAATTAGTTTCCTTTTACAGATCTGACAACTTCGTCGATAGCCTTTTTAGACGGTGTGGTTCGAGTTAAAAGATAATACCAGTTAAATCCACAGCAATAATCGACGATCGCCTCAAGGTCTCTGCCCTCAAGCTCCCCTCTTTCCTTCGCACGCAGCAAGATTTGCATAAGTATATTGCGCCGTTTTGGTATGTAGGACTTGTTGAAAAATTCAAGACCTTTAGGATCGGATTGTATCTCCGCTAAAATACTTCGATACGTCTCACCGCTCACCGTATTTCGCCAGTCATCCCATAAAATATTAAACCACTGACGTAGCTCTTTTTTTAACGATCCTGTATTTTCAATAGCGAGCAATCGAGTTGTTTCATTGTCATAAAGCTCAATTAAAATAGCCATTTTCGTAGGCCACCAGCGATAGATTGTAGGTTTGCCTGCCCCAGAAAGTCGAGCGATTCCTTCAAAGGTTAGTTTCGAGTACCCCTTTTCTTTAAGGATCGTAGAGGCAGCTTCAAGAATAGCCTGATGAGTCTTATCGCTTCGGGGCCGGGCTGCTTTTAATTCGGGTTTTTTATCATCCATATAAATCCTTGACATTACGTTACGTAACGTAATAATATTAACATGTACTATCACTTTGTGCAAAAAAAGAAGTAATATTAAAAGTAATCCTCCATGCTTAGGTGGATAAGGAGAAAAGAAATGAACAAGAAAGCTACTATTAGCCGGAAGTTATTGAGCCTAGGGGTCCTTGCTGGCCCGCTATACGTTGGGGTAGGCTTTTTGGAAATGTTATTCCGAGAGGGATTTGATATACGTCGACATTCGCTCAGCCTTATAAGTAATGGCGACTGGGGTTGGATACACATTACCCTACTAATTGTAAGCGGACTCCTGACTATCGCAGGAGCAATTGGCATACGTGAAGTTGCAAAAGGTACCCCTGGCAGCGTATGGACATCTATATTACTCTCTGTGTATGGTTTAGGTCTTGTAGGCGCAGGTATCTTTGTTGCAGACCCTATGGACGGCTTTCCAATCGGAACACCTGCGGGTAACCCTGAGGTTGTAACTGTGCCGGGTATTATGCACCTTGCTTCGGGAGGGATTGGCTTTTTGGGACTCATAGCAGCATGCATGGTGCTCGCCCGACGCTTCAGCCGGCTTAATCAAAAAAGCTTCGCGCGGTTCTCGTTTATCACAGGCATCGCTTACTTCGCAGCCTTCTTCGGTATTGCTATGGGGTCACAGCAAGGCCCGGACACAGTGGCAATAGTGAATATCGCCTTTTCACTTGCCGTCATATTGGCCTGGACATGGTTGACCATAACCTTTCTAAAATTTAAGAAAGAAACCGAATAAAGGGAGTTTTATGCTTAACTTTGAAGGAATTAATTATTTAGCAGTAATTGTAGCGGCACTTATCAACGCAGGACTTGGCGCATGGTGGTACTCACCAGCTGGTTTTGGTAAAAAATGGTCAGCACTTACGGACGTAGACATGATGCAAACTCCCAAAGAAGAAACCAACAGAGCGATCCTGATAGTCTTTGGGGGTGCAATTATACAGGCGCTCGTGCTCGCTATTGTCTTAAATAGTATAGGTGCGACCACGGTAATAGAGGGTGCCCTCGTTGGATTATTTCTATGGCTTGGGTTTGTTGCAGCAACGAGCATTGGCGACGACCTTTACTCTCGTCGCGGTTGGAAATTATGGTGGCTAAATGCCAGCTTCTTCCTCATAGTAATGATTGCTAGTGGTGTTTTGCTTGCTCTCTGGTAGGGTAAAGACCGCCCGGCCCTTCGCCTAGTGACTCAATGTTTAAGATTTCATAATAACCATGTTCGGCAGCAAGTGCCGCCTAGTCCTGGCTTGTAGCAGAACTAGGCGGCCTTCCGGTTGCACTGCGAGCTAGCGTTTGATTGCCCGCCACTCACCGCTCGGTAGCTCTTCGATGTTCCACTGATCCTCGGTGGAACCACCACCAAAGCAGAGGATCCCTGCCACGAGAGCTTCTCGCGTGGTACTGCCGAGGGTGGTTTCGTTCCGGCTGACAGGCACCCGCCTGTCGCCGTCTTCGTCATATGCGTAGGCATAGACCTGGGGCGGAGTCGCGACCAACCAGCCAACGCTGTTTGGCTTGATACTCCAACCCTCCACGATGCTGCCCGGGTAACAACTCGATATTTCTGCCCACAAGATTTCCTGAGTGGGAGCAGTGAAACTCAGATCGCCTGGAGATACACCCCAGTTGCCCCGCTTTTCATCGTAGCTGTAATCCTGCCAACCCGTAGAGCCTCGCTCACGACAGCCCATCGTTTTCATCTCCCTAGTGCATCTCGGGTAACTACAAATGTAGTTGTGTTATTATACTATTTAATTGCGTTTCTGTAAACTAAAGTGAGGTCAACCACCACTTCGGTTTTTATTGAAGAAATAAGTAGGCCCTCTTGAGAGAATTCCGTGCTTAGAATATGACTAACTTACAATTGGCCCACCGCCTTCTGAACCAATTCCAATCCAGTTCGTAAATCGTCATTGGTATAGGTTAATCCGCGAAGCTGCTTGTATAAACCGGGAGATAGGGCGTTAACCCGATGGGCAAATTCGCGCAATCCCTCCACATCATTTCTGGCTCTATAGAGTGTGGGAATAATTTGTGGATCTTTCGTATTTAATAGCTCCAATCCGTATGCCGCGTAGGCACAGGAACCTCCTGTGTATCCTTCTTCCCTGTTTTTAGTAAGATACTTTCCGGGTAGCGCCAATCCGTTCTCCAATGTAACCATTCCTTCTAGATGCGAAAAACCGTTTTGTAACTGAAGCTTCTGTTGGATGTATTCCGTTTCCACTAAGGAAGCGAACCCCTCTTCGTAAAAAGATCCTTGGCCGTCTATTTTGTGCCCTACTCTATTATGCCCATAACTCATACCCTCTTTGTCTTTTTCAATGCTAATAACATAATAGTTACCACTACTATGCGCCATTTCATGTACTAATATGGCTTCGGTGTAGGCCGGTCCGTAGAACGCCTCTTGCTCTGGATCTCGAATAACATAGCCAATGCCTAACTGGTGGAGATATCCACCAATAAAACGGTCTGTATCGAATGTCTCCGGCGCAATACCGGCATCGGTAAGTATTTCTTGAAGCATTGGAATATTTTCAGGTAATAGAAGAATATGAGGTCGTGTGGCGAGGCCTTTGTCGTAGAAAAACTTTTGTGCGCCCTTTATGTCAATATTCTCGTCGCGAGGGGGTATGGTCTCAAGTATTCTATTACGAGCGTCGTGCCAATGATTCAAAAAAGCTTCACCCAATTTCTCATCTATAGCCTTACGATGAATCTGACCCCGCGTATCTTTTTCTAGGCTTAAAAGCCGGGGTTCTTGATTAGAATGAAAGGGTATTTCGCTCATGGTTTTATCTGACCCTATCTTTAGTAGGATTATGGCTGTGGAGTACCAATTGAATAAAGATTGCCGTCAGGATCTTTAAACCAGGCGACTTGCACGTCGCCCATGGTTGCTATGTCACCCTGCCAGGTCGCACCCGGAATGTCATAGGTTTCAAAGATGACGCCTTTTTGTTTTAACAGTTCAACAGTGCCTTCGATAGATTCAAGTTCCCACGTGGCAACCGATGCCTGGGAACTGCCGGCCGTCGGAGACTGATAAATAAACAGATTGCCGCCGCCGGTTTTATAGGTGATGCCGCGCGGATTTTCAGCAGCCCGCTTAAGCCCTAATATGCCTTCGTAAAAGAGTGTCGCTTTCTCAAGGTCGCGTACCGCAACCGTTGCTAAGAATTTAGAATCATTCAACATCATCCCTCCTAACTGATCGAATATATATACCAAGTATACCTTAGATTAATGGGGCAGACTTTTAAAATGGACTACCAGCCCACTACTTCTCCCGTACTAGCGTAAAGCATGCCATCTGACGCATTCCAGTTTCGCGCATCACGAGCGGCGACTACAATCGCTGCGGCGACAGACCGGGGATCCTCTGGAGCAGTGCTCCCGCCCATGCTGGTTTTCATCCAGCCAGGATCCATAATGAGATAGTCGAGCTGCGGGTGGGCCCGTTGCAGTAGGCGGATAGTCAAATTCAAAGCCGCCTTGCTGCCCGAGTATGCAAAATGAGTCGGATAATACGCTCCGCTTATGGAGCCCATGCCGCTACTAATTGCGATTAGGCTGACCTTCGTGCCTTTTTGCAACAGAGCCTCTACAATACTAAGCTGTGAAAAAATATTAACATAATACAGTTCGCCAAGCGCTTTAGGTGTTATATCTGCTAACTTTTCATCGTTTCCATATAGGGCGGCGTTAAGGATAAAGCGCACATTCTTAGTGTCTCCTAAGGCTGTCTGCACAAGACTACTCGCATCCTCTACCGAGGTCTTATCTGCAAGATCCACAATGACCTCGTTTTGCCGCCCTGTCTTTGTACGGTTCAGAACTATAAGCCGCCCTACTTGTTCGTACTGTGCAGCCAGCTCTTTGCCTAGCCCGCGACTCGTACCAGTTATAACTGTCGTTATCGCCGTGCCGTTACTGGAAGGAAATCGTATCTTCATGTCAGGGGAAGATAACCGTAAGCGGATCGCTAAGCTGACTTGCATTATAGGATGAATCAAACGCACGTAGCTGCACCTCGGTTGGACCGGTCGAAATAGGAAGGTACGCTTCTGCTACCTGCCGGAATAAGCTAAATTGGTTATCTATACCGTAAATAATGCCGAATGATCTGCCGTCGAGGAATACCTCATAATGCTTAATTGTGCCGGTATTATCAGAAGATAACTGAAACTCTATCAGATCAGGATAGCCTTGCTGAGTGCTTAGCTGAATAAGGTTGTTCGGACGGGTTGGTGGTGTTGTCTCGAAGGTTAGCCGCGCCGGTTCCGAAGAGCGGCTACCAACCTCATCGACAGCCCATAGACTGAATGTATAATTATGATTTGGGCTCAAATCCAGATCGCTTACATCTAGCGTATATCCTGGATAATATTGGTTCAGCACCAGTGTCCTGCCTCCATAAGCCAGTTCATAGTGAATAGTACCAACCCCGCCAGATACCCATTCCCAATTAAGCGATAGTTTGTTGCCATTCCTGCTAATAATTCGAAAATTACCAGGCGTAGACGGACGCGTTGCGTTTTGATTTGCTGCACTCGCCACCGAACTTTGTTGAGCAGAAACGGATATATTTGCCGACATGCTTCCTGCCAGAATACAAGCGGTGATACTTAGAGTAGCTAGCGTCTTAGTTCTTAATTTCATATGCCCTCCCTTGACTATTTATATTGCGTCACAAGAACCATGAGTATAATTATACAGCGATGTCCGGTTATGATGAATCGCAGATTTTATATAGTCTCACCACCGCATGAAGGCTTGGGTGAGTTTCGGGTTCAGACCGGATAGGTTTGACTCTTTTCTTCAATCTGCAATAGTATGGCACGGCCAACCGGAACCCGATTATCGTATTTTTGTTCTGCTAGGCATCGATACTCTTTAAAAAATTGCTCACGAACATCCTCATCAAGCTCAAGTATTTCCCAATAGGTTCCAATGTTTCTTAAATAGTCATCGATTGATAAATCTTCCTCAATCGTCCATGTGTCATAACTCACGGGCTGCAAATGAGGTAGAAAGTCTTTAGGCGGAATAGCTTCCGCTCTTCGCAAACCAACCTCTAACCTCAGCGGATGATCCTTTAGGTATTCGTCGGGCCAAAACTCTTGAGAATCTTTCACAAATCGCACGGACTTTTCTGTAGCAGAGTCGATAGGAGTATGAATAGTAGCGAGACGCCCTTCGGGCTCCAGTAGATTGGCAATCATCTCTGATACTTGGGCTCGACCACATTCTTCTATTGCCCAGTGTATTGACGTTACAGCGACAACACCACCATATGGCACCTGAAGCTTGCCGCCCCGTACGGCTCCGCCAAAGGTATCATTAATTATTATTACTGCCGGAACACCTTTTTCAACGCGGCTTTCAAACTCCTCCTCACTCTCAACCAAGCTGGCTTCCAGACGCCGCTCCGCAACCTTCAGCATACGCTCGTCCGGCTCAATGCCAACAATACTCACGCCGCGTGACAAAAGCGCTTCAGTACCCAAGCCAGTTCCAAGTCCTATCTCTATTGCAACCTTGCCTCTTAATCTCGCACGTTCCACGCAAAGATCCATAACCTGGGCCTCTACGCCGTTATCAAAATGCGGGCGGCTAAGGTCGTACCTCTCGGGATCGCTGCCAAACTCAAGGCCTTGGCTCATCACACCTTCCTCATACCATATATAAAAGTTTACTATAGCATGAATTAAACCAAACCTGAATCAAACCATACCTGCCACGTACCGTTTAGAGTTAAGGGATTCAAACTTTCTCGAAGACATGGCTAGCAACTGGCAAATTATCCAACGACTACGTATGGCATTACAGTTTATTTCAACATCTGCCCGGTAGTTCACGAATCGGGAGTACAATAAGGATATCTAATGATTTAATTTGTTAAGGAGTGTATATGTCAACGATAAAATCAACCTCATCCCCAGAGAGTGAGAAGGTAATACGTGACTTCTTATATGCTCATTACAGCGGTGTTCTAGCTACTGCCGACTCTGCAGGTAACCCGCACGCCGCCACTGTGTACTTTACCGTTGACGATAACCTTTGTCTGACATTCGCTACTAAAACCGAGACGCAGAAATATAGAAATATGGAAGAAAACAATCACGTTGCCTTCGTTTGCTCCGATGAAGAAAACCAAACAGCCGTACAGATAACTGGTCGGATTGAAAAAGTAACCGATCCTGAAGAGCACCAAACGATGCTTAATAGCATGTATCGTTTTTCTGAGAGGATGAGCAAAGTAGAGCTTCCTCCTATAGAAAAGCTATTCGCTGGTGATTACATCACGCTAAGAATCGTCCCACAATTCATTAAAATGGGAATATTTATGCGACCAGATGCCCAGAGTAATGAAGAACTATATGAAACAATAGCTTTTGAATCAAAGTAAGTCCTCTTTAAAGGACTCCCCAGCTTTTTTTAGCACCTCGGGCAAAAGATCAATAATATCCGAGGCAATCATGCCTGGCTCTGTATGTAACTCTGCCGCCATATCACCAGCTAAGCCATGGAGGTATACTGCCATTTTTGCAGCTTCATATGGCACGATTTTCTGCGCGACGATAGCAGCTATAATACCAGTAAGAACGTCCCCGGTGCCTGCGGTCGCAAGGCCCGGATTTCCAGTCGAGTTCTTGTAGGTATCTCCGTTAGAATTTACTACAAGAGTATGGTGGTGTTTCAAGACAAGCAGAACATTGTAGTCTTGGGCAAACGTTCCTGCACCATCCCGTTCGTTATCCATTTCATATTGCAACTCGGTTTTTATTAAACGAGCATACTCACCCGGGTGGGGCGTAAGAATTATAGTTTTATTCGTATGTGCCGTTGATTTTAATACGGGCAAATGATTGCTCAGTGCCGTAAATACCTCAGCATCGAGTATCATAGGAAGTCTTATTTTTGAAACAAGAATGCGAATCGCTTCATCTGCATGAGCGGTGAGGCCCGGTCCAATTATAAGCACCGAAACGTGGTGATTTAGGATAAACGTTTCAATTGTGTCAATTAATTCTTCGACTTCACTCCAAGGAGGCAAAGAAAGTGTCATAACTTCCTCGATATCTCGATCAATAAGCGCCACCGTCTCGTATGTTGATGCAATAGTTACCAAGCCAGCACCAGTTCGAAGCGCAGCTCGTGCAGCGAGTACTGGGGCACCAACCATTGCTTCGGATCCTCCTATTATAAGTACGTGACCGTAGTCATACTTATTAGCCTCTGGGTCACGATGGAGTAAATAATGCCATTTGCTATTATCCATACTCTCATCATAGCAAACCCACCCTGAACGGCTAGTTCAGCGCAACAATCGCAATGTTTAAAATGGTCGCAAAGCTTACCCATAAAAGATAGGGAAGGAGCAAATACGAGGCCATTTTTGAAAAATGCCAGAAATAACGAATCGTGAGGGCAATAGATATAAGCAATATCACTATAGTAATAAGACCGCCCACTGGCGCATGAAGACCAAAGAAGAACACCGACCACAGGGTATTTAGTGCAATCTGAATACCAAAAGCCATAAAGGCTTTGGTTTTATCACCTTTGCGAGTGCTCGTCCAAAGCAAATATAAGCTTACACCCATGAGGACATAAAGCAGTGTCCATACTGGTCCAAATATCCAGTTTGGCGGACTGAAAAAAGGCTTTTCGAGAGTTGCATACCACGTGGATACATTTGGAAATGTTGCGAGACTACCAATACCTCCGGCGATAAACGGTATGACGATAGAAATGATAAACTTTAAAATCTTACTCATATTAAGCTGTCAATTAACGTTTTTATCGTACGCGTTAAAATGACTCTCTTCTTGTGTTGGTACGATATTAAAAACCTGCTCCGGGCTCGCCGCACCTTGTCCTTTAAAAGTAGCCAAACGGAGAGAGGGTGCCGATAATTTATATACTGCATAGTCACCAGCACCAATAAGCTGCGTTTGTGGCGGTGGGCTATTAGGGCTAGCTTGAGTAGCAATCCGCCATATATCGTTGGCCACCCATTGTACTTTAGAAGTATCGCTCACCTCAATAACACTTCCCTCGGCCTGAAGTGTCGTTTGAGAGGCTGCATTATAAATAGAGAGGGCGGCTTGATTGTTACTGTGAATATTCTGACTTTTTCGCGTTCCCTTGCGTGTCAGAAAATAAATATTAAGATCTTGGTCGAAGGTGACATATACGGTAGCAGCATGTGGCTTACCCATATTGCTTGCCGTAGCGAGAACACCCACGCTATTATTCTTTAGAAATTCTCTTACATGCTCGCGCGATTCACTTATATCTATCGTCATGCTATTAGAATAAGTGAGTATTGTCTAAAGCACAACCGTCATCCTGAGGGCACTTACAATTTTGTAAAGATGCGCTCGTCACCAATAGTCATCCCCTTAAACTGAGCTAAGCGAGCCTCCGTTAGTTCAACCCCAACAATAACATATGCGCCAGCACGTAACTTTGCGATAGGCGGAAGCCAGTCTCTTGCCGAAGCGTGGTCGTGAGCGATCTTTTTCATGACCATATCTATAACAAGAGGATCTTGTACTTCAAAAGCATGCCCATTTGCCTGCAAAGTACTATTCTCTGGAGGATTTACGATAGTCAAACCAACCTGGTTACGCTCTGTAATATTCTGATACTTTTTTGTAGCCTGTTTAGTAATAAAGTAAACAATCGAGTGATGATTGTCTGCACAAACATATATAACGGCACCATGCGGTGAACCATCGGGGTTTATGGTACCCAGTGTGGCTATGGGGTTACGATCAATGTAGGTTCGTATATCGTTGTATGCTTCTGTATTCATAGTGGTATCCTCTTATTGTTTCACTATATCAGATCTCCCGAAAAGAGCTCTGGTACGGCTTATGGTTATCTTTGTTATGATAGATATATGGCGAGTACCGCAATCGTAACAGTCAACGCGGGATCGTCCAGTATTAAACTGGTCGTTTTTACTATGGGCTCAAATACGACCGAAATATCACGATTGCTCGACATATCAATGAGCAATATCGGCCAACCGGTTTCGTTATTGCAAATAAAACATGTGGCAACGGCTATGCAAACTGAAGAAGTACGCTTGCCAAACTCTGCTGCTGCATCCGACATTATTTTACAAAAGCTCACCGATGCCGTTCCCGCAGAAACCGTTGCGGCAATAGGTCACCGTTTGGTTCACGGCGGTGGCAGATTTACTGAACCTGCTCTGCTGGAAAACATAACTGAAGCAGACTGGGAGCTCCTCTCGCAGCTTGATCCCCACCATACCCCAGCTGTCCGCCAGATAGTTACCGTCTTCATGGAGCGCTACCCTTCCACCCCGCAGATTGCCTGTTTTGATACCGCGTTCTTTAATAGCCTTCCCCAAGTAGCCAAACTAGTGGCTATTCCTAAAAAGTACTACAAAATGGATGTGCGCCGCCATGGCTTCCACGGACTCTCCTACACCTCACTCCTTGAAACATTCCGTAAAGAAGCCGGTGAGGTAGCCGTAAACGGACGGGTGATCTTAGCCCATCTTGGCAGCGGTGCGAGTATAGCCGCGACACAATTTGGCCAACCCCTCGATACAACTATGGGATTCACGCCCGTTTCTGGCATACCTATGAGTACCCGCTCGGGCGATCTCGACCCGAGTACTTTTGGTTTTCTTCATCGTCAAAGTAACATGACAGTCGATGAGTTCGATCATATGATAAATTTTGAATCAGGCTTACTTGGCGTGTCTGGCGTAAGTGGTGATATGCAAACACTTCTTGAGATGGAAGACAAGAACGAGGATGTCGCTGCGGCAGTGACATTATTCGTTCAAAGCGTAAGAAAGTCTATTGGCGCACTGACGGCAGTACTCGGCGGTGTTGACTCGCTACTATTCTCGGGCGGCATTGGCGAACGATCATCTGTCCTACGTGCGCGAATTTGCCAAGGGTTTGAGTATTTGGGTATTGAGATTAATGACATGGCCAACCAACAAAACTCGTTCCTTATATCTTCAGGCAATAGCAAGGTAGGCGTTCACGTTATACCCGCAAATGAGGCTTATACCATTGCAACCCAAACAATCAAATTATTACATAAATCACGCGAGAGTTAGCTATGGAATCAACCGAAACACCTCTAGACCAGCCCACTCTGCAAGCTATCGACGCCTATTGGCGAGCCGCTAATTATTTGTCCGTCGGGCAAATCTACCTGCAAGATAACCCTCTTCTAAAAGATCCTCTTAGCCTCGAGCATGTCAAGCAACTACTGCTTGGTCATTGGGGCACGGCACCAGGGCAGAACTTCATTTACGCACACCTTAATCGGGTCATAAAGAAAAATGACCTAAATATGATTTACGTCTCTGGGCCAGGACATGGTGGCCCGGCTGTGGTTAGTAATGTGTATCTTGAGGGCACATTCAGCGAATATTACCCCGAGGTAACTCGCGACGAGGCAGGTCTTCGGAAACTTTTTAAGATGTCGTCTTTTCCTGGAGGCCTTTCCAGCCACGTATCACCCCAGGTGCCGGGTTCAATTCACGAAGGCGGTGAACTCGGTTATTCACTAAGTCATGCATTTGGTGCTGTATTTGATAACCCCGACCTTATCGCAGCCTGTGTGGTTGGTGACGGTGAGGCAGAAACAGGCCCGCTAGCCACCGCTTGGCATTCTAATAAGTTCTTAAATGCAGCAACAGATGGCGCAGTGCTCCCGATTCTTCATCTCAACGGTTATAAAATTAGTAATCCAACTATTTTGGCACGTATCGAGCGTGAGGAGTTAGAGCAGTTATTCCGCGGGTACGGCTGGAATCCGTACTTTGTCGAAGGTGACAACCCCGAACATATGCACCAATTAATGGCATCAAAACTCGATGAGGCAATAAACGAAATCAAACGAATTCAGTCGAATGCCCGTAATAACCACGACACGATGCGGCCGCGTTGGCCAATGATAATTCTTAACTCACCAAAAGGATGGACTGGGCCAAAAGTGGTCGATGGCCATAAAGTCGAAGGAAACTTCAGGTCCCACCAAGTACCTCTGGCCGTTGACAACGAGCACGTCGAAAATATCTCCGTGCTAGAAGAGTGGCTAAAGAGCTATCGGCCGGATGAGCTATTCGATCAAAATGGCCATCCGCAATCAAATATAGCAACAATTATTCCCGGTCCCTCGCAACGAATGGGTGCTAATAACCACGCAAATGGAGGCAACCTACTACGCGAGCTGCGTCTTCCTGATTTTCGAGATTATGAAGTCGCTATTCCCTATCGTGGTATTGCAAACGAAGGCAACATGCATGCGGCCGGCGCATATCTACGTGATATAGTGACGCTTAACGCAGAGTATCATAATTTTAGGATTTTTGGTCCGGACGAGCTTGTATCGAATCGGCTTGAAGCCATACTCGAAGTTACCGACCGCAAGTGGTCTGCACGGATTAAAGACTCCGACGAGCACCTGGCCACTACCGGTGCAGTCATGGATGCTATGCTTAGCGAACACCAGGCTCAGGGATGGCTGGAAGGGTACCTTTTAACAGGCCGACATGGCGTATTTCATAGTTACGAGGCATTCATTCGTATCATCGACTCGATGGTCAACCAACACGCAAAGTGGATTAAAATGGCCTCAGAGTTGCCTTGGCGCGCCAAAATTCCGTCGCTAAACTATTTACTCACTTCACATGTATGGCGGCAGGACCACAACGGGTTCACACATCAGGATCCAGGATTTATCGACCATCTTGTCAACAAAAAGGCAGAAGTTGTTCGTATTTATCTCCCGCCCGACGCCAACTGTTTGCTTTCCGTTATGGATCATTGCCTGAGAAGTCGCAATTATATCAACCTTACTATTACAGGCAAGCACAATAGCCCCCAGTGGCTTTCTATGGAGGAAGCTGCATTACATTGCGCAAAAGGGGTGAGTGTATGGGACTGGGCGAGTAACGACCAGGGTTCAGAGCCAGATGTAGTTATGGCATGTGCTGGCGATGTTCCAACGCTCGAAACACTGGCGGCGGTTTCGATCCTTCGCACTCACTTGCCCGAGCTAAAAGTTCGTGTCGTCAACGTTGTTGATCTAATGCGCCTACAGCCTAATACAGAACATCCCCACGGCCTCAGCGACCCCGATTACGATAAGATATTTACACCCGATAAAGAGATCGTCTTTGCCTTTCATGGATATCCTTGGCTGATACACCGCCTCACTTACAGACGTACCAACCGCAACTTGCACGTGCGTGGCTATAAAGAAGAAGGAACAATTACAACCGCTTTCGACATGACTGTGCTAAATGACCTTGACCGTTTTGATCTGGTTATAGATGTCATAGACCGGCTCTTGCTTACCGATGAAAAGGCTCAAACGCTTAAACAGCGTATGCAGACAAAGCTAATCGAACATCGAAACTACATTAATGTTCACGGCGTAGATATACCAGAGGTTCGTGACTGGAAGTGGGCTCCGAATACTAGCCTGCACTAGCAATTACAAATGGTACTGATATTGCATAACTACATTTATAGTTTATAATTGCTCTGTCATATCACATCGACATTTGAGGAAGATTATGGCTACGATTTTGAAGGACGGCTTGATCGCCGACCTGACGGCCACGACAGTGCCGGAAGGTGACGTGGCAATGTTCCAAGAGGTTGTCGAGCAGCTTGCGCCACACCATCGGGTGCGGCTAGATACACGACGCTTTACGGAAGTTTCCATCAACGGTGCGGGGTGGACGTACAACAACGATGCGTCTATGCAGCACTTTGCCTTGCGACTCACTGCCGGACGCGCCGTCTTTGACTGCGGCTTCGGGCACAACAACCGAGTTGACCTCAAAGCCGGCAACTGGCTATACGTTCCCCTCCTGTCTGACTTTCGAGTCACAACCAGGCGGGGCGACAACGACTACCCATGTGTCTTTGTTGTGGCACAGCTGATCGTCGAGTAGAGAGGCGAGCAATGAAGACGACAAGGCGAGGCAACGGTATCATCATCCGCGACTTCCCAATATTCACGCCGATGGCAACGGATGACTATCGCATAGTACTTGAGGACGCGCTGACGAAGCTCCGTGAGTTCCACGAGAATGCGTCTGCCGCAACGTGGCAGTGGACCGACAAGATCTACATCATAGATCAGCCCAGCCCGCAGATTGTGGCAAGTACGCCTCAGCTTCTGCGGGTCGTGGCTGGCGCCGGTGTAATTGTCAGCGACGAGTTGAGCGACCGGCTCGACTACGGCTACTGGATTTACGTGCCCGAAGGCGTGTCATACACCCTGCACGGCCAAATCATTTCCGGTATGAACTTCCGAGTCGTGACTCTACCCCTGAAATGACGACTGGCCCGGCGACACTGTTCGCCGGGCCACATACCTTTAGAGACAAGATTTTTCTCTTTCTTAGCAAGGTTATCTTTTGCGAATATCGTTCACGATAATTTTGGCCACCTGCTCACCATGAGCAGCGTTAGCATCGAGTGCGTTGGTATAGAAGTGCACCCCTTTTGTAAGCATCCCAAAGAAGAAAGCTCTGCGGAGCTCTTTTCCATCTTGCTTTATTAGTCTGAGTGTTTTGAAGTTTACTTTTACGCCTCCCATGGGATGAGGGGTAAGAAGACCTTTCGCGATCATACTTTGAATTAGTTTTGAGCGAGATTTACCTACATCAAAACCTGTACCCGTTGCGTCTACCATATACGATACTCGAAGTGTGGCCTGTGAGTGGTTGTCTTTTTTATAAGTAACGGTAAACATCTTATCGTCGCTATCGTATTTCACCGACTGTAGGTTCCGTATAACTTTTAGCCGGCCACTTTCAAGCAGCCGAAGTACCTTTTTCGCATTCTGCAGCGGCATGCTCACACGATAGATTCGCCACAAAGAATAGTACTTGCGATAAAATGTCTTCTTATCACTCTCGTGCAGGTTACCCCATATGAGTGGCAGAAGAGGCGATGTATCAGCGAGGACAGTATGCCAATGGTTCTGCCCTTTCTCCGCTCTCGTGATGTCCGTTTGAAGTGCTCTAAGTGGATCATCATCTATTTGCCATATTTGGCTCCAGTCGATTGGCCCCGTGACCGCAGTTTCTATCTCGTTCTTAAATAACTCAATAACCTCACCCAGCCGGAGCTTACGTGTAAAATTCTTAGTCATCGACCGAATATTCTCTTTTGTTACATACAGGGGTGTGAAAGGCTTCTTTATATGTAATACCTTAGGAAGTCTGCCGTGTGGGGCAATAAAATAAAGAGGTCCGCTTGTCGTCGGCGCGAGAGAGATAAGCGCATCAACGGCAGTAAGACTTGCGCCCAGGATACCAATAGGCTTGGAAGTATGTCGAACTTCGTCACTCAGCTTCCACGGAGTATGAAAGTATTCCGGCACATTGTATAGTTCGGGATAATTTGTCGAGGGGAGATTACCAAGAGCAAAGACCGTATAATCAACGTCAAGATGAGTCTTTTTAAAACAGAGCCGCTGCCTTGATTGCACTTCGTAGAAATCATTCACTTCTTCATGAATAAACTCCACGGCAATCCCAGCCTTGCGAGCACGTTCCAGACAGTTTTCGAGACTGTCCTGCAGGTAGAGTCCTACTATTCTTCGAGGCAGAAAAGAGTCGTATGACGTATCTTCTTTGGAGAGCTTCAGTTTAGCCGCATTAGCCGTAAGCCAATTTGAAAAATGATCAGGTTTATCTAAAAAGATGTCTATGGTACCGTTGCGCATGTTCAGGATATGCTCATCATTATTAGTACCATAAGCAACACCGACACCAAGCGTTTTACTTTTCTCAAATATAACTATCCGCAGAGGTTGAGCAAGCTTCAACCGTTCGTAATACTCAACCAGATAATTAAGTGTTACTACTCCCGATGCGCCGCATCCAACAATAGCAACAGTAATGGGATCTTTCCCTGACATAGTCGACTGCCTGTCTCTCATAATATCCGTCAGGATATCGTTTAAATGTGAAATGGATATGAATTTCCATTATAATATAACACCTATGGCCTCAATACTGCAAAGCTCACCAATAAGCCGCACTTTCATGTGCATATCGACTGTATAATAACCTAGTATGAAACCTCTCGCAATTATGTGCTAATCATCTCATCAACACATGGACTATTACTATTATTTTGTTACCGGCTTTTTCAACAAACGTAGGATGCATAGGTTGTAGGATGTATAATGACAGGAGTGAACCGATTTTCACGATAGGAGATTGAAAACAAATTTAATTTTTCATATCCATTTCACATTGAAGCGACATATTAGTGGATATAAGTAACAAGTAACGAGGAAAATGTATGCAAAAAATAGCTATTGTCTACGGCGGTCAATCTTCAGAACACGAAACTGCACGAAAAAGCTTTGGGTATCTGTATAGCCGACTGCAAGAAGTAGGTCTCCGAGACGACCTTCAAGTAACCCATATTATTTACATTACGAAAGATGGACAAACTATCGTATCTCCATACGACAAGACCAAATCTGCCACGGATTACGAAGAAGGCGAGAAGGTGGCATTAATTGATGCATTTAAACTCATCATCGATAACGATCTCTTTGTATACGGTGTCTTATTTGGCCAAAATGGCGAGGACGGCCGCGCCCAGGGAATGGCTGACTTCTTTTCTTTAAAGACAAGCCTCGGAGGCGTCATTTCTTGTTCGCTCGGTATGAGCAAATATCACCTTAACCAGTATGTGAAGCCAAACTTCCCTCAAATCAAAGTACCAACGACAGTGGCGATAATGACGACCGACAACCTGGACGAGCAACTAGCCGCCCTAAAAGATAAAGAAATCGTCGTTAAGCCGAATTCTCTTGGCTCTAGCGTTATGACAGAGAAATTCCACTACACTGATGACGAATTTCCAAAAATACGCGAACTTATTGAGTCTATTCTTAACTACGACACACGAGCTTTGGTGCAAGAGTACGTCAAGGGGGTTGAGTACTCATGCTCTTGCCTAGAATATGAAGGTCAAGTCCTCCCGTTATCTGCGGTAAAAATCGAAACAGCTAGCAATTTCTATGGCCAAAAAGAGAAGTTCCTAAAAGGCGGAAGTAGTACGACTGCAATTCGCGAGGAAGACGATTCACCTGTATTAAGCCGAGCTAAGCAAGCCGGCGTCGCTATCTTTAAAGATCTTGACTTCCGTAATGCCGCCCGGTTTGATTTCATTCTCACCGATACCGATGCCTACTTTCTGGAAGCAAATCCTATGCCCGGAATCTTGCAAGGAAGTATCCTTACAAAAGCCTTACGCGGTAATGGGTGGGATGTTGAGAATCTGATCGAAATTGCCGTAGATAACGAAAAAAACCGCAAAGTAAAAGCTACGGAATTCCAGTTCACTATTGAATAGCTAGCATATATTCATATTAAAATGGTATATTAAAAAGTAATATATTATGATTACTCCAGATACAATATACCCAGAAATTCCTATCAACGCTGGCCAAGTCCAGGGGTGGAAAGATATCCCTATCGAAAAGGATAGCGACTCCGACCCGCTGATCCCGTTAGGACTACTATCGCGGGAGGCCAGTATTTTAACCACTTCTTCTGTATACTTTGGTGAGCATAGCAGTTCGCCTTATGCAGAGGAAGCCAATAAATTAGAGGGCAGCTTACTGACGCTTTTTGCTCGTCGATCAGTCGCTCATCGGCTCCTCGCCGCAGAACAGCTCTTACCGGCCGGTTATCACTTGCTGATACTTGATGCGTATCGCCCTTACGGAGTGCAAAAGTCGCTTTATGATTTTTATAAACAAAAACTAAGCGAGAAGTACCCGAATAAAGACAATGAAACCCTAGCTCAAGAGACTCAAAACTACGTTTCGCTTCCATCAACAGATCCAACTCGGCCTTCTCCACACAATACAGGTGGAGCAGTAGATCTGGCCATTGTAAAACTTGATGAAGCCCATGAAAAAGAGCTGCTTCAAGTTCGCTCTCAGCTTGCCAATAGCAACCTCGATACTGCGAAGCGAGTTGGTTTAGAAATGCGATTATCAGCAATTATGCGACGCTTCGGAAAAATGCTTGATTTCGGTACCGCATTTGACCATGGTAGTGAAAAATCCGCACTTGCCTATTACGAATCTAAAAATGCCGCCGGAGAAACCCTAACGGATACCGACATACAGGCCCGCAATAACCGTCGGTTACTGTTTTCGGTTATGACACGAGCCGGCTTTCAGCCATATTTTGCGGAATGGTGGCATTTTAATGCGCCCGAATCTCAAATGGGAGCGGCGGCCGCCGGGCTTGATTTGGCAACACTAGGGGCTGCGGATCTTGATGAAAGCAATAAAGCACACGAAAATGAACGCCTTGAGATCCGCCGAGAGATGCTGAGATTACAAAAAGGGGGAGATCAAGCCACTCAACCAACAGACCTCCAGGCTGAGATCCTAGCTGCCATTCGAGAGACAGGTGATCCAATCGCAGGTGGAGACTGGCCCATAGAAATCATTTCACCAGAAGATTAGTCTTGATCGTCTCACCATGTAAAATATGTGGCTTCTGCGCTATTCAAACTCCAGCACAAAGGCTATTCCAGGATTAGCATGTTCGGCACGTATACGCCATCCTTGTTGCTCGGCAAGTTCCTTTACGATTGCAAGCCCCAAGCCCAATCCTCCCATCGTTCTATTGCGAGACTTCTCTACTCTGTAGAAGCGTTCAAACAGATACGGTAGGCTCTTTGACGGCACACCTTTCCCGTTGTCGGAAAATGTCAAATGGTGCTCGTCGGCTAGGATTGCAAGTTCGGTAGCTTTCGAGTAGCGTAGGGTATTTTGTATGAAGTTCGTAAGAATCTGTTCGAGTGCGCGGCTATCTGCTCGCACTGATAAGCTATCTGCTATATGTAACCTTGTTTGAATACCCTTCTGTTCCAGCTCTGCACTAAAACGATTGGTGAGTTGCCTGCAAAATTCTCGTAAATGTATATCTTTAGTCTTGTCATGATCGGGTGTGCGAGCTTTTGTGTAGGCTTCTAATTGCTGCACGAGGTCGGCCAGACGCTCAGCTTGCTCTTTCAAGGTGGCTATACGCTCATCAGTTACCGCGTGTTTACCTTCTTGCATAGCAGTGAGTTGCCCGATCATCGTTGTCAGTGGCGTTTTTAGCTCATGCGATGTATCCGAAACTAAATCTTTACGAAGCTTTTCCTCATGCTGCAGACGATGTATCAGGTCGTTAAACTCTGAAAAAACTTCATCGAACTCACGAATGCCCGTTAGTCGTAGCCGTACCTTATAGTTGCTTCGTTTTAGGGAGGCGACAGCGTTATTAAATTGATGTAATGGCCATCGTACAAAATGTGCCGCTAGTAGGCCGAGTACAACAGGGCCTCCGAGTATAATTAACACCACCTGTAGCGTCCGCAGCCACGCGGGTGATAGCGTATCACTCGTGATCTCATTGAATGCCAATGCCAATATAAACGCAACCAGCCCAGAGGCAAATATAAGCACCGCAATACGCGCGCTAAGCCTGCTAAAAATCTCCTTCCTAAAAAGAAAGAGGACCGTTATGCCGACCAAAATAAAAGGAGCGAAGGTAACGAGAAGATAATAGTAAATAGAGAATTGGTTGGTCATTATTCAAGTTCTCCTATAAAGCGGTAGCCACTGCCAAATACCGTGTCGATGTAGCGGGGGTGCTTCGGGTCACGTTCGATCGCCTGGCGCAGCGCTTTAATATGAGCATCGATAGTGCGGTCATAAACAAAATGCTCACCTGGATCGCTATAAATTTGATCAACAAGCTGCATCCGAGAAAGCACCGCCTTAGGACGGGACGCCAGTGCCAAAAGAAGGTTAAAGCGAGTTGTGGTAAGTGGTATGGTTTTACCATCTCGAGTAACCGACATCGTTTCAGAATCAATAGTCAGGCCTTTAAAGCGAAGCTGCTTCACCGTATCGTGTCTACGGAGCAATGCCTGCACCCGCGCAACCAGGATATTCGGGTTAAAGGGTTTTCTAATATAGTCATCAGCACCCATTTCGAGGCCCTTTATTTCGTCCTCATCGTTATCACGGGCAGTCACGATAAGAATCGGTATAGCAGAAGTTGCTCGGATAGTTTTACATACATCCAGCCCATTCATTCCTGGCAGATTAATATCAATAACCGCAAGCTCGGGCAAGCGTTCTTTAAAGATTTCCAATGCAGTTTGACCATCCGAGGCCTCAATCGTCTCATGTCCGGCATCGCGCAGATACGTCACTTCAAACTCACGGATTGACGCTTCGTCTTCAACTATCAAAATTGCCATGCTCTTATTGTATCAACTCCTTAGGGTTTATGGGGATAAGCATAGATGCAGATTTAGAAAACGAGTATAAAAATTGTCCCTTCGCATGGTTGGCAAGGTTAAAGCGGGCGGTTAAAGCCGCCCGCTGTCTTACCTCCTCCATCCTGGCCAAGCCTCGTCGGCTCTACTCAGTATTGCCCGAACACTCTCCGGCTCCTTGCACCAATAGCAGTACTCCCTGTTCATTATTCTTTTCCTATCAAGGAGTCGCTTGGCAAGCAACGTCCTAAGGTTAGCGTACGCATACGAGAGAGACTTACCGCTCTCTTTGGCTATATCGGCAGGCGTAACCGGATCTGGCGCTTCCAAAACACACTTCAGAACCTGCACTTCGCTTAAAGAAAGGCCCGCATCGTCGATCCTGAGCTTATTGGCGGTGTGCGACTCTTTAGTTTCGCTGAGCGGAAACGGAGTGTCTGGGTCAATGATACCCGCTGGAACCTCGTCCAGAATGGTTTGAGCTTTCACTTTATCCGTACACGAGTAATACATTGGGACGTTGGAGCTTCCCCCGTCTTGGTCGGCGAGTCCCTTTCTAATCAAGGCGCTTATGTAGCTGTGAGCAGTTGGCTTCTGAATACCGCAGTAGGCCGCAATATTCCCAAGCTCTACCATGTCTACATTGGCAAGATAGTAGAGCGTCTTCAGCTCCCCATGCGTGTAGACGACACCGTTAATCCGTTCGCGTTTTGATACCATAGCAGCCTCCCTGGGTCAGGACGTGGCGGTTGTTATATAATAGCAAGCTATTCTTGAAGAAGCCAGTTTTCATTGTATCGCTGCACTCAAAACAGAACTCAACCACAGTATGGTGAATCAAAAAAACGAAGGGAGTTGGGTTACTTTTTGATGACTTCCTTATTTTTGAGTCCGTCTTGAGTATGCTGAAGCTCGAATGTCGCTACCGGCGCTGTCGAGACCTCGCTTGAGGCGAGTTGACCCATCATACCTTTTGCAGGAGTAATTCCGCCATCAGCAAGCCAAAGAGCACCCGTTACAAAACTGGCCTCATCCGAGGCAAGAAAGGCGTATACATTGGCGATTTCTTCCACCGTACCTCGACGGCCCAGTGGCACCGCTCCAACTAGAACTTCTTCAATCTGCGCGTCGACAGCACCGGTCTCTTTATGAGTCCAAGCTGTATCAATCGGACCAGGGCATACGCAGTTTGCCCGCACTCCATACTGAGCTTGTTCAACCGCGACCCCCTTCATAAAAGAGTGAATGAATCCTTTCGTTCCTCCATAAGGTGTATTTCGAGGTTGTCCATTCACGCCACCTTCAGAACCAGCGCTCACAATATTCCCCTTCGTTTTGCGCAGATGAGGGAGGGCAAATTTGGTCATAAGAAATGTCGAGCGAACATTATGACGAATATGATCGTCGAATTGTTGAACCGGGAATTCCTCAGTCGGTGCATTTACAAGTAAGATTCCTGCATTATTAATAAGAACATCCAACTGACCAAACTCCTCAATTGCCTGGTCAACACATTGTTTTGCTTGTGTTTCGTCTGAAACGTCGGCCACGACGGCAATCGCCTCACCGCCTTCGCTTCTGATGACACTCGCAACGTCCTCTATTGGATCGCCAGGCAGTCCATTAACAACTATTTTCGCGCCCTCCGATGCAAACTTACGACAAACAGCTTCACCAATACCAGTACCACCCCCGGTAACGATGACCACTTTGCTATCTAACCGCTTCATAATCCCTCCTCTCTCGTTATCGAATCTTGTCTTTCTAGTATGACAGACGCAACCGAACCCTTCAATTTTCGAGCTTGAATGAGAGATTAAAAATGGTACGTAAAGTGAGTGACGTTCGGTTCGTCCTTAACTTCGGCCTTGTTTAGCTTCATAAATTCGCCGATTTCACCAAACATTGATGTGCCGCCACCAAGTAAAACCGGTACGACATGGAGCTTTAGCTCATCCAATAAGCCGGCTTTTAGGTATTGCTGAATGGTATTAGCACCGCCGCCAATCCAAACATCTTTATCGCCTGCTGCCGCTTTGGCTTTTTCAAGTGCGTTCTCGATACCATCAGTTACAAAGGTAAAAGCCGCAGGAGCTTCTTCAGGAACCTTGTCTTTAGGCGTCAGCACAAAACAAGGAATATCATCACCTAACGGCCCGGTGCCATCCCAGTGCGGAATGGCTTCGTAATACATATTGTAGCCGATGATAGCTGCGCCGATATTTGTATGTGGATCATTTGGATGCGCATCCCCAGCAGCGGCTGGGTTCTCGAATATCCAGTCATGTAATCTCTCTCCGTTTGTACCAAGCGGATTATCCTGCGACGGGTCCGGTCCTGTTATAAATCCATCTACTGATATGCTTATATGTGATTTTATTTTAGTCATATATCTCCTTTTACTTAGCGATACCTCCGATAAAAGAGTAAAGGTAACTTTAGTTGAAGTGTATCGTGTAGTTAGTAAACAAGTGTTCAATAATTAGTGTATCTGCTTTGTATTAAACGAGTCAAGCCTTTTAGTACGATAAGAAATAAACGACAAGTATCTGCTAAAGTATACATATGATCTTTACGCGAATCGCCTTACCCGATAATAAAATTGCTTTTGTACCTAATGACATCACGGTCGTCATACCAGATGACCCGGAGCTAGATTCCGAACAGCGTAGCCGCCTGGCATACATTCCCTGGAGCGATCATTATCTGGAGAAAATACCCACCCAATACCATGACTTTTTTATGTATGTGTTACCCCACCTGCACGTTCGTACAACCGATGTACATACAGCGCTGTCGGTTTCACAACTTCCGGCTGTCCTTAGCCATATCCAGGAGCAAACCAACGAATCTCTTATATATCTGGCGATCATTCTGCACGATGTCGGCTGGAGCGAGGTCAGTCCAGAGGGAGTTGCCAACAGTTTAGCCTATAGCGGCTTAACACTTTCAGCCGCTAGTCGAGCGCCAAAACAACAGCATGTTATATTTGGTGAAGCCCTGGCGTATAAGCTTTTAATGGCCTATCCGGCTGAAAAACTCGATCTTACCTCTGATGACATATTTACTATAACCGAAATGATTCGCCGACACGACCACGATGCGACCTGGGAAAAAGATAAATTCGGACCTATCTCACTTGAGAATAATCTGCTTTGCGATTGTGACCGGCTTTGGTCGTACACGCACGAAAACTTCTGGCTCGATACCATCCGTAAACAAGTTAAGCCCGAGGAATACATCGACACGATTGATACTGCCATTGAAAGCTACTTCTTTACTCAGGCAGGCAAGATCCGCGCTCGAGAACTCATAGCAGAACGCAGAAAAGAAGTTGCCGACTATCTTGCACAACTAGATAGTTAATAGCCGCGACAGTAAGCAGCCCTCTTGGCATCTGCCTTATTTCCTATCCTGTCATAACTCTAATCCGTATTTACCTTACAGCAAAGTTATGGTATAGTTCGACACTAAGCTAGGTGGAAGTTCGAACATCACATTGAAGGAGAGTCGCTATGGCCATCCAGACCAGCATGAACGGTACTGTTCCCGATGCCTCAAAAGCAGCAACGATCGCGGCGGGTATGGGGAGACTGACCGGACCATTCACGGCACCGCCAGGAATGGACACCCCGACAGCCTCCCTGCTCTGCAAGTTTCTGGCGCTGCTTCTGGTTAGGGCAGGCGAAGTAGTGAGCATGCCACACATCATCGAAGAACTATGGGGAGAGCACCCGCCAAGAACGGCGGTTGGCACCCTCCACACCTATGTGCTTCACCTGAGGGAACGCATTCACACTATGCCCAAAGAGGTTCTCGAGTCGGTCAACGGCAGCTACCGGTTGAACATCACTCGTCAAAGTGTGGATGCTCTGGCATTCACCGATATGGTGCGAGGCGTCGAGGAGAGCAACAACCGAGACCAACTGGTTTCCGATCTGGCAAGGCTAGAATTCGCACTCGGTCTCGTGCCTGGCCACACCCTGGTAAATGTGACCTGCGGGCCACAGCTTCAACGTTGGGTGGCTGGATTCGAGGAGGTTCGCCTGCAAGCGCGGCAACTCAAAATCGAGAACACACTCAAGCTGGGGAGACACCGCCAGGTGTTGGCCGAGCTATCGGAATTGTGTCAGCGGTATCCGTTCCACGAAGGTCTACAGGCTCGACTCATGCTGGCTCTCTACCGTAGCGAGCGCAGCACCGAGGCGCTGACACGATACCGAGACCTCCGGACGGTGCTGAGTTCGGAGTTCGGCACGGAGCCCAACCCGTCGGTCCGCGCGCTACACCAGTCGATCCTCCAGAATGACAAGACTCTTCTTCAGGACCATCTCCGACTGTTCTGATCGAATAACCCCAAGCTGAGATCGCCGCTCCGGTCAACAAGACGGAGCGGCGACCAACGCCACTTGAAGTACGTACAGTAAGTACGTTTTATTTTTACCTGCTTCTTTACATATCGGTTTTTCTGAGCTGCGTCGACGAAAGCCCATCGTGTTTCGTCCGAACAAACACAGGAGATCCGGCTAAGTCATAATTATGCTGCAGTTCAGTAGTAATCGCCGTTATTTCCTCGATCGTATCATCTGCTCGCATTCCAATTACAAGCGACATGGAACGAAGTAGTACATCAAGATTTTCCCATCGATATCTTAGCGTTCGTGCAACATCCGATCCAATAAGAAGAGTAAGTTCAGCATTGGCATACAGACGCTGGAGTTCGGGCAGTGTCCGCGTAACGGTAAATCTTTCGTGATCCAACCGAATAACTTTTACGGCGCGGAGCATCGCCACTTCGCTAGCTAGCGCTGATACCCGAGCCTCTATAGGAGATACTTTCAACTTACCGCGCGGAGAAGTTTCTGGTAAAAACACTATTTCGTCTAGCTTGCACTGTTTCGCCGCCTCGGCAGCAAAAGCAAGATGCCCTCGATGGACTGGATCAAAAGTACCAGGATAAATACCAATTTTCTTCATGTAAGACGATTATAACGTCATATCACGGACAATCAGAAAAATTCGTTCTCGGATAGCCATTTTTAAACTGTTATTATAAAGTTATGAATATCTATATCTCCCACTCCAGCGGCTACGATTACGAAAATGATCTCTATAAGCCAATTAAAGAATCTCGGCTCTCTACCACCCACCACTTCTTCTTACCTCATGAGCCGGAAAATATCGATATAGACGCGGTCGACGAAATGAAACAGACCGACGTGCTTGTCGCCGAAGTATCTTTACCATCGACTGGTCAAGGCATCGAGCTCGGCCAGGCATATGTAGCTGGCGTACCAATTATTTGCTTTTTTAAGACCGGCGCCCACACATCTAGCTCACTCCGCTTTGTGACAGATAAGGTTCTCGAATACAGTGACGCGAGCGATTTCCTCGCCAAACTTCAAGCCGAGCTGGAGCAGTTAGCTGAACAGAGGGCACATTCTCGTTAGAAAAACCTAATAAAAATGCGGACTAATCCTATTTGACAAAATACAGCGTTAGCGTTATAATAAAAGTATCGAACTCGTCAACTACACTAGGAGAACCATGAGTTACGATCTGTCGACACCCGAGCGCTATATTCGGCGCTTGACGAAGTCGATCCCCTTCGCCCTCGCAACCGCGGGTTGGGATGACATCCTCACCCTCGCGCGCCAGGAGACGGACCGACCCGAGTTCCAGCCGACCCGCTTTTGGATCGTGATGGACGCGGAAGACGGCGACAAGATGGGGCTCGCGCTTGAGGAGTCGGCCGAAGACGTGATCACTACTTGCGTGATCGACATCAAGGAGCCGATCTTGACCGAAACTCAGATCAGCCTTCTGAAGTTGATGCACCTCATGACAACACCCGAGTATAGCGTCGACTGACCAGCCCTGCCGGCTCCGAGTAAAACCTCGCAGTCCGCGGGGTTTTACTCATACCATACCCTTTAGCACCAACAGTAGATTCTATTTATGTAATCTATCCGAGCAGTATTTCATCCCTATAATCTAGAAATTACACCAAATAAAATACCGCAGTCCGGTGTGGTGCCAGCTCATTACAAGCGGCACCACACCGAAGCTGCGGTGTTGCCCGGTTTTCCCGGGCGTTTTGATATGTCAACTCTTCATGCTGACATGCCAGAGCTGACCGTCGCGGATGTAGACGACGCGGTCCTCCCAGTTACCCAGGAGCATGTCGGTCTTGATATCCTTGTCGTCGGCTCGCGTAATGTTGCCCGATGTGGGCACAAACACAACGAGTTGACCATCGCGGACGACCGTGGCCATCACTCCGCGGGGGAGCAACGCCATGTTGAGCTCGGGACTTTCGGCGTCCCCTTCCCAGACGGTGTACGATCTGTACTGCCTGTCGAAGGCGAACTCCATCTTGCGGTACTCACCCTTCGCGTCGATAACAATCACCGACACGAATCGCGGGCCACTCTTGGCTGCGACGACGTGAAGTCCGTCGAGCTCCCTGACGCGGGTTTGCGCGCAAGAATCTGCGCCGAACGGAGCGATGAGGTACGTCGCCCCCATGGTATCCAACACTCCCACGCCATCGAACCAGCGTGTCGAGTTAACCATTGCCTGCCACTGCTGACCCACAGCAAGGATAGGGCGAGCAAACTGCTTGAGCGTTAGTTCGGCCAGCCCATTGTCGGTCACGGCAAATAGCCGGTTTTGGTAGCGGACCAGTTCCCTGGCCTGCACGTTCACACTGAGCGGCGTGAGGGCAAGGTTGATCTCGTTGATGAAACTAAACATCGGGCGTCCACCAAGTTTGGCAACTACCCAACCACCATCTACCTTGACAACCTCACAGTTGTCCGGCGCATCCTGCGTGAGAGTGCGCTGCGACGCGACGTCGATCAATTTACCCGACTCCGTCTGGACAACCCCGCAATGAAACACGCGCGTGATGTCGTCGCCAAGCACCTCGAGAAGCCGGTTGTAGTTGAGTCCGCCACTCGAAGTGGTAACAACTCGTGCCACTCTCGTCCTGCGTGCCCCTCGGCCGCCCGTTGCATACGGCGACGGTGGTGCGCTACGGTCTCCCTGCTGGAAGACTGCCTCGTACCAACCCAGCAATGGCCCGGGAATGCAACTGAAATCCCTCACCGCTTGGTTGAGCCGAACTCCGGGCGAAAACACCGACGCATTATCTCTCATACGACGCTCAAGCTCGTTGGACTTGTAGCCGCCAAGAGACCCCTTGTAGGCATGGATGCCCACGAACACCTGGAATGTCACCACTCCGAGGGCAAAGCGGTCCGACTCACGGCTAACTCCCTTGGAGTGCCAGTCCCGGATGGACGGCATCATAGGGATGGTCGGCGGTCGGTGGTTACCCACCAGCCAAGAATCCACGTCAAACTCACGCGGATCCCTTCGCGAACGCCCGCCCGTCGCCGCAACTGTCGTCCAGTTGAGCTCGTTCGGGTCTACCATGATGGCATCATGGTTGTGCGCGAACTCCATCACCTTGAACATGCGATCGGCCAGATACAACGCAGCCGAGTCATCAAAACCCGTCCTCTTGCGGAAATCGTTAGTGAAGACGCGCGACAATGCCTCGCCTCCATCAACGAAATCCATGTAATAACCGATGGGGTTGCCACGGTTATCGAGCACCAGCCCGCGCGGGGCAATGATATCAGGATGCGTAAAGCTAGCAAGGAGGTTGATCTTGTCGACCATGCCCACCTGCCGCATCTTGTCCGGGTCGGTGTACAACTTGACCACCCAATTAGCAAGCCGGTATACCGACGCTTCTCCACCCGTTGCTAGATGGTCGTTCGGGTTGAGAGAAGCTCTACCTCTCCCCACCAGCTCAATTTCAAACCGACGGTTAAGCTTCATTGTTTCTCCCTACACGTTGTCAGAAAGGATGACGGCATAGGAAATGTCGTCAATCGGTCCTTTACCTTGTCCCTGAGCATCCTTGACGACGCGGATCATCCGCCGTTTGGCGAAATCACCTCGCGTCGTCTTGAACGCCAGCAATTGCGAAACCGCATCCTGCCATTCCAACCCTTCAATCTGAATGACGCCATCGGTAAAGACGGCTACTTTTTCCAGGCCTGCGGGAAGCGGCAGGGTAATCCCCTGAATCCCTTCTCCCAGAGTGTACCGGATCGAGTCGAGTTGGTTCAACGAGCCGTCCGAAGTTCGCTCCCACGAAGTGTACGTCAGCTTGTCTGCGTTGACGTCACCTCCGTGAAACGCAATGAACCCCGCATAGTTATCGGCGATGTATGCCGGGTAAAACGGCATGTTGTCGTCCCACTCGAAACACCCCATCACCGTTCGCCCGTTTTCTTCCCAAGCAACGACGCCATCACCTTGCACGTGGATGAATCCACCCCCAAGTGAATAGCAGGCGTACAGGCAGGTTGACAGCATGTCGTTAGTCGTACACCCAAGCGACCGCTGTACGGGTGCCAGGCTCACCTGTTGCTCAAGATCGATCTGCCTCGGAGCGGCCTGCTCCAAGACATTGCCAACAGTGTTCTGGTGTTTGATGGCCTGTGAGGTGGTCAACGCAAGAGCTCGAGAGCCTACGTCGGTTTTACCACCACTGGAACACCCGTCCGCCACGATAGCGTATGCCGCATCTCCAGGGAGAGCGGCGGCGGTTGCGTAATCCTGGCAGGGCTTTCCGCCCCGAAAGTGGCTATGACCAATCACAAAGTACGAATCCGCGTGCATTGAAGCCTCCGAAATTGAAAAGGAGGAGTGATGGGACAGCGGCGTCATGCCAGCTGCCCATCACTCCTCAGTTGAGTACGACCAATCAGATGGTCGCGGAGATGTTCTGCGAGGGGCCTCCCGTCCCGAGCGCCTCGCTCTGGGACGAGATCGACTGGGTCACGAACGCGGCGAGCTTCGCGAGCTTGCCGGGCGTTGCGTCACCCGCGTCGATGTACTTGTCGAGCTCCGCAGCGTTGCGGAAGTTCTCCAAGTAAGACCGGAACTGGGCGGCGTTGATGCCGATCAGTATCGTGAGAAGCGACTCCAGCCGCTCCTCGGTCTTGGCCTTGCGAACCTGCCCCTTGATGCTCGCCGGGGTCTCGTCCGACACGTTGTCGTCACCATCGGTGATGATGAACACGATTCCGTTTGACGGGAAATCGTTCTTGAACAGTTCACTACCGTACTCCACCATCGAGCCGATGGCGTCGAAGGTCGCGTCGTACAGTGGCGTCAGACCGTCGGGGTCGAACGTCGGGTAGTCGGCGGAAGTGATCTCGCTGAGCGGCTTGAAGCCGTGGAGCTCGCTCACGCCGCCGATGTACGACGAGAACGTGATGACACGAACCAGCAGGTTGTCCGACCGCGGCGACTTCTTGCAGGAGTCGAGCACGGTGAGGAGCATCTTGTGCAGGTCGTCGGCGAAGTACCTGGTGGAACCCGTGACGTCGACCGCAATGGTGACCAGAGTGTACTCCGGAGCCCCCAAGCTTCCGATGCCCGCTGCCGTGAAGGTGAAGTTGGAAGCACCGACTCGGTAGTTCTGCATGCCGTCGTTTTCGTCTGCCAATCTTGGCATGATGATCCCTTTCTTGGATCGACGCAGTTTTCAGGCTGCGTTTTCGGTGTACGGGCTCAGGCCAGGAACTCGGTCGTGGTGGTCAGGACCATGCCCTGCGCCACCATGTCCTTGAGCCAGGCGTTCGCCATGGCCGGGAAGTCCGGGCCGTTCGGAACCGCCGGGATCGGCGATGATGCGTCGGTGAGGAAGTGGAACTTGCGGATCAGCTTCGGGTCGACCTCGGTCGCCACCTGCTTCACCGTCTCCATCACGCAGTGCGTGAGGGCCTCACCGGAGAAGGCGATGATGTCCGCCTGCTCCAGCATCTCCAGCAGCCGGGTGTTGAGGCCGGTGCCGGGGTCGTTGGGCATGGGAACCTCGGCCCGGAGAGCACCGTAGTGCTCGGTCCAGGGGTTGGTACCCTTCGTCACGTAGTCCACCGTGGCGAAGTTCTTCTCCGCCCAACGGTTGAGCGACTTCTCCAGGCCGGCGTGCACCGCGTGACCGGGACTCCCGATCAAGCAGTGGACAGCCCAGACCATGAGCAAGTGACTACCCTGACGCTCGAGCGTCTCGGCGTACCTTATCATGTACTGCTTGATGGTCTCACCACCAAGGGCCGGCGGCTTGGCGTTGGCGTGCCGCGGTGTCCAGATGCCCGCCCGGAGGTCATCCGAGGTGATGGGCGTGAACGGGGGCGGCGGCGTCTTGCCGTCGGCACCCACCCACATGGTGGGGTGGCCGACGTCGACGAGCTGGTGGCTGTCGAGCGTCACGTGAATGTCGCTCAGCTTGCCCCCAACGCGATCGATCATCGCGGCCAGCCGAACCATGTCGGCGTGAGCACCCGGCACCGGAAGTGCCGAGTCGTCGTAGTCCATGAAGTCGTACTGCGGGTCGATGACAACCAATTGCACGTTGCGTGCCATAACGGTCACTCCTAGTTCGACAGTTTCTGATTTTGAACGATCGTAACAAGAGCTAACCCTTAAAAAATAAAGGGTGCGCCTACCTAAAGCACGCTCAAAGCCTTGCTACTCGATATGATTATACAATAGAAAATATATTGAAGATAGTGTAAATTATACAATTACTATTTTACTAGAGGTGCAGAGCTATTTTAAACGCCATCCGCTCCCTCAAGAGAGTCGAATGTATTTCGGACGGTACGCTATATGAGTCACGTCCGGCTCGTCAGTAGTAGTTACTTTTTCCAGCTCTACAAATCCCCCTAACGAACCAAACAGGCTGGTGCCCCCGCCAAGCAAAATCGGCACAAGGTGAATATTTAGCTCATCAACAAGCCCGGCTTTCAAATACTGTTGAATCGTATTAGCCCCGCCGCCAATCCCGATATCCTTGCCGTTAGCCACTTCTTTAGCCAATTCAAGCGCTTTTTCGATCCCGTCACTTACAAAGGTAAATATAGCTCCCGCCTTTGTTGGTTCACTGCCTTTTTCTGTTAAAACAAAGCAAGGTGTATCGTCGCCCAGCGGCCCTTTACCGTCCCACCATGGCAAGCTTTCGTCGTACATGACACGGCCTATAATAATAGCTCCTGTACGTCGTATTTCTTTGTCGAAATAGCGATTGTAATCACTTTTTTGATTCTTAAAAAACCAGTCATGAAGCGTTTGACCGTGATCACCCAGCGGATTATTAGGTGCCGGTTTTGGCCCTGCAATAAATCCATCTACAGACATACTCATGTGGACTACTAATTTACTCATACTACTCTCCTGTTAGTGAAGCGTGGCTATACGTGGCACGTCAAGCTTTATTAATAGGCTTCTTGAATGAAAGAGACTTAGGGCCGATTAGGCAATCTGTGTCGATGGGATAACAAAAACCGACAATCTTATTCCGACCAAACAGCAAGTTCATTGCCCAACGGATCGGTAAAGTGAAACCGCCGACCGCCAGGAAATGAATAGGTATCGTGGACTATTGTTCCTCCGGCTTGAGCGATTTTCTCTTTTGTTGCCTCCAGGTCTTCAACATACAAAACAGGAAGGGGCATTTTTGCTTGTCCCTCACCAGTTGCGTTTATACCGCTCGTCAGACCACTATCGGGCGTGTCGCTGTAGCCGTCCCCGTAATCCTTAAACTGCCATCCAAAAACATTGGTAAAAAAGGTTTTTGCCCTCGCCAATTCCTCTGGAGATGAGGCTGAAAATTCTACAAGATCGAGTTGGTTATTGTTCTTCATGAGAAGAGAACTCCTTTGTTATGCGCTTCTTTCATTTTACCATAAGCGATCTTGCTAGCAAGTGACATATCTCTAGTTTTATGGTATTATAATACTCACTCTTTGTACACACCACCAAGAGAGGAACGACAATGGGTAGGGATAATAACCGGAGAGAAGGCAAAATCGTCTCCGGTGGTCACAGCACACGAATTGAAGGATTAAACGAATTCCTTCGCGTCCTGGAACAATGGCCCGAAATCACATCAATTCGTCTTGGGGCCATCGAGCGCAAGAATACAGTTGGCCGCAAGTCGAAAAAGATGAAGACCGACAGCTCAAGCGAAACCGGCCTGAGCGTCACCCAGCCCCATAAACGCGCCAAAGGAGGCGGCGGTGCTTCGTTTAAGGCAACGCGGCCGGCGATGGTCGGCACAAAGGTGACAGGGATCGTTTGTCATGCAAGTTATGGTACACTCGTCCAGCTAGTCGTGCTGACCGGCGACGATCTCGAGGCGCTCAAGGCGCGGCTTCATGCCGAAGGTTTTGGTGCAAAGTGGTAATACAACACCCTCAGGTAAGAAAGGATTGAAAGCCCCTCAACCGAGGGTGCTTTCATGTCCGCCTATCGATTTATGCGCAATTTTCTCAGGCTGTTTTATACTAGTAGTATGCAACGAAAAAATATCATTCGTCCTATTTTTATAACCGACTTCATTGTAGCCGCCGTACTTCTTCTTGGTATGGGCCTGCTTTACGAGTTGGCAATAGTCAAACTTCACAAGCCTTGGCAACGCATTGCTATCGCCGTTACGCTTGTCGTACTTTTTGCGCTCATATGGGCACAGCTTGCAGTTGGAATTTTTTCGTAGTCTACATACTATCCATGGACTTACTTTCGTAACCCCACGCTTTTTGCCATTCTTTCATGTTAGCGATCTCTTTTTCCTGGGCGGAAAGGATGTCTTTGGATAAATCTTTAACTTCTTGGTGACCTGCCTGGTTCACACTTAACTTGGCCATATCAATGGCACCTTGGTGATGCATAATCATCTGATCAATGAAGGCGGCGTCATAAGCATCGCCCGTTTTGTTTTGGAGAGAAGACACCATAGTGGCCATTGAATCATCCGCAGGCTTGTTGAAGGTTGTGGCCGCAATCGATACCAGCAAACCACCTAATAAAAATCCGATAATTCCGTAGAGTAAGGGCTTTGTTTCCATAATAATAATTAACTCCTTTATTTCTTTAATAATCTATTAACAGCATCTATTACTTCTGCCACTTTTTCGTCGCGGTCCTCAGGCCCAACTTTGGGATCCATCAAGCAATGCTTAGTATGATCACGCAGCAGTTCCAAGGCAACTTTATCCATAGCGGCTTCGATGGCACTAATTTGAGTAAGAATATCTATGCAATATTTATCCTCTTCTACCATTCTTGCCACACCACGAACCTGCCCTTCAATCCGTTTCAGGCGGTGACGAACGTTCACTTTATTTTCGGCATATCCATATGTCATGATTTTCTCCTAATGCGAGTGCCCACTATGCAGTAAAGCATGGCCCTTCCCGCGCATAAGCAGGAAACGGTTGACCGGGAATGCTGCCCAAAACGCCAAGAATAACGATAAACTTAGTACGCTCCAAAATAACGGATTAACGAGCGTGCTATCCATAGCACCAGGCACAAATATAATTGTGGCGTTATCGACAATTTCCATGGCCGCAATTGATAATGTATCGGCCGCCAACACTAATGTCATAGCTTTTTTAAGCATCATACCCGATCTCACCAATGGTGCCAACGAAAACGAATAACCAATAATAAAGGCCAATGTAATTGAAAGAATGATCGTTGTGACATTCGACAAATTTAAAGCAGTCCCTAGAGTAAGGCCCATAATCTCCCCGATCGCACAACCGGTAAGACAGTGCAGCGTGGCGCTGATTGCAAGTGAGTTCATATTGTTATTCATAATGCTTGTTTTCATATACCCCCTTAGGGTATATTATATACGTACATGAGTCAATATTAAACAGGAAAATAATATGAAAACAGCTTCTAAACCATTTCAAGTTGCAATCCTCCTTTATCCAGGTGTTACTGCACTCGATGCCGTTGGGCCATGGGAGGTTTTATCACGTATGCCGCATACGGAAGTACGGTTTGTCGGTAAAGAAGTCGGACCAGTAAATACAGAAGGCGACGTACTGCACCTGGGCATCACTCACACAATCGCCGAAACACCAACACCCAACCTTGTAGTCGTACCCGGTGGCGCAACGACACCCAGCCAGATGGTCGACGACGAAATACTGGATTGGCTGCGTAAAGTCCATCAAACAACTACTTGGACAGCGTCGGTATGTACAGGTGCGTTGATCCTGGGAGCTGCAGGCATTCTTAAAGAACTCCCTGCTACGACGCACTGGTACAAAATGAATGTTCTAAAGATTATGGGAGCCTCGCCCCAACCAGATGAGCGCATTGTTCGCACGGGCAAAATCGTTACGGCAGCAGGAGTCTCTGCTGGTATTGACCTCGCTCTTCTGCTCGCGGGCGAGATAGCCGGGCGTAAAGAAGCTGAAGCGATCCAATTGGTCATTGAATACGATCCGCACCCACCTTTTAATTCCGGTCACATAAGCAAAGCCTCTAGCGAGGTGCGCAAATTAGCAAAACAAAAGATGGATGATCAGATGCCGGCGGATCAGCGGCGACTGGTTCCTAAAATTGCCTGGCGGCGCTTTAAAGATCGGCTCCGTACGGGTAAATAATTATTTGTTTTTATACGGCTTGAGGGCACGTGTTACGTGGGTAGAAATATATTCTTCTATAGCGGCGTCTTGCGTCATTGCCCATACGTGTCCCGCTCCGTGTACGATCATTTCCAAGTGGCGAGCGAGTTCATCTTCATCCTCAACGCCTTGAAGTTCGCCCAAATCGGCAGCATGTTTAAGTAACTCAACGATTTGCTCATGACGATGCTCAAATGACAGGCGATAGTTAGAGTATAGTTTTTTTTCGCGAAAATCCATTAGAAGAAACTCCTGCCCATTGGCAAAACGCTCTAGGCTGGAGGCGAAACCCAGCTCGGTTATAAATTGGGCCAAAATTGCCTCTATTGGCGAGGTCTCTTTCTCCATCGCATTGTCTACTTTTTCGTTTGTGCGGTTAAGGGCGTAGCGATCCACTTCTAAAAGTAGTTGCCGTTTATTCTTGAATCGTTTTACCAGCGCCGCCGGAACAAGCCCTACTTCCCCAGCAAGCCGAACAAAAGTAAGCTTGCTGGGACCAAGCGCCATTATCAGCTCATAGGCTGTTTCCAGGATAGTTTCATCGGATATTAATCGTGGACGTGCCATGGTCTTTTCCGCTATACCTTAAAGAATTCGTCTAGGACTGGCGCGATCACCTTAGGATCAATGGCGTGCGTCTGCGCCTCTAACGTTATACGCTTGGCATGCGGTAATTGCGCAGCAAGGGCCTCAGCGGCACTATGCATCCACGCAGGACTAGCGCCTCCATCGGCAACAAGTACAGGTGTTTTTACCTTTGACCAATAGCCGTCAGGAAGTGGCTTCCCCTTCATAAATTCGCCCATAAAGGCAGCATCGTGCGGTATAGTCGGCGCCAGCGCTCTCATAGCGCTCCACATATTCAAGTCTTGCTTCATACCCCCGACAAACTCGGCAGGCATCCCGGCCACTGTGACAATAAAATACTCTACTAATTCATCGAGCTTACCCTCGGCGACGAGTTGGCTGGTGTGGCCTAAGTAATCCTCAAGCGGACCCCGCCCATCGTCAACGATAAACGGTACTTCATAGACCGCTACTTTAGTAACCCCAGGGGTAGCCGCTGCCGTTTCGAGCGCAACCGCACCGCCTGAAGAAAATCCTACAAGCATCGCCTCTCCACCCGCATCTTCAATAAGCGCCTGCACATCTTCGATTTCGCGTTCTTTTGTAAATGGTTCCGTGTTACCGCTCTCGCCACGACCTCGACGGTCATAGTTGTAAACAGTAAAATTCTTACTCAGCAATTCGGCTAGATCCGCAAGTGTTGGATCAAACGCCCAACGATACGACATTGCTCCATTGATCAAAATAATGGCAGGACCCGCTCCCACTCGATCAAATGCTATTTTGGTTCCATCTTTGGAAGTTACTGTCATAATCAATTCCTCTTATTCAATATTATTAGTGAATGTATGTTCACTAATATAATCTATCCATTAACGACTGTCAACTAGTAAAATGCAACTGGGAGAGGTTTACTTCGCCCTCCCCCGGCGGATTGTCTACTCCCAGGCAGTCTCACTTTTGTCTAGGTAGTGCCCGAAAGCAACCCCTAATCCGCTAAGAACCTCTGCACTTGTCTCACATAATGCGGCACACTTGGGATCTTCTACTTCTTCCGCGTGCAACCGTAACTCATCTGCCAGATCGCCTATCTTAGATTGCAGTTCCTCAACTTTCTGATCATCACTCATACCACACCCTCCCTTTCTTAATTGTCTACTTTTATTTTGTCTCATTTTTCATGGAGTTACAATAAAGAGAGGAGGGAAATATATTTATGGCAAAATATAGCAAAAAAGCCCAAGATAAAGTTGAGCAAACCGTACACGAAATGAAGAAAGGCACACTCAAAAGTGGCAACAGCGGCAAAAAAGTAACGAGTAAAAAGCAGGCGGTGGCAATCGGCTTAAGTAAAGCACGTAAGAGCGGCGCAAAAGTACCAAAAAAGAAATAATCATTACCACAAGATTAAAACGGGGCCTTGGCGAGTATTTTTACTACTCGCCAAGGCCCTTAACACCTTACTGCCACCCCTTCTGTGCACGCACAATCTCGTCAGCGACGCCGATTCCCAGCTTGTAAGAGGTCATTACGACCGTGAAGCGCTGAGGATTGTCGCCGTGAAGGCGCAGGAAGTCGTGCGGCACATCGTCGCGTACGAGAGGAATCATTGCCGCGGCGACTTCCTTGGCCGCTGCCATGTCCCGTTCGTAATCCTCGCGCGTGGTGCAGTCCGCCGTTTCGCGAATGACGGCACTCGCCACCATGTGGGCGATGCTGTCGAGCCCACGGCTCATCTTACGACGCTCCAGCGCGACCAGGGCTGTGGTAACGTCCTTGCTCGTCACTAATCACTCCTCATCTACGAAGACAGTTGCGACCGTATTATACCATACGTGCAGCAAAAGTGGTTGACTTATACTTCCATATGATTTTATAATATGTACGGCCATTTTCACACTCTGAATAAGGAGACATATGTCCGAGAACCCTCCCCCAAAAGGGGTTGTGCGGTACGCGGATGAACTGCGTAGCGCAATCGGCATCGAGCCGAGGGTCGAGCATCTGAAGGATGCTCTGTGGCGAGTCACCGTGCAGAACGCGCGTGTGGTCGTGACGATCGACCTTGAAGGCCCGCAGGGCGAATGGGCCGACTCCACACTCACCATTGACGGTCAGCCGCACGAGCTGGCCCGCAGCCTGCTGCATTTGGTGCAGTTCTTCAAGGACACCGACGCTACCCTGGCGAAATCCGACATCAAGATTGTGGTTCCCGAGGAAGTCGACCCCACCGACGCACCGCCCATCGTGAAGCATCGCCTCGCCAAGCTGAGGAGCCGCTGCCAGAAGGTTGGGGTGGATGTCCGTCTCAGTCGAACGGAACGCGGTGGCTGGTGCCTTGGGATCTACCCCAGCGAAAAGGACTGCGTCGAGATTTACTTCAGTCGGGTCAGGGGCCGATGGATGCAGGAGCCGCACCAACCGTTCCGACTGATCATCGAGAACGAGGATATCAGCGACGAAGTCGAGACCATCGAGCAGGCGCTGGAGATGCTCTTCGACGTTCAGGCTCCGGCGACCGGTGGTTCGTCTCCGGTCGGACGCGCCCGCGGTGTCCAGGGCAAGACCAACTCGGTGCAGGTGCGTAACACCACGGTGATCCGTAACTAGCACCCGAGCGATCACGGCATCCCTCCTTCGGCCGTAGGGCTGTCCGGTATTTTTTACTACCGGACAGCCCTACCCCAACCAACGAAATCATCTAGAAAGCAGTTGCGGTCGTATACCATACATGGAGCAAAGCTAGTTGACTTATTACCCCGTATGAGTCATAATATACACGGCCATTTTCACACTCTGAATAAGGAGACGCATGTCCGAGAATACTCCCCCGAAAGGGGTTGTACAGTATGCGGATGCTCTACAGGACATAATCGGCATCGAACCGAGCATCGAGCCCCTGAAGGATGCCTTGTGGCGAGTCACCATGCAGAACGCACGAGTGATCTTGACCATTGACCTCCAGGGCCCGCAGGGCGAATGGACCGACTCCTCGCTTACCGTCGACGGCCGAGCGCGCCCATGGGCAATCGACGCACGTCACGCAGCGGAGTTTTTCCATGACACCGACGCGACCCTGGCGAGATCCGATATCGAGATCGTGGTTCCGGAGGCGATCGACCCCACAGAGGCACCGCCTATCGTGCAGCATCAGCTCGCTATCTTGAGAAGTCGTGCCAAGAAGGCCGACATTGACGTCCATCTCAGCCGAACAGAAAACGGAGGCTGGTGTCTCGGGGTCTACTTCGATGAGGAAACCTGCATCGAGATCTACTTCAGCCGAGTCAACAAGCGGTGGACTCAAGATCGGCGCGTCCCGTTCCGGCTGATCATCCGGAACTACGATATCAGCCACTGGTTCGACAACGTGGAGCAGGCGCTGAAAGCGCTCTTCAACGTCCAAGGCCCAGTCACAGGTGGCCAGCCGGTCATCGGTCATCCTCGAGGCGTCCAAGGCAAGGCCAACTCCGTGCGGGTGCGTAACACCACGGTGATCCGTAACTAACACTCGTTACGGATCACCATATATTTCTCCTGGCCGTGGGGTTGTCCGGGCATTTTGCCCGGACAACCCCACTCCAACCAACGAAACCTCTAAGGGCAGTCATACAGGCTGCTTCTTTTTTATGTATGATAGAATCATGCATATGTACGAAAAAATTCGTTCAACTTATAGGCCAAAACACATCTCCTTCTTACTTATCGCCGAGTCGCCGCCGCCTTCTTCCTTTATTCAAAGTAGTCGCCAGTTTTACTACACCGACCGTATCCGAAAAGACGACCGCTTGTTTACCAACACAATTCGTGCACTCTACCCCGAGGCGGCCAATACACCGGAGATTGAGCTTGAAGAGCAAAAAAAAGAATGGCTTCGCCGTTTTAAAGATGATGGCTTCTATATGATCGAAGCCCTGGAAGTCTCGCAGCATCACGATGTCACAAAAAAAGAACGTCAAGAAAAAATCACGGCAGCGCTCCCTCAGCTTATTACACGCGTTAAAAAGCTTGCTGGAGCAAAGACAAAAATTATTCTTATAAAATCAAATGTATTCGACGTAGCCGCTGAACCCTTGCGACGCGCTGGCTTTCACGTACTTAATACCGAGCTCGTTGACTACCCCGGACAATTTAACCAACGGGATTATCGAGAAAAACTCGCTAACTTGATACAAAATAAATAACCGGCCAAAATACCGGTTATTTTATTTTTCAGGTACTGTCCTATTTTGTCGTTTTCTTCTTTTCTTTTGGAGCTTTCTCTCCAAAGAATCCCCGGATTTCAAATAAAAGATATCCGGCCACTGCAGCCCATACCAATTGCCATATCAGCGCAAACAGATTAAAGCTCAGTACATCCGAGATAACGATTGCGGCTACTTCCAGAAGAAGCAGCACAAACAGAAGTGTCCAGCCTTTCTTCTTGAGCGCTTTAAGCGGGTTAATAGACATACTCCCCAAAACGACGCATGCAATCCCCAAAGCAAGTGATATGAGAACACCAATAATAACGATTCCGCCGGCAGCCGCTCCAATTGGACCAGCAATGGCAGTAAGAAATGCCCCCGCCAACAGACTGAAAAAGAGGATATTCACGACAGCCAAGGCGCCCAGAATCACCCCTATAAGTGTAAGCCACCACGCATTTACGGCGAGCCATTCCTGGCCTTTTTTAGGCAAGTGCGGCATTGATTTATACCACGATGCAATTGTTACTTCTAGCTTTTTAACTGTTTCCATAGTTCCCCTCTTCTTTACTTATCCTTATAGTACGCTGAAGTATCCTGGCGAGCAATGATTTTTACTTTTTGGATTTTTTCTTAGGGAGTGGCCACATCCCCCACGATGCCCAGGCAACAAGCACGCCAAGCGCAAGCGAAAAGAATACACCCCACCATCCTACAGGCAAAGGCACCGTTGCACCTAATATGCCACTACTAGAAATAAACCCTATCGTAAGGTTCTCCCAAACAGTCAGAACAGTCCAGGCAATGGCAACGCCCCATCCAAGCAGCATGCTAACGACCCGGAATAGCCGGCTTGTTTTTAAAGAAAGCAAAAAAGGCAGCGCAAGAACCTCTCCTGCGACCAATACGGCAACAAGGATCTTTGCAGTGCCATCCCCTCCAGGAAGCCATAATCCGGAAACAACAGCAGGAAAATCTTCAAAGGTAAACAACTGAGTGACCGCCATGAGGGCAATGATTCCTGCAGCAAGCAAGCTCACCGTTTGACTGTTCTTTGTCCGTGGTTCAGGAGGAAGTGTGGCTGCTGCGAATGCGCTCATGCTACAAGTATACGCGAGGACCCTCCGGATGAAAAGTGTTGTTATTTTTGTTAATTCGCTTGCGCTTTTCGCGAAGCTCACGTATTGTACTAATCAGCGAAGGTTACAAAAACAAACATTACTCCAAAAAAATATGTTGTGACTGATCGCTCTACGATACAACACCACAACAGTAAAGCACCCCCGTTTCGGAGGTGTTTTATGTGCGTTTTATGCTAATTATCGGGCGCTTTCAAAGAATTTTCTCTTCTCCATTTGGCTATACGACCATGATTACCGCTCAACAGTACTTCTGGCACTTTTATACCCCGAAACTCCTCAGGCCGAGTATACTGCGGAAATTCCAAAGTCTCACCATCACTAAAACTTTCAATCTCGGCACTTGTCTCTCCGCCAAGTACGCCGGGAAGGAGCCGTACAATACTGTCAATAATTGTCATTGCGGGAAGCTCTCCGCCTGTTAAAACATAGTCCCCTACACTTATCTGCTCATCAACAAGCGCTATAATCCGTTCATCATATCCCTCATATCGGCCACAAATAAAAATATAGCCGGCCTCACTATCTGCCCATTCCTGAGCTACCGCTTGCCTCCAACGCCTACCCCTAGGGGTCATAAGTATCACTTTGGCATCCGGATCCTGCTTTTTTGCCTCCTCTATAGCGGCAAAAAGTGGTTCTGGCTTTAGTAGCATGCCATCACCACCCCCATAAGGAGTATCGTCGACTTGTTTACGAGGACCAATGCCGAATTCTCGCAGATTAATAAGCGAAAAGCGGACCGCTTGCTCTTTTTGCGCCTTCCACATCATTGAGGTATTGAATACACCCTCAAACATCTCTGGAAAAAGCGTAATTACTTGAAATTTCTTCATCACTAGCAGTGTAGCATTCGTTGACTTTTATATCAATAAATTATATTATTTACAAGTTCTGACCATACGGAGAAAGAAGCAGTCATGACCCAGTACCAGCAGATCGCAGCACTCGAAGAGCAGGTGGAGCGACACCACCTGGAGCAGATGGCCGCTCTGAACGTGAGCAGTCTTCACTTCATCAAGGCACTCCCCGAGCAGGAGCAGATCGACTGGGCGGCCGTCGCCTCCGCGAAGGTCGAATACGAGATGCCCATCGGGAACGAAAATCGCGCCGCGCTGGGGGCAAAATACCTCGAGGTGCTCAGGGCTTACGTTGAGACCTGGGTCAACAAGAAGGCCTCATCGTAACGTCGTTAGCGACTCCCGCGGCGGAAGCCGATAGATCCTCAGGGTAGCCCGCACTCGGCCACAGAATACCGAGAATCATTCGCACCGTTGTTGCTCGAGTGATTCTCGGGCAACAACCCATAGGCCGGATACTTCCGGAACATAGGTTGGTGTTATACCCCTGGAACCACGAAACCCGCCCGGATGGGCGGATCGTTTCGTGGCACATATAAGCTCTCAACAAATATTTGTTGCTCGCATAGAGCTCTCGCAGTTCAAGTACTAATGAACTGTTTATGATTATATATCGAGGTCGTCTAGTTCTGCAAGCTCTTTTCGTGTTGTTTTTGTCAAATTGGACTCGTTTTCCACATCTTCATCTGGAGAGTTTTTCACAGGCTGGGTTGCACCGTCATCAGATTGACTCACCTCAGCGGAGTAATTTTCACGATCTTCGTCGTTATTGACTATTTTTAGGTTGTATCGCGCATCATTTTTTGTACCGAAGGCCCTAAGAAGCGTACGAAGGCTTTGCGCCGTCACTCCCCGCTTACCTATTACCCTCCCGAGATCCTCGGGATTAACGGTAAGAGTAAGCAGCACTCCTTTTTCATCGATTTGACGGTCAACGACCACATCATCCGGATGATTTACAAGTGATTTTACGATATATTCCACAAATTGCTGATCTATTGTCGACATATGCCCTCCATTGCCGTAAGCGAACTATCCACTAATATCGTATTTTTATTATATCACGCCGCTAGCATCACTATAGAAAAGTAAATTGTAATTACCCTGATAACATTGTATGATTTAAAAGCGATTTAACCATCCTATCAAGGAGGGCTCTTATGATGACTGACGCCATGGTACTAGGAGCCATGCAAAAGCTTGCCCAGAATGGGAAACGGATGCGGATCGAGGGGAGGATCACCAGATTAGCGGAGGCCCCTGGCAAAACAAGCGTCTACACGCTCCTCAACAGGCAACTCCAAAAGGCAGGAGTCAACGTAGATTTTACATCCGACGGCTCTATTGCACAACAACACGAAACCTTTCGAGCTGTCTTGGATCGGCTCATAGCCACCAAGAAGCTCTACCCGAGCCATACCGTCAACCATACCTTCTGGGTAGTCATGAGCTAGAAAGTCGCGCCTCTTGGGCTACAAACGTACATTCGTAATGTAGTCCAAGAGGGCACCTTCATCCGCTACAAAATAAACTCTCTCGTTTTAGGCTAACGAGAGAGTTATTTTTATTGAGACTATTTTGACAGGGAACGTTCCATACGAATACATGAAAAGAGGCCCGCGAGAAGGGTCTTAAGCGAGAAATCCTCCCCGCGTCCCCTTCTCACGAGCCCGTAGACTCTCTACCGACGGCCGTCAGCCGAGTGGCCTGAGAGGCAGTCCGCCACCGAGTAGCTCGTCAATACACTGCCGCAGCTTCTCGACACCTCTGTGCGGCAAGGGATCCATGCCTTCCAGTTGCCCCAGAACGAAACCGATACGATGCACGATTGCAGCAGCGGTACGGTCTTCTAGCGGCGTCCTGTCGGACAGGATCTCCGTCACGTGAGCCCTTACCGGTACATGAAGACGCCACAGCTCTCCGGTGGGTACGAACTCACCCAGCACCTCGTCAATTGCTTTCTGTACTGCAGTGACGGTGTGCTCACTTGGAGCATGGACAGCAATCATAACGTTCACCTTTCCGATTCTTACTGGTCAAGGATTAGCATATTATACTATATTTCTTTAGAATGTTGTACAGATTTTATTACTACCATTCAGTTCAAAAAGTGTATTAGCGTATTTACATAAATATAATATGATGTTAAAGTATGGTCTGTGCCATCAGCTGATGAGCCCAAAGGGGACTACCGTTGACAAGAGGAGTGCCGTGAGTCTTCGAGGAAGACCAGTCATCACACAGGTGACGATGAATGAGCAAACCATTCGAGCAACAATTACGTTCAAGGATGGCCACCGCGTCATTCTCGAAGGATTTACGAAGGGAGGGGGCTATGAGCTTGTCGAGGACTTGAAGCGTTTTTTTCTCTTTGCGGGTGAGGTCCAGGTTGTCGAGTACAACGCACGCTTCAAAATCGTTGGACCACATGAGTCTCGATTCGTTCAGATAGCAGACGGATACACGGTAGAGCGTGTCATTGAATACTGGGAAACAGTAATCAGCTACATGAACAGAAAGTATTTCTGGAAGGAAAATGCCGACGACACGCTTCACTGGCCGGCGATGCTGAGCTACCACAGCCATCATTATCTCCTGCGAGTCAAAGACGGAGACTTTCTGCTTCCGTAGATTTACCCTATTCTTTGCCCCAACGGGCATCTCCTCCATCTAGGAGTTTGAGGTGCCCCGAGGGGCACTTTCATGACTTCCACTAGCCGACCATGCACATATTGATATGCGACACAAAAACACCCGCCTGTAGAGCGGGGGTGTTTTTACATTTCAGGGTGTTATTCTTTGGATTCTTCGGCAGGAGTTTCGGCAGACGCTTCTGTGACCTCCTCCTTTGCCTGGTTTTTGCGTAGTTTTTCCGCGTTGCGGATAGTCTTTTGCTTATCTGTCGCAGGCTGCTTGACCCACTTAGGAAGCTTTACGCCGGCATCGCTAAGTAGTTTTACCACACGAGGCGTTGGCTGGGCACCGTTGTCGAGATATTTCTGAGTATCTTCAACTTGAATTTTTGCCTCTTTAGTATGAGGATTGTAGCTACCGACATAGGCAACTACCCGGCCGCTAGAGGGATGACGCTGAGCTTCCTGGACAGCGACACGGTACACAGGGTATCCCTTGCGACCAACACGTTGCAAACGAATTGCGAGCATAAAATTAAAACTTCCTTTTCTTGTCTCTTTAGACTACTATCGTTCTTTGGTCAAGTTTACACTATTTTACCCCTGGGGTCAACTTTTTTCAGCCGTTGCGTTGTCATCGGTTTATTATATTATACTGACACTTATGACTACTGAAGCATACAGCTATGACGAGCACGACGTAGAGATTGACCCGGACTTACTCCATAGCCATCTGGGCGGCTCAGAAATCAATGAGATTCTCTACAGGATGACTCATTCAGGGGAATTCGATCCCAACATCTCCTTTGGAGAGTACATGCGAACGTTTGAACAATGTAATGCCGAACCTGAAGTTTTTGTTCTCACCGTAAGCTCTGCTATACCCGTCGCGGATGCTATTCGTGGCTGGTACGATACTATGGGCAAGCAATACCCTGAGATCACTTATGTCAACGCAAATAGAGATCTATCTGAGGACGAACTCTCTTTGACATTGGAGCAGCGTGAGCTTATTGAATCGGACATTACGCGCCTTGGACAACGCTACCTCGGCGCACGGGCGATTATTATCGATCAGTATGTCCATAGCGGCAAAACGCTTGATCTTGCCTCTCGCACACTAGGCAAGGCAGGACTCATCCAAACTGGAAGCACCTCCCAGGCGAGATGGTATAATCACGCATTCGGGCAGATCGACCGAGACAGTATGACTTCGGAACATGCCGAATTTATGCGACGAGTTGGGCGTGAAGCGGTGTATTGTACAGACGAAGAATATCTTGCTGAGCAGCGAGGTTATTGACGTTTTTCATAGGCGGCCAAAGCAGCCCGAGCGGCATCTTGCTGAGCAATTTGCTTACTTGGCCCAGTTCCCTTGCCCATAAGCTTGTCACCCACATAAACGCCTAGCGTGAATACCTTGTCATGATCTGGCCCGATTTCTTCCAGCACCCGATACTGAGGAGTAAAACCGTCCATACGCTGAGAAACTTCCTGAAGGTGAGACTTTGGATCGCGCCAACTTCCCGATGCTAAAATATCCTCGAGCTTAGAAAGAATATGCTTGTCGATAAAATCTGCCGCATCACCGTAGCCGCGCTCTAAGTAAATTGAACCAATCACCGCCTCAAACGCATTGGCCAAAATCTGCTGACGAGCACGCGTACTGCCGTTTTTTTCACCGCGACTCATCCGAAGCAGGGGCTCAAAGCCAAGTTTGGCACCAGCATCACTAATGCTTTCGGTGCGCACAAGCGATGCACGCCAGCTCGTCAATGTTCCTTCGGGCTCGCTATAATTACGAAAAAGATAATCCGTCACCGCTAGCTCCAAAACAGCATCGCCCAGGAATTCAAGCCGTTCGTTATGTTCGCTCACACTTTTTTTGTGCTCATTTACATAACTTCGGTGAGTTAACGCCGTTATAAATAGGTCGATGTTCTCGTATTCAAACCCTAGGTGCTCACGGGCAAACTCCTGATACGGAGTAATCTGCATTCCGCTCATTACTTGCACCTCCGGCTTATGAGACAAACCTTACGGTTTTTCTCATCGCGCAGGCCGCCGAAGTAAATTCGGCTGGTCTGGCTGCTCTTTTCCCTCATATTCATTTTTTATAAATTCTCCTGTCGAATTTTCTTCATTGCAAGCAGCATCAGCTTCCCGATATCTTCATATTCAATCTGCTCCAGGGCATCATGAAATTTAAACCACTTAATGCCGTTCATCCATTCTTCTTTTTTAATGGCATCTGTATCACCTTTGGCTCGTACCAAATAGATTTGAGTTGTCATTAAGACAAGACGATCAACTCGTCGATATCGAAAATGAATTTTCCCAAGCCAGCCAAGAACCTCTACGTCTTTAAGACCAGCTTCTTCACCAATCTCACGACGAGCTGTTTGTTGCGCCGTCTCCCCTTCCTCAATATGACCCTTAGGGATGGTCCAGCGATCCTTGGCGTCCTGAATCAAAAGGATTTCCACTTCACCGGCTTTATTACGACGAAAGACCACGCCTCCAGCAGTCGGCTCACGAACAATTTCCTGAATCGACGGCTTGTGGCGATTGAAATATTTTTTAAAACGCTCAAACTTTGGATTTTGCACTCTCGGGCTCCCCTCCAATTAGTGTTCGGTAGGCTGTTCCCAGGACACCGTTCACAAATTTACTGGAGTTATCGGAACCAAATGCCTTGGCAAGTTCCACCGCTTCGTTGATAGCAACTTTTGGCGGAACGACGTCACTGAGTTTAAGGAGTTCGTACAGACCCATACGAAGCACCGCCCGGTCAATACGGGCGATTTGTTCGATAGGCCAATCCGGCGCAATAGGACGGATTTTATCATCAAGCTCCGTCTGGTCTGCAATGATACCTTTTACAAGCTCTTCCACGAACTTTTTATCATCGATCATATCCTCATAACGAGCAAGGTTACGGTCTAAGATTTCGTCGATTGAGACTGTACTATCTTCAGACTGAGTACGAAATTCGTACTCATACAAACTCTGTAATGCAACGATACGTCCGAGGTGGCGGTTTGATGCCATAGGATTGGTTCTTTCTTGTTAAATTAGGGTTTGCTAAATGGTGGCAAACTATTTTGCGTCAGCTTTGGCTTTTGTTGTTTTTGCTTTGCCGTTTTGTCGCTTGGTCGTATGTGCTTTTACGGGCGATTTACCATTAACACGGCGGGCCAGCTTCATGAGAAGATGGCTGCGACGGAGGCCGGTCTTGCGCGGACTACTCTGCTTTTTAGGTTGGGCCATGAAAAGATCTCCTTTTTAGGTCTTGGGTATTAAACTTGGTATTATTATACCCAAAGAACTCCCTTTTCTCAAGTGGGTCATACTATAAAACAATACTGAGCAGCTTGCCTGGAACGTAAATAACCTTTTTGGGCTCTTTACCCTCGGTAAATTTGCGCACGTTCTCCTCGCCTAGCGCCCTTGCTTTTACAGTATCTTCCGAGCTTTCACTTGGAAGAATAAGTTTGGCACGTACTTTACCATTTATCTGGACAATAATCGTCATTTCGCTGGTAGTCAGGTATGCATTATCCCACTTGGGCCACGTATCAATATGGATCGTTTTCTCGTTACCCAGCTGGTGCCAGAGCTCCTCGGTTATATGCGGTGCAAACGGTGCAAGCACCTTTAAAAGACTCTCGATAGCGAATGTCCAGGCAACAGACACGCCAAGCGGACTTTCCTCTTTAAGCTTGTAATAGGTATTAACGGCTTCCATCATGGAAGAGATTGCCGTATTGAACTTTTCGCCCTCAATGTCTTCGGTTACTTTTTTAACGGTGTGATGAGCGGTTTTAAGGATACTCTCGGTATGTTTTTCGTCAGTCGCAACGTCACCCGCTTCAACATACTCTTGCACCAAATTCCAAACACGATTCAAAAAACGGTACGTCCCCGGCACGCCACGGGTATCCCATGGAGCTTCCATGTCAAACGGAGCTATGAACATTTCATACAAACGAAGACTATCAGCGCCGTAACCACTATTCATAATCTCTAGTGGATCAATAACGTTGCCTAAGCTCTTGCTCATTTTGCGTCCATCCGGCGCTAAAATATAGGCATTGTACATCATGCGCTTGAACGGTTCAGGGTGTGACACTAGACCAAGGCTATGGAAGAAACGAGTCCAGAAACGCGCGTAAAGCAAGTGTGCCACAGCGTGATCGGCACCATTATAAAAATCTACCGGCCCCCAATACTCTTCGGTTTTGGGATTCCAGGCCTGCTTGTCGTTAAAAGGGTCGAGATACCGCAGTGGATACCAACTGCTACAAGCGTAACCGTCCATCGTGTCGGTTTCACGCTTAGCCGGGCCACCGCATGTTGGACAGGTAGTATTTACCCATTCTTCGACACCAGCAAGCACCGAGGTTGCACCGCCTTTAGGTTTGTAATCTTCAACCTCAGGTAAAATCACTGGCAGTTGATCGTCTGGTACTGCAACTGCGCCATCTTTTTGACAGTGAATAATAGGGATAGGCGCACCCCAATAGCGTTGGCGGCTAATCAGCCAGTCGCGCATTTTGTAGGTAGTTTTCAGCCGGCCGGCCCCTTGTTGTTCAAGCCAAGCGGTAATCTGCTCGCGAGCTTCTTCAGTCCGCATACCATCGAACTCGCCAGAATTAATCAAAATTCCCTCACCATGATATAGCTCCGGCTGATATTCCTCGTTTTTGTCGTACGCAGCAGCTGCCGTTGCTGCGCGAGCAATAGCCTCTATCCAGTGACCAGCACCGCCATCGGGGTCGGTATGACGGCGCAAGCCATCAATAGTATCCCAATAAATTTCAAAATCTTCATGGGCTTCTTGTGCGGCCTCACCCTGAGTAGTGGCATCAATAATCGCTAAGAAATTGTGCCCTTTAGAGCGGCGATTACTCTGCTTGTTGCTATTGTAATAGTATGAGTAAACCGGGGCACCAAGCGGAATCATAGCTTTAACATCTACAAATCCCGCCTCTTCGCGAAGCTCACGGTAAGCAGCCTGTTCAAACGTTTCGCCATCTTCCCGGCCACCGGCAACTAACCAGCCGCGGTTGTTGCGCCGGTTCTTAAGTCCCATAAATTTTTTGGTACTCGGATCATAGCCGATAACCACCACCCCTTCAACTTCTTTAGGATCTGGCAGTTCTTCGCCAAAATCCTGCGCCACGACGTTAATAATAGGAAGTTTAAATTTATCTGCAAAAGCAAAGTCACGCTCATCATGCGCTGGCACGGCCATAATCGCGCCGGTGCCATAGCCAGCCAACACATAATCTGCAACCCATACGGGGATTTTTTCGCCCGTCGCAGGGTTAATCGCATGCACGCCCGTAAACACACCTGTTTTCTCACGCGTATCGTTCATGCGTTCAATCTCTGACTTTGCCGCTGCTTGTTTTGCATATTCCCGAACCTTCTCTTCGGCAGGAAGCGTATCGGGTTGCTCAAGCGCAGCCGTCACCCAAGGATGTTCAGGAGCTAAGATTATGCAAGTTGCGCCGAAAATCGTATCGGGACGCGTCGTAAAAACGGTCACATGAGCCGAAGTACCATTTTCGTCCCTCCATGAGTCGAGCTTTTCATCGTTAAAATGAAGATTAAAATCAATTTCCGCACCCTCAGACTTACCAATCCAGTTTTTCTGCATTACCTTAACCGACTCTGTCCAGTCAAGATCATCGGTGGCTTCTAAAATTTCATCGGCATAATCAGTAATCTTGAAAAACCACTGCTTAAGATTCTTCTTTACGACAGGGTTGCCGCATCGCCAGCACTTTCCGCCTTCAACTTGCTCGTTTGCCAGAACGGTTTGATCGGTCTCACACCACCACTGCGGGCTTTCTTTTTGGTACGCTAAATCGTGCTTATAAAGTTGGTTAAAGATCCACTGGGTCCATTTGTAATATTCTGGATCGGCTGTACTAATCTCTTTTGACCAATCGTAGCTAAAACCCAAGCGCTTAAGCTGGCGCTTAAAGTGCACCTTTGCCTCATCGTGCGCATCTCGCGGTGTCTTACCTACTTTAATAGCGTAGTTTTCTACCGGCAGCCCAAAGCTGTCCCAACCGATAGGATGGTACGCGTTAAACCCTTGCTGACGCTTGGCGCGGACCTTAATGTCACTAAATTGGTAGGTCCGTCCGTGACCGATGTGAATACCCGCTCCTGTAATACCCGGCAGCATACTAAATCCAAAATATTTAGGGCGTGAATGGTCGGAGAGATCAACTTTATATGTCTCGTCTTTTTCCCACTGGTCTTGCCATTTTTGCTCAATTTCGGTTGGATTATAGCGCTTCATATGCGCCTATTATACCAAACTTTATCTCTGTTTTACGGTGTTATCTTCAAATTGCGAGAAAAACTTGTCCTTGGTTGCCATCCAGGCATTCGATTGACGGACCAATTTGTCGTCCTCGGTCATCAAAGCCACGACTTTTACCGCTTCCTCAAGATAAACACCACCCTGGGAGCCCTTAAACAAAATAGCAGCGCCATGTTCCATTACCGAATGAACAAACCCACCTGCTTGCAGAGCATTCTTGAAACTACGAACCTGACAACCGCGAGCACGGGCAGCGGGCGCAAGGTTTTTTTCCGCTTCTTCCCCCACAGTCACTACCCAAGCAAGTAAGCTAGGGTCGCACATGGCACCGAGTTTTTCGTGCTCAACTGCAGAAATTGCACCGAGTTCGTTCATGGTACCCAGCACAGCAATTCGCTGGGGTGCCTGAAGACTGTAGAGGGTTTGCAGCGCCGAACTTACGGCCAGCGGGCTTGAGTTGTATGTATCGTCGATAATAAGTGAATCTTTTAGCCCGCGGAGCACCTGCATACGACCGGGCACAGCCCGAATCTGCTTTAAGCCCGCCGCAATTTGATCTGGACCAAGACCCAACTTCACTGCCACGGCTACTGCGCCCATGGCGGGGCGAAGACTATGCTCACCAACCACCTTCACCGTAGCCGCAATAGGCTGATCGAAATCAGGAGTGATCACCATTCCGATATAGCCTTCTTCAACCGAAAAATCTTTAATTTCAAACCGATATTCCGCCATGCCGGTCGTACCATACGTATCAACGTTGCTGTTGGTAAGGAGCGCAGCAAACTTACTATCAACATCATCTCTGTTAATAAGGGCAAGCTTGGATAAATTCGGCAATCCCATTTCCTCTTCGGCAACCGCTTCGATTGTATTAAAAAACTCCATATGCTCGGCTGTAACACTCGTAAGCACCCCTATGTCCGGCCGAAGATAGGTACCAAAATGCGCAATTTCACCAGGATGATCCGTGCCGAGTTCCGCTATGATAACATCCACGTTTGTCGGCTCCTTGATACGGCTGCGCATCGCACGAAAAACCGACAGCCAAGCCCCAACACTTCGCACGTTTTCGGGATATTCCACACCGAGAATCGCCAGCGGAATACTCATTTCCGTATTGTGATTCCCCTCATGCATTGCCACACGATACTTTTGAGATAAAAGTGTTGCAATAGCCCCTTTGGTGCTTGTTTTGCCCACGCTGCCCGCCACGGCAACAAGCTTTACTTCAGGATGTTCTAGAAAATATTGACGAACGTATTTTTCGAGTTTCTTTTGGACATAGGATTTAAACATAACTCTTTTCATAATACCGATTTCGCCTTAAAAGGGCAAAATATTGATATATGTCCTAACAAACTCCAAAAAAAGATCCCGGTCAGGACTCTGGACACCGAAGTATCCAGAGCCCCAAGCCGGGTTGCAGCGACACTGCCCTCAGAAGTCGACCCCCGGGATGAACTGGGTTGGCCAGTCGTCCAGCAGGTCGGGCCGCTCGTGAGCGATCCGCTTCGTCAGGTAGTGCGCCACACTTGCGCAGATGATCTGCCTCACCGCGCCGAGAACCGGGTACCGGTCTTCGGTGGTGCCAAAGGCAGAGATCCACGCTCCGGGGAAGTCGAGGTGCTCGGCACCGCCGACCTCCTCGAACAACTGCTCCTTCCAGGGAGAGAGCTGGGACAACACGTCGCCCCAACCCGGCACTCCGCTGAACTCGCGAAGCTCGCTGTGACTTCTCACAATGAACTCCACTCCACCCCGAAGGGTATCAGCAGAGAACCGCATCCCCGGCAAAGCAGCCGATGGACCGCCCAAACTGATCAACCGGCACGTTTCCGTGAACAGCTGGTCAAGCGTGGGCAGGGTCTCCTTGCTCATGGCATTCTCCTTTTGGAGCCGCTCCTGGTTGGAGCGGAGGTCGGGAGTGGTGCTGCCCGAACCAAAATGCCATAGATAGAACAATTTAAAAGCGCCAAACCATAATGAGTGAAGGATTATGAGTATAAAAACTCCGTGCACACATCAGGCAGCACCAATAATTAATTATACAACTTTTACACGCCTAGGTCAATAACTTATATCTCTTTCCTTATTGACAGTAGAATTGCAATATGTTTAAATTGTGGGGTTTTTGGCACCTTTACATCTTGTAAGGAGTCGAAAGAAAGTTGCGTTTAGACCTGCTTTTTTTCGACTCCTTACAGTACGTTCTTTAAGTTGGCAAATGGCCGCAAGTACACACACTCTGGGGTGTATTTACGGCCATTTGCCATCACCGGCTTGTGGCTCCATTTGTGGAGGTATAAAGTGACTGAGGTCAGTTCTCGAACGGTTGTGCTGGATCCCGCCACCATGGCGAAGGCCCTGACGCGACTGGCCAAAGAGATCGACAATGGATCCACCTGGCTGCCCGCCACGGGAGGTGCGCAGGCATTTTTCTTGGCGTGGTATCTCAGCAACGCGGAAGCGGTTGAGGGCCTGAAGGGCCTCCAGACCGAAGCTTCCGACGACGCGGCCATCCTCAACAAGTTCCTCATGGACAACGGCTTCGAGCCGCAGTTCCGTGAAATCGAGGATGGCGGCTACGGCGCTGCTGCAATCCTGGACATGCTCGTGGAGTGGAAGGCGAAGGCCAGTCTCACCGAGATTTTCGCCCACAATGGTCACGAGGAGCAGGCCTACCCCGCCTTCAAGGTGCCCGACCACGGCATCGAGGTCTTCGACGTGCCGGACCAGCGAGACAAGCTGGTTCGACTGGACGCCAAGGACGGTTCGTCCGTCTGGATCATGATGGCGGACCAGCCCGAGCACGAGCTGGACTTGCTGGAGCTGGCCATGCGTGCCATGACCAGCAAAACCCACGTCGACCGTACCTGGATCGATGGTGCCATCGTCCCGACGCTTGACATCGCTGCCAGCGTACCGCTGGAGTGGATGCTCGGCGTGACCTGTGGTGACCACTACATCAACCAGGCGTTCCAGGCATTCCGACTGCGGATGAACGACAAGGGCGCACGGGCACAGACCATGAGCGGCTTCGCAACCGCACGGGGTCTGAACCCGAAGCCGATCACGTTCAACCGGCCGTTCGCCGGCTGGTTCACCCAGGCAAACAGCGAAGTACCCATCGCGCTGTTCTACGCCGCCCAGGATTCCTGGAAGTCCGGTGGCACCCTGGCCAACCTGTAGTACTGTAAGGAGAGCTGGATGGTGGCTATCCGCCATCCAGCCTTTCCCGAAATGCTCAAAACATTTTGAGCTTTACGGAAGAGAAAATAATATTTTGTCTAGATGTACGGGAGTTTTTAGGCTCCCGTACATCTTTTCGACAACGACCGCGCTTCGCTTACGCCGGCTGAACGTGGCGCTTCTTCGCCAGACGTTCAGCATCCGGCCAACGAACCTTCGTTGCCCATCCGAGCCGTTCGAAGACCCAGATGGTCCGGGCGTTGATGTCAATCTGCCCCTTCTGCACCCCGTGTCGTGCACAGGTGGGATCAGCGTGATGCAGATTGTGCCATGACTCTCCGAACGAGAAGAGAGCCAGCCACCAAACGTTCGCGGCCTTGTCGCCCTTCTGAGACTTGAACGGACGCTCGCCGAACACATGGCAAATGGAGTTGATGCTCCACGTCACGTGATGCAGGAAGGCAAACCGCACGATTCCGGCCCAGAAAAGCGCCAACAGCGCTTCCTGCCAGGACCATGTGATCAATCCCACGATGAGCGCCGGCAGTCCGAGAGACAGTACGACGAACCATGGGAAGAACTTGTCGACACGCACAATGTCCTTGTCCTTCAAAAGGTCGGGGGCAAAGCGCTCCCGGTTGGACAGCTCTCGGTTGAAGAGCCATCCCCAATGTGCATGCCACAAACCCTTGGTCAAGCCCCATGGCGTCCCACCGAATCGCCACGGCGAATGCGGGTCGCCCTCCATGTCGGAGAACATGTGATGACGCCGATGATCTGCCACCCACTGGATGACATCACCTTCTCCGGCCATAGATCCGGCCATGGCCAGCGCGACCCGAAGTCCCCGCTTGGCCTTGAACGAACCATGCGTGAAGTAGCGGTGGTATCCCACGCCAACCCCCGCACAAGTGATGAAGTACATCACAACACCCAATGCGATGATCAGAGGGCTCGGCCCCCATCCCGCCAGCCATGCCATCGGCACAGCCGCCAGCAGCCCTGCAAAGGGAACCAACACGAAGACCCACACCAGCAGTTTCATACCAAAACCTGGCGGATCCGCCAATAGCGGCTTTACTCCCCGTGGGAGTTCGGAAGTCGTTGTCACGTTGTTTCCTTACTCTTGGTTTTCGAGCTCGGTAGTACTTCCGGTAAATACCGGATCTTCCTCAGTGTAGCCCAGGCTTGAAAGAATTCCAAACTCATTGCAAAACAATTCTCATTCAAACAAAACTTTGGGGCCCACTAAATAAAATAATATTCTTAAAGTCTTAATAATCTCATAAATTTAAATAAGTTCTAAAATGCTGGGTGAGAGTCTCTGACATCTATACAGATGCTTCGAGACTCTCACCATTGGCTAGACTTCCTTTCGGATCTGGGTAACGACTAGCAGTGATCGACTACTGCAAAGTGGTACCCGTTCCACGGACTGTACGGGTTTGTCCAGTTGTAGGGGTCATAGGGGTTGTAGGGGTCGTGCCATCCCAGACTCGAAAAGTACGAGGGCGAGTGGTAGACGTAGACGTGACGCGTCACGGGAGACGTGTACTTGCCTTTCCGTGACAGCTGCTGACCATCCTTCAGCGACGCCTTGGCCGCCTTGATGTCAGCTGCGGGCTGCGTTGTATTCTTGGGCGGTACGTAGGCCTTCTCACCCGGAGGCGAGTAGGTCTTGGTGCCGGCCGGCGGCTTGGGGATGCTTGCGCCGTTCCCGCTGGTTGACCCAGACGACTTGGGCTGCACACCGGTAGTCGGAACAACCGACGGTTTGGGTATCGGTGACGCCTTCGGTGCAGGCTTGGGCGTAGCCTTGGGCGCTGGCGGTTTCGGTGCCGGTGGCTTGGGCTTCGGCGTTGCCACATCGCCCTGTTTCACCGGCGCGACCACTGTAAAGTAGTCTGTGTTCAGCGTTGCCGCACAGGCAACCGAGGCTCCTGGCGACCCACAGGCCACCAGGACCAGGGCTACGATGCCAAACAGCACAATTGAAGTGCGACGAATCAGACTAGTCAACATCAAACACCTCCTGCTTCCATGGAAGAAACTTTTCTTCCGACGAAAAACTCATCAGGCCACGAAAGTCTTCCGTAACCTTTGCCGCGAACTGCTCGGAAGTCCCGGATTCGTCGCGGCGAACTGATAGCAGCACACCGATCTGTGGCGTCATGCCCGAGCTGTCCTCCGGATCGAACACCGGATAAAAATACGGACGATACCCGTCATCATCGGCATACATGCCGTACAGCACACTATTGAGACAGTCCACCGGAAAAATCTGCCCATTGGGCAGCTTCCAGCGAATTACTCCCAGCCCCATGTCTTCACGCCAGGCTGTCTGAACATTCCAGTTGCCGGGCTGCCAAGGTGTAAGCTGAGGGAATGCCGCCTCTTCCTCCATGATGGAGTTAAAGACAGTTAGGCCCGCCTCACCCGCTATGTCGACACCGACCGTCTGGCCGCTGGCATCGACATTACTGATGTCGGCGACGAAAAGACCGACTTGCAATCCACCTTTTTCGACGATGTAAAGGTACGGCGGATCACCTTTTCCGGCCGCGCACAAACTATAATGCGCTGCTAAGATGGCATTGATCGCATTAAAAGGAACCTGCGTCTCCGCAGGAAACCTCCAGTCGATCGCCGCTACAGGTCCATCATCGCATATTCCGTACGAAGTGGTAAGGCGCAATACATCAACCTCCTAAGATCCATGTACGGTAAACCAACCGAAATATCATACCATGGATATGAACAAAAACAAATGCGAAGTAAAACTGGCTCCGTGCGACGCTGCACGGAGCCGTTGATCAGTACCGCAAATACATGTTGTGCATTTGCCGCAGTGCGCCTTCGCCAGGCTCGAGCGTGACGAACTGACCGCCGAGATTTGTGGCCAGCTTACGCTCTTTGTGGATCTCATCTTCCCTGAACGAAAGATCGTTGATGAGCTCGAATCCGAAAATCACATGGGAGTCATCCCGACGAGCCATCACATGATAGGCTGCATCTGGCAAAGCCGTCCATGTCAGATACCCACCAGACTCGGGCGAGCACCGCGCCACGTTCTTGAGGTACGCAGTAACCACCGGCGCAAAGATCGGCGGAATCGCACTCTCGAGTAGCTGCTCCACGGCGTGCTGCGGCACTCGCATCAAATACCCACGAGACATATTCACTCCAAAGTTGTCGGAACTTCCACGAACAGCGTATATCGTACTAGTTCTGTTTTATCATGTCAAACTACAACAAAGCAGAAACCCTCAATACTCGCAAAATCTGGTACTTATGTTATTATCAACACACCTATCTATTTCCTTCGGAAACGGAGATATCGTGGAGTTCCAGAACGAAAACCGGGCAGCGGTCATTGCGGGTACCAAGCTGGTGCTTGCAATTTTGGCCGGCGAGGAGCCTCTACTGACAGAGGGCTGGTCGCTGGGTGAACCAGATTGGGACAACTCCTACCAAGAGGAGACCTACCTGGCCTTCGCGCATCCAAATGCGAGGGTGGTCCAGGACGTTCAGCGTATCGAACGCACGCTGAACCCGACCGACGAGTTCGCGCCCAACATGGACCTGCAGTTCCTGATGGTACTGCGGCCGCAGTCATAACTGGATACAAACCACAACAGAATAGGACTCCCCGGCACACTGTTTTACCGACAGGCCGGGGAGTTTTCAATATAATAATCGTAACGTCCCGATGCTATACTTGCTCTATGAGTGAGATCTTTTAGTCATGGATATTGACCCCCGCTTAAATGAAATTGACGATTGCTTATACCGCATTGCCGCAAGAGTATTAATTGTCCAAAATGATAAAGTGCTGTTAGTCAAAGAAGTTTCCGATGATTGGTGGGCGCTCCCTGGAGGTGGCGTAGATCACGGCGAGTCAGTCGAATCAACAGTAGTCCGCGAAATAGAGGAAGAACTTGGCGTACCCGCTCAAGAAATCTTATCCGACTTTCAGATTGTATACTACAACATCGGGAGTATCGTAAATGCCGTACCGCGCATGAATCTGTTCTTCAAAGTCTTACTGCCAGCAACATCCATAAAGAGAACGACCCACGTTTCAGAATGGAAGTGGTTCACAAAAGATGAATTTCTAAAACAAGAACTTCATACCTCTTACGATAAAACAAAGCTTGCCGAGGTGATTTTTAGTAAATAAAAGGATCAATAATCTTGATCCTTTGTTTGATAACTTTGACTGAGTCACCCTCCGGACTGGAGAATCCCAGCCCGGAGGGTGACCTTCCTGTCAGCCGAGAACGACGTCGCGGAATGGTCGCTCGGCGCCCTTCTTGCGCCAGTTCGGCACAATCATAGTGTCGCCGAGCTTGCCGTCCCATGGGTAAGGAGGGTCAAGAACAATGTTGTCCTCGGAAATCTTGAGCTGTGACAGCAGCTCGGTCCGGATGTACTCCTGCGCCTCCTCCAGAGTGGGAAGGCCCTTGGTATGGTGGCTTTGGCTCCTCAGCCGGACAATGTCGAGCTCATTCACGTTCGGCCTGGGGCCGGGCATGGGAGCATGAACGTAAACAGCTGGATGGAAGGTGTTCTTGTCGACATTGTGGTAAATCAGGACAATATCCAGTGGTCCCGCGGTGGCGGTTCCGTCGCCATTGGGGATCAACATGCAGTACTCCTCAAATTGTCGGACAATTACATAACGATAACCTTATTTACATGAGAAGTCAATACAGCCTTTGCGGTATTCTTTTCGGCTTTCTGCTTTGGATATCGTGGTTCTAATCTTCCATTTGCCCCTACTTATCTTGATACTCTATCATTAATTATAGCCAAGAGATGCTGCGTTTTCATGAATCGGAGACGGGAGGAAGAAGTATAGACCATGCCGCAGCAGGCTATACTTCCATCCTCCCGCAACCGGGCTTTGCCGGTCTTTTGCGTTTGTACTACTTCTGAACTGTGGCGTGGCCGCCAAACTGGTTACGCAATGCGGCAACCGCCTTCATCGCCGGCGAATCATCCTGTCGAGAGGAAAATCGCGCAAACAGCGCCGCCGTGATTGCCGGAGTCGGTACGGCAAGCCTGATCGCTTCCTCTACCGTCCAGCGGGCCTCGCCGGAATCCGAAGCGATCCCGGCAATCTTGCTCAAGCCGGGGTCCTCCTCCAGGGCCTTCACGAGCAGATCGAGCAACCAAGAGCGCACGACCGTTCCCTTCCTCCATGCCTTCAAAACAGCACGAACGTCGGTTACAGGACCGTCCGCCGAGAGCAGTTCAAAGCCTTCAGCGTAGGCCTGCATAAGGCCGTACTCGATCCCGTTGTGAATCATCTTGGCGTAGTGGCCCGCACCCACACCACCAGCATGGGCAAAACCCTCGTCACGCGGCCCTTCCGGACGCAGCGTGTCAAAGATAGGCATGACCTGCTCAACATCTTCAGCGCGCCCACCGACCATCAAGCCGTAACCGTTCTCCAAACCCCACACGCCACCGGATACCCCACAATCGAGGTATCGGATGCCGCGCTCAAGCAGAAGGGCGGCGTTCACTTCGTCGTCGCTGAACCGCGAGTTACCACCATCGATAACGATGTCATCCTCGACAAGCAATTCGGCCAACTGCCTGATCGTCGTGCGGGTTGGATCCCCAGAGGGAACCATGACCCAAACGATCCTCCTCGAAGGTAGCTCGTCGACCATCTCAGCCAAAGAGCCCACGTCGCTAACAGCGATATCGCGATCGTAACCGACGACCTCGTGGCCACCACGGCGCAGACGTTCACGCATGTTGAACCCCATTTTGCCAAGGCCCACCAACCCGATTTTCATCAGTACTCCTCTTGTCGTTTGTTGCAGATGTAGTAAAACACAAAGAGTGTCCCTTCTTCGTGGAACTTAGAAATTCCTCTCAAAAAGTTGACACTCATTCAAAAAGATAGCATACGCATGAACCTAAGACAAGGAGGGCCTCGTGATGAAAGCCATTCTCGTCGCACCTATCCAAATATCTGTTAAGGGAGGCTACTTAACTAATGATATACTCACTTCATGAAACTATATTTTGCCAGACATGGACAAACTAACTCAAATGTTCAAGCGGTAAACCAACCTGCCGCCGGAAACGACGAGCCCTTAAACAAGGTTGGTATTCAACAAGCAAACGAATTGGCCGAACAACTAAAAGAAGTAAAATTTGACGTTATTATTTCCTCACCCTTTAAGCGTGCTGTCCAAACTGCAGAAATAGTCAATAAACATCATAACCTTATAGTCAACACTGATGAAGCGTGGCAAGAAATTCAAACTAACGGCTATGTAGATATCAATACTTGGAATAATTTATTCAACTTTGACAAAAGTACGTTGACCGGAAATACAGAGTCTCTGACAAACTTCTTCAAAAGAATATATGAAGCGTTAGATAGGCTAATCTCAGAACGTGGTGATAAAACCGTCTTGATTGTATCCCATGGAGGTGTGCAACACGCGCTATACGCGTACACTCACAAATCACCATTTAAAGGCGACATGCGTGTTAGCCCAATGAAGAACTGTGAATACCGCATTTACGAGCTTTAATTCAAAAAAGGACACCAGGCAATGAGGGCAGGGACTTTGGACTAACACGCCCGAGTCATGTATGAAAAACTACTAAGTTCGGCTAATTCTCAAGTAACGCCTTTGCTTGTGAATGGATAGCACTACTTGCTGCGAGTATAGAGTTGCTATCACGAGTGAGGGGCTGGCCATTAATATCAGTAACTACACCTCCAGCCTCCTGAATAACGAGCGCAGCCGCCGCATAATCCCAATGGTTGTAACGTAGTTTGAAGTAGAAATCCAATTGGCCCTCGGCAACCCGAGCCAAATGTAGCGCAGCACTTCCAAAGACACGAACTTGCCTGACCTCATCTGCTACTTTTGTGAGTAGCATAAAATTTTTGCGCCTGTCTTCAAGATGCGAAGTATTATCTGTGGCCGCTAGACAGTTTACAAGTTCCGTCTCACTCGATACCGCCAGCCGCTCGCCGTTAAGATACGCACCCTTACCCTTCTCTGCGACAAATAACTGATTACGCAACGGATGATAGATAACTCCCAAGATGGTCTGGCCGCGCTTACTAAGAGCAATTGAGATACAAAACTCCTCAATGCCTCTTGAATAGTTTATCGTACCGTCAAGCGGATCGACAGCCCACAAGTACTCTGGCTCATTCCTTTCTTCTCCACTTTCCTCAGCAAAGATACTATGTAGAGGAAAGGCTGTTTTGATTTTCCTAATGATAATTTCTTCAGAACGCAGATCCGCTTCAGCTTGAATGTCGCGACTGTTTTTCATTTCATATTTAACAGTCGTTTTTGCTAGCTCTAGCAAAATATCTCCTGCCTCTTTAGCCGCTTCAATAGCTACTTCTTTGAAATTGCCCATGCATTAAGCATATCAGATCCAGGCAAAGGACTAGCCGACCGGTCGGAAAATATAAAAGACCTTTAACCCGAGAAATAACGACAATTAATTCGCCTCGTCGCCTTTTGTAAGGTAAGTCTTTGCCTCTTTTGCAGCAGCGTCCCCGTACTTTAACTTAACCGCCTTAATAAACAGGTTTCTATCCGTGTCGTGATTTTTCAGAAACCATTCGGCGTGTTTTTTTAAGTAATCACTTCGGATTGATTCGTGTCTTAAATCATTTGGAACTCTAAAAATTCTATCGTCCGAACTATCAAAACCATTAAATGGCAGGGCGAGCCTGCTATTGGTCATTTCAATATATTCGGGATTCTGCTCAAACCCAATACAATTTCTATCTAGCTGCTGGCACACCCTTTGTGTTGTCCCGCTTCCAGAAAAGGGATCTAGAACCAATTCTCCCTTATTTGAAGAAGCTAAGACCATTCTCTCGATTAGTCCCTCGGGTTTCTGCGTAGGATGAACTTGGCGATTAGGGTTCGAGTAGTGTACATGCGAGAACTTCCAAACATTCCCCGGATTCGCACCACGCATGTTATTGCGTTCTCGGTAAAACTTTTGTGGGATTTTTACTTCATCTCCATTAAATGTGAATTTCTTAGACGACTTGGTAAATTGAAGTATGTCATCGTGACGCGGAGAAAAGCCTCGTGTTTTTCCTATACCCTGGGTGTAATGCCACACAATCCAACTATTAAAGTGTAGTCCCAGCTCATCCTCCATAATCATATACAAATACGATATAAATCTAACGCCCATAAATACGTATATTGTCCCGTCTGGCTTTAGTGCATTTATGGCTTTTTTGAGCCAACTTCTCGTAAACTCAAGATACTCCTGTTTTTCCCGGGTATCTATATTATTACCGTAGTCTTTCCCCAGATTATAAGGAGGGTCGGCTATAATTAAATCAACAGAATTTTTCTTTAATTCGTCAAATAACTTGATTGCGTCCCCGCATCTTGTATCGATCTCTACTCTTTTATCCACTTATTAGCCCTTGCGTATGCTAGCCATTGCTCAAAGCCTTTTTTAGATGCGAGAAATTTTTTGTCCAAAAGCTGGCAAAACTCCCAAGCAGTTCTTTTTTCTAAATTGACATAATGGATGTCTCGTATTTGTATTTGACCAGTTCCGAGTGCTGGGTTATAGCTAAGATCAGGTGCAGAGATATACTTCAAATCATAAGGATGGAAATCTACTACCTCCATAACACCCATCATCATTTTAGATTCTTCGTTACGTGTGCTGAATACCTTATGCTTTATTGAAAGAATTATAAAGATATAATCGGGGTCTTCGACATATGCTGTTCTAATACGCGAATATGAGGTAATGTTTGGGGATTTTCCGCTACCAACAATATCATTCGAGGTGGCTTTAACATCTACAAAACCGGTTACGGATGTTTGGCGAGGCCTCTCCTTTTTGAACTGCAGAACGATATCGGCTATGTTTAGTCTTTCACCAGCCTCTACGTTTATTAAAGAGTACTTATTGTCTAGCACTTCTGCCGCTTCACTAAGTACTTCAAAGGCCCAAGCTTCTATAAACGGCCCAGCGACTTTGTTTACGTTTTCCATCGGGATGCCTAGCTTGAGATTTGTGTTTATGACAATTTTATTACGCCCTGAATCCATTGCTTCACGCACAATATTAGTAATGTTACTAATAATAAGCTCGGAACATTCAGCATAATCATCCGATTCTTCAGGAATTTTCAGGTCCACGTCCGGATAAGATAAGTATTGTTTCCCTATAACCATATTTAACGCAATTATAACAGATTACCTTTGATATAATCTATCGACACCGCTACTCAAGACAACTTATTAATTCGATTTTTTAGCAGAAGACTTACTTTAGCGCTTTACTACTTTTCCATCTTTAAAATGTTTTTCTTGTTGAATGGAGCCATCTGGATTGTAGCGTATCCACTCCCCGTGCTGCACCCCGCTCTCGTTAAAATAACCAACCTGCCAAAGGTAGCCCTCTTTTTTATTAAATATCCATTTGCCCTGCATTTTACCGTTTATATTTTTTCCCTGAGCTTTAATCTCGCCATTCTTAAAATAATACGTTAATACATCTCCTTTTTGCTCGGAAACTTTTTGCCCATTATTATAAACTTCACCAGCCTTCTTCATACGTTGATTATCCTTCAACGGCTACTTCAAACCCTCCATATGCCATCTTCTTCATATCAATTGGCATTGAAAAATCAGGCTGCTCTTCGGCTTTTTCATTCATCTCATCTATGACTTTTTTGTTTACCTCATCACGGTGTTCTTTGGAGTTGAAAACGATAAAAGAAAACCATACATTTTCATCGCCGCTTGCGTTTGCCATTTCGGCAAAAGCTCGTGATTTTTCGTCACCCATTTCCTGCTGCTTAAGGTCATCCCCTCTGCACTCGAAGTATTGAAGTGCGCCGTGCTTCATCCAGGAATCACGTCCCATTTCTGCTATTTTCTGGTATTCGGCCTCTTTTCCTTTGGGCACGACAAGCACAAATCCATCGATATATTTAGCCATTCTTATACTCCTTTTTCATTAAGCTTATCCTAACTAATTTTAACACCTAAGTAATAGCAACCTAAATAAGGATGTGGGCGTCTGAATTAACTGTTTTTGATATACCGCATACAAAGTTTAGAGCCATTTAACTTTATACATCTACCATGGAGGGATTATGAAAAAGATAATACTTGTAGCAACGCTAGTGGTATCAGCGGGCCTTGGCCTTGCCGTCTCGCCAACCACAGGCGCCAGCAGTTTAAGCACGACAACGCGCGCTACCCCTGGACTCAATTCTACCCTGCCCTCCACGTGGATCGAAAAACAATCCCCGCGCACGGTTAGCCAAGACAGCCGCATTACTGTCTTTACCACCAATTACGACACGCTCATTTCGGGCGATAACAATGGGCACCCAGACGTCTTCGCGTACGATAGGGTAACCAAGCAAACCGAATTAATCAGCCGTGGGCCAAATGGCCAGCCGGGCAATAACATAAGTCACCGGCCGAGCGTCTCGCCCGATGGTCGTTACGTCGCTTTTACCTCCCTCGCCAAAAATCTCCTTGCCGACCCTTCGGTAACAGCTTGTGGCGGTACCCTGTGTACGAATATCTTTATCTACGATCGTGTCACAAAAAAGCAGACGCTCGCCAACCGCAATACTCTCGGCCAGCGTATAAACGCCGAGGAACGCATGTCGTTTGAGTTTGGACCCATCCTCAGCCGCGACGGCAAGTCGGTTGTCTTTACCACCGACCATCCAATTGAACCTGGTGATACCAATAATAATCTGGATGTGGCTGTTCGCGACCTTTCCACCGGTGTCACACGCAACGCCAGCACCAATAGCGATGGTCAGGTTGTGACATCTGGCAATAACGAAGCCACAATGAGTTACGATGGCCGCTATGTTGCGTTTGCAGCTTTTTCGCCACTGGTGCCCGAAGACACGAACGAAACGTACGATGTTTACCGGCGCGACTTGCAAACCGGCGATATTATACTCGTAAGTAAAACTATGAGCGGCGGCATCGCTAATCGCGCCTCTAATCAAGCGGTCATTAGTGGCAACGGGCAGTTTGTTGCCTATATTTCGCGAGCGACAAATATCGTACCCGAGGATACCAACGAAAATAACGACGTGTTTGTCTATAACGTTCACACCGGCACCACACAGCGAATCAACGTTACCAGCCGTGGCAATCAAGCGGTTGGCGAGACCTACTACCCCGATATTAGTTACGACGGGCGGTATATTACGTATGGTTCATTAGCGAGTAATCTGGTACTGGCCGATAGCAATGACGCACTTGATATTTTCTTGTACGATCGCAGTGTTAATGTAACTCGGCGCATCAACCGTGGCTCACATGATGGCGTACAGGCAAATGGCTGGAGTTTTTATTCGTCAATTAGTGGCGACGGCAAAACAGTGGCATTTATCTCCTATGCAACTAATTTGAGCAGCGAGGCCAATGTACCACCGACACAGTTGTATCAAGTACATAATCCGGTGGTACATATTCCTTTTTATGATCCGTACAGCACCATCGATTTATATCATTGATTATCCTAAGCTATGAAAAAGCTCCGACGGAATGCACCGCCGGAGCCAGCTAACTTTAGTGGGTTAGCTCTTCCACCTACTTAACGAGTAACCGCTTGGGGCAGCTTGAACCCATGTCGCCGACTGATCAGCCAGTACGGCAGAACAATCAGTTCAAACACGAGGCCTGGCATCAGCATGGCTATCCCCGAGCCGTTCAAATCAACGACACCGGCGAAGTCGAGCGCTGTTCCTAGGCCGAAGGCGCCATAGCCAATCAGGCCGAGCACAGCAACGCCCTTATGCACGACGCCCGACCTGTACAGCAGGTAGGTAAAGATCAGACCACCGATGGCTGTCGGGATGTATATCCACAACATGTGGTTTGGCACTGCCTGCAAATTGATAAGCAGGTAGATGCTACAAAACACCGAAACCGAGAACTCGATACCCCTCATTATGGGATACCAGATGGCCAGTCTTTGATTGAACGTCTTCAAGACTTGGTACGCCAGAACACCAATTACGGCTACCGATACAGCGGAGAACGTCATGAAAAGCGCGCTCACCGCCATCATCGTCTGACTTGGGTTGCCATCGGCGAGCATGGTACCGATCATGGCGGTAATCATCTGAACGATGAATAGCACTCCTACAGTGACCGAAATAGTACGGGTTGACATAATATGTCCTTTCTTGTAATTAGTGAATGGATCTTCCGTTTTGAACCGTTCTATGTCATAATACACACAGAAGATACTACTAACTTGATAGTTTGTGCTACTATTGTATAGTTTTTTCGAATGAAAGGCCTATAGTGCATCAAACTACTCGACATATCCAAAGCTTGGTTGATCAAGTTGAAGAAAATTTGTCCGATGAAATAAATATTATTACCCTTGCCGATTCCTTTCATGTGTCTGCCTGGCATTTTCAAAGAACTTTTAAGGCACTGGTTGGGGATACGTTGGGTGGATACATTAGAGGACGCCGCTTAACAGAGGCTGCGCGCTTACTTACAACGACCGATCTAGATATTATAGATGTGGCATTCAGCGTGGGGTTTAGTTCTCATGAAGCCTTTAGCCGATCTTTTAAACTGTACTTTGGGCAATCACCAAAAGATTTCAGAAAATATCAGCCTACCGTTGTCTTGAACGAAAAACCACTATTGGATATGGAGCACGTTCGTCACCTAGAGGAAGAAATCGATCGCGACCCTATCGTTATGACCACTCCGGAACAAACTATTATTGGCATAACGACGGCAATCCCCTCACCGTTCCTCACAAACGACGCCTATTGTGAATCTCTTTGGCCGGCCTGGATGACCCTTCTCGACAGGCAAGACGAGATAAAAGAAAGGCAATCAGGGAGGTTCTACGGAATAACTGCCAGCCCGTCAGGAACCTTCACCGAAGATACCCTCAATTTTATTGCCGGGGTCTCCGTTGCATCGGTGCCTCACATACCAACAGGCATGGTAGCGTATACCCTCCCCGAGCAGGGCATAGCTAGGTTCAACGTAGAATCCGTAGATATAGAGACAACCCTCAAAACAATTAACTACATCTACGGCTACTGGCTACCGAACTCTCCGTACACCAGGGGTAGTGGCAGCGATTATGAGGTATTCGAGGAGGCAGACGGCTTTATCAATCCGGGCCTGGGATCGCAATACGTTATTCCCATTATTCCTAAAAGTTAGTATCCAGGTCTCTTGGCCTGACCAATACGATTTTATTTCTGACTTTTTTGTAAACATAACAGAAAGAAGTCTTTCAAAACATATGCTTTAAGATATAGTTATATAAAATGGAGACCTCATGTATCAAATTACTCATAGATTAAAACCAGGCCAACCCCTCAAAGAGAGTATTACCAAACTCGTTGAAGAAAGACAAATAAAAGCAGGGGTTATACTTGCTGCGGTTGGCGGTCTTGATAACGCGAATCTTAGAGTGTCAAAATTTGATAACGGAGAACACCCCGCTTTAGAAATTGAAGGACCCCTTGAAATTGTTTCGTGCATGGGCACTTTATCTACAGAAGGCTGTCACATTCATATTTCGGTATCAGATAGAAGCGGACAATGTTATGGAGGCCACCTTAAGGATGGGTGTAAGGCATTTGTAACGGTGGAGCTAGTATTGCTTGTTTTCGATGATGTAGCCTATAGGCGCGTATTAGATGACGAGACAGGCTTTGAAGAGTTGTCGACAGAATCTGTGAAATAGTCTTATAAAGCAGCTCCAGCTATTAACTTTGCTGCACCGTCTAGGTTGTAGTTTTCTTTAAGAACAATGTCAGCCTGAATTAACCGGGATGATTGCTCATGTTGATTTTGATAAAAATCTAAAACGCTTAGCACATGCGCAACCTCGTCACCTTCCCGATTACACAATCGCTCCTTCAAAGTAGATCGAGAAACTTCAATTCGGACGACGATAAATTGATACCCATTACGTTCAGCCCAATCCTTTATAGGCTCATACCATTGGTCGATATTACGGTCGAAGACCAAGCTTTTAGGGTCATCTTGGATAAGTCTATCCAATAGCCATAACGTATATTCTCCGATTACCACATCATCAGTGTGGCCCGTTTGCTTTATTGCGTCACGAATATCTTTATTGGCAAGTCTTGAAAACCCATAATCTACGACAAGTCGTTTCGTAAGCTCCGATTTACCACTACCAGGAATTGCCGAGAATACCACTAAAGCAGGTGTAGTTGCTTTTCCAATCCAAATATTCGGCGCATGTACTTTATATATTTCTTCATGGGCGGCTTCCACTATCATTTACTAGCCTTTGCAAGTATTTCATCAATAACGTTATTAATGGACTTATTGGCATCAATTATTATCGCGCCCTTTGAAGCGATCTTATCTTGAATCGATTCTAAGCTACCTAGAAGCTTACTCTGTGTAGGTTTATCTTTAGCGAATAAATTATCTCTTGATTCGTTATTGAGACGCTCTCGCAAAGTAGTCTTATCTACTTTTAAAAGAAAAACCTTGTCGGCTTTGTACCAGTACTGAAATAGATTCGCCCTTCCGCAGAGGAAAGCCCGCTCGACATTGCTGTGGTGCACCAAAAGAGCATTCAGTCTTGCTTCATTTAGCGACCACTTATATTTACTCCGCCATTCTTCATCATTTAGCTTTATAGTAGGTGCAATATTGCCCCTGACATCAACAAACTGGTATAAATCGGGGTTAATCTTACTATCAAAGGCCACCTCGCCTCGCTCGATAAGACGACGAGCAATGGTCGTCTTACCCGACCCAGAAATGCCTGTAATTATAAATAACTTTGGTCTAGTCATATTAAATTATTTTTATAATTCCTAGTAGCGCTGCCTGCTTATTAGCAGGATCATTAAATACAAATCCGTCCCGTTTTATATCATCACGGCCTTCATATTGATGGGCTACTTCAGTCATTTGAGTTGCGTCATAAATCGTCAAAATATCTATACGGACTGGCGAGCCGTGCACCGCAATAGCACTATGATAAAAACCATAGATCACTTGCCAAGCCAGCTCCGTATCTGGCTTGACCGTAGCCGAGAAAGCAAAGAGATCGATGTGTTTATTTTCAATATTTTCGTACCTATCTCCTATTTTCGCAGCGTCATAGCGGTCGGTGCCTGTTCTCTGAATTATATCTATAACTTCATCTACCGATTTTCCGGTGTGTTGCTGCGAGCCTATCCCGCGAAGCAAAATATCTTTCCCTATAAAATTCTTCTTAAGTTCCTCATCAATAAGCTTACCAATTAATTTATAGTCGGGTTCGGCCTCTACATTATAATTTGGAATCATCAACTCTATTAGTTTCACAAAAGCAAATCCTTTTCTTCGAGGATCTCAAGCAATTTAGGAAACTTACTGTATTCATTGCTCTTCTCAAGATTTGGCGAGCCGAGCGTGCCGTGAAGAATAATTGCCATATTAATCATATAGTTATCATAACAAAAAGACTCCAAATCTGAGGAGTCTCTCTTGCCGTTAGGTTGCTCACGCATTTCAACATGTTTCAACCTTTAAGGAAGAAGAGGATACCGTTATTATATATTGACACTTACCAATATTTGTGATATAATGTAAGTAACTAATTCAATTGAACTGTAAGGTGACGATTGCATGAATTGCAATCTGGTTGCCTTACGGCAATCGGATTAGCGTTCATGCCAGGAGCCGAGGAGGCTCAAGATGTAAGAGAAAGGCGCAAGCCATGGAACAGTGCTCTATCTGCCGCTGGTACAGTGGTGGCCACGACGCCGAGTGCCCCCGCGAACTGACGCCCGAACAGAAGGTGCGTTACTACGAAGGCCGGAAGGCTGGCCGCGGCTACCACTCTGCCGAGAAGCCGAACGACCCTATCTACATGTTTGGATGGGTTGCCGGTGACATTGCGGCCGACGAGTGGTGGAACAGCTGAGCCGAACATGACATGAACGTAACCCCGGGAACTTCGGTTCCTGGGGTGTTCTTTTAATTAAGATACGGGGTCGGGCAGAGATGATCCTCGGATAATACACTTTATTGCGTAACATACTTTTGATGACGAAAAAACCAGCCTCAAGGGCTGGACTTTTCTTGGTGCACTATGCTGAGTTATTTTTACACGAGATTAGGGATGAACTGGCACGATGGAGGATAATCTTAGCCGTTCCTTATCGAGAGTACTTGTTGAGTAAGTAAGAGAAGTGACTCACATAATTACAAATATTAATACCAGCAAATGGAAGGAACCGTTCCAATAAGCGCCTCACCCCGCCAAAGTGAACCACGATATCATTTATTAGGCCATGTTAATGTCAGCAAATTATCCATACTACTTACATTTTTAGCTTTCATATCAATTGCAAACCGCTTTACAGCTTCCAGAAATGGCGAATCTTGATTAACTATAAGACTCACCTGATAGATAGTGCCATCATTTGAGCTAACTTGTAGCCAGATGTAGAGGTCAATCTCTTTAGCTTTAGCGATAACACGCTTAAAGACGGCTGTATTTGTAAAATCAGGCGAAAGCTTATTATCGTAAGCCACGCCGCCCTGCATGGTATCTACAAAGTTTTTCCAGTTAAGTTGAGGGTGAGTCGAGGCGAAGGTTACAATCCAAGGGTGCCCATGACTGGAATCTTCCGCTCTTAGCTGTTTTACAGCCTTAGACACAAACGTCAGAATTTTAGAGTGCGTTGTTTGAAATTTATAAAGTTTTAATTCTTCATTAAATATTAGTTCAGGTGCTTTAAATTCATTTAGTAATTTAAGGGACCTCCCTTGAACCAGAAAGTCTGGGGTCTCCCTACCTTCTCGCTTGCCTTTATTAGCTGGTAGCTTATTCGCCGTATAGCCACGTTCTTTTAGATACTCAACATACACTTTTTGAAGAGCCGATTCAGGTAAGTCCACTTTTTTAGGCTTATGAATTTCACTTTGCAGCCATTCCCATTGTTTGAACCGTTCGGCAGCAACATCATCTTTCCAAGCACCACCAGCAAACTGCGTAGTATCCCAGACAGCTGCTTGTATTAGCTTCACAGCTTCAGCTTGCTTGCGTTCATATTCAGGATCATCGGCTTCCGGCATGAACATATCCCGTAACCGTGCTTCAAATTGTTCTTGTGTCATTTTGTAGGCTCCTGAGCTTCCTTCTTAAAATGCACCCTCACAGGTTCGAAAGCCGCTTTAGACTGAGCTTTCATAAACTTATTATTTGGGACGCTAATCTTCCTGTTGAATATTTCGTTCTTAAATGATGTTGGACGCTTAATATATCCGTCATCCCGATAATCAGGATGGAATCGCATTACATAAGTCATAAACAGCTTTTTCGTGTCTTCCAAACCGATACTTTCTACCAAGGATTCTATAAGCTCTATCTCTTCACTTGTTAGCAAAACAAATGGCAGGACGTTTTTATTCTTTGGTATTAAGCATCCTTCAGTGCCCGCAACGCCTTCAAGCAACTGCCTATTTAGGGGGTCTACAGGATATTCTTCACCTACAATCAAGACTGGAACTAGTAGCTTTTTAGATAAATCAATTGGCGACGTAACGCTACCACTCCCAACTTTTTCCATAAACTGTCGTATCTGTCCTAAGCCCTTCTTCTTATCAACTTTGGGCTGACCTAATTTTTCCTTTTTGGGATTGTAACGAGCAATCTTATCCAGATAGCCACGCATGTCTTCACGCTTTCCAGTAATGCGAGCCTTGAATGACCAGTGCGGATACTTTATCTCAGTTATTAGCGCTACATCGCCTAAATCTATAAGCACGTCCACGCTTTCAGCACCATTCTTATCGGTTATCTTTTGGTGAGCAGCGTTGCCAAAGGTAGCGCTAAGCCTTTCTAGCACGTATTGTTCATACGCATCGCCCCAGATAACGGGCAATAGATGCTCTTGTTTAGTTCCCTTCACGGCTTCACGCACAATGTTGTACGGGCCTTCTGTGAGTTGCAGCAATAAGAAGTTCGGGCTAAGGCAAAGGAACTTATTGTCATAGCGAAGTATCGGCTTCTTCATAAAAGTGATGAAGTTTACGAGGTGATCGTCATCGGGCATTCCTATCATTTCTAAGTACGACTTATTCAGAGTAGAGTACTCATCTATGCGAAAACCTACTATTCCCAAAAAATCATTGATCTGTTTGGGTGTAAGGGTGGTGTGCTTGAAGTATTCCTCAACACTTCTCACAGAAATATCATCTAGCTTCGTAGTATCCACATTGACAGTCCATTGTGCAGTTAGCATCAGCAAAATATCCATATAAAGCGAAAGCTCCATGCCCGTTGCTTCCTTAAAGGCATTGTCAAAGCTTAGACGCTTATCGGCCCTTGCTTTATCTAGAAAATATCTCCCCCTAGTGAGCAAATTAATCATAGGCTCACTATCATTCTCTTGAAGAAACTGACGTGCTTGGTAGGCCCTAAAGCCCTCGATAAAATATTTACGCTGTTGCTTATTTCCCGCACCACCTTTTAGTCTATTGTCGGCAAGCCAAATATCAGAAAGTGAGATTAAGAGGCTGGCGAACTTTGTACGCGTTTCCTCGGTAGTAATTTCGAGTCCACCCTCGTCGTTATGCTCAAGGTTTAGCTTCACCATCATCATGACTGGACAGTGGTGAAATATAAGTATATTCGGTGCATCTTCATCGCTATTCTCTATAAACGCCTGCAACCTTTCACGCGTTTCTTGATTAAGCAGCCCTACGGCAAGTTCCGTTTGTTTATCAGGACGCTTCGCACCCTCACTGTTCAGGAAGAGCATGAGCTTAGTGCACATATGCAAAATAGTGAGACTGCTAAACTCCCTTAAACCCTCAATAATCTGAGCTTCTGTTTTTGCTTTATCCCCAAACACATCCGCGTGCGTTGGAATTATTAGCGTATTCTTGCCATACATGTTCTAATCTTACTCTACAGAACATGTATAGTTCTACGATATTGCCTTATCAGCGCCCAAAGACGGTAAGGGTGCTTCGGCTACGGCTTCTCGATACTTATTAAAATATTCAGACATGCCCTTAACTATGTCTTCAGACTTTTCTTCGCCGATAATCCTTTCAAGGCACGAAATGATATTTGCATATGCCTTGAGACTTACCATTACCGCCTTGTTCGCGAGCACGACTCGTGGGCTCGCATTTAGGACAGCTCTCTGAGCCGTACTGTGTATATAATTGCAAAAGTCGGCATATTCCCCATCATATAGGGCTTTCGTATCTTCACCCGCCGCTTCGGCACGAGCAGCCACGCTTTTAGTATCTAACATATTTTTGAAGGCTTTAGGATCATTGGATAGCCTAAACCAATCCATAGCTACTTTTATACGTTCGGCCTCATCCGGCTTCGATTCTAGATAGTGAATATTGATAGCATCTTCAAGTACAACACGAGTACCACTCATGGCTAGTAGAACGGCGTCATTGTAAGCCGCTTGCAGTATGTCATCACAAAGACACCCACTGTTAATTGGAAAATCTTTAAGATACGCATAGTACGAATAATAATCATCTGAGGAGCGACTTAGGCCATCTATTTTATCCACCAATTCTTTTCCATGTTGAAGCAGAATATTCATGAGGTCTTTTGAATCTTGTGTAAATTCAGCTTGATTCATACCTGAATTATACAGCCCGTACGACTGATTATTTGTAATTCTAATTCACATGTTTTGAACTTTCTGTTATTTCCCGGTGGTCACAAATAACAGGGGGGTGGGGTCCCTTTTCCATGAATTTGTAGACTCCGCAGTATGAATGGCAAATTTATGGGGACGAAATTACCAACGTTTTTTTCAGACAAGGTATTAGCCTTAAACTTCAGCTTTCTTGTGTATCACTTACAAGTATTGCAGCAACTTGGTCGTTGAGCTTGGTAGCCCTTGCCAGAAGGTTATCATTAACAAGTTTTTCCTCACAGATAAGCCATGAGGTGTGATTTACAAATTCAATACCCCACGTAAGCATCACGTTTTTCATGTACGTCTTATCTTGAATGTCAAACTCATTGAGAGTAGCCCAGACGTCGGCGTGTACGTAACGGCTTAGGTATTCATACTGAAACAAAGGACCATCGCCAAGCTTCTCCACTCGTGCCTCTAGTCCACTACCGGTCCAGCGAGGCGCTTGTTTTAAATGCTTTAGCCCCAAAGAAGGATTACTGCGTAGTTCTTGTAGCGCATTTCTGTAGTATTCTGCCGATTCACCCATCTTACTCAGGTAGTGTTCAGGTCCTTTTTTACCCGCACGGAAAACATAGTTAGCATTTGCCCAATTTTCTAATAGGGTCCTTAGGCCGTTCATAGCGGCAAGGTTTTGGTTATTTTCTAATCCCCATACAAGCATTCTTACAGAGGGACCAATAGTCCAGATTAATTGTTTGCCATAGTCACCTGCTAGACTAGTAGGCTGATCGTAAATTAGGCCTTGACCTATATCCTCGCATAATTTATCTAGATCGATAAGTAGCTGTATTTGTTCTTCATAAACTGATGATTCGTGAGAGTCTACAGTCATGGCTTGCCAACCTTCCGCCGACCCTCGGCTGTTACTGTAAATAGATTACCGCTTGTATGCTCAACTAGCCCCTTATCCTGTAGAGTATTGAGCGCCTCCATATACGGCCGCGCTACGCTTGCATCCGTGTCAGAGGCGTATTTTTTACTGCCCACGCCGACAAAAAAGCCAGGCGGAGTTTGGTCCACATGGTACTCATGAATTTGGCCTGTGTGCTCGACTGCTTCGGTCAATAGTTCAACCTCCGCTTTAGTAAGACCCAGTAGTCGCGTACGCCGCACGAGCTTTGGTATTTCTTCGTCAAGCACCGTGCCGAAACCGCTTCTGTCGTCCTGGCTTAGTTTATAGATATCTTTTGCAAGCCGCGAGTACTGTTCCGACTCTTCATCTTCGCCCGTTTGGTAAAGGTATGAGTAGACATTCATGAGTCTGCTCGCATAGTCTTCTGCATAATTAAAGAAGGCGCTGTATGACGAATCAAAACCTTCGAACCATCGCAATATTTTACGCTGCAAATCAGCCTTGGTATTCTCTAAGTCCTCAATGGTAAGATGTTCGCCAATATCTTGCAGAAGCCGCTGAGTAATAGCTAAGGACTTCTTAGTATGTCCCATACGTTCATTGTGACTTTGCAGGCCAATGACGCGTTCCGTCGTAATAGCGCCGTGTAATGCATCGGATAACGCCCCTAGCTGTTTGTACCAGTTTGAATCTTCGCCAAAAAGACGAGCCACCGAGCCAAGCTTATCTTCAATTTTGTCGCGAGCTACGGCCATTTGCTGATCGACGTGAGCAACATAGGGATTAACTTCATATTCGCCGTAAAGTGTTAGCTGAATGAGCAGATGGTGCAGTACGATTCTGACATCACCAATAACCTGCGATTGTTCATTTGGCTGTTGCGGCAGCTTGTTCTCTATATCATCAAAGCGTTCGTGTATTTCTGCACGCATATCAATATGCTCTAACTCCGGAAACTCCGAAAGAATGTGCTTGTGTTTTAGCGCAAGTCTAGCAACGTAATCTGCACCTTTATGAAGTGACGATATGCCTTCGGATTTTCCCATATCACGCATAGTCTTGATGATATGGTCAGGTAAAGCGTAGTTAGTAATAAACGTCCAATTCTCCACGTCATAGTCACCTGATCGCTTGCGTTTTACAGCCTTCGCAAAGTCACTTCTGAGTTTCGTAAGTATGGCACGGTCGTTCTTTTGCTTCTCCGGCTTCTCGAAGCAATGACGAGCGAACATTCGTTTCTCACTCAATAAGTAGCCATCATTACCACCATCACCCCTGCTATCGTCTACGGCTTGATAGTCTTGGTATTCTTCGCCAAGCAGTAAAATAACTAACCGCGAAAAGCGACTAGGGTCTTTCATTAACTCAATTTGTGTTTGCAAGTTCATTATTTTCCAAATCTCTAAATAGAAGTTTCTTAGTTTATTGTATGCCTAGATAAACCACCTTAAAAGCATGAGCGTAATGCCTTTTACAAAATAGTGTTACTCCGGTGAAAACTGGTATAATTAGAAATGTCTAAAACCAGTATCAATCATCGCATTTCGCGTGTTTATGCCTAAAAATGGGCGACTCGCGTAAAAGTATTTGGCGTAAGCTGGTACTGGTTTTAGACGACCTGCGGGTCGTCCTTTTTTATGGACCCCGCCTAATACAAACCCAAAGCGGAGGTCCAGCAATGAAGGACAAGAAGATATTTAAAAAGTGGTGGTTCTGGGTAATTGTCGTGATTATCCTTGGAGCTATCGGCTCGCTAGGCCAATCAAACAATAACGCCATCAACAACACTAAGACTAACGACTCTCAGCAGACGCAAGCCGTCGATCAACCCACGCTACCAAAACTTAATAGTGACGACTACACGAACAAAGAAGGCCTTGTTGTTTACAAGGAGCTGCAAGGCAAGGGTTACAAGGTTGAGGCCGAATTTGAGAAACAAGCCCTTACTGACATGAACGGCAAAGCGTCAGAAGTCTTTGAACCACTCGATCCTAATAAGGTCGAGGACCGGCAATCAGTTGATGCATTTGTGGTCGGCAGCTTAATGCAGAATGGTGACGACATTAAGCTAGCCATTGTTCAAGAATCTAACTAAAAATAAGCACTATACGGTATACTAGAAATACAATTTTAACAATCTACCGTATTTCATGTAACGGCTGCGGAGACGACCCGCTAAAAAGACCGGAACGGCAGTTCATGGAATGTAAGTGAACGAGAACGACTCGGTATAAAACGGGCTTACATGCGGACTAATTGAAGCTACAGCTTCGAGGAAGTCACGTAATGCCCGCAACGTCACGCCGTGTACGAAAAAGGCCAAAGGCCAGATCAATAAACCAAGAGCAAGCGCTAAACTTTGCGCAGCTTATTTTAGATATCTATAAAGACAAGAAGCAATCCTAAGGGATTAGGTCAGGACAAGGCCGTGCAGTTCTATTTACATATTCAATCACTAACAGTAGCAGGGGCCTCTGTTGCCTTTGAATTGCGGGCTTTGTCCCAGAGACCCCTGCTTTTGTTTGGGAGAAAAATCCATGGCGAAGGACCTCGCAATAACTAACTGTCGTGTTTCAAGTGATGAGCAGCTTAAAAGCAACAGTTTAAATAGGCAGAGAGCGGCCGTGCTGCGCGCCGCAGAACGACTTCAGGTTTCGATACCAGAAGATGGTCAATGGTCAGGAAGTGTTTCAAGTATGCGCGGCAAGAATATTAAACGCAAAGACATACGAGAAATGCTTGATTATTGCAACAAGCACAAAAGCGTAAAATACCTCATCGTTGATGAGCCTGATCGATTTATGCGCTCGATTGATGAAGCTTACTACATCGAAATGCAGTTTAAACTTATTGGCGTCCGCGTTTGGTATGCGTCAGATGATGATCTTAATAGCGATCAGCTACAAGCAAAGCTCATGAAATTCATGAAGTATTTTGTCGCCGAGGGGAGCAATGAGGAGCGGCAGAAAAAATCTATCAATGGACAGACGGCGGCACTTAAGGATGGTCGCTACACATTCCACCCCAAGTCGGGATACATGAAGGGCAAGACGGCTGGCATACATGAAATTCACCCCACTCAAGGTCGAGAGCTACAAAAAATTCTAAAAAGGCTGAGCTCTGGTTTCGTCAATCCAACTAACGCACTTATAGAGCTCAACAACAGCGCGTTCACCAAAGAACACGCTCCATACAAAATGGATAAGTTTAGAAAGATAGCCACTGATATCTACTACGCAGGCTTTTTAGAAATGGACGCTCAGATTAAGGTAAGTGGTATCAAGGGCTTACATGAACCGCTCATTACGCTCGAAGAGCACTATAGAATAGTTGAGATGTTCGACAATAAACCAAAGTATCAAATAGGGCCAAAGCGAAAAGGCAACCCTGAATTCCCTCTCAATAACATCGTAGAAGATGACAAATGCTTGGAGCGCGCGAACAAAGGCCGCTTAGTCGGCTTCCCTCACACTAATGGCAAAACCAAGAAGATCTACCATAAGTATCGTTGCCGGTCATGCGGTCGTTACTGGCACAGAGAAGAAATGCATCCCAAAATTGCTGACTTGTTTGACCGCTACGAGATGTCCCCTGATACGCAAAGAAAGATCATTGATGCCCTTGAGCTTGTTTGGCAAAAGGATAGTGAAAACAGATTCGATCAAGAGCGAGCCATAAGACGAGCAATAATTGAGCTCAAAGATTCCATCGAAAAGAAGGTTGAAAGCGCTACGGACGACAGCAATATTGCCATCAAGGACGACATTTTAAGAATAATCGACAAGAAGAAGGCTGAGCTTTCAGACCTAGAGATGCAACTTACAAAACTCACCAAAGAGCAAGAGGACGATAAGAAGGAATTTATGACGTTCGCCTTGGGCTTTATTCAAGACACAGGTAAGCACTTCCTAGAGCCGTACATATCAAAGGAACACAGAATAGTGTGTAAACAAATGCTATTTCCGGCCGGAATTTTCATCGACCAAACAAATAAAGTTTACACACCAGAAATTAGCGTGTTTTACAGATTAGCGAGCAACAAAAAAGACCTTCCAGTGACTGAAAAGTCTTCTATGGTGCGGGTACAGGGACTCTAACCCTGGACCTCTTCCTTGGCAAGGAAACGCTCTAAACAACTGAGCTACACCCGCATGTACGAAAGTAATTATAGAGGAGTTATTGTTTATTTTCAAGGGGTGATGTTAAGGATATTGCGAGGTTTTTTAGACACAATGAGGAGGGGGGTTTATTTTTCGGGCTTTTCTATTTATGGTATTATTAAATCGCTTCGTCAAGTGCCTCTTAAGAGAGTACTTCGAGGCTTGTTGTAACCACACAAGATATGAGGTTATACCAATGGTCCAGGCTACCGACCAAGTTACGGGCAAGCACTTCATCTGTAGCGAGGGGTTCGCTCAGTTCTTTTCGGTCATAGGACGACGAATGGACAACGGCACCTGGGGATTTGTCCGCCCCGACGCTACGGCCTTCCGCGTCATGGATGAGTGGGACCCGGAGCACGAGCTGCTCACGAAGCCGTTCGAGTTTTGGCTCAAGCGGGGTGCGAAGAAGAAGGACAGGTTCACTCACCTGCACCTCAGCCCCACCTACGGCGCCTTGGCCGTCTTGGGAGGCCGGTTGACACTCGCCCATCTCAGGAATGCCAAGGAGTACTCGAACTACATCGACGTTCCGGATGTCGACTTGGGCCTGGAGAACCATCGCGCTACGGTGCGTATCTTCGACCGCATTCTCGAGCGCGACAGGGGTGTCATGGCTGCCGATAGCCAGGGCAGGGCTCTCTAACCTCCACTGGTGAGGCGGCATGGTCACGTAACCAAGCCGCCTCACCTATTACTTTAAAAATATAAAAACGCAACTGATGCCAGTTCATTTTGAGCAAACTTACTAAGCTATTTTATTTTTCTTGCGCAAAGACAGCTCGTTGAAGTACTTCAATTCGAGTAGTTCCTTTTCTGATCAAACCGACAACGAAGAGAGTAAAGCAAAAAAAATCCACATCGTGGATGCAACTAAATGGGAGAAGATCACCCCTGGCTCAAGCTACTCGAGCCAGGGGTGATCGGGTCTACGATGCTTGTTCTTGTCGCTCTCGATACAGCACGTATCCGAGCCAGATCAGCGCAACACCCATCGGTACAGCCACATAGCGTTGAAGCTCATGCGGAAGTAGCGCAGCGAAGGGAGTTATTACTGCGGTGACAGCCATGAGGCCGGCCGGCCAACGCGGCAAAACGTGGGCACGGAACGTCTTGATGCCAAACACCAGACCACCAAGAAGATAAAGAACACCTGTCACACCGTACGCCGCGGGGAGGGCACCAATGTTCATGTCGCCGGGTGATCCGTTGACAATCCCAAGGAAACTCTCTACAAACTGCGGCGCCGTGGTTGCAAGCACTGGCAGAACAAAGAGTTCTACAAATACAAAGCCGGCCTGAAGCCCCCACGAAAGGACTAGTAGCAAGAAGCCAACAAGGCCTAGTCGCCCAAGCTTATCAGCCTGTCGGACATAGAGGCCTGTAATGCCAGCCACAAACAAGAAGCACATGATCAGCTTCAGCGACATCACCAACGTCCACGTGTTGGTCGTGACCGAGGAAAGTACGTCTGCCGGATGAAACGGTTGAATTCCGGCAAAAATGATTCCGCCTAATATCGCCGCTACACCTGACCACCGGACCAACGTTGAAGTCGCTTTTACTTCGCCCTCCTCATCGCGGGTGTTTGTACGCTTGTCTACTGACCTTACTGTTTGTGCGTCCATTGCCTTCTCCTTTTTATCTTACCTGGCATCTCTAAGCTTACACTGTAAACTTTACAGTGTAAAGTACGAAATGTATAATTAAGGTATTACCTGATGTTAGAATGAGTGATATGGATAGAAAAGACAAGAGGAAACCGAGGCACCGAGCTCCACTCACCAAAGAGCGGATTGTTTCGACTGCCTTGAAGCTTGCTGACGAGGGCGGGATAGAGGCGCTAAGTATGCGGAAGCTCGGACAAGAGCTCGGAGTAGAAGCAATGGCGCTGTACCATCATTTTGCTAGCAAAGAGGTGCTTATCGAAAGTATGATAGACCATGTCCATGGAGAGATTGAAATGCCGACAGATACCAGCCACTGGAGCATCGCCGTACGTCATCGAGCGACATCTGCGCTTAAGGTACTTTCTCGTCATACTTGGGCATCGTCTCTGATGGCATCAGGCATCACCCCCGGCCCCGCCACGATGCAAGACACCGAATCTCTCTTGAAGTGCTTTCGCGAAGCAGGTTTTTCAGTTGAAATGACAGTACATGCAGTCTCCGCTCTTAATATCTACACGTATGGGTTTGCCCAACAGCTTGCAAACCTATCTTTTAATACTGTCGAAGAGGCTGCTGGCGTGGGCGAAGCGGTCATGGAGCAGTTCCCCTTTGGCTCGTACCCTTACATGGGTGAGATGGTGACGCAACATATGATGAAGACCGGATATCGAGCAATGGATGAGTTTGATTTTGGATTAAACCTGATAATCGACGGTATTACCCGGCTTGAGCCCGGCAAACAATGAGCGCACCCTATTCATAGCCAACTATTCAAAACTGTTTGCTTGAAACTCTTTATGTTACGATGGAATACCTTCTGCGCACAGATAGCTGCTATGCATAAAAGCGGTTAAAAGTAGATACGGTTCAGGTACAGCAGAGTGCAATCTGTAATGATCCCTTGGTGGTGGAGCCTCCCAGAGAAAACTGGAACTAATTAGTTTTTGTTTCCGCCTTTTTTCGTTTAATTAAGATCATCGTACCCCAGATAATTGCTACTGGGATAAGAATCCACAGTGCAAAAAAGAAAAATGGGATTACGAGTGATAGTATATTCGCTATTTGCTCTTGGTTCATAGGATTCGCCGTTTAATAATTTCAGGCTGCAGGTGCGGATGGATTCCGTCCTTGCTCTCACTGTCAGAAGATTATGAATGATGGCTTTCGGTTTTGCAAGCCATTAGGTCGTACTGGATAAACTGGATATCGAAGCGATGTCTAGCCTCTAGCTTAAACCTAAAATTTAGCTTACAGTATCTTTTGTGCGAACTATTACAGTGATTCGCCATGGTAAATCAAAGGCGAATATTCGAACAACCTCAACTAATGGTATGACGGGAGAGGAGCTGGCGTTCGCCAACCGAAACGCCCCATTGGTCAAGAGGGGTAAGCGCGACGTACGAGCACTAGCCCGTAGGCTACCCACCAACTACGATATTGTGCCAAGCCGCACTCGCGCGGCCGTATCGGAGTTTACTAGGGCACAGCAAACGGCAAATCTACTCAGGTTTCAGGTGGAAAGGCCGAACCCACTTCTCAACGAAGTCGATCACGGTATGCAGGTTGACTCACTGCGCGCTGCATTGGAGCGTGGCGAGCTTCCAGAAGCAGCACTTCGTGCTGCCGAGGCCGTACTCTGCAAACCGCCAGAGCCTGATGTGTGGGTCACACATGGCTTGTTGATTGCCGGGCTCTGCGCAGTACTTGAGATCGCCGACGAATTCGACGATATGATCCCTCACACCTGCGAGGTACGTCGCCTCCCACTCAAATAACCGCACCGCCTGCCCAGGTTATCGAGTTTTAAGCTCGGCAACCTGGGCAGGCCTGATTCTTTCGCCGCCCCCGCCCCTGTTACATTCAGAGCTCCATCAGTGAACTCCAGCAACTGTAATTGCCGTACTACTATTGATAGAAAGCATACTTAATTCTTAGACGTATTTCTTCAAATGTTGTAACGCCGAATCTTCAGACACTCGTATGAAATTCATCGTATGGAATAACGCAGCAATGTAGGTAGCGGGATAAACCGAATCGGGCTTACTCATTTCCTCTATCACCCTCTTGAATGGGATCTTCTCAATATGAATTGTCTCGCCAACTTCGAGATTTTGATATTGGCTGATTTTTCCACCTACTGCAAGATAGGTATGCACTTGATTGGTGTGGTTTGCCGGATTTGGATAGCTGGTTCCAACGTGATAGAGAGAACCGCCAGTATAGCCCGTTTCCTCCTCAAGCTCACGTTCGGCGGCTACTTCAGGTGATTCGCCTTCTTCCATACCACCGCCGATGAATTCCATAAGATATTTCCGAACACCATGGCGATAGTGACGAAGCATCAGCACATCGTCGTTTTCATCGATGGCAATACAATTTACCCAATCCTTCAATTCGAGAACGTAGTATGTGTCAACTTTGCCACCTCGCGGTGTTGTGCAGGAATCACGGCGTAGCTTCAAGAACCTGTCGTTAATGACGTATTCTGAGCTGTCTATCGTCCAGATCGGTAAGTCTTTGTCTGAATTCATCTTTGCACTCCTATGATTCCACAATCTGTAAGGGTTATTTTGTACATCGCATTAGGATCGTTTCCTTTTAGTGATTGGTGACTGGTGTCAGTAATTGTTCTCGTGCTTCGCTAGCTAGTCCTACCTGTCTTTCAAAATATTTAATTCGCGAGAGTCGTATTGCTGTTGAGCGGTGATGCGATCAAACATCAGCACACCTGATACGAACGTGGTGACTACTGCCAATGTAACCAAAACGATAATAAGACCGTATAGGACTGTTTGCCTGAGACTCTTTATGTTGCGATGAAATATCTTTTGCGCACCAATAGCGGCTATACACAAAGCGATTACAAGTAGATACTGATCAGGCACAGCTGTGTGCCCTAGCTTAAGAGCAATGAAGCCTAGAATAAATAGAGTGGAGGCTGAGGTAATTCGAGAAAGTATGTGCCGCTCATGCACAAAGACAGCGCCTGTAAGCACAAAGAGACCAATGGTAGATATCGTCAATACTAACGCGCCAGTTGACCGTATTGTAGGATGTATAAGTCTAAAAAGTAATTCGTATAGTGCCGATCCAGTGATAAAAAGGATCAAATAAACGAAGATTCGTCCTTGAGGCGAGGTGAGTGCCTGGTTGAAGCTTTTCATTGACACATTGTAGCATATCTAGACAAACCTTCTTGGACTCGAACTAAATAACAGAGACGAAATACAAACAAAAAGCTCCAGACAATAAAGTCTGGAGCTTTTTGCAATCTGTAATGATTTCTTGGTGGCTCCTCCCAGACTTGAACTGGGGACACAAGGCTCTTCAGGCCTCTGCTCTACCAACTGAGCTAAAGAGCCACACTTTTATTAATTCTACTAGAGATTAGACAATTCGACAAGAGAGGATAAAAACATACGGCTTAACTTTGAGTGAGCCAAAAATGAAGTATAATTAAAACTGCCCTATCCCAGATAGAGAAAAGGCCGATGATGAACATTAGCAAAGATGAGTTCGACAAGCTGGTAAGAGAGTACGTTGCAAATATCCAGGCTAATCACCGTGATGAGCCGGAATATAGTCTTTCTTATCACTACGTTGACTACTTCAGTGGCTCGACCGTTTCTTATCTGCAAAGACGCTACGACTTCTCGGACGATGAGATTGTTGAGTTGCGCAATGCAGTACGAGAGCTCATAAGGCAATGACCTTTACAAATCTGTAAATACATGATAGAAGTAGAAGGTACACTCTTAGAGAAAGGTGTTATGCCGTGCGTGAACTTTCGGTGGCTGCCGAGAACCTTCTGTTTTCCTGCGCCAACACGATGTCCATGCTGATGCCTGGAATTGCGCTGGGAAATGGCGCTCTCAAGCCAGTACTGCAACGATACGACAAAGAAAGTATCGTCGCGAGTCTCACCAGGCAAGTCGAGGTACTCAGCCAGAGCACATACACCGTCCGCCAAGCCGGACGTGGACTCTTGTACAGTTACGTACAGGGGACGAGTATCGGCCTGGTTGGTTGCTCCTACGGTGCGCCGGGTGGCGAGATTCATGATCGAGAGCTTGTGCGAATTGCATGGTTCCTGACCGACAGCGGTCTCTTGCCGGCTCGTTTCGACTGCATGCCCCAAGAAGCAGACCCCTACATCGAGCAGTCGAACAATCTGTAAGACGCCGTGCCGTCTGCCCCTGCCGAAATTTGGCAGGGGCAGCTTCTATTTATGAAGTAATTTACCAACTGTCTCGGTTAGTTCAGCAGGTAAGACAAATAATGTTTTCTGACTTGGTTCGGCGCTGATTTTCTCTAGTGTCTGGAGAGTACGAATGTTGATGCCTCCAGGGACCTTAGTCAGCATTGCTGCAGCATCTGCCACGGCCTGAGCAGCTGCTTTTTCACCCTCCGCCGTAATAATAACGGCACGGCGCTCGCGTTCGGCTTCAGCCTGTTTGGCCATGGCTCGCTTCATATCCTGAGGAAGTTCGATGTTTTGCACCTTTACGTTTTCAACGTCAATTCCCCACTGGTCCGTTTGTCTGTCGACGATTTCTTTGATCTGCTGGCTGATTTCCTCGCGCTTGGAGAGTAGGTCGTCGAGATCGACGTTACCGGTAACGTCGCGTAAGGCCGCCTGAGCAAATTGGCTGGTCGCATAGATATAATTTGTTGTTTCAAGCACTGCCCGTGGCGCATCGATTACCCTAAAATAGACGACCGCATCAACACCAACGGTAACGTTATCCTTGGTGATTACCTCTTGTTTAGGGACATCGATTGGCGTCGAACGCACATCTACCCGAATGATCCGCTGAAATATTGGGACAACTACTCGCAATCCAGGGCTGCGGATACCTGTAAAACGACCCAGAGTCAGGACAACACCACGCTCATACTGGTTGATGATTTTGATTCCACTAAGAATGAATATAACTACAACAATGATCAGAAAAATGACAAATCCGTCCACGTTACTCCTCCGTTTGATTTGCTTTTATTGTATCCTGTAATGCCAGCGAAATAAAGCGTTCGATAAGCTCTGGGTAAGAAATACCCTCTTGGCGCCAAAGCCTTGGATACATACTAGTGTTTGTAAAGCTGGGAAGCGTATTTACGCCGTTTACAAAGATCGTGCCGTCATCTTGCAAAAAGAAGTCAACTCGCGAAAGGCCTTTACAGCCGAGCGCCGTATATGCATCCAGCGCAATGTTGCGGATTATTTCAGCCTGAGCTTCTTCGATGCGGGCCGGAATAACCAATTCCGGAATGTTTCCGGCGGTGTATTTAGTATCGTTGTTATAAGAGTCACCCTTAGGAAGAATCTCGCCCACGGCACTGGCTTGATGATAGGGCGGGTTGCCTAAAACTGCTACTTCAAGTTCGTGACCCGTTATTCCCGCCTCAATAAGTGCTACGTTATCGTGTTTGTGGGCTTCTGCTAGCGCAATCTCTAATTCATCTTCGCTATATACTTTGCTTACCCCCACCAATCCGCCAGCGCGAGCTGGTTTTACAAAAAGCGGACTACCAAGCCGCATACTCAGCTTATTAAAATCGGGTAGTTCGTCGCCAATGACATGTGCCTCAAAAGGAACGGTGGAGATGTTGTTGGCACGAAGAAGCTGTTTGGTTACCATTTTGTCCATACAAAGAGCACTGGCGGTCATATCGCATCCAACGATCGGTATATGAAGCAGCTGGGCCAAGCCCTGAACGCTCCCATCTTCGCTATTTTTACCGTGAAGAATCGGCAAAATAACATCGGGTTTGATGATTTTTGATTCGGGCATAGTAATGAAACTTTTTGCCCCCAGTGCGGGCATAAGCTGCGGCGCACCATGTGTGACCACCTGCTCGCCAAAGGTATCGAGCAGCCACCACTTGCCATGACGATCGATATATCCTAGAAGAACGTTATAAAGAGAGTCGTCGATAGCCGCATAGACATTGCGCGCCGAAGAAATTGAGATCTCATGCTCAGATGATTCACCGCCGAATAATAACAAAACGGTTATTGGATTCATTCCTACTTTTATTGTATCATAGCGCATGGTTTGACCCGTTGACGCTTGTGTTTTATGGTATATATGTAGTCCTATCACAGCCAGGAGGAGCTATGCTTGAGCCTGATCTTGTCTTTCAGATAAGCGGTGAGGCCTCGCCTACCATTGCAATGGGGAGGGTAACGGCGATCGAGGAAGCGGTTGAAAAATCGAAAAAAGTCGCTTGGTGCAATGCCATCGCCCGCATCCATGGACAGCCGGCCATCCTCGACATCACCGTGAATGTAAAGGTCGTCAGCGACTATACCCTACGGTCGGTCGTCGGCTGGGTAAACAAAACCTTATGCGAGCTTGCTTTTGGACAGCAGTTTTTTACCGCCCAAAAGCCGGGTCTCGTCAGCCTTGTCGAGCCCATAGAACTACTACCAACCATCAAATAACCCCTCTAAGGGGTATCTCGCCTATCTATGCTTGGAGATACCCCTTAGAGGGTTCTTCATGGGTGAGGTACTTGTATTTAACGGTAGATTATGTTATAATAATGTTAATTGCCGATGGTCGGCAAGGTTTTGACAATTTGGAGTGATGGGAAATTAACACTAACTCGATCGTGAATCGCCTCTCGGTTGGCGTTGTGACCTACCGGGAGCTCGCCGCCGAGACAGGACTTAACGTTAAGACCTGTTTCCGGGTCATGCACGATCCGACTGGCTGCTTCAACGAGGACACGGCACTGATCGTGACTCGGTGGTTCGCCGAGAACCTCGACTCGTCCGCGACCATGGAACGGCTGTTCCACAGCGGTAACCTGACAACGTCAGGAAGAAGGCCGCTCACCGGTGTTCCCACCAGGCCGCTACGGGACCGTTCGGTTACCTGCGGCACCTGCTTCCTCGAAACGCCCGCACACCTCACGGAGTGCACGCACTGCGAGAAGCCACTCACCGCTCGAGAGAGCGCCTGACTTACCCCCGGAGGAGGATCTCGCCCGTAAAACGGCTCGAAGATTCCCCTCTGGGGGCTTCTTCGTTTATACTAATATGAGATGGAGAGACGACCATTAGCCGAACGTATGCGGCCACAAACACTCGATGAAGTGATTGGACAAACCCACCTTTTGGGAGGTGGGGAGATTTTGCGTCAGATCGTTAAGAACAAAGAGCCGGTCAGCCTTATTTTATGGGGCCCGCCCGGCAGCGGCAAAACCACTCTCGCCCGTATTATCGCCAAAGAAGTGAACGCCGAGTTTATAGAGCTCTCCGCCGTCACAAGCGGCAAAAAAGACGTTGAACGTGTCGTGGAGCACGCTCGCCAAAATTGGAACTTGAAACTCCGCACTGTTCTTTTTGTTGACGAAATCCACCGCTTCAACAAAGCACAGCAGGATGCTTTTTTACCTCATGTAGAGAGTGGTCTCATTACACTTATTGGAGCTACCACTAGAACCCTAGTTTTGAAGTTATTACCCCGTTGCTTTCCAGGAGCCGCGTTCTGGTGCTTGAACCACTCTCAAAAGATGAAATTATATCTATTCTTAAGCGGGCTTTAAAAGAGTTAAAAGCCGCCAAGCAAGTAACGCCCAAGGGCCTCGACTACTTGGCAGAACTATCTGGTGGCGATGCCCGGGTAGCGCTTGGCAACCTTGAACTTGCCTTATCTCTAAAAGAAAAAGTAACACCCGATATTGTTAAAGTAGCCGCTCAAAAACGCGTGCCGGGTTACGACAAAAAAGGCGAGATGCATTATAACGTTACTTCAGCGTTCATTAAAAGCATGCGCGGCAGTAACGTTGACGCAACACTTTATTATTTAGCTCGCATGATTGAAGCTGGCGAGGACCCTAAGTTTATTGCCCGTCGCATGGTAATTTTTGCGTCTGAAGACATTGGACTTGCTGGTAACGGCGCACTAGGCTTAGCAGTGGCTGCGTTTCAGGCTGTAGAGCGAATCGGTATGCCGGAGAGCAACTATGTTCTGTTTCATACGGCATCGGCACTGGCCAAGGCTGAAAAATCGCGCCAAACCAGTGACGCTATGATGCGCGCCAAGCAGCTGGCGAGGCAATATCCCGATGCTCCAGTACCACTTCATCTTCGCAATGCTCCGACAAAACTCATGAAAGACCTTGGCTATAACGAAGGATACAAGTGGGAAGCCGATTTTAAACACAACAAAGGCTTTCTTCCTGATGAGTTGAAGAACGAGAAGATTTTTTAAGCTACAACTCTTTAAATTCTTCGAGCATATAAATAAGCGAGATTATCTCTATAAGAACAACCACGCCTATTAAGACGAAGAAGCCCTCGCCAAACATTTTGCCCCACCCAGTGAGGATAAGACCAACAGTGAGGAGAATAGGAATAAAGGCACCTTTTATAATACGCTTGCCAGAACGGCGTCGGGTTTCTTGCTCTTTTTTTGTTACCTCAAATCCAAGCCTTCCACCGAGCAAACAATAAATCCACGAGTACGTCATAGCCGGGAGTAAACTGTAGTGAGCAAGGAAGCCCCGCAGTTTATCGAGGAGTGAAACGTGTTTACGAGAGTAAAAAAGAAACAACGCCAGCTGGCCTACCATAGAAACAATAAGGGTTGTTGCAATTATTCTTGCCGTTACGCACTGGAAGCTATCTCCATACAAAAACCAGCTGAACCCATTGGCCACAAACGTGATGGCTAATAGTAATTCAAAATGAATCCAGGCAAACAGTTGATTAACGAAGCTGATTTTTTGACGAAGTGTCAGCGTCTTATCTGTAATGACCGGCCAAAACCGAGCTTTGAGAATCTGCATATTACCATATACCCAACGCGTTCGTTGGCGGGCAAGTGCATCGTAATTAAAAGGCATGACTCCGTGGCCATAACTTTTATCTACATAAACGCCACTATAGCCTAATTTATGAATAGAGATCCCCAGTTCGGTATCTTCTGTGATGCTCCGCTCACTCCATACTAATTGACTATCAAAAAGTTTCTTGCGGATCATTCCCATGGTACCCGTAAATGTCACGCCGTTAAAAGCCTGAGCTTGGTTCATAAAGCGTGAGAAAAACAGTTCGTAATCAGCATAAAGACTTGGGTTGGTATCTTTGTTCGAGTAATCTTGCGGCGTTTGAACAATCGCAACCGACTCGTCTTTGAAATAACCGACCGTTTCGCTTAAAAATGTCGGCGCCACAATATAATCCGCATCAACTATCGCTATAATTTCTGTCTTGGCGGGCAATAATTTCTGCATATAATTGAGAGCCCCGGCCTTGTAGCCCCCTATGGAATCTTCGTGGCGAAAAACAAAATTAGCTCCAAGCTCAGCGCATTTTTTCTCGATTTTTCTCCAGTTTGTCTCTTGGGTATTATTGTTATCTATTACGTAGACACCGTATCGCTCGTACTTTTGCTTGGCGAGCGCCGACAAAACCCGATTTACCATATAAGCAGGCTCGTTTGAACAGGCAATAACGATAGCGACATAAGGTTTGTAGGAGGGATCGAACGCAGGATCGGCTGGTCGTTTGTTTGAAGGATGACTAAATTTTAACAGTGTAATAATGAGTATAAAGACAGCAACAAAAAGGACAACAACAAAAGTGATAGCCGGCGGGATAATTGCGGCAAGCAGAAGAGAGAATATCAGGATAATACCTGTTCTAGTTCTATCAACCATATTCTTTGGTGCGTAAACATATCTCCCTGGCAAGCGGCAAACAGAAGTACCTTTGTCTTCTATATAATTTACCCGCATAAAAAGCTATCGATGCTCTATAAGCCCCGATACTCGCTGGTTAGATTGCCATCATGTCACTAGCTACCATCACCATTATACCACCGATGACAGGTGTTCTTCTCGGCAACCAGAAAAAAGTAAATCTTATTTTAAGATGTGAAGCAACTGGTCAACGGATTGACCAACCGTATACATCGCCGCTGCTCGCTTTCGCTCGGCAACTGTAAGCGGTGGCAACGAAGCAGCCTTGGCAATGCCGCGGGCAAGCTCATAGGGATTATCGGGTTCGACGAAGGTAACTCCGCCACAATCGGTCTCGACAAGTCCACCATCACGCGACGCCACTACCCGACAACCCGCGTGTTGTGCCTCAACCGAATTCATACCGAATGTTTCGTGATAAAATTGCGCATTCGACGGCATAAGAATGATATCGTACTCCGACATCATTTCAGCAACCTTCGCGGGGCCTTTGGCGGGCGGATGAAGGGTCAAATACGGATGAGCCCGAAGCATAGATTCAATAACTTTACCCTCGGGCGTATCCGACGCAGCAGTGACGACATGAAACTCAAAAGAGTCTTGAGGGAGGATATACGTAAAATGGAGTGCTGCCAGAAAGGTGTAAATACCTTTATCGGGGTGGAGCCGACTGGCGAATAATACCCGGGTTTTTTTGCCATGGGACTTGAGACGAGGCTGCCTGGCAAAAGCCTCATCTGCAAAGGGATAGGCAATTCCTATTTCTTTTTCATCCACCCCAAGGTCCGACGCCCAAAGCTTAGACGCATAGCGGCTAGAAACAATGATTTTGCGACCTTTTACTCCTTCTAGGTAGAATTCGTGTTCACCGCGTTCCACAGGAGGAGGCGGGCAATGGAGAATGACGTACGATGGGTGCTTTGTTTTGATCACTTGAGGCTCTAACACAAAAACGGGTGTTTCGAGTTCTGCGATTTCCTCTTTAGTGAGCGGTAAAAACGGAACGCCGGGAATCGCCGTAAGATCAACGTCATTCCCACCTTTGAGTGTCACGATTTGCGCCTTAATCCCCCTCGCGTTTAACTCACGAGTCTGCCCAATAGTATAACTTTCCGATCCACCTATTCCCGATAAAAAATTATCCGCCGGCCGCGGCCATATAAATGAAATCATGTTTTTATCATAGCAAAGATAAATCCCTAAGGCGGAGATTACTCTTCATCAAGTAGCGCAGCAAGCACGCCGTTCGTCCAGCCAAATCCGTCTTGCAACGGATATTCGCCCCCGCCACCCATGCGTGTTGTATTAACAACGTCGTACTTTTCTACCAACTTAGCTTTTTCTTTGAATAACTTGATATTTTGTTTTGTCCATCGTTCTTTAATTTCGTTGGCTAATCCGTGGTAGCCATAATTCCTAAGACCTTGTATGACCACCCATTGAAGTGGAGCCCAACCGTTTGGCGAGTCCCACTGCTGCGCGGTTTCTATAAGCGAAGTTACAACACCGCCTCTTTTTAAGAAATCCTCTTCGATTCTTTTTGCAACGAGGCTTGCCTGTTTGGTGGTGGCAATTCGGACATACAGCGGAAAAACCCCGGCGAGAGTAACGTGAGGTGTCTGCTCATGATGGTGGAAGTTGTAATCCATAAAGAAGTTTTCGGTATGGCTCCAGCAATATTCCTGGATAGCACGGACGCGCTGATTAGCCATTGCTTCAAACCTGTTGGCAAGCAACGGCTGGTAGAGCAACCGATAACTTTGAGCAATGGTCATTTCAAGATCATAGAGAAGACAGTTAAGATCGACCGGAATAATATCTGCTGTGTGAATCGTACTTAGATCCTGTGGATCGAGCAGCCATCGTGAGCTAAAATCCCAGCCCGACTCCGCAGCAGCGCGAAGATGAAGATAAAGTCGATCCGACTCGCGGTCGGGGGCAGCACCTGCCGTCTCTAGGTCGTCGAGAACCGACTCTGGGCGTGGCCGCTGTTTGTTGTCGTAGTAACGGTTGAGCAGCATACCGTTCGGCATTTCAGCCACCCGCGCGTATGCTTTATTTTCCTGCTTGGCGAGGAGCTTTCTCCCCTTCATCCAAAAGCGATGTTCGATAAGCATGTACGGCAGATATTCAATAAGTGTTGCCTTGCCTTTGTGGCGAGCGAGGAGCTTTACCATGTGAGAGAAAAACGGCGGTTGACTCCGACTAAGATAGTAGGTTCGGTTTGCAGTGGGAATAAACCCGAACTTACGGAGCATGTAGGCGTAGTTTTTCATCATACCTTCTACCGTATCCCAGCGCCCATCTGCAGCAAGACCAAGCATAATGAAGTACGAATCCCAGTAGAAGTGCTCGACATAGCGGCCGCCCGGAACAATATACGCATGCGGAAGTGCAAAAAGTGACCCACGGTCACGGCGATTGCGACGCTCTAAAACGTTCCACAGTGTCGCGATATGCTGCCGCGGTGTCATTGAGGTATCCGTATGGTAGGTTTTGCCTTTTTCGCTGTATTCGTAAAAATGGCGGCTAACAAAATCCCGCAGGTCGAATTGTGGATCACTTTTAGCAAGTAGATATTCTTTTTTGATTTGTTTCATGTTTTGCCGAGGTACCAAATCGACAAATATCTTTGTGTCATCAAACACCCGCTTTGTCTGCACATCTGAAAACAGTTCGTCAAACGCCTCATCGGGACTTTTTGCTATCGGCATCAGCCCACCAGCTGTTTTGACGTAAGTACTTTTAATACTTTCGATGCTGGGGATGGGGATGCGGATCTTCTTCATGGATACACTTAGTATAGGCCACATCCCACCCCTGACGCAACCGCTAAATCACCTGGATCGTCCGGTCTACACACCACTTATAGACAAGTCTCTCTGAAACGGTTGTGCTTTGCTTGAAGGATTTCGGGTCGATAAACGCAACTTCATCAGCATCAGCGCCTTTACCATAGGTGAATTGAGAGGGCATATCGAGTTCAAAAACTACCCATAACATCCACGCTTGCTTGTCCTTGACAAAACGCGGATGCGTACCGATGATCCTTGCCTGGAACGTATCGGTAATGAGCGCCTCTTCATACATTTCTCGAGCCAGCGCCTCTTCGGCGGTTTCGCCGTGATCCATACCACCACCCGGCAAACTCCAGCTGCCACCATCTTCTTTAACCAGCAACACTTCGCCTTTTTCGTTGCGAATGATTGCTTTTATTGATACCCGATAAAATGTGTTCGGGTAGTTGCCTTTAGGGATTGTCATTATAGTATCTCCTTTCCAAAAAGAGCCATCCCGAGCTCCTTTTGGCCTCGTAAAGAGAAACGTTGCGTTGTATATAGTTAATTAACTTCAGGCCTTTTTGTCAAGTGCAATTAATTGCTAATTGACTTTTGGGTTACTTTGTGTCAAAATGCTATACGCTATCGGTACAAGAGTCCGATGAGGAACACCCCTAAGGAGTTTCTGATGACCACTATGGCACCCAAGCCCAGCACAATGCCGCGGCGACGCCAGGAGTCATCGCCCGCACCCACAGTCACAGTCAAGCCGGTGGAGCGCACGTTCCGGCGTCGCACGGGCTACATGTCCAACTCGACCCTGGCCGACCAGCTCGTCGCCGTCGTAGACCCGGAGCTGCTCTACCGTCGGGCCTGCGATCAGGCCTGCGACCGTGTGCAAACGCACGCCGAGGAGGTTCCGGAAGGCAAGGCCACCCAGCGCTGGCAGCAGAAGACTGCCGAGGCAGTCAAAGTCCTGTTGGAGCTGTGGTTCGGCCTCGACGAGGGTACGCAGCCCAGCGTTCTTCCGCCCATCATGAAGGTGGCGCAAAGGATATTCGTCGAGATCTGCGTCGAGCTCAAGGTCGTCGGTGCTCCCGGCCAGAAGGCCGAGTGGTACCCCAGCCTTGAGCAACAGATCAAGGTAGCCCCCAAGCCGTCCGAGAAGACCGAGCAGAAGGCTGTCGTCACGACGGTCGTCAGCGACGCCAAGCCCGACGACAAGAAAGACCTGGGGCAGCTCTACAAGGAGACTGCCGGTCACCTCCAGCGCTACGCCCGCAAGGTCGTGACGAGGGGCAACAAGAAGTCGCAGCGCTGGTCGGAGACCACACTCGACCTCGCGGTCACGCTGCTGAAGGCCTACTTCCTCGGTGTCCCCCAGGGGGAACTCGAGAGGCAGCTCAATGACACCGTGATCACCGAGACCAGGAAAAGGTTCGCCTACACCTGCATCAAGCAGGGCCTGAGCGACATCCCTGGCCAGCAGTGCCCGTGGTACCCCGGAATTGAGGAGAACACGCGCTGCTTCATCAACTCGCAGCGCGCCTCAAAGACTTCGTAATCCGCTGAGCAGCAGCTCGGCGTCCAAGTTATCCCATCGGGATACTTGAAGAGCCCCGTGTGACGTTCTGTCACGCGGGGCTCTCAACTTTTTTGGGCTAAAATTTCACAAGTGCAAGACACGAACTATTGCTTGGCTGCACGCTTTCGTTGATTGGGATCGAGATAGCGCTTGCGAAGACGAAGTGATTTCGGCGTTACTTCAAGCAGCTCGTCGTCTTCAATAAAGTCGATGCACTGCTCCAAAGAAAGCTCGGTAAACGGCGTTAGCTGTACTGTTCCGTCGCTGCTGCTACTTCGCATATTAGTAAGATGCTTTGCCTTACAAACATTAATATCAAGATCGTCATGACGGTTATAAAGACCGACAACCATGCCTTGGTAAACATGCACTCCCGGACCAACAAACAATTCGCCTCGTGATTCGGCTGTTTGCAGCGCATACGGTGTCGTGACACCTGCCTCAAATGCCACAAGAGCGCCGTTTCGACTTTTTTGCAGCTTAGGACCAAGCGGTTGATAGCCATGAGGGAGGCTGTTCATAATAACGGTTCCTTTAGTAGCGGTGAGGAGGAGATTACGAAGACCAATCATAGCGCGAGTTGGCAAAATATAAGTAGCGCGAGAAGTACCGCTGCTGGTTTGCTCCTGCTTCAGGAGTTCGGCCCGGCGAATGCCAAGCTCCTGACTAACCGCACCTAAAAATTCAGGAGCTACTTCAACAAGCAGTTCCTCAACAGGTTCTTTGGTAATGCCATCTTCTTTAATAGTGACCACTTGTGGGCGGCCAACTTCAAATTCATATCCTTCGCGACGGAGAGTTTCGATCAATACAGACAAGTGCAACTCTCCACGACCAGAAACGATAAAGCCAATACCATCTTCGGTGACCCGAAGGCTAACGTTGGTTTCAAGTTCTTTTTTCAAACGATCACCAATTTGACGTGAGGTATTAAATTCACCCTCTTTGCCCTTCATTGGGCTGGTGTTAGGGCCAAGATACATACTCAACGTTGGTGCTTCGATATCAATAACCGGCAACGCTTCGGGGTTTTCGCGGTCGGCGATGGTTTCGCCAATATGCGCATCCGCAACCCCGTTCAAAGCAACGATATCACCCGCAATAGCGCCATCAACTTCCTCGCGGGTAAGACCGCGATAGCCAAAAATCTTTTCGATCTTACTATTGATTTGCGTACCATCGCGTTTAATAAGCGTAATCTGCTGGTTGCGACTCACGCTTCCGCGTGTAATGCGGCCAATGGCGTATTTACCCAGGAAAGAGTCGTACTGTAGTGAGGTGACAAGCAATTGCAGCGGCTTATCAGCTTCAACCGTTGGCGCGGGAATATCGTTTACAATAGCATCAAAAATGGGCGTAAGATCGGCATGTTCCGAAGGATTGTCGGGAAGTTCCGTCCACGCTTTCCCATCACGCCCAATCGCAAAGTATACAGGGTAGTGCAGTTGACTGTCATCAATTGCAAGCTCTAAGAAAAGATCAGAAATCTCGTCAATTACTTCATCGATACGGCGAGACGGTTTGTCGATCTTATTGATAACGACCACCGGCTTAAGACCAAGTTCAAGCGCCTTGGAGAGCACGAACTTGGTTTGTGGCATTGGCCCCTCTTGGGCATCGACAATAAGTAGAACGCCGTCGGCCATGTTAAGTGTTCGCTCCACTTCACCGCTAAAATCAGCGTGACCCGGCGTATCAATGATATTGATTTTGTAATCACCATGATAAATAGATGTCTGCTTGGCAGTGATTGTAATGCCACGAGCGCGCTCTTGGTCACCGCTATCCATGATAAGCTCCTGGCTCATTTCAGCCTGGTTTTCACGGAACGTCTTGCTTTGCTTTAAGAGCCCGTCAACTAATGTTGTTTTGCCGTGGTCAACGTGGGCAATAATGGCTATGTTTCGTATAAATTCTGTTTTTAACATAAAAATAAGCCCTTGGGGGCACCTCTCTTTATAAATTTTAACATACCCCTAGTGGAACTCCAAGGAAGCAGGGGGTGCGAACGACAGTTTTACCTGCCGTCGCACCCCCGTGCCACTTTCGCCCAAGGATCCGCTAAGAGCTACATGCCCTTGACGGTCTTCCCGAGTCCGTTTTCGAACGCGGTCTCCATCAGGCTCTCGTACAGCATGCACATCGCCAGGATGATGAGTGCCAGGATCCACCAGGCCAGAGAGGGGTCGTCGGGGAAGAGCCCCATACCACTCTGGTTCGGCCCGTACATCATGATGGTGAACCCACCGATGTCCATAGCAGTGTCCACGATGGTGAGCAAGATGCCGCAAAGAAGCCAGGAATTGATCTTCTTCTTACCGCCGCCTCCACCACCGTTGGCCTTTTGCCGCTTGTACTGCCAGTAGACCATGAACTGGCCGACCGTCAGGATAAGGGAAAGGAACCATGCCACTGCCTGGAACGCCCCGACAAGCTGCTGCCCGTCGGCCCCGAACTTGGACTGGATGAAGTAATACGTCAAGAACACATCCAGAGCAAGAACGGAGACCATCGCCACACCGCGAGCCGCTCCACAGAACCACCCGTACAGCATGCTGATGGCACCCAACGACACGCTGATCATCTTGGCTCCGGGCAAGAAGCTGAACGGCTTCTCACCCTTCTTCTGAGCCAGCATCGGCGACAGGATGAACTCCTGAAGCCCACACCCGATGATGATCAGGATGGCAAGGAAACCCCATCCCATGTTCGGGTCGTCCGGCCAGATCTGCATGCCCATCTGGGGGTTGTCGTAGGCCAGACTGGTGAAACCGCCGACGTCGATGGCGGTATCGAGAACCAATACAGTCCACCCAAGACTGAGGGCGAGCTTGGCCTCACCATTAGACCCCCTGAACTTCGCGCCGCCACGCAGGCTCACAAACAGCATGTACTGAAAGCCCGTAGTGGCGATCGAGAAGGTCCACGGAATCAGCTGTGCAAGCCGTCCCGAGTACAACCCCGTGCTGTCAATGTACGCAGTCATGAACTGAGGACCCAGGTATAGGTCCAGCCACACGAGGAAGCAAGGAACCGCGAATACCAAGGCAGCCATGATTAGGCTGAATATCCCGCCGAAGAAGCGGGTGAGCATCACGCCGCCCCTCGCTCCTGACGGCTGATCGTTTGCGCTCATTCCACCACACTCTCTCTACTTAGTTAGGTTGGACGAAAGCAACAGTTTTATAAATACATAATAATAACTACAAAGTCAAGTTTAAGGAGTTTGCCACCCTCTCGCGCCTCCATACATAAGGCGCGAGAGGGTGGCGACAACAACTGTCACGGAAAGCGCGACGGGTTGTTGTAGGATTCGAGCGCCAACCCCAGGCGGGCGTTGAGCACAGCCTGCCTCACGTTGCGGGCGTTCATGAGGTGCGACCGCTCGAACTCGTTGTGGAATGCCACCAGAGCGTCCTCAACGGAGCCCTGGCCAAGCATCATGTCCCACTCGTTCGCGAACTGCCTGTACTCGGGCCGCGACGTCGTACGAACGTGCATTTCCCGGTACAAGTAGTCCAGCTGGAAGTCGAGGTCGCTGACCGACTTCCCCGGCGGTACCGATGCTTCGAGCGCCGTACGCCGTTCCTTGGACCATTGGCACAGCCCGTAGCCGATGCCGCTCCCGTACTCCTGGACACCCGGGCGGAACCCAGACTCAGCCTGGATGTTGCCCATGATGCCCGCGGCCTGCTCACGGGAGAGACCGTTCCTGCGAAGGAACTGCCATACCGCATCCTTCACCTTCTCGCCCTGCGCGTTGGTTGGCGCGTACGGAGGGGCGGGAGGCTCGGGGATGTCGATCTTGGCCGCGATCTGCTGCATGACATTCATATCGCTCATATCGAAATGCCAGGGTACGTTCTCCACACTGTAGTGCTGCGTACCCCAGATGATGCCGATTGCGGCAGCACCGGCAATGAAGGTACAGACGATCCTTGCACCAGAACTGGTGACTGCAATTTCCTCGGCCACGATGCCTCCATAGGCTTTTGGTCTTCGTGAACAATACAACCCCCTAAAAAGGGGTACCTCAGATTATTTATACCATATAAACACTCGTCTAACAATTCACTCTTGCAAAATAATTGTTCTTCAATTTAATCGTTATGTGATATACCAGGAGAGAGATCGGAACTCTAGCGAAAGGGCCAGTATGTCCACTCTGGGTTTTGTTGATAAAGAAATGGAGCTTTTCCCTGAAGTTGAAGCATCCCTCTTTCTCTATACGCGGCGTGCAAATTGCTCATTCGACACCGCAGTCAGTCACGCCCTGCGAGCTCTGGGCGGGGTTGATGCCGCAAAACAAAGAGGCGACACGGTATACCACATCCCTGGCTATACAAACCAGCTCGACACCCACGCCTACCAACAAACCTACGGCGAGGAAGTACAGCTTGAAAAACTGGGCCAAGATATTACAGGTCGGCCTCGCATTGTCGAAATCCGGTTACCTGAAAAATCGTACGACTCGCTTTGCGCGTACGTAAAAGCTCATGATACACCAAAGGCAGTGGCACTTATGAGAGCAACCTTTCTGCTTATTATCTGTAGCCACGGCGACCTGTGGGTAATTTCCCCGGGTAAAGAACCGCAACAGATGGTGATTGACAGATGATCCGTACCTCAAAAAAGCGTCCTTTGTGGCAAGAAACTTTGCCACAAAGGACGCTTGTCAATTTACAGTTTCATATTCATTTTTCTTAAGTAGCCCTATTTCTATCGAAGTAACTCGATAGAAATAGGGCTACTTACCTAATCAACCGAAGGCGGAAGTTCCAAAAGACTGCGCGCCACCTTGGGCAGATAACGCAGAGCGGTCTCCTCGCTGATGCCGAAAGGACGGCCATGCCACTCCAGACCGCCAATACTTGCATCGGTGCCACCCGCATTACCGTTTGACGTGCAAGCATACACGTCAAACCGCGTTGGCGCCTGAAGCCGGCTCCCTCTCGGAATAGCTTCTACCGCTTTCCACACACTGAAGTACTTTCCCCGCCGGAGAGCTCGATACCGTAAATCGGCTCATCCGCCTGGAGATAATCGCCATGTTCCGCACACTTGAGGGCCATGAGTCTTCCTCTCCCATACCACCGTAGACTAAGCAAGCATACTGCGTACAACAGATGCTTACATTATAGTAATTCTTATTTAAAACAAGAACAACGAGACTAAGTGATAGTGTCTCGCTGTTTAATAATCCATGCTTGGTGGAGCATAGCGGATTCGAACCGCTGACCTTCTGCATGCCATGCAGACGCGCTAGCCAACTGCGCCAATGCCCCGTAGATTTTATACTATAGCAAAAATCCGCCTCTATTTCCAGATGCGGATTTTACTGAGCTGCTACGCGCCCACCCTAGGGGCACGGGTCTTTTGTTTTCAACTGTTTGTTTTTATACGCCAGAGGTACCCCTCGAAGCGTACCAGCTTGGCTCTATTATGCGCCCACTTATTAACTTTTTCAAGCTTATGCTGGCTTAATACCCGAAAACATGCTTAAATAGTTCTTGTTCAGAAGCATACGCGATAAGCAAGTGTATCTCTATTATAAGGGCTACTCTTTCTGCGAACGTTCGCCGCATGGTCGATCTGACAACGATTTAAATAAGAAAGAGTATCCGTTTTTATGGCACAGCAAAATCTGTTCATCGGTAAATTAGCATTTGCTACTACCGATGATGGTCTCAAAGCCTACTTTGAGCAAATTGGCGAAGTTGAAAGCGCACGTATTATTACCGACCGCGACAACAACAACCGTAGCAAGGGCTTCGGTTTCGTCAGCTTCGTTAACGACGAAGACAACCAAAAAGCTATCGACAAGCTCGATAATTCCGAACTTGATGGCCGCACCATTAGCGTAAGCCTCGCCCGTCCTAAAGAAGATCGTCCACGACGTGACTTTAACGGTGGTGGTAACCGCGACAGCAATGGCGGCGGTTCATTCCGTCAGCGCAGCTGGTAAGCATTTTCTGCTTAGTTAAAAACACTTCGTTAAACCGGAGTGTTTTTAACTTTGTGTCTTTATTTTGTTCGACGCCGAAGCGTCAGGGCTGCAAGTAAAAGAGCGCCGATAATGAACGAGGTCACCACAAGGACATCCCGCCATGCATTATCGGTAACCTCCGAGTAATTTACAACTTCGTTCAAGGCATCAATAGCATATGTAAGTGGTAAAAAATATGCTAATGTTTCAAGTGCGTCGGGCATTTGGGCTAATGGCATAAAAAGTCCGCCAATCAACACCTGCGGCAAAACCAGTGCAGGCATAAACTGTACGGCCTGGAATTCCGTCCGAGCAAACGCGCTGACAAAAAGCCCGAGAGCGGTTCCCAAAAGAGCGTCAGCCAATGCCATAACAACCAAAAACCAGTGCGGACCAGCAACGTCTAGATTAAACCCATAGAGAATTAAACCACTCGCTAGCAAGGCTTGAATAATTGCGAGCAACCCAAATGCCATCATATACCCGATAATAAGGTCGAACTTTCCGACAGGCAGCGTCATAAGCCGCTCCATCGTGCCTCCGGTGCGTTCACGCAATGTCGTAATAGAAGTAATAATAAACATGATGACAAAAGGAAAGATACCAAGCAGTGCAGGAGCAACTCGGTCGAATACGCTAAGGCTATCGCTGAAAAGCCAGCGGAAAAGTGCCAGTAAAATGCAAGGGACGACAAAGATTAAAGCGATTGTACGAGGATCATGTGCAAGCTGACCAAAAATGCGGTGAGTCGTCGCAAATGACGCACGGATATGATACATCCTAATTCTTACCTTTCTCTATTGCTGCCAAAAATGCATCCTGAACTGAAGTCGTTTTAGTTGCGCTAAGTAGCTCTTCTTTGGAATCCTGCCAGAGTAATCTGCCGTCGCGGAGCAAAAGGAGAGTATCGCATTTTTCTGCTTCGTCCATAACATGGCTTGAGACAAGTAGCGTCTTGCCTTGAGCAGCGAGATCCTTAAAGAGTTGCCATAGCTCTCGGCGCAGTAGTGGATCAAGGCCGACTGTGGGCTCATCGAGAACCAACAGTTCCGGATTACCTAGTAGTGCCACGGCAAGCGATACTCTGGCCTTTTGTCCTCCAGATAAGTGCTCGGCTAGTTGATGGCTCTGTTTTGCCAGTTGCATCTGATCAATGATCATGGCAACCTGACCTTCAGGTGCTTGAGCGAGCGTGGCAAAATAGCGAATATTCTGAAGTACCGTAAGATCCTGATAGATAGCTGGAGCCTGAGTGACATAGCCTATTTTCTCTCGAAGTTTACTGTTTCCTGCCGCTGAGCCAAGGACTGTAAGTGATCCTTTATACTTTTGCACCCCAACAATTGCCCGCATGAGGGTCGTTTTACCCGAACCGCTCGGGCCGATAAGTCCCGTCACCATTCCCTTGGCCACTTCAAACGTCAGGTTATTTAAGACAGTATTTTGCGCCTTCTTAACAGTAAGCTCACTCGCAAAGATAGCCGGATCTTGCTTCATATTGTCATACTATATGATTTCGTCAGACGCGACAACGTTTACTTTTCGTGAAGCTGTGATGCGAACATTGTATAGTAAGCACCCTGTTTTTCAACCAGCTCCTTATGTGTCCCTTTTTCAACAACTTGTCCATCTTTGAGCATGTAAATAATGTCGGCTTTCTCAACAGTCGTGAGTCGGTGACTAATCGTGATAATAGTCCGCTTTGTGTCCGCAAAAATATGGCGAAAGATACGTTCCTCAGCCAAGGCATCAATGGCTGAAGTTGGCTCGTCCAGAATAAGGATGGGGCTATCGCGATAAAAGTTGCGAGCGAGTGCCAGACGCTGCCATTGACCGCCGGAAAGATCCGTACCCGTATTCCCCTCCGAGTCTTCCATCCACGGATGGACATAACTGTCGTATTGCTTGGGCAGTTTTTCCAAAAACTTACGGGCTTCAGCCTTGTCAACGGCCTTATCAAAACGAGTTTTGTCTATCGGCCTGGTCACGTCACCAAAATAGATATTTTCGCGGGCCGTTGCAAAGCTAAAGGCAAGGTAATCCTGGCGAAGCACACCAAGTAGCTTATGCCAGCTTTCAGTATTAATCTCTTGAAAATTCCTTCCGTCAAGCTCCATTGTTCCGCGCGAGGGTTGGTATAGACCAGTGATAATTTTTATGAGGGTTGATTTTCCGGCTCCATTTTCTCCGACAATAGCTACGTGCTGATGTTTCTCGATAGTAAGCGTGACGTCTTTAAGAACTTCCTGCTTAGCGTTAGGGTAATGAAAAGAAACAGCTTTTAGCTCAATTTTATCCGGCACTGTACGCAGGGTATGGTGTCCAGAATGATGCTCAGGAAGCGACATAAACTCCTGGTAGTCAAAAAGATTTGCCAGATCTTCATCTACCATATTAATTTGCGAAACGAAACTACTTGCTCCACCCAACGCACGACTCACTACCTGTTGTACATATAGGAATTGTCCAACTGGCTGAGTGCGGCCAATAATCTGCATTACCGTAAAAAGGAGTGCTATAACTTCCGCAGCCGCCTCTAGCGCATCGGCACCCAAGCGCTTAAAGATATATTTCCGCTCAAACTCAATTCGCTGTTTTTCATCTTTGTCGCGCAGCTTAATACGAAGATCGAGAAGATGACGAACTAACGAATAGAGCCGTAATTCCGCAATATACTGAGGCTCGAAAAGATTCCATTCTATCTGGCCTTTGGCACGGCGTACCTCTATATTTTCCTTCCAATGTTTGGTCTGCGCCCGAGAAAGTTTAAACTGAATCATAACTCCCGGGATAATCGCGGCAATCAAAATAATACCCAGAATCCAGTTTACAAAAACCAATGCCACAATACCGGTTATCATGCCGATAAACTGTGTCACGATGCCTGCTAAACGGTCAAAAACATAGGCGAAAAACTGCGAAAACTGCTTGGCCCGATCGTACATGTCCGCCGTGTCTTTATCGTCGTAACGCCAAAAATCAAGTGAGAGGAAATGCTCGTACATGCGATCACTAATACCCGCTTCGATCTTGTATCGCATTAACTGCGTAATATATTGCTCGACGCTTCGCCAAACGGTCATAAAGATGCCCAAGGTTGCCGTAATAAGCACATAGACAATCGCCTGTTGACCGGCGGTCTCGTCCCCCGCATACGCACTCGCGAGCGCCGTAGTGGTGAGTGCTGCAAAATACGTCGTTGCAAGTGGAAGAAGTGCACTAATGACTGCGCCAATAAGCTGAAGAATAACCATCAGCGGCGCCGCTTGATAAGTGATTTTTCCTACTTGAGCAATTGCCTTGGCGTATTGCCGCTTGGTTAGTTTTTTCTTGTCGCGCTTGGTCATTTTAGTGCCGTACTTTCTCCCCCTGATGCGCCGCAGGAACGACCTTAAGCGTGAGAACTAACGCCAAGATAACCGCAAAACCGCACATAATCGAAGGAATACCCGCAAGCGTGGAAGGATCCACAATTGTTACTGCTGTTGTTGGGATAATAAACGCCAGATATCCTATTGCAAGCGCTACTAACGCGGATTTGGCCGGTTTCTTTTTTTGCTTTGTCGCCTGCCACAAAGCGTACGCTACCGCAATGAGCAACCAGCCATAATAGTAGATCGTATAAGGAATCACCAGCTGAGGAGCGATCGAGAAAATGACATAATTTCCAAGGCATTCCTGAGCCGTCATGCCATGACCGACAAACATAAAGATAAAGGCAAAAGCGGCCGCACTTACATACCCGGCACCAACCAATAGCGGTTGTTTTTGACCGGCAAGTTTTGTCGCCAAGTGAATTCCGAGCGCCGGTAACAAGGTAATGACCGCGTGACCAATTCGCGCCCATGTAAGGCTATCGACACCCCATGCTCCTTCACACACATTAAATTCTGCAAGCTGAAAAATAGCCAAGCCCACAAGCACGGCAGTCGCTAAACGCGACACGGCTGTTAATTTATAACGGAATAATACGTATAATGCAAAACCAATCTCAAGAAGAAAGGTTATGATCATAATTGGCGGAGAGAAACAATACAGCCTGTCTGTTTTTAGAATTCGCATATTGCTACTGTACCATGAACTAGCGCCAAAATGGCGACTCAATCCAATCAAAAGGAAGCTTTAGCAAGCTATTCACCAGCCCGAACATATTAAGCAGCCATAGCGTCGTAATAACAATCAAACCGGTAGCCGTTAAGACAAGGATTCGCACTAAAACATGTTGGCGTTTCAGCCATTCTGTCCATGAGTCGTACTGGCCTTTAGCAAAATCCAATAGCCTTCTTGCCCATTCGAATTCTGTAGCTAAAATGGCCAAACCCGCAAAGACGATCAGCCAGCCAGGGCCAGGATACGGAATCGCAATAAGTCCGATAGCCAATACAACCGCTCCGGTAATACCGATTCCTAGACGTTTTACATGCCGTTTTGCCTTCTGCATCTTACGAGACCCTCCCTTCTAAAAAGCGAATAGCGTCAGCGTAATTTTCTATAATGTAATCGGGCTTGGCATTCAGCAGCTTTGGGTCGTTCGCTTTATACCGCGTGGTAATAGCGCAAACATAAAGCCCAGCTGATTTGGCCGATTGCACCCCGCGTGGGTCGTCTTCAAACGCTACGACATTTTGCCGTTCTTCATCGGATAAACCCAGTGTAGCAAATGCTCGGTTAAACGGCTCTGGGTGCGGTTTACTAAGGCCCTGGGGTACATTTTCAAACGAAATCACCCGTTCATCAGGAAAGTATGTTCTTAAAGGGGTCATTTCATCCAAAAATATATCGAGTTCCTGCCGATATGCGGTGCTAGCGATCGCCATCTTGTCAGCTATGGCATACTTTTTTGCAAAGACACCCACGAACTCCACCGCATCAAGCACGGGCTGACCTAACTCGCGGAGGGTACCTTTGTGCATTTCGTTTTTTAAAAGAATAATTTCTTTTAAAAGCTCATTTTCGCGGTTGAGTTCATCTGTTTTGACCACACCTCTATCAAAGAGAACCTTCCATACGGCTCCTTCAAGGGTATGGTGCTTGGCATTTTTAAAGGCCGCATCGTTTTCTTCGTGAGTAACTTCCAGAAGTTGCGGAAGATTATATTTCCTGGCCGCCTCACGGATTGCCTTTAATCTTGTTACTTCATGAAGAGTCCCGAAATCTGCCCCTGTTTGGTTATCGAGTAATGTCTCGTCAACGTCAAAAATAGCGCCCTTAATTACCTTTGGAAGTTTCATTACAACAAATAACCTAGCTTCTTAAATAATTCTATCGAAGGTGGAACATTATCATACTCGCCCAACTTTACTTTTGGTACCCACTCAAGTTTTTCAACCCCTTCGCTAAGTGTTAGCTCTCCCTCAACGTAGTCGCAAATAAGATCGAGATAAACGAACTGCTTTCTGATGCCATCGAGGTCGTTCTTAACTTCGGTGTCCCACATTTTTCGTTCACGAATTTTTACGGTGATACCTGCTTGCTTGCGAATATGGTTAGTAACTAATGCTTCGAGTGGTTCACCGGCAGTCAGTTCGGCACCAAAAATATACCAAGTCTCTTTATATGGTGGAGAGCCATCGGGCTTTTTGCGAAGAAGCACGTCGCCATTTTCGTTTTCAACGACTGCTACAAGTAAAACTTTTGTCTGCATAGATTAGAGTATACCTTATATACGCTTAAAGCGTGGCACTGCTTTGCCGTCAACTTCAACCATTTCCATAAACATATCGTACGGTCGCAGCCATACTTGTGGCGCTCCTTCTTTTTTATCTATAGGAGAATACACTACATAATATTCGTTCGTTTCAGTATGACAGCCTACGCCAAGTACGGTATATCGGTTACCTTTGTAATGTTCATAGGTACCGGGCTCGATTGGGGGTATAGTAAACGTTTTACTCATACTTTTACTATACGCCACATATGGTACAGTGGGGATATGCAGCCCGATACTCATCCTTCGATAGAACGTCTTGCTCAGTTGCAGCAATTTATCATTGAACTCGGAAAGGTCACCCGTGTATTAGGGCAATTCGGTAATACCGGACGCCCCGAGAATGATCTTGACCATAGCTTTGGCATCGCTTTACTTTGTTGGTATTTAGCCCCAAAGATTGCCCCCGAACTCAGTATAGAAAAAATTCTGAAGTACGCTTTAGCACACGACACCATCGAGGTGCACGCCGGCGACACGTTTGTCTTTGCTAAAAAGAAAGTTCTGGCAAGCAAGTCGGACAGAGAAGATGCGGCTATAGAAAAGCTTTATGAAGATTGGCCAGATTTTCCGGAGATGGCCGACTACGCTCGAGGTTATAAAAACAAAATTGATGAAGAGGCCAAGTTTGTAAAAGCTGTTGATAAAATTGCTCCTCTACTAGTAATTGAAACTGGAGATGGTGCCGCATATTGGGAATATCACAAAATTACCCTTAAGAAAATCCGTGAAAATAAACTTACTATTCGCGTCTCCGATCATGTAGCTCCTTACTACGATCGTGCCATGAAGTGGCTAGAGGAGCGCGGTACTATGCATAGTCCCGAAAAAGCCTAATTGCCGACCAGCTTCAAAAATGCGGCTTCATCGAGTACTTGGGTGCCGTATTTTTTTGCTTTTTCGAGCTTACTTGCACCTACGTTTCCGCCAGCTACCAAATAAGTAGTATCTTTTGCGACAGCCGTCTGAAAGGTGCCGCCAAGCGCCCGGATTTTATCGGCTGCGACGTCGCGCCCCATACTTTCAAGCGTGCCGGTAACAACAAAGTTTTTACCAGCCAGTTTACCACTTGCCCTATGGTACACGGGCTCTATATGCAGATCCTTAAACTTTTCAAGCAGAATAATATTATCTGCGTCGGCAAACCAGCCCAAAATACTTTCGGCAACAACTTCGCCAATACCTTCAACTTCACGCAAATCGTCGATCGTCGCCTTTTGCAGAGCTTCAATCGACTCAAAAGCCTTCGCTAAATCAACCGCCGTTTGTGAACCGACATGGCGAATGCCTAAGCCATAAATAAACTTCTCCAGCAGAGGATGTTTTTTGTCTTGAATAGCCGCAATAAGCTTAGAAGCAGAAATCTCCGCAAAACGGTCAAGCGTCAGAAGCTGTTCTTTAGTAAGTGTGTAAATATCCGCAAGATCAGCCACAAAACCCGCATCTACCAGTGCAACGACGTTTTTTTCACCAAGTGTGTCGATATCCAGGGCTCCTTTTGAAGCAAAATGCTCCAGAGCCCGCTTAAGCAGCAGTGGCCCCGAAGCACCCTTTACCCGGTACACCGCCTCGCCTTCCGGCCGATCAAATTCAAGTTCTGGGTACTGCGCCTTAAGAAGAGCTTCGTAATTAACCGCGCTCGTGCCTTTTGGACGGAGTTCCGCCACAACTCCTTTTACCTGAGGAATGATATCGCCTGCTTTAAAAATAACGACCGTATCGCCAATACGAACGTCGAGTCTCGCAATTTCATCGGCGTTATGAAGACTCGCATGCTGCACGGTAGTACCGGCCACTACCACCGGATCAAACACAGCCACTGGGGTCGCCGCACCAGTCCGCCCAATACTAATAACGATATCCTTAACAATCGTGGTCGCTTGTTCGGCCGCATACTTGTAAGCAACCGCTGCACGGGGTTGTTTTCCCACGACACCAAGCTCTGCATATTGCGCCCGATCGTTTACTTTAATTACCAATCCATCCGTATTAAACGGCAGATCATCGCGCTTTTTATCCCATTCGTCAACGAATTTCATCACCCCATCAAGATTTTTGAAAATACTCGCCTGCTTATTACGGGTAAGGCCGAGGGCCGAAAGTGCCTCGTAAGCGAACATATTGGTCGGTACATCCGCCGCGGCTTCCCTAAGAAGATCGTACGCCCTAAAGTGAAGCGGCCGTGCCGCAACGAGCTTTGGGTCAAGCTGCCGAATCGTGCCTGCCGCCAGATTGCGTGGATTAGCAAATTCTGGTTCTCCCGCCATGCGACGCTTTTCATTTAAGGCAGCAAAATCTTTTTTTAGCATAACGATTTCACCGCGAATTTCGGTACGACCGGTCAGGAACCTTTTAAACTCTTTATCGCTACGAAGTTTCAGGGGAACGTTGCTGATGGTACGCACGTTTGCTGTCACATCTTCGCCAACAAAACTGTCTCCACGGGTAATTGCCTGAACAAGCACGCCATCCTGGTATATAAGTGCACAAGCAAGTCCGTCCATTTTGATATCTGCAAAGAACTCATGCTGACGACCCGGTAATAATTTGTCCATGCGTCGCACCCACGCTTCCACCTCCTCACGATCAAAAACGTCATTTAGGCTAAGCATTCGGCTAGAATGCTGCACTTTCTGAAAACCGCCCAATAACTCACTACCTACACGCTGCGTCGGACTGTCAGGCGAAATAAGATCCGGATGCTCGGCCTCTATTTTTTTGAGTTCGCCAAACAAACTGTCATAAACAGCATCGTCAACTGAGGGCTTATCGAGTACATGATATTCGTAACTATATTTAGCCAGCAGTTCTCGTAATTCTTTGGCACGTAGTTTAGGCTGGTGCTGCGTCATCGTCTACAACCTTTCTGTATAGCATATACGTGTATGCACTCAACCAAACGACACTTACCGAAGCAAGCACCAACAGGCAGATCGGAACAAGCGGAAACCATTGAATTGCGGGCCAGATGCCCTTAAGCCATGCATCAAATAAAATTATTGGAATCATTATAACTGCCCACGTTACCAGCGTTAAACCAAAAAGCCATATGAATCGTAATAAGATTCGGACACGTCGGCCGATAACAAGATCCCCTGCCGTTTCGATTGCCCGCATTGGGTACATACCAGGCAGCGTTACAAGAACAAGCGCGAATAGAGTGCTCGTTATCCAATAAAGCGAGAGGACCAAAAGGAGCATTTCAAATAGCCAGAATATCATTGCTTCGATACCATCGTTAATAAGCCCAGAGGCCGAACCAGCAGCGAATGCAATGGCCGCCAGTGCCACGGGAAGTAGCTGAATGACACCAACGACAAACACTAATGCTGTCGACACCAATGGCGCACTCGAGTTATAAAGTCCGTCACGAAACTTTGGTTTTTTGCCCGCCATAAAAGCACGCAACAGCCAAACCGTCGTAAGCCACACCATCAAACCAAGCAGCACTGCTACGAATTTCTCTACATCATTTGGAGCATCGTTAAGACTACCGATCACTCCTGAAGCAAGCAAAATTCCCGCCCGTCCGACTTCCCACCAACTTCCTTGAAAAAGCTGACTACCACTTTCTTTTAGCGAATCACTATAATCCGTATACATTGTTTGTGAAGCAATCCCAATAATTGCCGCTGTAAGTAATCCGTAGACAACGATAAGCCAAGAAAAAGTTTGTTTATTTTTCCAGAGCATTGCCCGAACTTCATTTGTAAACGCCCAGTAACCAGGGATTTTAAGCGAACGAGCATAATCTCGTTTATAGGTGCGTTTGAAACTACGATGCGGACGGCGCTGCAACATTCCTTTTACGCGAGTTGTAAACGCATTTCGCCAGCGCACCCACCACCTTTGCTGGGGAACTGGCGTTTTTGGCATTTTCTTCTTGGTTGGCGTAGTGCCTTTTGCCTTTGCCATATCTAGAACTTTCCAGCGTTGTTACGAAGTCGCGCAATCCGCTCATCAAGCGGCGGGTGGGTGCTGAACAACTTACCAAAAAAGCCCGGCTTCAGCGGATCGTTCAAGAAGAGGTGAGCCGTTGTGGAGCTTTGTTGCTTCATTGGTCGTCCATATTGTTTTAGTTTTTCAAGCGCCTGAGCAAGGCCCTCCGAATCACGTGTTGTCATAACTCCGCTTGCATCCGCCAGGTATTCACGTTGCCGGTTGATCGCAAGTTGAATAAGCGTTGCGATAATAGGTGCGAGAACGATAAGAATAATCCCCACCACCAGCACCACGGGATTACTGTTATTACGATTATCGCTAAAGAACATCATACGCAGAGCGATATCTGAAAGAATACCAATCGCGCTCACTAATCCAAAGGCGATCATACTCACTCGAATATCGTAGTTGCGCACATGGCTAATTTCGTGAGCCATTACCGCTTCCAACTCCCGGTCATTCATGACCTGAAGGATGCCCGTTGTGGCTGCAACGATCGCGTGTTTTGGATCACGACCTGTCGCAAACGCGTTCGGCGCGGGGTCATCGATCACATAGACTTTTGGCATAGGCATACCAGTAGTTATTGTCAGGTTTTCGACGATCCGATACAACCTTGGGTTATCTTTTTTTTCAATTTCTTTGGCTCCAGTCACCAGAGTGGCTAGCTTAGCTGCCAAGAAATACTGAATTAATGCATAGATCGCCGCAATGCCAATAACCCAATAGGCGATAGAACGGTCACCATAAAAATAACTAATCGCCCACCCCACAGCACCCACGAGGCCCACAAAAAGTGCCATGATTATTACTGTATTGCGCTTATTAGTAGCTATTGCTCCGTACATATAGTATTTGCCGTGCCTCTTTTATAGGAAAACTAAAACTTAACTTCGACCGGATTTTCAACGCTCGCCATATCTTCGACTTCAAAGAATTCGCGTTGTTTAAAACCAAGCATACCAGCGAAGATATTGTTGGGAAATACTTGAATTTTAGTATTAAGATCACGAACACCGCCATTATAGAAGCGACGAGATGCCTGAATTTTGTCTTCCGTGTCAACAAGTTCCTGTTGTAACTGAAGGAAGTTTTGATTAGCTTTTAGGTCGGGGTAGCTCTCCGCTACGGCAAACAGACTTTTCAAAGCGTCTTCAAACTGGTTTTCTGCGGCGGCAGTTTCTTTAACTCCCTTTGCATTCAAGGTATTCGCTCGGGCTTCGGTGACTTTTTCAAAAACTCCCGACTCGTGCGCAGCATATCCTTTTACGCTATTAACGAGGTTTGGAATAAGGTCAAGACGACGTTTCAGCTGGACCGTAATGTCACTCCAAGCTTCATCCACACGGATTTTAAGCGTCACGAGGCCGTTATAGGTGATCCACAGGAAAAGCCCCAGTACCACAACCACCCCTAAAATAATCCATACTGCCGTCATTTTTTGTTACCCCTTTATGTTTATAGCTATATTAATTAGTATCGTTATTATATCATTTTTTGCACCATAAAAATACAGTTTTTACAGATAAAACACACCGTGTCGAAAAGACGTGGCGTGTAAAAATAATTCTGGTGCGAAGAGCCGAATCGAACCCGCATTAATAACCACTGCCTGGGTTTCTACGAAATTATCCGTGGAACCCAGGCAGTGCATCCTTAGTCCCGCCAGACGAGAGCTATCGTATCATATACCTGAAGCTCTCCTTGAACGATATATCCTATCTGTACCTTAAGCGGATAAGGGGGATCGGCGCCGTACGGCATATCCGATGCTTTGACCTCAGAGAGAACGACGCAGTCCTCTGTCACTCCCAAAGGATAAGGGTGATTCGCCGGAAGCTTCTCTGTGTAAGCCGTCTCGTTGCGGTTGGCAGCGGCGATTGCCCGCTCTACCATGTCATACTGTTGAGTACCTTGCCAACGTGGCAGACGATGCCTGTCCAAAGGAACGTACATGCTAACTTCTTTCTTAGCGTTTAAATGGACATGAGTGATTTTATACTGCGAAAAACAAAAAAACAAGAAGGATGGCTTCGGAAAGTCATCCTTCTTGTTACATAATTTCTGGTGCGCAGAGCGGGAATCGAACCCGCACGACTTTTGGTCAAGGGATTTTAAGTCCCTCGCGTCTACCAATTCCGCCATCCGCGCAAGTCGGGGAAATAATTCCCCAATCAAAATACACATGGAGGCACGTACGGGAGTCGCACCCGTCTACGCGGTTTTGCAGACCGCTGCGTAACTGCTCCGCCAACGCGCCGTCCAGTTCATTATAACAGATACACCCGTGGCTTGATAAAAAACATCCAATCAAGATAGTCTATCGGTGATCAATACTTGCAAACAGGGGCGAAGTCTGGTATATTTTGAAGGTACATTCATCCCTATGCACTGGTGGCGGAATTGGTAGACGCGCTAGCTTGAGGGGCTAGTGGCCATTGCGGCCGTGGAGGTTCAAGTCCTCTTCAGTGCACCAAAGTAAAAACCCTAGGTATATCTAGGGTTTTTACTTTGGCTGGAATGTTTTATTCTTGTAAACTTTTCCACAAACCCTACAGCCTAATAA